>VFQT010000260.1_pt1 | contig 83604 bp, 70 predicted proteins | sample 3512381 | NCBI WGS metagenome assembly VFQT01 (sample SAMN10412376, study PRJNA504923) | tailings metagenome | isolation source: Relicate 2 Philex TSF3 active mining site | place: Philippines: Tuba, Benguet | collected 2017-08-29
GCCGCTTCACTCCTGAAGGCCAGATCGAGACTCTGCATGAGCGGTACACCCCTGCAGAACAACACCTTTGATATCTACGCTCAGATGAATTTCCTCAACCCCGGCATGCTCGGGAGCGTGGAATTCTTCCGGAATGAATTCGCCACACCCATCGACAAATTCGGCGAACAGATACAGAAGGAACACCTGAAAAAACTGCTATACCCCTTCATACTTCGCAGAACCAAGGAACAGGTGGCCAAAGACCTTCCGGAAAAAACCGAAACCATCCTCTTCTGCGAGATGGAAGACGAGCAGAGAAAGATCTACGACGCCTTCCGGAACGATTATCGCAACAAGATCCTGGGTGTCATCAGCGAACAGGGGATCGACAAATCACAGCTTACGATCCTGCAGGGACTCATGAAACTCCGGCAGATCTGTGACTCGCCGGCCATCATGAACGAACAGGAAAGATATCCCAACGTGTCCATCAAGCTGGATGAACTCTCTCGCGAGATCTCGGAAAACATCGGCAACCACAAGGCACTCGTCTTCTCCCAATACCTCGGAATGCTCGCATTGATCCGGGAAAAACTCGAGGCCCTGGACGTGCCTTACGAATACTTTGACGGTGGAACCGCCGCAATCGATCGTGAAAGAGCCATCCGGAACTTCCAGGAAAACGATGCCGTCAGGGTCTTCCTCATTTCCCTCAAAGCCGGCGGTGTGGGTCTCAACCTCACGGCTGCAGACTATGTCTATATCGTGGACCCCTGGTGGAACCCTGCCGTCGAGCAGCAAGCCATCGACCGGACACACCGGATCGGTCAAACGAAGAACATCTTCGCCTATCGGATGATCTGCAAGGATACCATCGAAGACAAGATCCTGCAACTCCAGGAAAAGAAACGCCTGCTCGCCAAAGACCTCATCTCAGACGAAACCTCCTTCGTGAAGAAACTGACACGCGAAGACGTAGAATACCTCTTCAGCTAAGCATCAGTCCAGATAGATAATCAGGACGGCATCGGTCAGCCGATGAGCATGACAATGGCGCGTATCCCCATCCAGCCGGTCGCCAATACCACGATCCAACCCGCTGCATACAACCAGCGCGGATGTCGGATGTCGTCAACTAAGGCTCGACGGGAAACAGCGATCAGCATCATGCCCAGTGATAAGGGAAGGATAAATCCATTCAACGCACCGGCATACACCAGGATATTGACCGGCTGTCCCACCAGCATAAAAATGGTCAGGGAGATCAATACAAAGATCACCAGCACCCAACGCTGACGGGTCTGAAAAATAGGATGCAGGGTTCTGAGAAAGGAAACGGAAGTGTAAGCCGATCCCACCACCGAAGTGATCGCCGCACTCCACATCACCAATCCAAAGATCCGGTAACCGACCATCCCTGCCGAATGACGGAATACCATCGCCGCCGGATTATCCGTACCCGGCTGCAAACCACTGTAAATGGCTCCCAGCGCGGCCAGAAATAGCAAAACACGCATCACGGACGCCAACAGGATCGCCATTACTGCAGACCGCTGAACAGCAGGCTGATGCTCACTGCCTCGCAGACCGGCATCCAGCAATCGATGTGCGCCCGAAAAACTGATATAACCGCCGACCGTGCCCCCGACCAGCGTCAGGATGGCTGTCATGTCCACCCGTTCAGGTACAAACGATCTGAACAGCGCCTCACCTGCAGGCGGACGGGAAACAAAGACAACGTAACAGGTCAAACCGATCATAAAAAATCCGAGTACCCGCGCGAACCGGTCAAGCCAGGTCAACAGATTTCCCGCTAAAAACAAGGAGATGGCAATGGCTGCGCTGATCAACGCACCAAATTTGACATCCATATCGAGCAGGGCCGATAATCCCAAACCGGCACCCGCAAGATTTCCTGTATTGAAGGCAAGCCCTCCAAGGGTGATCATGATCGTCAGCACTTGTCCGGCTCCAGGCAACAGATCATTCACGATCTCCTGTGCCGGCTTCCCCCGCATCGTGACGATCCGCCAGATATTCAATTGCGCTCCAATATCCAGTAGAATGGAGATCAGAATGATAAATCCGAAACTCGCCAGCAACTGACGGGTGAAAACAGCGGTCTGCGTGAGGAAACCCGGACCAATGGCAGAGGTCGCCATCAGAAACGCTGCCGCCGCAACTGGATAAGAAACCTTGATGCGGAATTTACTCGACATCAGAATCCGTGTGATGAAGTGATCTCAAAACCGATATCCTTCAAATGCCGATGCAGAGCAGATAACAGTTCTACGGCATGCGGACCGTCCCCATGTATGCAGATGGTATCCGCAGCCATGGGCACCTGCCGGCCATCCACAGACATGACGTATCCGCGCAGCAGAATGTCATCCACCTGGCAGATCGCCGCTGAAGCCTCACTGATCAATGACCCGGCATGGGATCTGGGCGTCAGAGTTCCGTCCGACTGATATGTTCTGTCCGCAAATACCTCCCTGAAAAAACGAATGCCCGTCCGATCTGCAGCAGCTTCCATCGCACTTTCGGCCGGGCCGAAAAGAATAAGCTCCCGGTCGAAATAAAGGATGGCGTTGACAATGGCTTCAGCCAGCTCAACATCGCGGCAGGCCGCATTATACAAAGCACCGTGTGGTTTGACATGATGCAGGCGTTCTCCGGCCGCTCTGACGAATCCACTCAACGCTCCCATCTGATACAACATGCAATCGTACACCTCCTGAGGACTCAGATCCATGCGCCGGCGACCAAATCCGGCCAGATCAGGATAGGAGGGATGGGCACCGATGGAGACACCATATGATTGAGCCAGCCTCACCGTACGATGGATCGTCCCCGGGTCTCCACCATGAAAACCACAGGCGATATTCGCCGAACTCAACATGGGCATCAGCACTTCATCCTGACCCACGAGAGCCTGTCCGTAACTCTCACCCAGATCACAATTGATATCGACAACCTTCATGGCCTTATAAGATTGGTTGATTGAATGTACATCGTTTCAGGCACCCAAATCACAGCCCATGCCGAATGCGGACCGCACGACCAACCGTGTTAAGATATTGCAACAGCGCGCGCCGTGCTTCCAATGCTTCCTGTTCCGTTACCTGAAGGAACCTCAGATCCGAGCCCGGCCTCAACTGACCACACAAGGGCAGATCGGCCGCAATGATCTGGGCAATCCTCGGATAACCGCCTGTCGTCTGCCCGTCCGACATTAAAATGACCGGAACACCTGCATGCGTAACCTGCACCGTCCCGGAACAAACACCCGTGGACAACATCTCCGTCGAAGAACGGTACTTCAAAGACGGACCCAGAAGTTGACAGCCCATGCGATCCGAACGGTCTGTCAACCTGAAGATTTCGGTCTGAAAATGCTGAAGTGAAGCATCCGTGAATTCATCCCACTCCGGACCGGGTAAATATCTCAGCAAACAGGGGTGTTCCGGCAATGTCGGAAATGGATTCGAACCCCAGGGGGACTGGTTTGCCATACCGGGTGAGGAATCGATCCCAGACCGGATCAGGGACGACAGCTGTCCCGGATCTTCTTTTCGCAGCAGCAGATCCCCCTTTCGGAGTACTCGTCCTTCCATGCCGCCCAGGTTGGCCGGCACATAAGTGGCGGCACTCCCCATGATGCGCTCAGCCCGGAAACCACCTGCCAGGGCCAGGTACATCCGGCACCCTTTCGAGGAATAATGGAACTGCATCAATGACCCGCGTCTCACAAATACCGGCCTGAAACAAGCGATGGGCTCGCCATCCAGCATCGGCAACGAACCTGCGCCACAAAGGGAGATCAGCGAATCCTCCTCAAACAAAAGGGTCAGTCCGTGCAACGTGATCTCCATGGCCACCTCGCCGGGTGGATTTCCGCAAAGCAGGTTGGCCAGCTGAAAGGATAGGGGATCCATCGGTCCGCTAAGCGGTACCCCGAATGCCCGGAAACCCGGCCGGCCCGCATCCTGCAAAGTGACAGGATAGGAGGTACTGATGATCCGAATACTCATTCGCCGGAGAGTTTATCAAAGGTGTAACGGTCGATCCGTTCAAATCTCACATCCATACCGGGTGTCAGCAGAAAAGAATCTGATGCCGCCGGATCGAAGAGACGGACAGGGATGCGGCCAATGATCTGCCAGCCTCCCGGTGTGGACCAGGGATAAATGCCCGTTTGTCGCCCTGCAATCGCCACCGAACCAGGCGCCACCCGCATCGCAGGGGTCGATTTCCTGGGCACATCCAGCCGCGCATCGGTCATGCCCAGGTATGGAAAACCGGGCACAAATCCGATCATGTACACCCGGTACAACACCGAAACGTGAAGCCGGATCATATCCTCCACCGACAGACCACAGAAATGAGCCACATCTTGCTGATCAGGTCCGAATTCAGCATCATAGCAAACGGGGAGACTGATGGTTCTCCTGTCCGTCGGGGCCGGCACCAACTTTTCTATACGCGAAGAAATATGCTGAGCGACCCAGGCAGATATACCACCTCCATCAATAACGGAAAGCATGAGAGGATCAAAAGGGTCGAAAAACACGGTCAGGCTCACATAGGCTTGAACACTTTCCAGAAAGCCGGGGAACGGATGCCGTTGAAGGTCGGTGTGCAACGCCATCAACCGGTCGTGCAGATCCGGTGCCGGCAACGCTTGCCATTCGACCGTGATCGCATGCTCAGCCAACGTATAAATTCGAAAGGATACATCCACAACACAAAATACGTCTTTCCAAAAAAGAAGGGACCGCACCCGAAGATGCGATCCCTTGTAAAGGATTGACAAGATGATTTAAAAGGAAAACCTGCGGTGTTGAGCCCTCCTCGATTTCCAATAGATCCTGGGGGGATCGTAATCCGCCCGACGTATCAATTTCAACACCAGATTCCTGATCACCTCGACGATCCGGTTGGACCGCTTTTCGATCTGTTTTTTCATGGCGAAATCGTTATTTGACATGAATTAACGAAGGATATGTGAAAAGTATTATATATGAACTGTTAAATCAGACCCATATGCAATAGTTGAAACCGGGATATTCAGGAATGGAATGCGCCGGAGGGTGAAAACGCATCAGGAACAAAACGTACTTTTATGATCCGAAGAGAAAACATGCAACGCGAAATCAACGGTTGGTTCAGTCCTGCGCTCCAGAAGCACATGCCCGTTGCAGCCTACGGACATTACGGATTTGCCCTGCTGATGATCCCGACCGCAGCGGCCGACTACCTGGAATACGAACGTTTTCAACTGATCGAAACATTGAGGCCCCTGATCGATGGCGGGCGAATGAAAGTGTTTTCGATCGACAGCATCAACAACGAAAGCTGGATGAACCGGGAGATGGAACCCGCCCACAAGGCCATCCGCCACAATCAGTTCAATGAATACGTCTTCCGCGAGGTGGTTCCCTTCATCCGAAACCATTGCTCAGCGGATACACCCATCATCACCTGTGGAGCCTCATTCGGAGCGCTCCATGCGATGAACCTTTTTCTAAAAAGGCCAGATCTGTTCCAGGGCGTCATTTCCATGAGCGGCGTCTATGACCTGACAGAGTACACCCGTGGATTCTTTGACGATCAGGTGTACTTCAATTCACCCCAGCACTACATACCCAATCTCACAGAGCACGATATACTCGAACAACAACGGCGGGGCCGGATCATCATCGCCACTGGCAGTGGCAGCCATGAAGACCCGGATGCCAACAGAAGATTCTCAGATGTTCTGAACAGCAAATCCATTCCGCATACGCTGGACGTCTGGGGACAAGATATTCACCACGACTGGCCGACCTGGCGCAGCATGCTTCCCCACCTGATCCAAACACATTTCTGAGGTTTTCAATTACCCGGACAGACCCTCATTCACTCCCACAACATGGAAAAGAAACTCTACCTGCTGGATGCCTTTGCGCTCATTTTCAGAGCCTATTACGCACTGATCCGCAACCCCCGGATCACCAGCAAGGGAAAGAATACCAACGCTCAGTTCGGCTTCACCAATACCCTCATCGATCTGCTCAATAAGCAGAAACCCAGCCACATGGCCGTGTGTTTCGATACGTCTGCCCCAACGGAGAGACATACCGATTTCGCAGACTACAAGGCCAACCGTCAGGAAGCCCCGGAAGATATCATCCTGTCCATTCCAGACATCAAGCGCATCATCGAAGGTTTCAACATCCCGATCGTCGAAACGGACGGATTTGAGGCAGATGACGTTGTGGGTACCCTGGCCAAACAAGCCGAAAAAGCAGGATACCAGGTCTTCATGGTCACCCCCGACAAGGATTACGGACAGCTCGTGTCGGATAATATCAAGATCTATAAACCGCCATACCAGGGCGGCGATTTCGAGATCCTGGGACCCAAAGAGGTTTGCGAAAAATGGAACATCAAACGGGTCGACCAGGTCATCGATATCCTCGGCCTCATGGGTGACGCAGTCGACAACATCCCCGGCATACCTGGCGTAGGCGAAAAAACCGCCGCCAAACTGCTGGCCGAATACGATACACTCGACAATGTGCTGGCCAATGCAGATACCATCAAGGGCGCACTGGGTGAAAAGATCCGGAACGGAAAGGATCTCGCACTCATGAGCAAGAAACTCGCCACCATCATCACCAATGTGCCGGTGGAGTTCCACGAAGAAAACTACAGCGTCAAAGCCATCGATAAGGATAAGCTTCGCGATGTGTTCACCGACCTTGAATTCAAAACCCTCGGCAAACGCATTCTCGGAGAAGAGATCACCCTGGCAGATCAACCTGCGCCTGCAGGCGGACAGATGGTCCAGCAGGATCTCTTCGGAAACATCGTACCCCGGAAGGAAGCCCCTGCCACCCCACAGGAGCCGGCAAACAGCGAGGAAGCACCATCCTTCTCGGCAGAACGCAACATCCACAACACACCCCATGATTACCGGGCGCTGACATCCGCAGAAGAGATCGGAGAACTGGTGAAAACCCTCTCAGGCCTTTCTGAAGTATGTTTCGATACGGAAACAACCGGCCTGGATGCCAATCAGGCCGAACTCGTTGGCATGAGCTTCGCGTGGGAAACCGGTAAGGCCGTGTACGTACCCTGCCCCGCAGACCAGGCGGAGACAGCAGGCATCCTTGCACAATTCAAGGACATCTGGTCAAAAAAAGACATCACCTGGATCGGACAGAACATCAAATACGACCTGCTGGTACTGAAATGGTATGGTATTGAGCTCGAAGGACCCGTGTTCGATACCATGATCGCCCACTATGTCATCGAACCGGAAGGTAAAAGATCCATGGACCTGCTGAGCGCGCAATACCTGGGCTACGAACCGGTCTCCATTACCGAACTCATCGGCAAGAAGGGAAAGACACAGGGCAACATGCGCGATGTGGAGATCGAAAAGGTCAAGGAATACGCCGGCGAAGATGCAGACATCACCCTCCAGCTCAAACAGGTATTCCTCCCAAAGATCAAGGAGAAAGAGGTAGAGCGCGTATTCCACGAAGTGGACAATCCGCTGGTTAAAGTACTGGCTGATATAGAATTCGAAGGCGTCGCCATCGATGTGCCCTTCCTTCAGGAATACTCGAAGGAACTCGACAGAGAAGCCAAAACCGCCGAAGAAAACGTGTATCAGAAAGCCGGAGTTCGCTTCAACCTGGCCTCACCGAAACAACTGGGAGAAGTACTGTTCGAAAAACTGAAACTGGATCCCAAAGCCAAAAAGACCAAAACCGGACAGTATGCAACGAGCGAGGATGTCCTGCAAAAACTGGCGCATGAGAACCCGATCGTAGAGGATATCCTGGCCTTCCGGGAACTGACAAAACTCAGATCCACCTACGTGGATGCACTCCCGCAACTGATCAATCCAAAGTCTGGAAGGGTGCATACATCTTACGGACAGGCCGTCGCCGTCACCGGCCGACTCGCCAGCACGAATCCCAACCTGCAGAACATTCCCGTCAGATCAGAAAGAGGCAAGGAGATCCGAAAGGCATTCATACCACGAGACAAAAACCATGTCCTGATCTCGGCCGACTACTCCCAGATAGAACTCCGGATCGTCGCCGCCATCAGCGGCGACCCGAACATGTGCGAGGCCTTCCGACTCGGGAAAGACATCCACACCGCCACCGCGGCCAAAGTGTACGGGATCGAAGAAAGCGAAGTCACGAAAGAACAACGCTACAAAGCAAAAAGCGTCAATTTCGGGATCATCTATGGCCAGGGAGCCTTCGGCCTGGCAGATAACCTGGGCATCAGCCGTACCGAAGCCAAGGGAATCATAGATAACTACCGAAAAGAGTTCTCCGGGATCACCACATACATGGACGATATCGTCAGCTTCGCCAGGGAAAAAGGATACGTCGAAACCCTGATGGGACGCAAAAGATGGTTGCGGGATATCAATTCCTCAAACTTCACCGTCAGAGGATTCGCAGAACGAAACGCCATCAACTCCCCCATTCAGGGAACGGCCGCCGATATGATCAAACTGGCGATGAGTCGTATCCTTGAAGACATCCGCAAAATGGGACTGAAAAGCCGGATGATCATGCAGGTACATGACGAACTGGTGTTCGATGTCCTGCGTTCAGAAGCAGACACACTGAAGGCGCTCATCCTGGAAGACATGCAACAGGCCATGCCACTGCCCAATAATGTACCCGTGATCGCAGAAGCCGGAATGGGAGAGAACTGGCTCGAAGCGCATTGACACAAATGATACACTGATCATGATAACTAAGCTGTTCGTATGGTGGTTCAAGTTTAAAGGCTGGAAGATCGACAGATCCATCCCTACGGGCATACGTAAGGCCGTGGTCATTGCGGCTCCCCATACATCAAACTGGGATTTCGTATTTGCGCTCGCCACATTCAGACTGCTAAGGATCAATGTCAGATACCTCATCAAAGAAGAAGCGTATCGATTTCCCCTCAAAGGAATCATCGATGCCACCGGTGGCATTCCCGTCAAACGGAACAGCAACACCAGACTGGTGGACACATTCATACAGGAACTCAATGCCACAGATGATCTGTTTCTCATGATCCCGGCAGAAGGAACCCGAAGCCTGGTCAGGAAATGGAAAAGCGGGTTCTATCACGCGGCACTCGGAGCGAACGTACCGGTTCTGCTCGGGTACCTGGACTTCGAAAAAAAGACCGCCGGCTTTGGAAAAGTCGTACACATCACCGGGGATAAGGAAAAAGATATGCAGGTCATCCGTGATTTCTACAGACACATCAAGGGTAAGCACCCGGAAAAATTTGACCCGGAATCTGTAAGACTCGATGATTGATCGATCCTCAGCCGATCCCTTGACTATGACATTGAACGAATACATCAAGATCATCCTGAATGTAGTAAGCCGCTACTTCATAGTTGCTGGCATCGCCTTCCTGTTGTTCTATGTGATACTCCGGGAAAGAAAATTCAGCCGGAAGATCCAGCTCAAATTCCCTGAAAACAAAGACTACCTGAGGGAAATACTATACTCTGTCTGCACCATCCTGATCTTCGGACTCGTGCCACTCTTCCTGTTGAAGAACCCTGATATCAGGCCCTACACAACATTCTACCTGAAGATATACGACCATGGCTGGACCTGGTTCTTCCTGGCATTCCCGGTCATGTTCATCATGCACGACACCTATTTCTACTGGATGCACCGGATCATGCATCATCCCAGGTTGTTCAAACTGTTTCACCTGGTGCACCACCGATCAACCAACCCCTCACCATGGGCCGCTTATGCCTTCCACCCACTGGAAGCCATCATAGAAAGCGGGATCTTCGTCATATTCCTGTTTACGATACCCATGCATATCCTGCATTTCTTTCTGTTCTTCCTGATGTCGATCATCTATAACGTATATGGTCACCTCGGCTGGGAGATCTATCCAAAAGGGTTCAGCAAACACTGGCTCGGAAAATGGATCAATACCTCCGTGAACCACAACCAGCATCATCAATACTTCAAGGGAAACTATGGTCTCTACTTCCTGTTCTGGGACCGGTTGATGGGGACCATTCGGGAAGATTACGACCAGCGTTTCGATGAAGTGAAAAACAGACCATGAAACCCGTTATCTATTACTGCTACGACGCCTACTGCGGATGGTGCTACGGATTCAGTCCCGTCATCAGCCAGGCCGCAGAGACCTACCGCGGTCGAATTGACTTCGAAACACTCTCGGGAGGTATGATTCCCCGCGAATCCACTCGGCATATCAGCCACATCGCCGCCTACATCAAGGACGCTTACAAGATCGTTGAAGACACCACCGGCGTTTCGTTCGGAGAAGATTACCTCTGGCACATCCGAAACCCCGATCTCAGCGACTGGTTCCCGCATTCCGAAAAAGCAGCCGTCGCTCTCATCATATTCAAGGAATACCTGCCGGAAAGAAGCGTTGAATGCGCAGCCGAACTCCAGAAGGCATTGCACGTCGAAGGACGTGATCTCACGGACGATGAAGCATACCGGCATCTGCTCGAGCCATGGGGGATCCCGGCAGATGAGTTCTACGCAAAACTCAAAGACGACACGTACCTGGAAAAAGCACGGTACGAAATGGAACTCGTACGTCAACTGCGGGTCAACAGTTTTCCCGCCGTACTCATGCAAACCGGAGAACTCAAGTTCTATCTGGTTTCAAAAGGCTATACAGACCTGGAAACCCTGACCCTGCGCATCGAAAACATCATCCGTGAAACCGAAGCCCGGTCAACAGAATGACGGATGACTTCTTCTGCACCGGTGTGGGCAACATATTGTAAATTGCACGCCCGCAACAACATCGTATGGAATACAACAAAATCATATCCGTGACCGGTATCCCCGGTCTTTTCGAACTGATCAACAGCAAGAACGACGGCGCCCTCATCCGCTCACTGGAAGATCGGAGTACCCGTTTTGTCTCCAGCCGCGTTCACAACTTCTCGCACCTCGAAAGCATTGAAGTGTACACCACGGATGAAAACGTCAACCTCGTCGAGGTTTTCCAGGCCATGAACGCCTCCGCAGAACCTCTGCCCGCAGAGAAAGATGCCAAAGCCATCAAAGCCTACTTTGAAAAGGTCTTCCCGATGATGGATTTCGAAAGAGTATACAACAGCGACATGAAAAAGATGGTACGCTGGTACGGTATCCTGAGATCCAACAACATCGAGATCAAACTGAGAGAACAAGCCGCATCAGAGGATACCTCCGCAGAAGCCTGACCCTGAGCGATTCCGGACACCTTCACTAAATGATCCCTGACTTCAAACCAAGTCAGTAACAACGCTATGAACCACTCCGCAGACATCAAAAAGATACAGCGACAGTTCCTGCCTGTAGATTTCAAGATCACAGACTGGGCGTCCCTGGAATCCTGGTTCGTTGACCTCGAACAAAGAACGCTCAATACCGTCAGCGACCTGGAAAAATGGCTGGCGGACATGAGTGAACTGGAAGCCATTGTCAGTGAAGATGCCTGCTGGAGACAGGTACGCATGACCTGCGATACCGAAAACAAAGAATTGGAGGAAGCCTTCAATTATTTCTACCTCGAGATCCAGCCAAAGATCCAGCCATACGCAGACAAACTCAATCGGAAACTGATCGATTGCCCGCTCACCGGTCAATTGGATCAGGTCAAGTTTTTTACCTACCTCCGCAGCGTTCGTAAGAACATCGAACTATTCCGCGAGGAAAACATCCCGTTGCAGGCTGAAATGAGCGTACTGCAACAGCAATACGGAAGCATCGCCGGAAAAATGACCATCGAACACGATGGCCGTGAATTCACCCTTCAGCAGGCATCGAAATTCCTCGAAAACCCGGATCGGGCCGTACGTGAAACCGTTTACCTCAAGATCAACGAAAGAAGACTGACCGATAAGGCACCTCTGCACGATCTGTTCGGAAAACTGGTGGCACTTAGGCACAAGATCGCCACCAATGCAGGGTTCAGCAATTACCGCGACTATAAATTCGCGGAGATGGGGCGCTTCGACTATAAACCCGAAGATTGTTTCCAATTCCATCAGGCGGTCGAAGAACATGTCATCCCCCTCGTCGATAAGATCTATGCCCGACATGCAAAGAAGCTGGGCATTTCCCCGCTCAGACCCTGGGACACGGAAGCCGAACCGGCTGGCGTGGAACCACTGAGACCCTTCTCTGACGGAAAGGAATTGCTCGACAAGACCGTGGCCTGTTTCGATAAATTAGACCCATTCTTCGCCGGCTGTCTCCGAAAAATGGAAGAACTGGGACACCTGGACCTCGATAGCAGAAAAGGAAAGGCACCAGGCGGTTATAATATGCCCCTGATGGAAAGCGGCGCACCATTCATCTTCATGAATGCAGCCAGTCAGATGTCGGATGTCACCACCATGGTGCACGAAGGTGGACACGCTGTTCACTCCTTCCTCGCCCACGGCCTGGAACTCAGCGCATTCAAGGAATACCCCACAGAAATGGCAGAAGTTGCCAGTATGGCCATGGAACTTTTCTCCATGGACCACTGGGAACCATTCTTCGATAACTTAAATGACCTGAAAAGAGCGAAAAGACACCAGCTGGAACGTGTCATCACCATCTTCCCCTGGATAGCCACGATCGACTCCTTCCAACATTGGGTATACGAAAATCCCGATCATACCGAGGAAGAAAGAACGGCTGCCTGGATGCGGATCATCAAACGATTCTCCGTTCCTTCCCTGGATACCAGCGGATTGGAGAAATTCAGGGAGATCAGCTGGCAAAGACAACTACACCTGTTCGAAGTCCCCTTCTACTACATCGAATATGGCATTGCCCAACTGGGTGCCATCGGAATGTGGAAACAATACCGCGAAAACCCGGCACAAGCCCTGAAAAACTACACGAATGCGCTCGCCCTGGGAGGTACGAAAACACTTCCACAACTCTATGCAGCGGCAGGCCTGCCTTTTGATTTCAGCCCCGCTACGATCAAATCATTGATGGAAATGGTAGAGAAGGAGTTGGACCAGCTTTAACATCCTTGTTCCTCTCAGGCAGCGCAATGCTTGCAGGTACCATTCACGATCATGTTAACCTGTGTTACCTGGTAACCATCGGGCATGGAAATGAATGGGATCGTCAGTCCGTCCAGGCAGGTGGTGGTACCACAAACCTCACAGATGAAGTGAACATGGTCGTCATGATGATGACCCTCACCGCATGAATCCTTACACATGGCATACAAGACCGAATTATCGGTCGTAGGGATGGTATGCATGATGCCCTTCTCTAAAAATGTCTGCAAGGTGCGATAAACAGTCACCCTGTCAAGTCGCTCGGAAGTTTTTTCCTCGATGTCATGGTGTGACAGGGCGATGCCCGCTTCGATGAACACCTCAAGGATGCGTCGTCTTCCCTCGGTCACGCTCAATTGATTTCTTCTCAACAAAGCGGCAATGCGATCTTGTAATGGCGAGGCTCCCATGGTCATTTCACTTTCCCCTCCAGCAATAGTCGGGCATCGGTCGTCATTTGTTCAACTTCTTCCTTCTTCAGACCGTCATAGATTCCCCTGACCTGACCTTTCCGATCCACCAATGCGAAGAACTGGGTGTGAATGAATTGATCGGATATGTTCTTGCTGCTGTTGTCCTGACTGTCCAGTAAGTAACTCTCACGTGCAGTCTTGTACAAAGTCTTTTTGGAGCCGGTCAAAAACCACCAATGCGAAATATCCGCACCCATTGAATCCGCATAATGACGAAGCGTTGCTACAGAATCCGTGTCAGGATCCACCGTATGCGACAAAATCAGGAAGTCCGGATGATCCTTGAAAGTCCGGTAAACCTCCTGCATGTTTCGGTTCATTTTAGGACAAATCCCCTTACAGGTAGTGAAGAAATACTCCACCACCACTACCTTGCCCAACACTTCTCGCTCTGTAACCCATTTTCCATCATGCCGCTCAAAATTAAAAGGCCTGACCGACGACAACACAGGAAGTTTCTCCCCCATAAAGTCCGTAGTCAACATCAAGCCCCCGTAAAAGCCTGCCAGAATGAGCGCGAACAAACCGAGATATAACCAGGTCCTTTTTGCCATGTTGATTTATGTGTCAAAATTACAACCTCCTGCTGACTTCCAACCGGCTCCTTGTACTTTGCAACTTTGTTGCAAATTATTACCTTTACATCATGATGAGGGTGAATTTTGACACATTGGGTATTACGGCAACCATCATTTGTGCCATACACTGCGCTATTCTACCCCTGATGTTGACAAGCCTGCCGATCTTAGGTAAAAACCTGATCGACAACCTCGCATTCGAATACTTCATGATCGCCCTGGCCGCCGGCATCGGCTTCTATTCACTCACACACGGATTCAAACGACATCATCACGCAAAACGCCCGATCATTGTTTTCGCCTTCGGAATCCTGATGCTCCTCCTCAAACAACGGTTTCACGAACAACAGATATGGTTCCTGATCCCCGGCGTCTTTGCCATCATATCCGCGCATCTGATGAACATTAAATTCTGTCGGATATCCGGCGATGGGAAGCGCTGTGAAAGCGACGGTTGTAAACACTGATATGCTACAAGCTATTTCGATGGGAAACTCCTAAATTGACGAATGAATGCGGCCGTCGTGAACAAGGCTTCCGCCATCAACACCCATTCGATCAAAAACATTTCCTGACCCATTTCAATCCTGCATCGTGCGCATTTTTAACCTCTCCTGGAGCATTCTGTTCATCCTTTTTGCAGCGCTGCAATTAAATGATCCCGATCCCTGGGTCTGGATCCCGCTGTATCTGTTGGCGGCCGGTCTTTGCGGTTACCGATTCGCCGGCAGGGCCAAAGCCGGCCTCGAACGGATCTCGATCGGCATATACATTGTCTATGCTCTTTACCTGCTGTTCGTAAGGGATGGGGTGGTGGATTGGTTCGATGAACACGACGCCGAAAACCTGGTGCAATCCATGAAGGCCACGAAACCATGGATAGAAAATACGCGCGAATTCGGCGGCCTGCTCATCATGGTGGTCGTACTGTCCGTAAATCTTTTCATGGATCGAAAAAAAGCATCCTGATATCCACGGATATTGGAAAAAACAACAGCCGCCGACTAAAATACTGCTTTCCGCGCATCATTGGTCATCAGATAATGCCCAATGAATGCATCCGAAGCATCGGAAAATGCTTCGCATAAAAAGAGCCCCTGTCGATCGACGACAGGGGCTCTGTGATTACATATATGCTCTGAAAGCAAAGATTACTTCAACTTACGAACCTTGATATTTCTGAACCACACACGGTCACCGTGATCCTGGAGGCCGATGTGGCCGGATTGAAATACTGCGAAATCAGGCTTCGTCTTGAACTTGCTCTTGGCGACCAATTGCTTCCAGTTGTCATCCCACATCGTTGTGGTGACAACGGTAACATCGTTCATCTTCAACTCAAGTTTTCCATGGTTGAGGATGATCTCCGCCTTGTTCCACTCACCCACAGGCTTCACGGGATCATCAGGCCCTGCGATCAGGTCATACAGATTTCCCGCACGATGGGTCTTGATCTTTCCATCCGGATGACCATCATTGTCAAGTACCTGCATTTCAGGTCCCGTATGCCAGGTATGCTCATACTTGGCATCGTCCTGCACATTGAAAATGATGCCACTGTTGGCCTTGGGAGCTACCTTCCATTCTACCACGAAATGATAATTTTCGAAGGAAGCATCCGTAATGAGATCTCCACGACCGGCGGTTTTGCCATCGACCTTATGATTGGGATCCAGGGTGAGGGCGCCGTCTTCAACCTTCCAGGCGGAACCGTCAGACTTATTCCGGAAAACATGCCATCCTTTTTTGGTTTTTCCATCAAAGAGGGACTTCCAGCGACCGGCATATTTCAAATCACCATTCGGCTTCTCCGAGGTGGGATCTGCAGGCGTGAAAGAAGCGAAGAGCAGCAGAGCGAGCGAGGCAAGGATCGTATTTCTCATGTTGTTTACTTGATAGTAAGGATATACTTGACCATCGCTTCAGCATCTTCCTGACTTACATTCGGATGTGCAGCCATCGGGATCTCTCCCCAGTTGCCCTGACCACCGGCTATGATCTTCTCTGCCAGCATCTTGACATTCTTTTCGTTGTTCTCATACTTCTTGGCGACATCTGCATAAGCAGGACCCACCTGCTTTTCCTTCTCCTTATGGCAGGCCAGGCAGTCAGATGCTGCAATCAGTGCTTTTCCATCCTTTCCTGCAGGTGCAGCTGCCGCTGCAGCGGGAGCGGTCTCGGAAGCTGGAACAGCATCAGGTGCTGAGGATGCGGATGTCTCTGCTGCAGAGGCTTCTCCACCGATCTGGCCATTCTTGCTTTCCTCATTGTTGCTGATAGGCTTCGTTTCCACGTCCGACGCACCGCCACCACAAGCATAGATACCGGCTGCGAGGCAGATCACCAAAAGACTCTTTTTCATATTAGTACAATGTTGATTTAGGTTTGACAAATGTCGTACAGTTTTAATCGAGACCAAGGATGCGACGGTTAAAATTTTCGTCGCTGCCTGTACCCGCAAAATCATCGAATGCCTTCTCCGTCACCCGTATGATATGGTCGCGGATGAACACAGCACCCTCCGCAGCCCCATCTTCGGGATGTTTCAGGGCACATTCCCATTCCATGACCGCCCAGCCGCTGTAATCATAAGCTGCCAGTTTGCTGAAAACACCCTTAAAGTCCACCTGGCCATCTCCGAGTGAACGGAACCTGCCGGCCCGGTCAACCCAGTTCTGATAACCGCCATAGACTCCCTGCTTACCCGTCGGATTGAATTCAGCGTCCTTCACATGGAACATGCGGATCCGCTCATGGTAATGATCGATATAGGCTTTATAGTCGAGGCACTGGAGGACGAAATGACTGGGATCATAGAGCAGACAGGCCCTCGGATGCTGGTCCACATGATCTAAGAACATCTCATAAGAAACACCGTCATGCAGGTCTTCCCCCGGATGGATCTCATAACAAAGATCTACTCCATGCTCTTCAAACTCATCCAGGATCGGACGCCAGCGCTTGGCCAACTCCTTGAAGCCCGTCTCTACCAGTCCCGCCGGCCGTTGTGGCCAGGGATACACCGTATGCCATAACAACGCACCACTGAAAGTGGCATGTGCATCGAGACCCAGATTACGGGAAGCCCTGGCCGCCCATTTCAATTGCTGGACCGCCCACTCCGTGCGCGCCTTGCTGTTGCCATGCACCGAGGCTGGCGCAAAACCGTCGAATTGGGCGTCATACGCCGGGTGAACAGCCACCAGCTGACCCTGCAGGTGCGTAGACAACTCCGTGATCTTCATCCCGGACGCTTCCACAATGCCCCTGATCTCATCCGCATAGGTGACACTCTCCGCCGCCTTCTGCAGATCGATGCAACGGGGATCCCAGCTGGGGATCTGTACACCTGCGAACCCAAGCGATTCCGCCCACATGCAGATCGACTTCAGGTTGTTGAACGGTGCCTTGTCTCCCATGAACTGAGCCAGAAAAATACCCGGACCCTTAATGGTTTTCATGTCACATTGAGTTTTTACGAATGATATAATTCCCGATCGTCCGAACGGATCAGATCGTATGTTCCGTCCACTTTTGCTCCGACTGGCTCGACTTCACCACGTTATCGATGAATGCCATGCCCCGGATACCTTCATCCACCTGGGGATAGTCAAGCATCTCGGGCGTCGGCTCCGTTCCATCGAGACGCGCCGACAGGGTCAGGGCAAAATTCCGATAGATGTTACCAAAAGCCTCGAGATATCCTTCCGGATGACCACCCGGAGTGCGACAGTTATGTACAGCAAGTGAACTCAGACGATCTCCGTAATTGCCACCCGCCCGATAGATCTGGGCCGGCTGGTCCAGCCAGCGGACAAGGAGTGAGTTGGGATCCTGTTGCGTCCAGGTCAAACCACCGTTTTCTCCATATACGCGGATCTTGATATCGTTTTCTTCGCCTGCAGCGACCTGGGAAGCCATGAGCACACCCGTGGCGCCATTTTCAAAACGCAGGAGCACACCCCCGTCATCATCCAGTGCACGCCCATCTACCATAACATTCAGGTCTGCGCAGATCCTGGAGATCTTCAAACCGGTGACATATTCAGCCAGATGAGCGGCGTGCGTTCCGATATCTCCCATGCAACCACTCTTGCCGGAACGCTTCGGATCCGTCCGCCAGGCCGCCTGGGCGTTGCCCTCCCGCTCCGTCAGCTTACTCAGCCAACCCTGCGGATATTCTACATACACTTTGCGGATCTTGCCAAACACCCCGTCGCGCACCATCGCTTTGGCCTGCTTGACCATCGGATATCCCGAATACGTATGTGTCAGACAGAGCAACAGACCCGTCTCCTCGAGTTTCGCCTTCAACTGCTTCGCCTCATCCAGCGTAAACGCGATCGGCTTTTCGATGACCACATGGAAACCATGGTCTAACGCCATCATCGCCGGAGCGAAATGGGCGAAATTCGGCGTCACGATCGTCACGAAATCCATGCGCTCCCCCTCGGGAAGCAGGCTCTCCTTGCGGATCATCTCCTCATAGGTGAGATAGGTCCTGTCTTCCGGCAAGAACAACATCTTGCCCGAAGCCTGAGCGATCTCCGGATTGATGCTGAGAGCACCACAGACCAGTTCAATCAATCCGTCCATGTTGGCCGCGATCCGGTGGATGGCTCCTATGAAAGCATCCTTGCCTCCGCCAACCATGCCCATTCTGAGTTTACGATTCATACTTGTAGGATGTGTTGTGTGATGAAATGAGGGTACAAAATAAAAAAAAGAGGGGACAATCGCCCCCCCTTCGTTGAGAATTGTTATCGTCTGGATCAGGCAGGACGTAAACGCTTGCCAAACATGTACAGGATGATAAAGGCGACGATCAGGATCGCGGGGAACAGCAGCATGTTCGACAGGGTGGCCTGACCGGCAGCGAGATCTGCCGCATCACCGACCAGTCCGCTGGCCTCGGCTACAACCTTGTTCTCCTTGATCCAGCCACCAATGACCGGCTGGAAGATGGAGGAGGAAAACATACCGATTCCGCCCATGATCGACAAACCCAGTGCTCCCGATTTGGGAACGTTCTCACTGATGTATCCGAGCATGTTCGGCCAGAAATAACAAATACCAAGGGCATAAAATACAGCCGCCACATACAACATAGAACCGCTCATCGTGCTCAGCATGTAGATACCGACAAGGCCGAAGATGGCGGAACCCAGCAACACGCCGGCCGTGTTCAACTTCTCGATCAGCGGACCGGCAAAATAACGGCCTACTGCCATCAGACCGGTGACCAGCGCCAGGATCAGCATCGGACTGGCACCTGCCTTCGCGAGGATCGGGCCTACCCACTGCTGGGGACCGAATTCTGAAATGGCCGTTAATGCCATACAGCAGGCCATGAACAGATACAGGGGATTCAGCATGGCCTTGAAATTATCCAGCGGAGAGCTGGCCTCGGCACGCGGCTTGGGGAAAGCCTGGCCCCAGAACAATATGGCATAGGCCACAGTAGGCAGCAGGATCACCCAGATCTGGGCCTGCCAGGCCAGGCCTGAATCGGTCATGAATTTAGAGATCAGTGAACCCAGTACGATACCGCCCGGGAACCACATGTGGAAACGATTCATCTTGCTGCTGAATTCAATGCCCGAATAAGAATCGGCGATCATCGGATTACAGGCAGCCTCAGTGCAACCGTTGCCCAACCCTATCAACAACGTTGACAGGAGCAGGGTCTCATAACCGGTAGCATAGATCGTCAGCAAAATGCCGGCGGCATGCGCTATGAAAGCCACCTGCATGATCAGCTTCGGTCCGATCTTGGAGTAAAAAATACCACCAAGGATCATGGAGATCGGAAATCCAAGGAACCACATCTGATTGATGTGTCCGAGCTGAACAGGGTCCAGACTCATCTCCGTCCCAAGCTGGGTAAGAATTCCGGCCCGGATACTGAATGAAAAGGCCGTGGTGATGAGGGCAAAACAACTCGCCCAGAATAATCTGTTGGCATTGATCGTTGGGTTCATGAATGAAGGGTTTTGATGATGGTTGAGGTCAGGAAACTATGCAATCTTCTTTTTTGCTCCAAATTTTCTATGTGAAGAGCAGTCTTATTTCTTTCCAATTCTTTGAATAACTTCATGGCAAACCAATAGAAAGATGAGTCGGATCAACCGCAGAAAGGCCATCGGAAACCTCCTGGTTGGATCCGTTGGAGCCACCGGAATCCTGGCATACAAAGAAAAGGAACCTGCTAAAACTCAAGCATTGAAAGGAAATATCAGACACGCCGTCTGTCGCTGGTGCTACAACGACATCCCCCTGGAACAATTCTGTGCAGCTGCCCGGGACATGGGTATTTCAGCCATCGACCTGGTGGGTCCGAAAGATTGGCCGGTCCTGAAAAAATATGGACTAGACTCATCCATGTGCAACGGCGCAGAGATAAACCTCGTCGACGGCTGGAATGACACCGCCTTTCACGAAAAACTCATCCGGAACTATTCCGAAATGATCCCGAAAGTGGCGGAAGCCGGATACAAAAATCTGATCTGTTTTTCCGGGAACCGCCGCGGAAAAGACGATGAAACCGGTTGGAAGAACTGCACCGACGGATTGAAACAAGTCATCGACATCGCTGAAAAACATGGCGTTACCCTGGTGATGGAACTGCTCAACAGTAAGGTCAACCATAAAGACTACCAGTGCGATAAAACATCCTGGGGCGTGGAACTGGCCAAAAGGATCGGTTCCCCCAACTTCAAACTGCTATACGACATCTACCACATGCAGATCGATGAGGGAGATGTCATCAGCACCATCCGGAAATACCAGGAATACATCGGACATTATCACACCGGCGGAGTGCCGGGAAGGCATGAAATTGACGAAACCCAGGAACTGTATTACCCGGCCATCATGAAGGCCATCGTGGACACCGGCTTCAAGGGATATGTCGCCCAGGAATTCATTCCATCCTGGACAGATAAACTCGCTGCCCTGAAAAAAGGCATTCAGATCTGCGACGTTTGACAAAACCCGGCCATTTGTGCCTTTCGGGCTTAAACACCGGTCCGGAATTGATCGCTTCGATGTAATTTACAGATCGCACTCCCATTTACCACTCAACGCATTTACCATGGCAGAATCCAACGTTTTCGACGCCATTGTGATCGGATCCGGCATCTCCGGAGGCTGGGCCGCCAAGGAATTGACGGAAAAAGGTTTGAAGGTCATCATGCTCGAAAGAGGCAGGGATGTCAAACACGGGGTTGATTATCCCGCCACCAACAAAGCGCCCTGGGAATTCCCGCACCGCGGCGGTCGGACGCAGGAAATGATCCGCGACTATCCCGTGCTGAAAAGAGATTATCCCCTCAACGAGATGAACCTCGACTTCTGGGTGAAGGATAGCGAATGCCCGTACACAGAAGTTAAAAGGTTCGACTGGTTCCGCGGTTATCACGTGGGTGGCCGTTCGCTCATGTGGGGCCGGCAAAGCTATCGCTGGAGCGACCTGGATTTTGAAGCAAATGCAAAGGAAGGCATCGGAACCGATTGGCCTATTCGCTACAAAGACATCGCACCCTGGTACGACCATGTTGAGAAATTCGCCGGCATCTCCGGATCCAAAGAAGGGTTGGAAGTATTGCCGGACGGGATGTTCCAGCCTCCGATGGAAATGACCTGCGTCGAGAAAGACGTCGCCGCGCGCATCAAAAGCCATTACAAGGGCCAGCGACGCATGATCATCGGCCGCGTCGCCAACCTGACACAACCCCTGCCCGGAAGAACGAACTGTCAGTTCCGTAATAAATGCTGGTTGGGATGCCCCTTCGGCGCCTATTTCAGCACGCAGTCATCCACGCTGCCGGCAGCCATGGCCACCGGCAATCTCACCGTCAGACCCTTCTCCATCGTCACCCGGATCCTGTACGATAAAGATACCCGCAAAGCCAGCGGGGTCGAAGTGCTCGACGCAGAAACGCTGAAGACCTACGAATACAAGGCCAAGATCGTGTTCCTCAACGCCTCGGCCCTCAACTCCACATGGGTACTGCTGAACTCCGCCACCGACATCTGGCCGGAAGGTCTGGGCAGCAGCAGCGGACAACTGGGCAACAATCTGATGGACCACCACCTAGGCGTCCGGGTCAGCGGAACCGTGGATGGTTACGAAGACAAATACTACTACGGCCGCCGGCCTAATGGGATCTATATCCCCAGGTTCAGGAACGTGAACGGTGATAAGCGCGACTATCTCCGCGGATTCGGCTACCAGGGAAGCGGCAGCAGAGGAGGATGGAGCCGGGATGTCGCAGAACTCGAGATCGGACTGAACCTCAAGGAAACACTCACTGAACCTGGCGGATGGACCATGGGCATGATGGCTTTCGGCGAGATCCTGCCGTACCATGAGAACAAAGTAACCCTCGACAAGACCAAAAAGGATAAATGGGGGTTGAATGTCCTCGCCATCGACTGCGAACTCAAGGAAAATGAGCGCAAAATGCGCAAGGATATGCTCTCGGACGGACTGGAAATGCTGGAGGCCGCCGGCGTGAAGAATGTCACCGGATCTGACGGAGACGGTACCCCGGGACGCGGCATCCATGAAATGGGAACCGCCCGGATGGGTACCGATCCCAAGAATTCTGTCCTCAACAAATGGAACCAGGTATGGGATGCCCCCAACGTTTTCGTTACGGATGGTGCCTGCATGACCTCCGGTTCCTGCGTAAACCCGTCTCTGACCTACATGGCCCTGACAGCCAGGGCCGTTGACCACGCTATCAATGAACTGAAAAAAGGCAACCTCTGATAAAAACACAATATCAACGATGACATCGATCCGAAAACCAATCCGGACCCTTGATCATCTGTCAAACAGAATGCAAACTCGAATGTAAAGTGGGGCAGGAACAATATTCTTTCGACGCCATCGTGGTTGGATCTGGAATCACCGGCGGCTGGGCCGCTAAGGAACTCTGCGAAAAGGGACTGAAAACGATTCTCCTGGAAAGAGGACGCGACCTCGAGCATGTATCCGGATATCATACTGCCACCCGGGCGCCCTGGGAGTTTGCTCACCGAAGTACCCTTACGCCGGAAGAAAAAAACATTCATAAGATCCAAACCAGACATTTTTCCATCAAGGAGGAAAACAAACACCTCTACGTGAATGACCTGGAAAACCCCTACCACGAAGTCCAGCGTTACGACTGGATCCGCGCAGATGTCTTGGGTGGAAGATCCCTCCTCTGGGGCCGCATGAGTTTCCGCTGGAGTGATCACGACTTCGAAGCAAATCTAAAAGACGGTCTGGGGATTGACTGGCCGATCAGATACAAAGACATTGCCCCCTGGTATGAATATGTCGAACGTTTTGTGGGCATCAGCGGTCAGGCCGCAGGCATTCCCACACTCCCCGACAGCATCTTTCAGCAAGCCATGCCGCTGAACTGCATCGAAGACGTCCTGAAAAAAAAGGTGGAACAGGCCTTCCCAAAAAGACATGTCATCCCGGGAAGGGTCGCTAACCTGACAAGCCCACTCCCGGGAAGATCCTCCTGCCAGTATCGGAACCTCTGTGATCGCGGATGTCCTTATGGCGCGTATTTCAGCACACAGTCATCCACCCTGCCGGCGGCAAAGGCGACCGGAAATCTCACCGTTCGCACCAACGCACTGGCAAACCGCATCCTTTTTGATGAAAAAACCAGAAAAGCGATCGGGGTCGAGATCATTGATACAAACACCGGACAGAGCTACGAATACAAGGCAAAGGTCGTTTTCGTCAATGCCGCAGCACTCGGTTCGGCTTTCCTGCTGCTGAATTCAACAAGTGCGAGTTTTCCCAACGGACTGGGCAACAACCATGACATCGTAGGCAGATACCTGATGGATCACCACCGAAGCGGTGCCGTCAGCGGGACCTTCGATGGCTTCGAAGACAAATATTACTTCGGGAGAAAACCTACGGGATTCTTTATCCCCAGGTTTGTCAATTACAACGACGACAAACGAGATTATGTGCGCGGCTTCAACTGCCAGGGCAATGGCGTCAGGGGAAAACAAAAAGCGGAAGGAATTGGAGCTGATCTCAAAAATCTGATGAGCGAACCCGGCCGCTGGCAGATCGGCATGAACGCATATGGAGAATGCCTGCCATATGCAGAAAACCGCGTGACCCTGCATCCAACCCTGAAAGACAAGTGGGGAAGACCAGCGCTCTCCATGGATTGCTCCTTCAAGGAAAACGAACGAAAAATGCGCGACGATTCCATCGTCACGATGCAGGAAATGCTGGAAACCGCCGGAGCAAGGGATATCAAGGTCCTGGGAGAGATGTCCGTTCCCGGAAACGCCAACCATGAAATGGGAACCATCAGAATGGGGAATGACCCGAAACTTGCCGTTCTGGATAAATGGAACAGAATACACGAAGTGCAAAACGTTTACGTAACCGACGGATCATGCATGACGTCCTCCGCATCCGTAAACCCATCGCTGACCTATATGGCACTCACCGCCAGGGCTGCCGACCATGCTGTCAGGTCCCTGAAAAGCGGGGACATCTAAGACCTGTGATCCATCGCCCCTCCTCCGTTCGTCCGCTTTGGCGTACCTTTACAACATGTTGAAGGCAACATTGGTAAAAGCAGCCACAGAAGCAGGAAAACTCATGAAATCCCGCATGAACACGGGGTTTTCCATTGAAAACAAAGAAGGCATCAACAACCTGGTGACAGAAGTCGACGTCGCCTGCGAAAAACTCATCATGGATATCATCCGGACGGAATTCCCGGATCACTTCATCCTGAGTGAAGAAACTGGTGAGCTAAAAACGGACTCTGAATTCAAATGGATCATCGACCCGATCGATGGCACCGTAAACTTCGCCCACGGAATTCCCATCTGTTGTGTCAGCATAGGATTGGAAAAGAACGGTGAAGTTGTGATGGGAGCAGTATTTAACCCCTTCCTCGACGAATTCTTTTTCGCTGAAAAAGGTAAGGGTGCCACACTCAACGGGTCTCCAATTTCTGTAACAAGGAAAACCGATGTTTTCGCATCCTGCCTTGTCACGGGTTTTCCTTACAGTTACCTGGAATCCCCAAATGGCCCGCTGGAAGTCTTCGGCCGGCTCATACGAAAAGGGGTACCTGTACGACGACTGGGATCCGCCGCGATCGACCTTTGCTGGGTCGCCGCCGGCAGGTTCGACGGTTTTTTCGAACACAAACTCAATGCGTGGGATAGTGCCGCTGGATTTCTAATGGTAGAAGAAGCCGGCGGAAAAGTGACCGACTTCGAAGGAAATGCTTATTCCCTCTACCAGCCCCATATCGTTGCAACCAACGGAAAGATCCATGAAGGACTGCTGGACATCATCAACAACAGATGACAGTACGAGACTACCGTTGATTGGAATGTCTTTTGATTGAAATTCATCATACCATGCAAGAACGTACCGAAGTGTCAGAACTGGGAGAGTTCGGCCTGATCCACCACCTGACCAAGAATATAGAACTACAAAACGCATCATCCATCCTCGGGGTTGGAGATGATGCCGCCGTCATCGATCATTTCGGAAAACAAACCGTCGTCACCACAGACCTGCTGCTCGAAGGTGTGCATTTCGACCTGAGCTACACGCCCCTCAAACACCTGGGATATAAGAGTGTGATCGCAAACCTCAGCGACGTGTATGCCATGAATGCCACACCAACGCAAATAACAGTGAGCATCGGACTCAGTAATCGAATGAGTGTAGAGGCCATCGACGAGTTCTATGAAGGGGTTTACCTGGCCTGTGAAGCCTACGGTGTAGATCTGATCGGTGGGGATACAGCATCCTCTCTCAAGGGGTTTGTCATTTCCGTCACTGCGCTGGGAGAAGTCACACCCGGCAAAGTGGTGAAAAGAAGTACGGCCAATAAAGGGGATCTCCTCTGCTGCAGCGGAGACCTGGGTGCAGCATATATTGGCCTCCTCTTCCTGGAACGCGAGAAAAAGATCTTCATGGAAAATCCGGGAATTCAGCCCGACCTCGAAGGGGAAGCCTACGTCATCGGACGTCTGCTAAAACCGGAAGCCAGAAAGAATATCATTTCCTTCTTCGAAGAAGCTGACATCCTACCCACATCCATGATGGACGTCAGCGACGGTCTGAGCTCCGAGATCCTGCACATCTGCGAAAAAAGCGGGCTCGGATGTATGCTCTATGAAGAACGCATCCCCATCCTGGAAGACACCCGCAACGCTGCCTTCAAGTTCCAGATCGACCCCACCGCCTGCGCACTCAGCGGCGGCGAAGACTATGAACTGCTGTTCACCATCCGTCAGGAAGACTACGAAAAAGTAAAGGATCACCCAAATATCAGCGTCATCGGACATATGACCGAGGCCGAAAAAGGAGCACGCATCCTCACAAAAGGTGGAAATTTACATGAACTGACGGCTCAGGGCTGGAACGCGTTCAAGAAACACTGACCGATCCGCACGACGTTTGTCCGGCACTCCAATCAAATGGCGATGAAAAGCAGATTGGCTTTACTGTCAAAGATCTCAGTGTGTTGCTTACTACTGGGTATCGGCAGCTGCTCAACATCAAATCATCGGATACAAAGTCCGGTAAGATCTGCTCCGGCTGCACTGCAACAGGATCTGATCCTGCTGAACAAGGCACTGCAGAAATACCATCCCTCACTTTACGCATACTGTCCGAAGGAAGAATGGGATAAGGCCGTCCGGGAATGCCTGGAATCCATTCAGGATAGTATGAATGATGCGGATTTCGCCTATCGGATCGTAGGTCCGTTGATCGCGCGCATCAGATGTGGCCACACCTCGGCTTCCCTGTCAAATCGGTATAAGAAATACCAACAGATGAATCCTCCGGGGGGCTTTCCTCTGCTCCTGAAGTTTTTCGGAGATACCATGATGGTAGCACGCAACCTCAACCGCACCGATTCACAGATCAGGAAAGGAACGATCATACATACCATCAATGGATTGGACAGCCGCAACATAAGAGATCGGATGTTGATGCGCCTTCCAATGGACGGATTTGCCGAATCTGTCAACATGGCAAGACTGAATAACAACTTTCCATTCTACCACAGAATGGTCATGGGCGTCGACTCGGTCTATACCGTTCAGTACCAGAATGGACCAGAGAACATCAGGTCTGCTGCATTACGAGCCTACCATCCTGCACGGCAGACAAATCGTCCAAGTGGGTCAACCTCATCATCCTCGGGCGGAAAAAAATTGATCCGCGTTCCCGGAAAACGAGACCTGCAGATCGATACGATCTCCGGTGTGGCGTACATGTTCCTGGCAAACTTCGATCGCCCGCTGACGTCCCATCGCTTCATAGGAAAAAGCTTCAAAACCATTAAGCGTCACGACATCAAACACTTGATCATTGATCTGAGAACCAATGGAGGCGGAGTGATCGATAATGAAGTGTACCTCGCCAGACACCTGCGTAGAACCAGATTCCGGGTGGCGGATACCGCAGTGGCCATCAACAGGAATTTCGGTGGATTTAGAAAATATTTCCGCAACGACTGGATCAACGGAACGATCATGCATTTATTCACCCGCGAAGATGAGAACGGGTTGTTTCACATGTCTCGTTATTGGGAGCAGAGAGCATTTAAACCCGTTCGTCGTCGATTTTTTAATGGACAGATCTATATCCTGACCGGCGGTATGACGTTTTCAGCCGCTTCTCTCTTCTGTAAAACCATGAAGGGACAGGAAAATGTCCTGCTGATTGGAGAGGAGACCGGTGGATCCGGCTACGCCAACAACGGATTGCTCATTCCCGATTTCAGACTACCCAACAGTGGCGTGAAGGTCAGAATGCCGCTGTTCAGACTGGTACCCGACAGCGCTGCCGCCAACAACGGAAGAGGTGTGATGCCGGACATCAAAGTCGGTCCTTCTTCCAACTCCTTCAAAATGGGGTTTGATCCGGTCATGGTCACCACACTTTCACTCGTTCGGCAATTCGAACAAAAGAGATCACGATCAGCCGATCTCAAATGAATCGGCATCCCGCCAGAAAGGCATCCGTGTTCTGACGTCTTCAAGAAACGCGCTGTCCAGGGACACCGTTTTCATTCCCTCAACATCCCTGATGATCGAACAAAGAGCACCCAGCGGATCAACAACCTGACTGTGACCCGAATGCGCCAATCCATTTCCATCCAGTCCAACCCGATTGACACCGATCACATAACACTGGTTTTCGATCGCTCTGGCCGGGATCAATGCATCCCAGGCGGCTACACGCCTGTCCGGCCAGTTGGCTACATAGACCAATACGTCAAATTCAGGCTGAGTTGAATCTGCTGTTACCTGCTGCCTCGACCACACCGGAAACCGGAGATCGTAACAGATACAGAGATTTATTCTCCAGCCATTGACCGAAGCGATCAGACGTTTACCCCCCGGTGAATAATGCAGATGCTCGCCGGCGAGACTGAAACAATGTCGCTTATCATAATGTCCGTACTGACCGTTGGGTAACATCCAAATCAGACGGTTGTAGTATCGACCGCGATCTTCAATGATGAGACTTCCGGTCAGGATGCACTTCTTTCGGATCGCCACATTGCGCATCCATTCAACCGATGGACCATCCATGGTTTCAGCAAGTGCAGACGGGTTCATACTGAATCCCGTGGAAAACATTTCCGGTAAAATGATCAGATGTGTTCTTTCCTCCAGAGTGTCGATCTTTCTGGCAAGCATGTCCAGATTCGCCTGCTTGTCCTCCCATACCAGATCCGTCTGAACCATGGTGACCAGTAAATCACTCATTTCCGTCGATTTAAATCATTCAAGGTGTTGTGGCATCCAATTGTTCCCTGTACGCATCCTGAGCCAGGTCCGTCTCATATCCTTTCTGGGTCAGAAAAGACAGGGTTCTGGCGCTCAATTCATACCCCTGATATCCGTCGCGGACCAACTGCTCCTTTCTTTTTCGGATCAGTTCATGGAGGGTCTCCCGATAATCCTGGGGATCAATGGCAGAAATGGCCAGCTTTATATTGAGATCACTGACCTTGCGCGCCTTTAGTTCGTAAACGATGCGCTTCTTTCCCCATTTTTTCTGCCGGAATTTGCCACCGGCAAACTGGGTGGCAAATCGTTCCTCATTCAAATAGTCCTCACTGATGAGATCTGCGATGATGGAATCAACCTCAAGGGTATTCAGACCAAAACCGAATAGCTTCTCTCTGACCTCCGAATGCGATCGTTCCTGGTACGCACAATAATGCCTGATCTTCTGTATCGCCTGTTCAGGTGTAAAAGTCTTTCTTCTATTCATTGATCGGGATCTTTCTGGACACTCTTTTCATTTTGCACACCCAAACGCACAATTTAGTCACCTTTCCGGCAAAATCTTCAAATTTTGCCCACTTGATCGGCACCATGCGAGTATCTTTGCCAAAAGCAAACGTAGAGCATTCATTATGAAATTCATCGTTTCCTCCTCAGCACTGCTTAAGCAACTTCAATTGATCAACGGTGTCATCAATTCCAACACCGTTTTGCCGATTTTGGAGGATTTTCTGTTTGAGATCGACAAAAACAGGCTCAATGTCGTAGCCACCGACCTTGAAACGGTCATGAAGATCCAGATGGACATCGAGGCGAAAGACAGCGGAAGGGTTTGTATCCCAGCCAAGATCATGATGGATTCCCTCAAAAACCTGCCGGATCAACCGCTCACGTTCAATATCGATAAGAACTTCGGTGTTGAAATTACCAGCGACAACGGTAAGTACAAGGTCATGGGAGAAAATCCGGACAATTTCCCGAAAGAACCGGCTCCCGATGATGCGAACAGTTTCGAAATGAGCTCTTCTGCCCTCGTTACGGCGATATCCAAAACCATTTTTGCCGTAAGCTCCGATGACCTCAGACCTGCCATGTCAGGTGTGTTCTTCGAACTCGATCCTAAGTCATTCACTGCGGTCGCCACCGACGCGCACAGGCTGGTCAAGTACAAAAGAAAAGACGTTGAATGCGCCAAAACGGACAGCTTCGTGGTACCCAAAAAGCCGCTGAGCCTGCTGAAAAATGCACTGCCCGACAACGATGACGTCCTCAACATTTCATACAACCAGAATCACCTCTTCGTCAGCCACGGAAACATGCAACTGACCTGCCGGTTGATAGATGCTCGATTCCCAGATTACAAAGTCGTCATCCCCGCGGAAAACCCGTACCGTATGACGGTCAACAAAACTGAATTTCAAAACGCATTGCGCAGGGTAAGTATTTTCTCCAACAAAAGCACAAACCAGGTAGCACTCAACATTACCGGCAGCTTGCTTCAGCTGACCGCCCAGGATGTAGATTTCAGCTTTGAAGGAAACGAACGCATGAACTGCCGGTATGATGGTGAAGACCTTCAGATCGCATTCAACGCCAAATTCATGGTAGAAATGCTCGGATCCACTTCTTCTGAAGAAATTCGGGTTGAATTATCAACACCTACAAAAGCAGGGATCATGAAACCCGTAGAAGAAGAAGAAAATGAGGAACTGCTGATGCTCGTAATGCCCCTGATGCTTAATCAATAAGCTGATCACTTTGCCTCCGGGCAGTGATGCTGTCAGAAGATTTAATATTTTAAAAAAGGATGTCTTGAACATCCTTTTTTTATTGACAGGCTTTGTCTTACCTTTTCGAAAAGCATTAAGATGGACTCATTTATTTCATATTTCCAGGAATTGGATAAACATCCACTGCAAAGAGGCGCTTTCTTTGTCAGTACCCTGGTTATACTGTGGGCCATTGAATCGGCCTTCCCTTTACTGGAATTGAACTACAAGAAAAACAAAGCAAGACACGCTGCATTGAACATCGCTTTTACGATCGTTCACTTTGTCATCCATACACTGCTGGCCATCATCATCCTTTGGATTTCAGACTGGACAGCGACCCATGAATTCGGACTCGTTCACTGGACGGGCGTAGGGGTGATCGGAACCATCCTCATCTCGGCATTTACCATGGACTTCTTCGCCGGATGGCTGTCACATTTTGTGGAACATCAGGTTCCGGTTTTCTGGAGATTTCACATCATTCACCATGCAGACAATAACGTGGATGTCAGTACAGGACTTCGCCACCACCCACTCGAGAGTGTCTGGCGCGGTTTATTTTTCTTCATGGGAATCCTGATTTCGGGGGCTCCAATGTACGCCGTGATGATCTTTCAGACACTATTGGTCGCAGCCACTGGTTTCACGCACGCCAATATCAGACTGCCCGAAAAATGGGACAAGCTCATCAGTTACATCCTGGTTTCCCCGAATATGCACAAGGTCCATCATCACTGGAAGCAGCCCTTTACGGATACGAACTACGGGGCTGTTTTTTCGATATGGGACAGACTGCTCGGTACCTTTTCAACACTGGATCCGGCATCGATCAAATATGGATTGGACAGATATTATCCGAATGAAAAAGATGAAGATTTCATGGCACTCATGAAAAGACCCTTCCAATCATTGAAACAATCGGATCAACAAAATACATGAAAGTATTCGCCGTCATACCAGCAAGATATGCTGCCAGCAGATTTCCGGGAAAACTGATGCAGATGCTGGGAAATAAGACCGTCATTGCACATACCTATGAAAACACCCTGAAAACAGGTCTTTTTGACGAGGTATGGGTAGCCACCGACAGTGAGATCATTCAACGGGAAGTTACTTCCTTCGGTGGATCGGTCGTCATGAGTAAAAGACTTCACGAAAGTGGAAGCGACAGAATTGCCGAAGCGATCGAAAACCTGGATCTGGACATCGTTGTGAACGTACAGGGAGATGAGCCCTTCATTCAGAAAGAACCACTTGAAAACCTGATCAATGCATTCAAAGATCCGGGAGTTCGTGTCGGCTCTCTGATGCAACGTATTGCTGAACCGATAGACATCGATAACCCGAACATCGTGAAAGTCGTCGTTGATAATGATCAGAATGCGTTGTATTTCAGCAGGTCTCCCATCCCCTATAATAGAAACCGCGAAACTGAGGTCTCATATTTCAGGCATATTGGTGTATATGCATTCAGAAAAGAAACCCTGATGGAGTTTACCAGATGGCCATTGGGTAAACTGGAGAACGCCGAGAAACTTGAACAACTCAGATACCTGGAAAATGGAATTACCTTGAGGATGATCGAAACCTCCTTTACCGGAATCGGGATCGATACGCCGGAAGACCTGGAAAAAGCAAAGAAGCTGATCAACAGGAGTGTTGATCAGACGTCATTTTGATGGGTCAGGCAAAATTAAAGATTCACTTTTCGTTTATAGACCGGCACTGCACTGCAAGCCTCACCATACATAATGGTTCTCACCACATTCATGAGTCTCATGGTGATCTCAAGGTACGCGTAAGCATCGATGCCCTTTTCTCCGCACCCTTTTACAAGGAGCCTTTTATCCTGGTAAGAAGATATTTCGAGGCTTCGGATCGTTCCAATGATCAGATCTTTCAACATCTCCGACGGGTTTCCCTGGTAAACGGATAATGCGATACCCGACAATTGAACGGCAATACTCATATATGCCCATGCGGGGATGATGGCCTCCACGGTGCAATGTACAGCCACATGATTACCTCTGTATTTTTCCCAGTCATGCATCGCCAGTTTTTCCCTGAATTCTCGTTCCCTTAATATCTGATCCATGAACAGGAACGGACGTATATCGAATGCAACGATCTCTGCCGTCGGAAAGAATTGTTCCAGGTCGATCGTGATCAGGCCACTTTCTGCTACTCTATTCTTGATCTCTTCTGACATTATTTTTCTTTGAATTGACAGGATCATGCTTTGCACCCTTCGCTGTTGCAAAAATACAAACAGCCGCTCTTTTGAAGCGGCTGTTCGTATTGTCAGGTCCGGGAAAATATATCAATAAACCTTACTCCGGTTATCTTCGATCTTTGCAGATTTACGCAAGGCTTCCATAGTACTGAAGTTTGCATATTGACGCAATTGAGCCTCAACCGCTTTTTTCTGTGCATTAACATCCACATTCATAGATGAAGTAGCACCAATTTGTCTAACCTGGATAACAAATAATGCATTGGATCCTTCAATGGGTGCACTTACTTTATTGACCAGTGATTTGCTGAAAGCAGCACCGATCACTTTGGGTTCATTCCCGATCTCAGGAACGTATGGTGTGGAGAACTGAATCGAATCGGCTGTCATTACCTGCATGCCAAATGTGGCGGCAATATTATCAAGCGGTGTAGCACTTCCGAATTTCTTCTTGATCTCTGCTGCTTTTTTCTTGTTGCGAAGAATCGGTTCAACCATCACGCGTGCGACAGAAGCAGGCTGAAGACCCTCATTCAGAGATCCTGTTACAGCGAGTACAACATAACGATCACGCAGATCAAACGGCTCGGATACCGCACCAACCTTGTTTTCAAATACCCACTTCACCATCTGACGGGAAGGCATGCCTGCGATCGCATAATCCATTTCCTTGAGATTCTCAGCGCTCAGCTTGGTGAGCTTCATCTTCGTTACGTTCTCGTCAAATGACTTAACATCCCTGCTGGTTCCTGCAAATTGATTCGCGGCGGAAGATGCAGCGTTATCTGTCTCGGGACTGGCCAGGATCTTTTTAGCCAGATACGCCATTTTATAAGACTCCTGGAAATTCTTCTGATTCAATACCTCAATGATGTGATATCCAAAAGATGTCTTGACGATCTCCCTGGAACCGGTGGGCTTATAAAAGATGAAATCTCCGAATTCCTTTGCAAGATTGGTGATATCGACCGAAGAGAACGTGTACTCACCCTTGTTCATCTTGCTACCCTCATCTTCGCTGAATTGAGCAGCCATCAGGCCAAAGTCTGCACCTCCCTTGATGGCATTTAATATACTGTCTGCCTTGCGACGTGCGGTACTGTCATCCCTCCGAAGCTGACCTGTGCGGGGATCGGCAATGCCAATGAGGATATGACGACACTTGACCGTATCAGGAAGATTACGAACATCCATCTTTTTAGCCATCGTGTATGTGTTGCCATCGATATAAGGACCGATCACACTTCCGACCGGCATGGCAATGATATCGTCCTTAGCAGACATCTGGAGACGATTCTTCAATATATAACCATCATAAAAAGCATTCGCCGTGTTGTTACGCGTTACAAATGCTTTGGCATCTGTTGTGGTAATGAATTCCTCCCTCAAACGCTCAAGTTGACTCTTCACATTACTACTGTCATTGGCACTCGGATTGGCATCAAATACAACATATGAAACAAAGCGGACCTTCTCCTGCTTGAACTCATCCTTATGTTCCTTTATATATGCATCAATTTCAGCATCCGTTACCTTCAACTCCTTCAGACTGTCACTGACAATACCGTAAGGAATGCCCACATAAGCAATAGAGGAAACAAGGCTGTTATCGGAATTCTGTTTCTCAAGGATCCATTTCGGGACATAAGCTCCCTGAACAAATAAAGAATTGTACTTCTCATTCAGCAGCCGCATGGATAATGGATTCAGGAGTTGGTCGGTTACCATCTTGATCTCATCCGCACGCTTGTTCTTCTTGAGGTTGGTGAACCAAGTCTTGGCAGCCTGCAGGTCGAACATTCCGGTGTTGGGATCGGTAAACAACTGACGAAACTCCTGGGGTGCGGATTCACTGAATAACAAAGCACCCAACTCTTTGGAAGTGAGGGACAATCCTGCCTTATTTGAAGCCGTCTGGATCAATTCCTCCATCACGTAGCCATTCCAGATGCTCTCTACAATATTCTGGGTCATCATCTCATTCGACTCCATTCCCTGGCTGCGATAACTCTGCTCCGCTGCATTGACTTTGTTGTTGAATTCCATGACATCGATCTCTTTTCCGTTGACACTGCCAACGGAAGAAGGCTGATCTGAGAATAAACCACTGCTTCTTCCTACAAAGGCATCCTGAACAAGAAAACCGATCAAACTCAAGGCAATGAGTGACGTTAGCAAAACAGCCGCCTTATCACGAATCTGCTGAATGATGGACATAGTGAAATGGTATGATATTAATGATGGATTGACAAAAATAGGCTAAAAAAATGATTGTCAAATGACCGGAAATGAGCTGAAATTTGATAAAATCTATAGAATATGAGTATTTCAAACTGTATTTTGGAAAATTTTAAAAAAATCAGGGGTGTTAAAGCTTATAATGGTTTTCCACAGACCTGTGTTGAAACAGGCATTTTTATGTGTAAAACTCATTTCATTGGGCGTTACTGGATGTTCATTTTTTCAGGATAAAATCAACCGCAGCGTTTCGACCTTACTTTTGCAGAGAATAATCCAAGGCTTTTCCCAATCAAATACACACCGGAAATACCTGTCGCAAGAGTTGAATTATTCAGGTGTGGAGTTATGAACCATTGTGGGTAAACATGGCAAAGATTGATAGATCAAGGTTTACGTGAACTGAATAGGATGTGAATTGATGTGGATAAACGAGATCTTATTCAATTCAAAATACCGATCCGAAAACTTTTCCACGAATTCACAGTCGTAATAGTAATAGGTTCCTTTTATAAAACTTTATTAAATACATTATTATGATCGATATCCACAAGGAAGAAAATGCAATGGACCTCATCTATAAAACAGGTTTCGTTTCGGCGGAAATTCCTGCTGATCTTGATCTGCACAAAGAGATTCATGCCCTGAAAAAGCAAAAAAATGCGGTCATACTCGCCCATTACTATCAAAATGCGGATATCCAGGATATTGCAGACTTCATTGGTGACAGTCTTGGACTTGCACAACAAGCGCAACGTTCAAAAGCGGACATCATACTTTTTGCAGGCGTGCACTTTATGGCAGAAACGGCAAAGATCCTTAACCCCTCCAGAAAAGTAATTATTCCTGATCTGAAAGCTGGTTGTTCCCTTTCAGACAGTTGCCCTCCCGAGTTGTTCCGAATTTTCAAGGAGCGCCACCCGGATCACAAGGTAGTAAGCTACATAAACTGCAGTGCGGAGATAAAGGCGATGAGCGACATCATTTGTACCAGCAGCAATGCTCAAAAAATTGTGGAGTCCTTTCAAAAGGATCAACCGTTGATCTTTGCCCCGGATAAAAATCTTGGTGCGTACATTAACCGTCAGACGAATCGTCAAATGCTTCTATGGAATGGCGCCTGCATGGTCCATGAAATATTTTCTGAACAAAAACTGCTCAAACTCAAGATTCAACATCCGCAAGCGCAGATCATAGCACATCCAGAATGTGAAACACAGGTCCTTTCACACGCAGACTTTATCGGTTCAACCACACAGTTACTGGAGTACACAAAGAAAGACGATCATACATCTTATATTGTAGTCACAGAAACTGGCATTATACATCAAATGGAGGCATCTTCTCCTGAGAAAACATTTATTCCAGCACCACCTGAAAATGCTTGTGCCTGTAACGACTGTCCACATATGAAACTCAACACACTGGAGAAGATCTATGTGGCACTGAGGTATGAGCAGCCTGAATTATTAATGAACGAAGAACTAATGAAGAAAGCAGAATTGCCTCTACAAAGAATGTTGGATCTGAGTTGAATTGAGGATTTTCAACTCAAGATAATGTAGGCAACGAAACTAAGGAAATATGCAAGACCAGTCATATACACGAGTTGGATGACAGGCCATTTCCATGTTCCGGTCTCTCTTCTTACAATCGCCAGTGTACTCATACATTGCATGGCGAGCACATAAAATATCAAGAGCGATACACCGGTAGCAAGCGTATAAACCTTACTGCCATCTGGCCTTACGGCTGCATGCATCTTGTTCTTTAATGTCGTCTCTTCATCAGCACTTCCACCAACACTGTAAAGCGTTGCCATTGTACCCACAAATACTTCCCTGGCCGCAAAAGAAGTGATCAAAGCAATCCCGATCTTCCAGTCGAATCCCAACGGCTCAATCACCGGAGTGATCTTTTTGCCCATGATCCCCGCGAAAGAATGTTCAAGAAGTGCTGATTGCAATTGATTTTCAAGAGAATCAGAATGCTGCGGATGATTTAACTTTTTCTGTTCATATTGTGCGGTCAGTCTCTCCCTTGCTTCCCTTGGCCCATAACTGCTTAATGCCCAAAGGATCAGGCTTATCACCATTATGACTTTACCTGCATCCCATACAAATATCTTAGCCTTGTCGATCATGGTGGTGAATATATTTCCCCACCTGGGTGCCCTGTAGGTTGGCATCTCCAATATAAAAAATGATTTCTCTTTTATCTTAATGACAAGCTCAAATATGAATGACATCAAGATAGCCATTAAGAAACCAAGCATATAAAGCCCTAGCATTACAAGCCCTTGAAGACTTATAAGACCGAAGATCATTTTCTTAGGAATGACGAGAGAAATCAGAATACTGTACACGGGTATCCTGGCGCTACAACTCATGAGCGGTGTAACCAGGATCGTTAAAAGTCTCTCCTTCTGATTTTCAATGTTCCGGGCACTCATGATCGCTGGAACTGCGCAGGCAAATCCACTGATCATCGGCATCACACTTTTTCCATTCAAACCAATTCTGCGCATGAACTTATCCATCAGGAAACTGATGCGCGCCATATAACCCGTGTCTTCCAGCACAGTGATCATTCCAAAAACGATCATGATCTGTGGGACAAAAATTAGAATTCCACCAAGTCCGGCGAGAATACCATTGACCAGTAGATCTGCATACCATCGATCTCCAAGCAGGTCAGCCGTCTTGCCAGAGATATATGAGAAAAATTCGTCGATCCAGATCATCGGATAGTCCGAAATGACGAAAACTGTCTGAAACATCACAAAGAGGATGGCCAGCATAAAAACCAATCCATAACTCTTATGTAGTAAAATTCGATCGATTCGTTCTGTCAGATTTCTTCTCTCCTCCTGTATATCTGATGTAGTTAGTTTTACTATATCTTTTATCTTGGTATATCTCCGTTGTATATCCTCTGCCTGCAGTCTGGAAGCGTTCACTGATGATGCATCTCTGATCGAATTAAGTTTTGAATGAACCTCATCAGAAAGGTTGAAGGGCTCATGATTCAACAGATATTGAAGTGCCCCGTAATCTGTCAGTTTAGGAAATATCCCCTTAACCTGCTTGATAGGTTCGTTGCAGAATGCTGCAATATCAATGAAATCGGTCCTGTTAGCACTGATATCTTTGGAAGCATAATCTGCCAGTACACGGTCAAGTTCGTTGATGCCTTCATTTTTCCTGGGATTGATACAAACCACAGGAACTTCGAGCATCTCTGAAAGTAAGCCAACATCAAGTTTTGTACCTCTCCTCTCCAGTATATCCATCATCGTTAAGGCAACGATCATGGGTTTTCCAAGGTCTTTGACTTGACTAACATACAAGAGATTCCTTGTTAGATTACTTGCATCTGCCACTACCACATAAGTATCTATGTTTGATGTACCCCATGGATCCATCAATGAAACATAGGCAACAGATTCATCAGCTCTTCTTGGATATATACTGTAAGAACCCGGCAGATCGATGATAGAGAAACCCTTGGACCTGCTTAAATGACAGCTCCCTGTTCTTTTTTCCACGGTTACACCCGGAAAATTGCCAATTTTCTGATCTAAACCGGTCATAGCATTAAACAGAGAACTCTTCCCGCTATTGGGATTACCGATCAATGCTATGTTTTTTCGGGATTTCATGTTGAAAAACTGTGCAAAAGTACCCTTTTAGACACTATTTAGTTTACGAATCACGAAAAACCAAAGAATAAGAAGCCAAAGCTTTTTGTAAGACAGATAGTAATTTTGTTAAAACGTTCATCGTGACCAGATTCATGCTTCTTACAATTTTTGTTCTTGTATGGAATGCGAGTTTTTCACAGTCCAGCAGTAAAATCTCCGGTTCAAGGATCAAATCACATGTTGAGTATTTAGCATCAGACTCCCTTGAAGGTCGTCGAGCAGGGACACGTGGTGAACATTTGGCTGCTTCGTATATCGTTGATCATTTCAAATCATTGGATCTTAGTACATATAATGGCTCCACATCATATACTCAATCCTTTGAATTTCCTGACGGTTTCATGATCAGTGATGATACGCAATGTTTGATCAATGATAAAAGATTGAAACCCATTGATGATTTTTTTCCCTTAAGTTTTTCTGCTCATCATGCTGTGATGGAGGAAGAGGTATACGTGAGTCTCAAGGAAACAAATCACACGTGGTTTATAGATATTGCTGAAATATTGAATAAAACCGCATCAAATCCGCATGCCGATCTGATAGAGGACCTTAAAATTTCCGCCTTAGAAGCCGCTAAGAAAGGCGCAACGGGTGTTATCTTCTATTCGTCTGCTCATAATGAAAACTTTCCCACCTATAATTCGAAATTCTCAGAATCAATATCTATCCCGGTTATAATGTTACGCCAATTTGATGTCATTCATTCAGCGATACAAAGCATGCTTCCCATAAAACTGTCTTTTCATTTCAAATTGGTTAAAAAAACAAGAAGATCGCAGAATGTAATAGGCTTCTTGAACAACAATAAATCAGAAACAATCGTAATAGGAGCGCACTACGATCATTTGGGTTATGGTGAAGATGGAAATTCTATGCTACGTACAAATACGACACAAATTCATAACGGAGCAGATGATAATGCAAGTGGTACTTCAGCCCTTCTGGAATTATCCACGCTACTGCGACAAAAAAAGTATCGTCATTTTAATTACTTATTCATTGCTTTTTCCGCCGAAGAACTTGGATTACTCGGATCTAAATTCTTTGCTGATCATCACGATTTAAAAAAACTTCCACTTAAGTACATGATCAATCTCGATATGGTTGGGAGATTAAATGATAGTACCAAATCATTGACTATTGGAGGTTTTGGAACCTCAAAAGATTGGTCCACCATTTTCAGCAAGATCAAGGTCAAAGATCTTAATATCAAGCTTGATTCAAGTGGAACAGGGCCGAGTGATCATACAAGTTTTTATAGGAAGGATATGCCAGTCCTATTCTATTTTACTGGTCTACATACAGATTATCATAAACCTTCTGACGACGCTGACAAGATCAATATTCATGGGACGACCAAGATCATAGATCATATTTCAAATGTCATTAAAACGTCAAAGAATTATTCATTACCCTTTTCAAAAACCCGGGAACAGCAAACGTCCACATCAACCAGGTTTTCTGTAAGCTTGGGAATAATGCCAGACTATTCATTCAGTGGTGATGGAGTAAGGGTAGATGGAGTTTCAGAAGGTAAACTTGCCCAACAAATTGGTATAAAAGCGTCTGATATTATAAAAAAATTAGGTGATGTAACCATTACATCCGTAGAATCTTATATGAAAGCCTTATCTAAATTTAAGAAAGGTGACAATACAATCATTGAATATCTACGAGGTAATGAACTATTGAGTCAGCAGATAACTTTCAAATGAAGCTAAAAATAACAAATGATGATCTTTCTGACGAGTTCTTCACGAATGTTCAGGTCATTGGAATAGTATCAAGCTTAAAAGGATACAAATTCTGTTGGTCCCTAAATCATCATCTTTCTGTAGATTTTCGTCTTCACCCTGACATGGAAGTTCAATTAGAAAAACGAAGGCTATTCTATTACTTCAATATTTATTCATATGTGGATATGGATAGCAATGTATCACATATGCTCTATGAAAATGAATACAAGGGTGAGTTCCTGGTCCCCGAATTCAAACACCTCGATTATCTATGGTTGATACGATCAGACGACTATAACGGATTTGAAACAAAGGAATTATTGCTGGAAAGACTTCGTAAGCTCGATATTATACAGATGGCTACCTATATGCAGCTTGATAATATAAAAAGTAAAGAGAACTTAATTATTTGATATGTGGACGAATATTAATAACGGGTTGGAACGGACTTTCATATTCGACAACTTTATAGAAGCATTTTCATTCATGACCAAGGTTGCTTTAATAGCTGAAGCACAGCAACATCATCCAGAATGGTCAAACGTATGGAATACAGTTAAAATTAGACTTAGTACACATGATGCTGGTAATATAATTACCGAAAAAGATAAAAAGCTGGCTGCATCAATCGATGATCTGTTTAACAATAACTGAATGGCCTGTTTTTTCAACTATGTTGCCGATTGGTTCTATGAAATCGGTAAGTTGATTCATTTCCAATAATTGTTGTACTTGCACTAAATGATCTGCAGAAACTGCTATCAACAAACCTCCACTGGTTTGTGGATCAGCTAGTTTGTACAAAGTACTTTGATCAATACTGCTATAGTCGATCTTATGTTTATAGCTTTCAAGATTCCTAAGTGTACCCCCTGGTATCGATCCTGATGTTATGTAATCATCAAGATTGTGAGTCAATAAATTGACCTTGTTCGAAAATAGTACTGCACTATGTCCTGATCCTTCACACATTTCAGTAAGATGTCCCAGCAATCCAAAGCCTGTAACATCTGTTATTGCATTTACTCCTTCAATATCACCCAACAATTTTCCAATACTATTTAATCTGATCATTGAATCTCTCGCCATTAAAGCATCAGCTTCTTTGACAAAACCTTTTTTCTGAGCAGTAGAAATGATGCCAATGCCTATCTTTTTTGTAAGCAAAAGATGATCCCCCACTTTTGCCGTGCTATTTCTTTTTAGTTTATCTACAGCAACCAGTCCATTGACAGCAAGACCAAAAATTGGTTCAGGAGAATCAATGGAATGTCCACCAGCCAGTGTAATTCCTGCATTATTGCATATCTCTCTGGCACCTCTTATTACTTCATTTGCTACCTCAGGAGAAATCTTATTAATTGGCCATCCAAGTATGGCAATGGCAAGTATTGGTGTTCCACCCATTGCATATACATCACTGATAGCATTAGCAGATGCAATCCTTCCGAAATCAAAAGGATCATCCACAATCGGCATAAAAAAATCAGTAGTAGATATTAGGGCCTTACCATCTCCAAGATCATACACGGCAGCATCATCCTTGCTGTCATTTCCCACCAACAAATGATCATTATTCGGAAAGGTTATATTCTGTTTTAGAATACTATCCAGTATAGATGGAGATATTTTACATCCGCAACCTGCACCATGAGAAAATGATGTCAACTTTATGTCCATGCCAATTTTTTTACAGTATTAAAAACTGAACCAATGTCAGCATTAGAATAATCTTGAATGGAAACCTCTGCATAAGATTTCAACAACACTCTTTTTTGATCGAGTGATTTATTGTAAAGCTTATCATAATATTTCAATAGCAATGAAAAACAAGCCACGTAGTCTTTATTAATGAGGTATTCAAGACATTGCTTTGTCTCAAGTCCACCCAATTTCTTCTGCAAACGTACGATAGCACTACCAAGCATACTTCGATCTAGTACGCCGTATTCCGCGAGAATATTTTTTAGCCTAAGCTCAAATCCAACTTGTATAAATAATAGAGAACTTCTTTTCATTTGTTCCCAAAACGCTTGTGGTATGGATACGATTCCAATCCTCTGACTTTCATCTTCGAGAATAACATATCCATTACCCTTACATGCATGATGCAATTGATATGAAAAAACATTTTCAAATTGCTCTTGCGAAGGTTGCACTCCCTGGCCAATACCTCCGAAAGCAGATCCTTTATGATTTGCTAAATATTCAAGATCAATGACAGGTAATTTTTTATCTCCTAATTTCTTAATAACATGGGTTTTTCCTGATCCAGTATAACCACCTAGTAAAATGATATTAGCAGGATGTTCAAATTGTTTAATGGTCCAGTTTCTATAAGATTTGTACCCGCCTTTGATTACACTTACTTTATAACCATAAGTACGAAGAAGCCAGGCTACTGTATTACTTCGCATACCTCCACGCCAACAGTACAATACAATTGGAATGGGTTCTATGATATCCTTGTCTTTTGAACCTGTTAGAGTGTCCAATTGCTCAACAATGGAACGCATCTTTGGGCCAAAAAAATCAAGTCCTCTTCTTATGGCTTTTCTTTTGGATTCCTGCTTATAGATCGTTCCAATTTCCTTTCTCTCATCATCAGAGAGAAGTGGAATATTGATGGAGTTTGGAATATTCCCCTTCTTAAATTCTGAAGGACTTCTTACATCAACGAGAACATGATGTTCTTTACTCGCAATATAATCTTGTATGTCGATGACCTCCATTGATCCCGACTATTTATTCATGCTGGTAAGGAATTCATAGTTATCACGAGTTCCTCTCATCTGTTTCAACAATAAATTCATAGATTCTTCACTATTCATATCTGCTAAGTGATTCCTAAGGATCCACAATTTTTGCAGTACCTCTTTCTCAAGAAGCAGATCCTCTCTTCTGGTAGATGATGACATGACATCTATGGCAGGGAATATTCTTCTGTTAGCAAGTCTCCTGTCAAGAACAAGTTCCATATTTCCCGTCCCTTTGAATTCTTCAAAGATGACCTCATCCATCTTACTTCCCGTATCTATTAACGCAGTTGCAAGAATAGTAAGCGATCCGCCATTTTCAATTTTTCTGGCTGCACCAAAAAATTGTTTAGGTTTCAGCAAAGCATTTGCTTCGACACCACCCGATAATACTTTACCGGAAGAAGGTGCTACAGTATTGTGAGCACGTGCCAATCTGGTGATGGAATCAAGCAGAATTACTACGTCATGACCGCATTCTACAAGTCGTTTCGCTTTCTGCAATGCTATCGTTGAAACCTTCACATGTTTCTCTGCAGGTTCATCAAAAGTAGAAGCGATAACTTCAGCTTTAACGCTGCGTTCCATATCTGTTACTTCCTCTGGTCGCTCATCAATCAGCACGATCATGAGGTAGCATTCAGGATGATTCGTAGCAATAGCATTTGCTACTTCTTTCAAGAGCATTGTTTTTCCCACCTTTGGTTGGGCAACGATCAATCCTCTTTGACCTTTACCTATCGGCGTGAATAAATCCATTAACCGTGTCGAGTAATTATCAGACTTTGTGAAAAGATTCATCTTTTCAAAAGGAAACAACGGCGTTAAGTAATCGAAAGGTACCCTGTCACGCACCTCATCTGGAGATCGATTATTTAGCGTATCCACTTTTAAAAGCGCGAAATATTTTTCACCCTCCTTCGGTGGCCTGATAGATCCATAAACAGTATCCCCTGTCTTAAGACCAAACAATTTAATCTGAGAAGGAGAAACATATACATCATCCGGCGATGACAAATAATTATAATCACTACTTCTTAAAAACCCATAACCATCTGGCATCATTTCGAGAACACCCTCAGCCATGATAATCCCGTCGAATTCTAAATTGAATACGGGTTCCTTTTTCTGTAAGATCGTTTTCTGGATGGGTTCACTTTTTTGAAATTTCCTTGGTTCCTGTTCACCTTCTTGTTCAGAAACCATATCCTCATTCTTTATTTGAGGATCAAGAGGTAAAGAGATCTGAGTATTTTGCTGAGCAATTACTTTATCCCCTTTCAATAATTTTGGTTTCCTGACTACTTTTCGTTCGATATCGTTTTTTACAGGCTCAGGATTTTCGATCTTGACTTCTTCAGACAATGTTGTACCTGTTGTTTCAGGTTCGACCACTTCGGCAATTTCAGTAACTATAGGAGTAACTGCCTTAACGATCTTCCTCTTTACTTTAGTTTCTTTTTTCTCTTCAGACGCGGAGGTTTGTATCGCTTGTTTGTCAAGTATCTTATAGATCAATTCCTGCTTTTCAAGCTTTTTGATGTTAGTAATCTTCAGTTTTTGAGCAATATCCTGAAGTTCCGGAACGAGCATGTCGTTCAACTGCAAAATGTCAAACATTAAGATCGTTTTGATGGGGTAAAAGAGATACCCAGCTTTTATGAATGTAAGTGGTGTGGTATGGACCAGAACCGCCGCAGGATTTGGCAGTTCTCTATTAGGAATGCAATTTTAGTGGATAATCAGTGAATAACCAAATTTTTCTCTAAGGCACTAGATCAAAAAGTACCGTAAATCTGAGACATTCTGTTTAGTCCAAAGATTGATATCTTTATCAAAATTTTCGACTAATGTTCAATCAACGGACAGCGATTAAGTCATTGCTCTCTCAAGATCCTGAAAATCAAGAAGTTACAGTTATGGGTTGGATCCGTAATTTTCGGAACAATCAATTTCTCAATATAAATGACGGCAGTTGTTCAACCAATATACAGATAGTTCTTCCTCTAGAACACTTTGATGATGAACTCATTAAGCGTTTAAATATTAATGCATCGGTAAAAGTAACAGGAGCATTTGTTCCATCACTTGGTAAAGGTCAACATGCCGAAATTATCGCGCATAACATAGAAATATTAGGTGAGAGTGACGCTACTCAGTATCCTATACAACCAAAAAAACACAGCCTTGAATTCCTAAGAGAAAACGCTCACCTACGTATGCGGACCAATACAATGGCTGCTGTATTCAGGGTACGTCATCAGGTATCTTTTGCGATCCATAAATTCTTTCATGAGCGCAATTTCTTTTATATTAATACACCCATCATCACTGCTAGTGATGCGGAAGGTGCAGGGGAAATGTTCCAAGTAACAACCTTACCACTTAATGGTGCTCCCTTAGCAGATAATGGAGAAATAGATTATTCAACTGATTTCTTTGCTAAGAAAACTCATCTTACAGTAAGTGGACAATTAGAAGGTGAACTTGCGGCAACCGCCCTCTCTAATATCTACACCTTCGGTCCAACGTTTCGTGCTGAAAATTCAAATACTACAAGGCACCTCGCAGAATTCTGGATGATAGAACCTGAAATGGCCTTCTATGATCTTGAAGACAACATGAATTTGGCAGAGTCTTTCATCAAAGATGTCATTCGTGAAACACTGGCAAATTGTATGGATGACTTAATGCTTTTGGAGAACAGATTATTGGAAGAAGAATCTAAACTGTCAAAAGACCAAAGATCATCGCAAACATTGATTGAAAAGTTGCAGAATGTCCGCGATACTTCTTTTGAGAGAATCAGCTATTCGGATGCCATCAATGTATTGTTAAATTCATCCCATTATAAAAAGAAAAAGTTCAAGTACGAAGTAGCATGGGGAAAAGATTTGCAGAGTGAGCATGAAAGATACCTGGTAGAAAAGCATTTCAATAAGCCAGTGATAGTATACAACTATCCTAAAGGTATAAAAGCTTTTTACATGCGTGCGAATGATGATGGCAATACTGTAGCAGCCATGGATATTCTGGCTCCTGGTATTGGTGAGATCGTCGGCGGATCCCAGCGTGAAGAAAGGTATGAAATGCTTACAAAGAGAATGGAAGAAATGAATATCTCTACAAATGAACTTTCCTGGTATCTCGATACCCGTAGATACGGAACTGTGCCTCACGCGGGATTTGGTCTGGGATTCGAAAGGCTAGTCCAGTTCATTACAGGAATGGGAAACATCAGAGACGTAATACCATTTCCAAGATATCCCAAAAATGCTGACTATTAATTTCTTCCGTTTCACTTAATAGAATTGATCAATCTCTTTTTGATATCCCTTCTTATATCTCCATAAAATAAGTTGAAATCCCCCGCATGATAATTTTTCATAAAAATTCCTAGAAGACCACCTTTGAAGTGGGGGCGTGTTATCCATAACATATCTCCTTGAACTTTTGTATCATGTGTGGATGTGTAAGCAATATTATAATTCCATAATATAGCTTCCTTCTTTAAACTCTTCTTAACCCACCCATTTTTATTCTTAATATCTACTGGGTTCGTTACCTGTATGCTATTTTCTTGTTCATTAGTGTATTCATTGCTATATCCTTTTCTAAATGTTCGCCAGGAAAAAAAGCAATTTGCTGAAGTATCATCCTTACATGGGATCACTTCGGTAAATTCTTTCTTCCTGACAGGCATTCCTAACAGATACATGTATTTTATATTATTAGATATGTCGTGCCTATCGATCAGTTCTTTAACCAATCTAACTGCATGAGTAGTTCCTTGACTGTGGGCGGCTATAATAATAGGACGCCCTTGATTCCAATTTAGCATGTACTGTAAAAACGCACTTTTAACGTCTTGATAAGCGAGCTCAAATGCTGGAATTTGTGATGGTCCATTATCATAATAGCGTTGTATATGTGCCTGTCGATACCTTGGTGCATAAATTCTGCCGATCCCATTGAACACAGATGCTTGATATAAAATGGACGAATTATCAGTCTTTTCATTCAGCGTCTTATCAGCGAGACTCGCATTCCACACATGTTTGTAATCTTTGTCAGTAAAACTCGTTGGGTGCAGAAAGAAAACATCACACAGATCCTCATTTATATCCTCACCAAATGCTTCAGTCAAACTATCAGATGGATCATGTAAGTAAGGGTGAGCTGCCCAATTTTTCATGTCTTCATTATCAGGTTTTGTATCAGCCTTAAAAGGGTATGCCTTTGATAATTTAGCGGTACTGCTACAGCTTATTGTTCCAATTATAATTATCATTGCGCTGAATACAAAAGCAGTCACTTTCCAATTTGAAGAATTGGCAAACACAACTTTTCTAAAAAACATCTTACTCATAACCATTTCTGCTTTTGGTGGATCCCACGGACATTTATTAGCGATCAGTAACATCCTGGTAGAAAAGGAAAAGTTACTAACGAAGGACGAGCTGATGAATTATTATGCCTTTTGTTCTTTTTTACCAGGTGCTACCACAACCCAATTATTGTGTTTAATAGCGTACAGAAAGGGTGGTCTAAAATTAGCCATATTGTCTATGTTGGTTTGGATAACACCTTCCTTTATAATCCTATTATTGCTTTCCTTATTCTTTATTCGACGTGACATATTTGTTATCGCAGATGACATCTTCCTTTTTTTTAATCCAATGGTCGTATCCTTTATGATATACGCTGCGATACGTTTTAATAATTATCATCAGACATCAAAAAGAAATATTTTTAAAGTCTTCTTGAATGTATCATTAATTATTCTATTCTTTAAACACCCGTTTATTATTCCTATATTATTCATTATCAACGGATTGTATGCACATTTGTCAAACAACGGTCAACTTAATGTCCTGTATAGCAACTTCGCAAAGCGATTGTCTATTAATTACCGGATCTTAACCATATACATATCATTGTTTGCAATATTTGCCATCTCATCTGAATATTCAAGAAAGTTTGAGACAAAGAATAGATATTACTTCAATATTCTGGAACACAATTTCAGATTTGGTAGTCTTGTCTATGGGGGAGGAGACGTTTTAATTCCACTTATGTATGAACAATACATTTCAAGACCCACATCCCAATTAACTCAAAGAAGAAACCCCGAAGCCCTTAGTTTAAATAAACACGAGTTCATGACTGCTGCGGGTGTAATTAGATTGATCCCCGGACCTGTATTTGCAATCACATCTTTTACAACTCCATACCTGCTACCTAATTTTCAAACAGAAGAAAAAGTTTTAGCGAGTATGCTGGCAACTATATCCATTTTCCTACCAGGAATACTTATACTTTTGATTGTTTCTCCCTTATCGCACAAGTTATTTTCAAACAAATCCTTCTCAAACATTATAGCCGGTGTAAATCTTACTGTCCTGTCAATTATGATAGCCTCCAGTCTATATCTAACATATGATCTGTGTTTCATTGAATCTGAGTCTATGACTCAAGCCTCCCAAAATGTTGCAACTATACTCGTATTTCTAATTTTACTAATCTATAGCAAACTATCACATGCTTCCATTGCACTATTAAGTATTACTATTGGAGTACTTATTCATTTTTTATAAAGTCCGCATCTATAGATCTCCTCAATCACCTGATCGGGCAAATAATATTTCACACTCAGATTTTTTCCAATCATTGATCTTATAGCAGTAGAAGATATTTCAATGATCGGAGCTTCCAGAAATTTAATTTTTGATGTTGGATCCTCGTTTATATTTTGCCCTTTTCTATTATAAACCAAAATATTAAACTCTTGTATTATTCTATTTCCATCCTTCCATCTGACCATGTTTTGAAAACTATCACCACCAACGATCAAGTAAAAATCATGCTCAGGGTATAATTCTCTTAGTTTATCAAGTGTATGTATGGTATATGAAGGCCTCGTCAATTTAAACTCAACATCACATGTCCGAAATTTATTCATCCCCTCAATAGCGAGTGATACCATATACAATCTTGAATACTCACTGATCAGGTCTTTTTTATCTTTAAATGGATTCAAAGGTGAAACAACAAACCAGACCTGCTCAACGAGATTCTCATTGATTACATGTGAAGCAATAATTAGATGTCCATGATGTATTGGATTAAATGATCCAAATAACAGACCTACCCTCATATCATTTCCTTAATCAGTAATTTTATCTATTTCGATGGCATTTGCTTCTGATTTTCTCAATGACACTATATACCCGCAAACTTTAAATGCCATAGGATCTTCGAAGAATCCCGTTTCAACAACACTGATTTTTTCTCCCTTAATAAACCCCATCTCCATCAACTTCAAATACAACTCTTCATCAGCATAACCTTTAATGATACCGGTTTCTCCTCTTTTTAATTCAGCAAGTTTCATTCCCAATATTTATGTCTATTCAGATTAATTATCAATTACCATTTCGATTAAAGGACGTCACAAAGGTCAAACTTTTATTACGTACCCTTACTACCGCAGAGGGTTTTTCTATAGATAACCTGTCTATCGTTTTTGTAAGTGATGAATATTTATACGAATTGAACCTGAAGTATTTAAATCATGATTATTACACTGATATTATAACCTTTGATTACAGCACCAATCGTTCTAAAGCAATTAATGGTGAACTTTACATATCCATAGATAGGGCAAAAGATAATGCGAAAAAAATAAACGTCACAGTACAGGCAGAAGTAAAAAGACTCATCATTCACGGTCTTCTACACCTCTGTGGTTATGAAGACGCAAATACACAAGCGAAGCAGGCTATGACTCAAAAAGAAGATTTTTATCTCCACCTATTGTGATGTTCCACGTGGAACACCTTTTTTTATGATTCTCAATTGTTCCACGTGGAACATGACGAGACAAACCAATTGAATATGTTTCCAGAATATGATGTGATTGTAGTGGGAGCAGGTCATGCTGGCTGTGAAGCCGCCGCCGCTGCGGCCAATATGGGTAGTAAAGTGTTATTGGTTACTATGAATATGCAACTCATGGGACAAATGAGTTGCAACCCGGCAATGGGGGGAATTGCAAAGGGTCAAATTGTACGGGAAATCGATGCGCTGGGCGGTCAGTCTGGAATAGTGACGGACGCTACCATGATCCAATTTAGAATGTTGAATCGATCTAAGGGTCCCGCTATGTGGAGTCCAAGAGCACAAAGCGATCGAATACTCTTTTCCCAAAAGTGGCGCGAGATACTGGAGTCCACGGCAAATCTTGATTTCTATCAAGATACCGTATCCGCTTTGGAAATACATCAGGGTAGATGCAGAGGTGTAAAGACTTCTATGGGGCATACCATTCATGCACGATCTGTCGTCCTGACAAACGGAACATTCCTGAATGGGGTTATACATGTAGGGGAGAAGCAATTTAGTGGTGGCAGAATGGCGGAGAAAGCAGCAACAGGACTCACCGAACAGCTCGTAGAAGCCGGATTTGAGAGTTCGAGATTAAAAACAGGTACACCACCGAGGATTGATGGGAGAAGTCTCGACTACACGAAGATGGAAGAACAGAAGGGTGACGAAGAGATCACCGGTTTTTCCTTTCAGGATGTCCCAAGGATTAGTGCTCAGCAACAACGAAGCTGTTGGATAACCTACACCAATCACACGGTACATGACACGTTAAAGCTGGGTTTCGATAAAAGCCCTATGTTTAGTGGTCGAATTGATGGTGTAGGACCGAGATATTGTCCAAGTATAGAAGATAAGATCAATCGCTTTTCGGACAGAGAACGGCACCAGTTATTCGTTGAGCCAGAAGGTTTTAATACCGTAGAGATCTATGTGAATGGCTTTTCTACCTCTCTGCCGGAAGATGTCCAGTTCAAGGCTTTAAGACAAGTGCCGGGATTTGAAAATTGTCGCATTTTCCGTCCTGGCTATGCTATAGAATATGATTTCTTTCCACCCACCCAGCTTGACTATACACTCGAAACAAGACTCATTGATAACCTGTTTTTTGCAGGCCAGATCAATGGTACTACCGGTTATGAAGAGGCGGCATGCCAGGGACTGATGGCAGGGATCAACGCACATCTAAAGGCAAAAGATGAAGCACCTTTCATCTTAAAGAGGGACGAAGCCTATATTGGAGTGTTGATCGATGACCTCATCACGAAGGGTACCCAGGAACCATACAGGATGTTTACTTCAAGGGCAGAGTTCAGAACCTTGCTACGACAGGATAATGCCGACCTTAGGCTCACACCTATTTCCCATAAATTAGGGTTGGCAGGGGATGACCGAATGGAAAAGACAAAACGTAAAGCCTCTGAGGTGGCCGATATCAGGAAGTATCTTGAAGAAACATCTGTTGAACCCATCGCCTTGCATGAATTTCTGTCAACCCGAGGATCAGCCACCATGACACAGAAGCTGAAGCTCGCTCAAATTCTCCTTCGACCAGGTATATCGTTGCCAAATCTGATCCATGACCTCCCTGCCCTACAACAAGCTTTCCAATCCTTCAGTAAAGAATCGATCGAACAGGCCGAAATACAGATCAAGTACCAGGTATATATAGATAAGGAAAGGGAATTGGTGAATAGACTTCATGAAATGGAAAACCTGGAAATCCCAGGTCAGTTCGATTACAGGAAAGTACAGGCCATAAGTACTGAAGCACGAGAAAAACTCTCAGTGATCCGCCCGAGAACACTCGGGCAGGCATCAAGGATCTCAGGGATCAACCCGAGTGACATTCAGATATTGATGGTGTTTATGGGTAGATGATCACTCTGTGTTTTTTTCAAATACATCTGAAATAGAAATAATGCAAACTTCAATGTACAGTCCCGAGGAGCTCATGAGGATGTTTCCCATGTTTGAGAAGGATCTGGCCGAATATCTGTCAAGGGTAGGTCAGATAAAAGTCTTTGAAGAGGGAGAACTCCTGATGAAAACCGGTCAATTCTTTAAGTCGGCCGTATTGATCATCCGTGGTCACGTCAAATTATATCGGGAAGGAGAGGAGGGCAACGAATTCTTTATGTACTACCTGGATCCGGGAGAAGCGTGTGCCCTCAGTATGATCTGTGCTACAAGAAATCAGGCAAGCAGCATCATGGCTATTGCAGATGAGGAAACAGAAGCGGTGCTCATTCCCATCCAATATATGGATACACTGATGCGAGAGTATCGCTCATGGTACTACTTTGTCCTTGAAACCTATAGGAACAGGTTCGAAGAACTCCTATCTGTGATCGATAATATCGCTTTCAAGAATATGGACGAACGATTGGAATGGTACTTGAAGCGCCACGCTGAAATCTCAGGGAATTCCCTGAATATCAAACATCAACAGATCGCAAATGACCTCAATACATCCCGGGAGGTTATTTCGAGATTACTCAAAAAGATGGAAAAGGAGGGACTGCTGACCTTGAATCGAAACCTAATCGAATGGAAAGGGAATAGACGGTCAATATAATTGACAAGTAATTATCAAAACACATTTTCTAAAGGGCCGTCTGTGACTTAAGTCATTGATGGCCCTTTATCATTGGTGCAATTTTGTGAGACCAACTTAAAAAATCAGCATCATGAAAGTAGAACAGATTTACACAGGTTGTCTCGCACAAGGTGCCTATTACATCGAAAGCAATGGTGAAGCCGCCATCATCGATCCTCTGAGAGAGATCGCACCTTATTTGGAAAAGGCGAAAAAAGATGGAGCAAAGATCAAGTATGTCCTGGAAACGCACTTTCATGCTGACTTTGTCTCCGGACATATAGATCTGGCAAAAGCCAGCGGCGGTACCATTGTGTACGGCCCCACTGCCGCGCCATCTTTTGATGCACACATTGCACAAGATGGGGAGGTGTTGAAACTCGGTGACGTAACCATTGAAGTGATCCATACTCCCGGTCATACAATGGAATCAACCTGCTATCTCCTGAAAGATGAACAAGGTAAAGCAACGGGCCTTTTCTCAGGCGATACACTCTTTATCGGTGATGTCGGAAGACCGGATCTGGCACAAAAAGTAAAGGCAGAACTCACACAAGAAATACTGGCTGCACACCTTTATGATTCACTTCGAAACAAGATCATGCCCCTCGGGGATGATATCATTGTTTATCCCGCCCATGGTGCCGGTAGTGCATGCGGAAAGAATATGAGCAAAGAAACCACGGATACACTTGGGCACCAGAAAGCCAGTAACTATGCACTCCGTCAGGACATGACAAAAGAGGAATTCGTGAAAGAAGTACTGACAGGTCTGGTACCACCTCCGGGCTATTTTCCTCTGAACGTATTAATGAATATTCAAGGATATGATAACATAGAAAAAGTCCTCGAACGCGGTCAACACAAGCTTAGTCCTGATGCGTTTGAAGCCGCTGCCAATGAAACATCAGCCCTGATCCTTGACACGAGGGATGCTCAGACGTTTGCAAAGTGCTTCATTCCGAATGCCATCAATATCGGGATCGATGGAAACTTTGCCCCTTGGGTGGGTACCCTCATACCGGATATCAAACAGGAAATCCTGATCGTAGCAGAACCCGGCAGAGAAGAGGAGGTCGTAACAAGACTAGCCCGGGTTGGTTATGATTTTTGTATTGGATATCTCGATGGTGGCATGGATGCCTGGAAAAATGCAGGAAAAGAAACAGATAGTATCCAAAGCATATCAGCGGATCAACTGGCAGACCTGCTTCACAAAGATCGATCCCTCCATATCCTTGACGTACGCAAGAAGTCTGAATTCTTATCCGAACATGTCGTCGACGCGGAAAACGCACCACTCGATTTCCTCAATGACAGCATGTCGCAGATCGACCGAAATCAAACCTATTATGTACACTGCGCAGGTGGTTATCGTTCGATGATCTTTGTATCCGCTTTGCGCGCAAGGGGTTTTGATAACCTGATCGATATCAAGGGAGGTTTCAAAGCCATGAAGGATAGTGGAAATTTCAAGATCAGTGATTATGTCTGTCCAAGTACCATGCTCTGATCTTCTTCACATAAACTGAATCAGCAGGGGGAAGCGGAATGCTTCCCTCTTCGTTTAGCACAAAGAACAAACACAAAACAAATTAAATATATTTGTAATATGTATTTTCGGGCCCTTCTTCTTACGTTATTCTTATCCCTTACGCTATGCTTACAGGCACAGCAAGAACAAAAGCCACAAATCCCAATAGATTCAACCAGTCTTCGCTCAGCATTGCTAAGGGGTAAACTGGAAGCCCGATTCCGCTTGTATATGATGAGTACAGATAATACTGACCAGCTCACGGATTATGGCGCACTTGCATTTGGAGGAGGCCTTCGATATGAATCAGGTGCCTGGCACGGATTGAGTTTTGGCGTGTCTGGATTCTTTATTTGGAATCTGGCTTCGACTGATCTGTCCAGGAAAGATCCCGTCACCGGAGCGAAAAACAGATATGAGATCGGACAGTTTGACGTGGAGGATCCGACCAATCGAAATGATATGGACCGACTCGAAGACTTTTATCTCCAATACAAAAGGAAATCTATGGAGATAAGATTCGGAAAGCAGGAAATAAAAACACCGTTCATCAATCCTCAGGATGGACGGATGCGGCCAACCGGAGAGCAGGGACTATGGACCCAGTGGGAACCTCATGAACATTGGAAGTTACAGGGTGGTTGGTTATATAAAATGTCACCCCGGGGTACGGTCAGGTGGTATGGCGTAGCAGAATCCATGGGTCTTTACCCCGCGGGTTTGAATGTCGATGGTAAGCCAAGTGCCTATCCCTCAAATCTTGAATCAAAGGGAATAGGAATATTGGGTGTCCAGTATCAGTCAGGTAAAATTCAACTGCAGGCATGGGAGCACCTGGTCGAAAATATTTTTCACACATCGATGCTCCAAATGGAAAGAAAGCCAGCCCCCAATCGATCGCAGGGTATAGAAGCCGGCTTTCAATATGTTTTCCAGCAGGCCTTGAGAAATGGCGGAAATCATGATCCGTCAAAAGCCTATTTCAAAATGGGTACGCAGGTGCACGTAGTATCGGCTAAGGCCGGTTGGAAGTATAAGTCAGCGCTGCTCAGACTGAATGCTACACACATCGCTAACAGCGGTCGATTTTTGATGCCCAGAGAATGGGGTAGAGAACCCTTTTATACATTCATTCCGAGAGAAAGAAATGAAGGAGCCGGCGGAGTCAATGCGATCACCCTTAATTTCATTCGGGAAAATCCCCGGAAAAAATGGAGGACGGAGCTTTCTTACGGATACTACGATCTGCCGGATGTAAAAAATGCCACATTGAATAAATATCAGATGCCATCTTATCATCATGTTATGGCAGATGTAAAATATGCGTTCAAGGGCTTTGCCAATGGATTTTCCCTGGAGGCGCTATACACTTATAAGAAAAGCGCAGGCGAAACCTATGGGGATCTGAAATATTTGATCAATAAGGCAGATATGCATCATGTCAATCTGATCTTGAATTACATACTGTAATGATTATTCGACTTCGGCCAGATCAACCTCCTCAACCATTGTGATTATTATCACACACTATGCCTTTGGATATGCTGATATTTACAATCATAAAATCTGATGCTTTATGTCATTTATTGAATGGGTAAAACAACCGTGGCCATGGTATGTGGCAGGACCTCTGATCGGTTTGATGGTACCGGCATTGCTGATCCTCGGAAACCGCTCCTTCGGAATCTCTTCTTCCCTTAGACATGTATGTGCAGCCTGCATTCCGGCTGACATCCCCTTTTTCAAGTACGATTGGAAAAGGGAATCCTGGAATTTATTGTTCGTTGCAGGAATCCTTGTCGGAGGCCTGATTTCCGGATTGTACCTGACCGGACCCGAACCCGTCCAGGTATCTGAAGCGTTGAGTCAGGAGCTCAGTGGTTATGGAATTTCCGATTACAGCGGCCTGATTCCGGTTGAACTCTTCAATTGGCCGGCATTGGCTACAACCAAAGGGTTCATCTTGATCGTCATAGGTGGTTTCCTGGTTGGTTTTGGAACCCGGTATGCAGGAGGATGTACTTCCGGTCATGCCATCATGGGACTCTCAAATCTGCAATGGCCCTCCCTGGTGGCAACGATCTGTTTCATGGTGGGTGGTTTTATTATGGCAAACTTGATCCTGCCGGCAATTTTACAACTATAAAAAACATATTTACAATACTATAATATGTCAACGCAACAGAACAAAGAACAGGTTCGTATAAAGGATGAGATGAGTTCCAATCAATCAGAAGAGAGCCATCCCCAATGGCACATGGTGAAATATCTGCTACTCGGTGCCCTCTTTGGGATCATCCTGACCAAGGCTGAAGTGATATCATGGTTCAGGATCCAGGAAATGTTCAGATTGCAGAGTTTCCACATGTATGGTGTGATCGGATCTGCGGTCGTGACAGGCATGATTTCCGTATTCCTGATCAAGCGATTCAAAGTCCGTTCGATCTATGGAGAAAAGATCATACTTGAAGACAAGAAATTCAGCAAGGGTCAGATCTATGGTGGCCTCATCTTTGGTTTTGGCTGGGCCATGACAGGCGCTTGTCCCGGACCCTTGTTTGCTCAGGTCGGAATGGGAGCTACGGTGGTGATCGTCACCATTCTTTCCGCCATCGCCGGAACCTGGGTGTATGGAAAGTTCAGGGAACGCCTTCCATCGTAAAGAACAAATAGAGCGGGTCATATGAAAAGTTTCCGATCAATTCCCAGAATGGAGAAAACTGTTGTAGAGATCGTCTACTCCTTTGCATTGACAACGATCATATCTCTGATCGGTTGTCAGTCATCAGAAGAGAAAAGGGATAATGTCTCTGCGTCACAAAAGGAATCTGTATGGCGGGGTTGGAACAAATACCAGATCAAGCCCTCGGATTCACTCGCCCAATATGGACGGGCACTCATAGAAAACACTTCATATTACCTCGGTCCGCTAGGTAAGGTCGCTACCATCACCAATGGCATGAATTGTCAGAACTGCCATCTAGATGGTGGCACCCTTCCCTGGGCCAATAACTATGGGGCAGTAGTATCTACCTATCCAAAATATCGGGATCGAAGCGGAGCCATCGAGACGATCGAGAAAAGGGTCAATGATTGTTTCGAACGAAGCCTGAATGGACGGGCGCTGGATTCGAACAGTAAAGAAATGCGCGCCATCGTCGCCTACATGCATTGGCTGGGAGATGACATACCGAAGGGAAAAAAACCAAAAGGATCCGGCATCATGGAATTGAAATACCTTGATCGTCCTGCGGATCCGGTAAAAGGGGGATTGGTATATCAGAACAAATGCCAGTCTTGCCATGGTCAGGACGGTCAGGGTCAGTTGAATGCGGATGGTTACGGGTATGCTTATCCACCCTTGTGGGGTGTGCACAGTTATAATTCAGGAGCCGGACTGTTCAGGTTATCACGATTTGCCGGGTATGTGAAGAATTCCATGCCTTTTGGTGTTGACTATGAAACAACTCAGTTGACAGATGAAGAAGCCTGGGATGTCGCAGCTTTTGTAAACAGCCGACCCCGACCTTCAAAGGATCTCAGCAGTGATTGGCCGGATATTTCAAAGAAACCAGTGGATCATCCTTTCGGTCCATACTCAGACGGTTTTTCAGAAGACCAGCATAAATACGGACCATTCGAGCCTATTGTCGGGGCCAGAAAAAAACAGGCTTCGGCAAAAAAATGATCGCTCCACCCTCAAATGCTTCCATATGAACAACGATCATCAACCACAATGCACCTGCGGGAACTGCTCAACGTCTGATTCCCGTCGCGATTTTATTCGGAAAATGGCTTTCAGTGGAGCCCTTCTTTCCGGAGTTCCGCAGTTCGGAGCCTTGCATGCCCATGAACAGAACAGAGACGCCGAATGGAATCGAAGCCAGGCACTGGCATCCGGAAAGGCCACGCGCATTACATTGTTGCATACGGCCGATATTCACGCTCAACTTTATACACACGATGAATTTTTCTGGGAAAAAGGCCGGGCCGTGTATAAGCGCAGAGGTGGATTTGCGACGCTGAAAACCATGTTGCAAACCCTGAAGCGTCAAAACCCGGATAAAACCCTGATCATCGATGGCGGTGACTGTTTCCAGGGCGGAGGCGTTGCTGCATTGAGTGAAGGAAGCGCCATCATTCCGCTGATCAACAACATCGGTTATGATCTCATGCTGCCGGGCAACTGGGAAGTGGTCTATGGAAAGGAAATGATGCAGAAAGATCTGGGTGCCTATGACGGCCAGAAGATCTGCGCCAACATGTTCCATGATACCAAAGACGCATTCCACGGCGAATCCATCTTTCATCCTTACTGGGTTAGAAACTTCGGTTCGATCAAGATCGGCTTCATCGGTTACAACGACCCGCTTACACCCAAACGTCAGTCGCCGGCTTACAGCGAGGGGATCCGGTTCACTAAACCGGAACATAATGTCGCCCGATACATAAAACTTCTCAGGGATTACGAACAATGCGACATGGTCTTTCTCGTCGCCCATTTGGGTTTGGCCCAACAGGTGGACCTTGCCAATAACCCGGAGGTTGATGGTGTGGATTATATCCTGGGTGCAGATACTCACGAGCGTGTACGAAAACCCATCGATGGAAAGTACACAAAGGTCACCGAGCCGGGAGCATTTGGGTCTTTTGTTGCCAAACTTGACCTCATACTCGAAGATGGAAAATTCAAGGACGCAAACTATCAGTTACTGGACGTAGATCCCGCCATCTATAAGCCGGATCCAGAGATGGAAGCTTTGGTAAAAAAATCCCGGGCTCCTTATGCCAAAGAACTTGATCAGGTCATAGGAAAAACTAAGACGAACCTGGTGAGATATTACGTTCTTGAAAATCCGATGGACAATCTGATCACGGATGCCATTCATTGGAAATTTAAGCCGGACATCGCCCTGAGCAACGGTTTTAGATTTTGCCCGCCCCTCGTTACCAATCCACGGACGGGAATGGCCGATATCACGAATGAGTTTTTATGGAGCATGCTCCCGGTCGATAGTGATGCGAAGACCGGCACCATCAACGGACAGCAACTTTGGAATTGGCTGGAAAAAGAACTTCATAATGTATTCGCCAAAAATCCGGCACAGCGTTTCGGGGGCTGGGTTGTTCGATTCTCTGGCATGGAGATCAACTTCACCGCCTACAACGAGATGGGTAAAAGACTGAATTGGGTGAAAGTAGCCGGTGAGCCGGTCGATCTTAAAAAAGAATATACCATCGTGGCCTGTGAACGGGAAGGCGATCCCGATGATACTTTGTGTCGGGTGGAACATGTCAAGCAACCCAAAAAACTTGGTTTTACGTTACATCAGATCATGCGGGAGTATCTGGCCAAACATAGTCCGGTCAGTCCGAAGGTGGAAAACCGCGTGTCGGCGACGGATGTCCCTAAAGATCTTCTTTCACAGCTGGAGGGTTACGACTATATATTCAGATAAATGATTTCTCAAGTTTCGAATCTCACTGCTGAATGTCATACATTAGATTCATGAAAAAACTATTGTTCGCCATTGGACTTATTGCATTTCAAAACAGCATGGCGCAGGATGCACCGGTAAAGATCGTTTGGGAGATCGGAGCAAAGGATACTGCTGTACACTCTGCCATTTTCAGACAGATCAACAATGTCCTTACGGCCGCTCCTGAAACAAAAATCGAAGTGGTGTTTCATGGAAATGCGATATTAGTGCTGACAAAAGACAGCTCTTTGCATATTTCCAAGGTCCAGAAGGAGCAGGCAAGAGGAGTAACATTCGCCGTATGCAATAACTCCATGAAGCGACTAAAGGTGGATTCGTCCAGAATAATTTCCGGAGTTACTATAGTGCCAGTATCTATGCTTGAAATTGCTAAGAAGCAAGCGGAAGGATGGAGTTATTTAAAAGCCGGATACTGACGAGAATCATGTGTTCATGACCCTGTAGGGGTGACAACTGTCACAAGCCTCCGGAAGATGCCGCGATAACTTTGACTAAGATTTAAAACTTTAGTCATGGATAAGCAATGTCAGGTATTGATCATCGGCGGAGGAACAGGTGGGATCATGACCGCGGCGCAACTTAGGAGGAAGGATAAGCATCTGTCCATAACCATCCTCGAACCCTCGGATACACATTCGTATCAGCCAGCTTGGACCCTGGTGGGAGCGGGTGCTTTCAAGTTCAGCAAGACAAAAAGGCCGGAATCCTCGCTCATTCCCCCCGGTGTTGAATGGATCAAGGACTTCGCCACCACTTTTGAACCGGAGAAGAACATCGTACATACCCGTCAATCGGGTCCCATACAATATGAAGTACTTGTCCTGGCCACCGGTATCCAGATGGATGTCGATGCATTACCGGGTTTGAAAGAAGCACTGGCCACCGACTCCGTCTGCAGCAATTATCTGGATCCCGAAAAAACATTCGAAGTGCTCAAACGCTTCAAGGGAGGAAATGCTGTTTTCACACAACCTGCCACACCAATTCGGTGCGGAGGTGCGCCTCAAAAGATCATGTACCTCGCGGAAGAATATTTCACCAGGTCAGGCGTGCGTGATCAAACCAACATCATCTTCGCTACACCCGGAACGGTCATTTTCGGTACCAAGGATTTTGCAGATGAACTGAACAGGATCCTGAAGAAAAAGGATATCCGATTCAAACCTTTCTATAAGCCTGTGCAGATAGACGGGATCAAAAAGGAGATCACATTTGAGTACATCAAAAAAGATGTATTGGTATCTCCGGAAATGTTGGATCAGCAGGTCGGAGAAACCAGCGACGACCCGCATCGCATTACCATCAAGTATGATATGCTGCATACCGCACCTCCGCAGAGTGCGCCCGATTTCATCAAGCAGTCGCCCTTCGCCTACCAGGATGGTCCGAATAAGGGTTGGATAAAGGTGGATATCAAGACCCTTCAAAGCCCTGATTATCCAAATGTTTTTGCACTCGGTGATTCTGCAGCACTTCCCACGGCTAAAACCGGAGCCGCCATCCGAAAACAGGCACCGGTGGTTGTCGAAAATGTTTCGAGCATATTGAAACAGATGCGTATTTCTGAAAAAACCTATGACGGATATTCTTCCTGTCCCATCGTGACGGGGTATGGCAAAATGTTGCTGTGTGAGTTCAAATATGATAATGTACGTTCCAGCGATCCATTGCTCAGCAAATTCGTGAACCTGGCCAGGGAACAATGGAGCATGTGGGTCCTTAAAAAATACGGGTTGCCCTGGTTGTATTGGAATATGATGATGAAGGGGAGAATGTGAGTCGTGCTGAAAAATGCAGATCAGTCATTGATTTGATCTGAAGACGGGGTGGCAGCAATGTCACCCTTTTTTTGACTAAGCATCACTGCCCGGATCTCATCATAACTGAACGCATCTCCCAGTAAATCCCTCGCATTTTTCAGTCCACTTACTTCCGGCCGGGTGATGACATCCAGAATGGCTGCTATTTTCTCCGGACTGATCAACGCATCTGCCTGAATTTCTCCGGTAGGGATGAATGAGAGGAGATGACCCATGATGGTGGACTGTACGAATCCTCTGTTCTCAGCGATCTCAGACGGACTTTTCCCTTCGCGGAAAAGTTTAAGCGTAGTTACCGCAGAACTTTCCTTTTTTTCAGCGGCTGGGATTGCTGCCCGTTTGCGCTTCAAGGACTTGCTTTCATCTACGATCCCCCCGCCAATGTCTTCAATGATCACCGGGTGATGCGCTTTTTCAGCAATGGTCAGAACAGAAGATGCAGGCAGCCCTTCCACCATTGCTTCTGCGATCTGAAGACATTGAGCAATGTATCCCTGTTTTCTGATGATCCATGCATGAATGTCTTTCAATCTCTCCAGATGTTTTTTGGTCTGGATCCGATTCCTGGATTCCAGGATCTCGGTTTGTACGATCCCTTTCCATTCTTCCAGGAAAGGTTGGAAATATTCCAGTGCAGATTTGGTTCGCTCCAGCAGGACCGTCCATCTTTCTTCACGCACATCATTGAGCAAACTAAGCAATTGATGTTGAAACTTGATGGATACATCCTGCCGGATCTTTACGGCTCCCTGCAGATCAAGGAACCACTGATCTATCTCCGGATCTTCCGATGCATATTCCAGGAACAGGCCATAACCCTGGGGTCTTAGCATGTTCACCAATGCTTCGAAGTTGAAAGCGTTCAGCAGGGTCTGCTCAATGAATCGTTGCTTTTCGTAGATTATTTCCTGACCCAGCGATTCCATGGCCGGCTGATTTTTACAGAAGGCGATGACTTGTTCGTCCGTTTTGATCACATGCGGCTGGATCCTCGATTTAAGGATAATGCCCTCCAGTCCTGTCATTCGACTCAGTGCCACGTAAACCTGACCTGGCGAAAAGGAACTGCCGGCATCAATGATCGCTTTTTCAAAAGTGAGCCCCTGACTTTTATGAATGGTAATAGCCCAGGCCAGTCTTATGGGATACTGTTTGAAGGAACCCACTTCCTCTTCCACGATCCGATCTTTCTCCCGATCGTATTGATAGCGGATGTTTCTCCATGTTTCTGATTCGAGTTGCATTTCTTCCGGCGCATCATCGAACGTGACGAAGATGTTCTGATCCGAGTCGATGCGGCTGACCGTGGCAATCTTTCCGTTGAAGAATCTGCGTTGTTCGCCCTTATCGTTCTTGATGAACATGATCTGGGCATTCGGTTTCAGTGATATCCGATATTCTGCCGGAAAATTTTTGTCCGGGAAATCGCCGGTCACCTCTGCTTCAAAGAAGTGAACGGGCCCCGGAAGGCTGGATAATTTCTGGTGATTGATCAGATCTGCCCGGTTGTTATGAGTAGTGAGGGTGATGTAAAACTCGTCATCCGGCGGATCGAATTGCGGATCGAATTTTTCATGCAGCCGGTTGATCATGGAAGGCTCTACTTCATTGTTTCTGACAGCATTAAGGATATGGATGAAGTCTTCGTCCTTTTGTCTGTAGATCTTTTGCAGTTCCAGATAGACCAGCGGTGTCTCCCTGAATACCCGGGCATCAAAGAAAAAGGTGCTGTCATACAGCGTGCGCATGAGTTCCCACTCATTGGGTTTCACCACCGGCGATAACTGGAACAGGTCTCCGATGAGCAAGAGTTGGACTCCACCAAAGGGCGTCCGGTGTTTTCGGCGGATATGCCTGAGTACGGTATCGATCGCATCGATCATATCTGCACGCACCATGGACACTTCATCGATCACCAGCAATTGAAGTTCTTCGATCAGTTGTCGTTTGGCCGGACTGAGCCGCATGTTTCGGATCAGGCTTTCCGGTGTCTGGATCGATATGTCTGTCATATTCCAGCCATACACAGGTTCCGGGAGAAAGAGTCCTGGCGGTATCTGAAACAATGAGTGAATGGTAACTCCCCCGGCATTGATGGCGGCCACGCCGGTAGGTGCCGCCACCGCCATTCGTTTGAACGTGTTTTCGCGCAGGTGTTTGAGAAAGGTGGTTTTGCCGGTACCGGCCTTTCCGGTCAGGAAAAGGATCCTGTCAGAATAGGTCACGTATTCCAGGGCGAGTCTGAACGGAATATTTTCCGGATCCGGTTTATTCATATCGGAAGGTAAATCAATAGGGTGGGATGCTTCCGTGAAAAACACGATCTGATCATGGTATTTAAACTCCGTTCCGGATCGTTCATTCAACAGGACTTACGATGAATCCCTCTTTCCTCAGGAGTTCAATGACGCCGTCTGGTCCGGGCAGATGACCGGCGCCCACAGCAAAGAGGGAGGGTGACTTTTTGATTTCTGCACTGATGATCGGAATCCATCTTTTGTTTCTGTTGACCAGTAACAGGTCTTCAAATCCGTCAATATCCGGTGCGTCTCCGATCATCTTACCCAGCTGCTGCAGATCTTTTTGCAGATAAGCGTTGATCATCATGGCAAACTCGTCCCGTTGTCCCTGGAAATCATCGATCAATGCCATCAGCATTCGGATCTCCATCGAATCGGGTATCTGGTCGAAGACTGCCATCTGATCCTCAATGGATTCGAGACCCATGATCTCTTTCTCCTGCTTTTTGGCCATCTTCATCAGAGATTCCTCATATGATGCGGGTTTATTGCAGGGAAGGAGTTTTGTATACATCAAACTCATCAGTGTAAAGGGCTTCATTTTGTTGAGGAGCAACATGGGCATGCCCAGAGAATCTTTCATGAATGACTCCAGACGAGTGTAGTCGGGTTTGGTCATGAGATCCCGGATGCTTCCCGATGAAAGCATTGACATTTTCATGGTTTTCATCATCATCCCCGGAGCATCCATGTCGATCTCGAGAAAGAGTCGCGCGCATCTTTCCACCGAACTCCGCAGGGAGTCACCCAGTTTCATATCCTCCGGACAGATCATGTGAATGGTTCCGTAGAGATAAGAAGGTTGTGCCAGGTCCTTCCCTGAGATTCGCCAAAGCAACGCATTTTCATCCTGTCCCCGGACTTCAGGGGAAAAGCTGAGCAATATCAGAAAGGTCAGCCAACGCATCATGTTTCTTTTGTAGATCTACAGACTTTCCGCATTAAAGATGTGCCAGTTTTCGCGCAGCATGTTCAAGGGTTTCCGTCCTCTTGCAAAAACAGAATCTGATGGTCTTGGTATCCGGCTTTTCCAGATAAAAGGCTGATAAGGGAATTACGGCCACACCGATTTCCCGGGTCAGCCTCATCGCGAAATCCATGTCCGACTCATTGCTGATCCGGTCGTAGGTGGCGCACATGAAATAACTGCCTTCCACCGGCAACAGATTGAATCTGGTTTCTTTCATCAGCTCATTGAACAGATCCCGTTTTTGCTGCAGGAATGGACCGAGTGCCAGATACGAGTCCTGATCTTTCAGGAAAGATGCCAAAGCTACCTGTTGTGGGGTGTTGCAGCTGAAAGCATTGAATTGGTGGACTTTTCTGAACTCACTCATTAACGGTTCAGGTGCAATGCAATATCCCATTTTCCAGCCGGTGCAATGATAGACCTTCCCAAAAGAAAAACATACGAAACTACGTTCCAGCAGGGTCGGGTATTTTAGTACGGACTCATGGGAACGACCATCATAGACCATGTGTTCGTACACTTCATCGCTTACGACCATGATCCGGGTATTCCGGGTGATCTGGTCAAGGGTTTCCATATCGTCAGCGCTCAGCATGCTTCCGGTGGGATTATGCGGAGAGTTGATGATGATGGCCCTGGTATTTGCATTGATCTTATCCCTGACCGTGTCCCAGTTGATCCGATAATCCGGCAATGTCAGCGGTATCCTCACGGCGTGTGCACCGTTCACTTCGATGTTGGGGATATAACTGTCGTAGCAGGGTTCGAACACGATCACTTCATCACCGGGTTGCAGGATGGTCGTGAAGGCGGTGTAAATAGCATAGGTCCCCCCCGGCGTGATCGTGATCTCTGATCCGGGATCCACTCTTTGTCCGTAGCAGCCGAATATTTTTTCTGCAATTGATTCCCGTAGCGGCAGGTGCCCAGCCATGGGTGCGTACTGGTTATGCCCGTCGCGCATGGCTTTATACACGGCTGCATGCAGCCGTTCATCCATTGGAAAATCCGGAAAGCCTTGTCCCAGGTTGATTGCGCCGTGTTCTGCGGCCAATCCGCTCATGATCGTAAAGATGTTGGTACCGACGTTTGGGAGCTTGCTGTTGATCGGGATCATGCAACAAAGTTCCTCAAATTTATCGGACCCATTTACATCAAAACATGTTCGGGCAGAAGTCTGATCAGAGGAAGCGGTCTCCTTTGTTTCGTTTCACTTCAGCCACGTACTCCTTGATTTCCTGTTCCTTTTCCTTCTTGCAGATCAGGAGTACATCTTTAGTATCCACGACGATGAAGTCGTCCAATCCTTGTAGTAGCACCAGTTTATCGTTGGGCACGTGCACCATGCACCTGGTGGAGTCTATGACCATGATCTGATTTCCTGCGGCAGCGTTCCCGAGATAATCATGTTCCATGTTGTCGTAAGCGGAATTCCATGTACCGAGGTCGCTCCATCCAAAACTGGATGGGATGATGTAAACGTTGTCTGCCTTTTCCATGATCCCATAATCGATGGAAATATTGGTGCATTGAGGGTAGATCCTGTTTATCGCCTCTTTTTCGTCCGGCTTGTTGAAGTGCTCGGATTCAGCTACAAAAAGTTCCGCCATTTCCGGCAGGTATTTTTCAAAGGCTTCTACGATGTTCTTGATCTGCCACACGAATATCCCGGCATTCCAGAGGAAGTCACCACTCTGAAGAAAGGTTTTGGCGATTTCCAGATTTGGTTTTTCCGTGAATGTTTTGACCTGATAAACATTATCACTCACCGGTTGCTGTTCAAACTGGATGTATCCATAACCCGTGTTCGGATGGGAGGGCTTGATACCCAGGGTGATCAGCGCCCGGTGTTTCACCACGAAATCCATGGCTTCCAGGCAAACCTTGTTAAAGGCGGTATCATCGAGGATGATATGGTCTGCAGGAGCACAGATCAGACTCCCCTGCGGATTGAGGGCTGCAAGTTTGAAGGAAATATAGGCAATGCAGGGGGCGGTATTTTTCCGGGAAGGTTCACAAATGATGTTCTCGGCCGGGATATCGGGTAGTTGTTCCGCCACAATATGCCTGTATTCCTCTGAGGTGACAATGTAAATGTTGGCAACCGGGATGAATTTGGCAAAACGGTCGAAAGTACCCTGGATCAGGGTCCTTCCGATTCCGAGAATATCGAGGAACTGTTTAGGATAAGCCATCCTGCTGACGGGCCAGAATCTGCTTCCGATGCCGCCGGCCATGATGGCGACGTATTGGTTGTTGTTCATCATGTCTTGGTTGTTTGTCAGACTATGATTCCCGATCAGATCAAGCCTTCCCTGACGAGGTCATGAAGGTGAATGATCCCGGTATAAATGTCCTGCTCTGTAACGAGTAACTGTGTAATATTATTTTTCCTCATCATATCCAATGCATCCACCGCCAGTGCGTCATGCGCAATGATCCTGGGATTTGGGTGCATGATGTCTCCGGCCAGGTATTGATTCCAGGGAATATCTTTTTCAAGCATACGCCTGAGATCGCCGTCCGTGATGATGCCGACGATGTTACGTTGCTCGGAGATAACGGCCGTACATCCCAGTCTTTTTTTAGTGATCTCCAGGATGACATCCCTCACGGAACTTTCCGGACGTACTGACGGACACTCATTGTGTTTGCTCAGATCCTGTACCTGCAGGTATAGTTTCTTGCCGAGTGCTCCGCCGGGATGAAATTTTGCAAAGTCTGCCGAACTGAATCCGTTGATCTTCATCAAACATACTGCCATTGCGTCGCCCATCACCATCTGAGCCGTGGTACTTGAGGTTGGTGCCAAATTATTGGGGCAGGCTTCCTGGGAAACACTCGTATTCAACACAAAATCAGCCTCCCTGGCCAGTAAGGAGGATGGATTGCCTACGACGGCGATGATGCTGTTGCCCAGGTTCCTGATCAGCGGGATAAGTACCCTTATCTCAGGACTTTCCCCACTTTTCGAAATGATCATGACCACATCATCTGCCTGGATCATTCCCAGATCACCATGGATGGCATCGGCCGCATGCATGAACAGGGCAGGTGTACCCGTACTGTTCATCGTCGCCACGATCTTTGAACCCACAATGGCGCTTTTTCCGATCCCTGTCACCACCAGCCTTCCCTTGCTCTCATGGACTTTCCGGACGGCCTTCTCGAAATCAGCATCCAGGCTTGAAAGCAGTCCGGTCAGGGCTTCCGCCTCGAGTTGAATGGTGTTTCTTGCGATTTCCAGGATATCCCTTGCTTGCATATGAGCGCAAAAGTAGCGGATATATTTTAGCCGTATGGGCAACATGAACAATGTCAAAGACTAATGAATTGTTAACTGGGTGGGATCACCTGATGTTTACGAAACTTTTCGTTAAATTCGCAGACTGATCTCTTTTCAATCGCCGATTTGCCATGCCTTGTGAAAAAAGAGATTAATCTCATTTGCAATTGCCGTTACAGACATGCGGCAGGATAGAAAAGTCATACATGGCAACCGTTAAAAAAGCCACTCAGAAATCAGAGAAAAGCGTTTCGGCGAGCCGGAGCCAAAAAGATCTTTCCAAGCCTCCTTCAGCGACCGTTGATCATTCGACCGATTCGCTTCGCCAGGCATTAAAGACTTACTTTGGTTTCGATCAGTTCAAAGGCAATCAGGAACGCATCATACAAAGTGTATTGTCCGGCAAGGACACCTTCGTAATCAAACCCACGGGTGGCGGCAAGAGTCTATGTTATCAGCTCCCCGCATTGATGAGTGATGGGTGTGCCATCATTGTGTCACCACTTATTGCCCTGATGAAAAATCAGGTGGATCTGATCCGTGGCTATAGCAGTCAGGATCACGTGGCACATTTTCTCAACTCAACCCTCACCAAGAAGGAGATCAAGACCGTTCAGTCACACTTGATCTCTGGCAAGACCAAGTTGCTGTATGTGGCGCCGGAAACCCTGACGAAACAGGAAAACCTTGATTTCTTCAGCGATCTTAAGGTATCATTCTTCGCCGTTGATGAGGCGCATTGCATATCGGAATGGGGACATGATTTCCGTCCGGAGTATAGAAGGTTGCGGGAAATGATGGAGCAGATCAATGAGGATGTTCCGGTCATTGCCCTGACGGCCACAGCCACACCAAAGGTCCAGCGTGACATTGTCATGAACCTGGGCCTGCGTACGCCCGAGGTCTTCATATCATCTTTCAATCGCCCGAATCTGTACTACGAGATCCGTCCCAAGATCAAAAAGGATCAGACCATCCGCGGCATTGTAAAGTTCATTTCTGAGAATCGTGGTAAGAGTGGCATCATCTACACGCTTAACCGAAAGACGACGGAGGAGTTGGCAGATATCCTGAAGGCCAACGGCATCAAGGCGGTGGCCTATCATGCCGGGCTCGACAGTAAGATACGGGCCGACCGTCAGGATCAGTTTCTGAATGAGGATGTACAGGTGATCGTAGCCACGATCGCCTTTGGTATGGGCATCGATAAACCGGATATCCGATTTGTTATTCATTACAACATTCCAAAGAGCCTCGAAAACTATTACCAGGAAACCGGCCGGGGTGGGCGCGATGGTCTCGAGGGAAAATGTATTCTTTACTTTTCTCATAAAGATGTCTCCAAGCTGGAGCACTTCATGCGCGATAAGCCATTGAGCGAACGTGAAGTAGGCGCACAACTGATAGATGAAACGGTATCATTTGCAGAAACCGGGGTATGCCGTCGCAAGGTGCTGATGAATTATTTCGGAGAAACCTACTCCGATGAAAACTGCCAGAATTGCGACAACTGTCTGCATCCCCGCGAACGGGTGGAAGCGAAAGACAGTGCCGTCAAGGTACTTCGGGTGATCAAAGCGCTCGATGAGCGTTTTTCCACGGAGTATGTGGTTCATGTGTTGACCGGTACCCAGAGTTCGCAGATACAGATGTACCGACACGATCAGTCCGATGTGTTCGGCCTGGGAAAGGACCAGCCCGAACATTATTGGAAATCCCTGATCCGGCAAATGCTGCTCGAGGGTTTACTCGCCAAGGACATCGAGGAATATGGCATACTGAAGATCTCCGATCGGGGCAGACAGTTTCAGAAGAAGCCCTCCTCCTTCCAGATCGTACTCAGCAATTTGTTTGAGGATGCCAACGAGGACGATGAGGAACCAACCATGGCCCAGGGTGGTCCGGCGGCAACGGATACCAGGCTCTTCGAAATGCTCAAGGACCTGAGAAAGCAGGTAGCACGGGAAAAGAAACTGCCTCCCTTTGTAATTTTCCTGGAAAGTTCTTTGGAAGATATGGCCACTCAGTTTCCTACTACGCTCGAGGAGCTGGAACGCATCAGCGGCGTAAGTAAAGGAAAGGCCATCCGATATGGCAACAAGTTCGTCGATCTCATCTCCAAATACGTAGATGAACACGATATCATCAAACCGGATGATTTCGTGATGCGGAGTGTCGTAAATAAGAGCGGTAACAAGGTCTTCATCATTCAACAGGTTGATAAGAAGATCCCATTGGATGTCATTGCCAAGAACAAGGACATGCGGATGGACCAACTGCTGGAAGAAATGGAAACCATTGTGGCGAGCGGCACCAAACTGAATCTCAATTACGCCATCGATCAGTTGGTTGATGAAGACGACCAGATCGATATCCTTGAGTATTTCAAGAATTGTGAGACGAGTAGCCTGGATGTTGCCCGCGAAGAACTGTCAGACCTTGATCTCGACTGGGAACAGCTGAAGATCATGCGCATCAAGTTCCTGAGCGAATTTGGCATTTGATCATCAGCCCCGTCAGGTATCAATGCGATAACCTGTCGATGAGGTCTGCCACCAGGGCAGACCAGCCTGTCTGGTGGGAAGCACCCAGGCCCTTGCCCGTGTCTCCATGAAAATATTCATGGAAGAGGACCAGATGTTCGTTGCCCGGTCGCTTGTAAAATTCCTGATATTCCCCAAAGACCGGTCGGTCTCCCTCCTCGTTCCTTTCGAACAATTTGATGATCCGATGGCTAAGTTCCTCCGCCACCTCTTTCAGATTCATGAACACCCCACTTCCCGTCGGGCATTCCACTTTGAGTGAATCTCCATAGAATTCTCCATAGTTCCTGATGCTTCGGATGATGAGGTAGTTCATTGGTATCCAGACAGGTCCGCGCCAGTTCGAGTTACCGCCGAAAAAGTCGCTCGTCGAATCACCCGGGTCGTAAGAGATCGAGTAATCCTGTCCGTTGATGTTCAGGGAATAGGGATGTTCCTCGTAATATTTAGAGAGCGCCCGGATACCGGTGGGAGAAAGGAACTCCTGTTCATTCAGCAATCTTTCCAGCAGTGCGGTCAGTCTGTCTCTCGGTACGAGAGAATGCAGTACATCATCGCGGTCTCCGTGTTCCTCATTGGGCCAGAAAAGGCCGTTGCGGATCCGATAGCGTTCAAACCAGGAGGTCCGCTTTCGGAAATCGGCGAGTTTTTCCATGACGCTTTTCCGGATCACCGAAACGGCGAAGAGGCTGGTCAGGCCGACGATGGATTGCACTTTCAACTGGATGGGTGCAGCATCCCTGATCGACAGTGTATCGTAATAGAATTGATCTTCCTCATTCCACATGCCATGCGAATTCAAGGCATCTGCGATCAATACGAACTGTTCGAAGAATTTGGTGGCGGTATCTTCAAAGGAGATGTCATGCATGGCGATCTCCAACGCCATATCCAGCATATTCAAGGCATACATTCCCATCCAGGCGGTTCCGTCGGCCTGTTCGAGGGATACCTGACCCGGCAGTTGCTGACTGCGGTTGAAGATGCCGATATTGTCGAGTCCCAGGAAACCGCCTTCAAACAGGTTGTTTCCGTTGGGATCCTTCCGATTCACCCACCAGGTAAAGTTGATCAGCAGTTTTTGGAATATCCTTTTCAGGAAGACCAGGTCACCCCGACCAGTTTTTCTTTTTTCTATGTGATAGACTTCAAGTGCCGCCCAGGCCTGAACCGGAGGATTGACATCCGAAAAATGCCATTCATACGCGGGCAGTTGACCATCCGGTTTCATGTACCATTCGCGCATGATCAGCAGGAGCTGATTTTTAGCGAATGTCGGGTCCAGCAGGGCCATGGGTATGCACTGGAATGCCAGATCCCAGGCGGCATACCAGGGGAACTCCCATTTGTCGGGCATCGAAATGATGTCCTGATTTTTCAGGTGCGTCCAGTCATAGTTTCGACCCTTGAGTCGTTTGTCTGACCAGTATCCATAGGCATCTTCCAGTCGGAGCCATTTTTCCACGTCGTAGTGGTAGTATTGCTTGCTCCACAGTAGTCCGGCGAAGGCCTGTCGTTGAATATTTTGTCTGTCCGGGGTGCCTTCCGTTGAGATGATATCCTGATAGAAGGCGTTTGCTTCAGTCTTTCTGATATTGAAGATCTCTTGCAACTCTTGTCCAACGGCATCTGCGCAGATCTGATCGGTCAGTCTGAGAAAGATCGAAGTCGAGGCGCTTCCGGCAAGGAATCTCTTGTACACCGGTGCGAATTTGGTGCCGATCCCCCGTTTCCGATACTTTTTGGGATTTTCCCGGTCCACAATGACGCGGTTGAATGCGTCCTTGGTGAACGTATGCTTGTCGGTACTCCCATCCAGTAGTTGCTGGTTCGTTTCATTGTCCGTGAACAGTATCTCATCCGCCGGCTGGTAATAGAGATAGTAGGATCCCAGCCGGTGATGTTCCGCCACCACGGATTCTTTCCCATGGATCGATATGGTAGGAACCGGATGAGAAGGATCATATTGCCATCTGTTGTAGAACCAGAGCGTTGGAAGTATGGTGATCTCACCGGCCTGTTCGGATCGATTGGTTACGGTAATTCTGATGCCTATGTCGTTGGAAGATACCTTGGCATACGATATGTGAATGTCGAAGTAATGATCATCATTGAATACACCGGTATCGAGGATCTCGTATTCGGGTTCGAGTCTTGACCTTCTGGCGTTTTCTTCTGCAAGTTTTTCATAGGGAAAGGGCGCATGGGGGTATTTATATAAATACTCCATGTAGTAATGTGAGGGCAGGTTGTCCAGGTAGTAGTACAATTCCTTGACGTCCTCACCGTGGTTGCCCTTATAATTCCCGAGTCCGAAAAGTCTTTCCTTGAGTATTCTGTCCTTGCCGTTCCAGAGACTGACGGCGAAGCAGAGGTTCTGGAAATAGTCGGAAATGCCGGCGATCCCGTCCTCTCCCCATCTGTATGCTCTGAAGTGTGCATGTTCGAAGGGGAAATGTCCCCAGGCATCGCCCCATTCTCCGTGATCTTCCCTGACGGTTCCCCATTGTCTCTCGCTGACGTATGGTCCCCACTGTTCGAGCGGAATGTGTTTCCGGGCATTTTCCTCAAGACGCCGCTGTTCAGCATTCATGGGCTAAAGATAACGAATGTGTAATTGTTACACTAAAGCTGCCGTATCCCGCTTAATGTAATGCCAGACCTGGCAGGCTTCGCTGCTGGTCTGGCATTGCATGAGGGGATTATATTAACGATGAGATCCGGTCTCTTGTTTTGCTTAGAGATTTTGTTTTTTCAATTCGCTGACTGCATGATCTGCGGCCCTGGCGGTCAGTGCCATGTAGGTGATGGAAGGGTTCTGGCATGCAGAGGAAGCCATGCAGGCGCCGTCGGTGATGTAGACGTTCGGCACATCGTGCATCGCGTTCCATTTGTTGAGGACGGAATCTTTCGGGTCTTTGCCCATGCGTGCCGTACCCATTTCATGGATGCAGAAGCCGGGTGCCGGACTGTTATCGTAGGTCTTAATGTTCTTGATGCCGGCGGCTTCGAGCATTTCTGCCGCGCTGTTCATCATATCAACCCGCATTTTCTTTTCATTCTCCCCGAAACTGCAGTCGATGTCGAGGGTGGGCAGTCCCCACTTATCTTTTTTATCGTAGTTGAGGCTGATCTTGTTCTCGTACACCGGGAGTTGTTCGCCCCAGGAGCCCCAGCCCATGGACCATTTGCCGGGTTCTGTGATGTTTTCCTTCATTTCGGCGCCAATACCATCGAATCCGGCGCGGTTCCTGGAGGCACCACCCTGGTATCCGAATCCGCGGAGGTATCCGGCGGAGGATCCTCCGTCGAGGTTTCTGAAACGTGGAACGTAGATGCCATTGGGTCTGCGGCCGTAGATGTATTTATCCTGGAATCCGTCGAAGTCACCGCTTGCACCCACACCATAATGGTGGTCCATCAGGTTATGGCCGATCTGTCCGCTGGAATTTCCGAGACCATTGGGGAAAGCATCCGACACGGATTGCAGGAGGATCTGGGCGGTACCGAGGGTGGAAGCATTCAGGAAGACGATCTTCGCGAAGAATTCTTCCGTCTTCATGGTTTCGGAGTCGATGATCCTGACCCCTTTGGCTCTCTTGGTTTCCTTATCGTAAATGATCTCGGTGGTGATGCTGTTGGGTCGCAGGGTCAGATTACCGGTGGCCGCTGCGGCCGGCAGGGTGGCAGAGTTGGAACTGAAGTAGCCACTAAAAGGGCAACCCTGGTGGCATTTGTTGCGGAACTGGCAGGGTCCGCGGTTGCCTACTTTCGCCGTGTGGTTTGCCGTACGACCGATGATCATGGCACGTCCCATCTTGGCCTTGAGGTTATCCTTTACCATGGATTCCACGCAGTTCATCTGCATGGGCGGAAGGAATTCGCCGTCGGGCAATTGCGCCAGGTTTTCCCTGGAACCACTAATGCCCACGAATTTTTCGACATAACTATACCATGGGGCGATGTCCTTGTAACGAATGGGCCAGTCGGAACCGAAACCGTCGCGTGCATTGGCTTCGAAGTCGAGGTCACTCCAGCGATAACATTGCCGGCCCCACATGATGGACCTGCCGCCTACGTGGTTTCCTCTTATCCAATCGAATGGTTTGACCTGATTGTAAGGGTGTTCGGTGTCATCCACGAAGAACTTTTTCGAAACCTCATCGTATGCGTAACATTTCGACTGGATGGGAGATCGCTGTTTATCGTCCTGTGTGGATCGGTTGCGATGATCGAGTTCCCAGGGATTTTTTTCAGTGCCCATGTAATCGCGGATGTGTTCCACATTCCGGCCGCGTTCGAGCACCAGGGTCTTCAATCCTTTTTCACAGAGTTCTTTGGCGGCCCAGCCTCCTGAAATACCGGAGCCGACCACAATGGCGTCGAAAGTGTTAACGGGCATGTTGGGAATTTTTTTAAATATATGAGATTTGGATCAAATCCCGGTGTATCCATTTTCTGCGACATGATCATGTTCCGACGAATTATTGCGGGCTGGTTCGTGGCCAATGTTCTCTGAAATGCAATGGATTCGTCATCTTTACAACATGAAAAAAGTCATCATTACACTGGCAGGTGTGTTGTTGCTGACCTTTGGTCTCACATTCCTGCCCAGGTTTTCGCATCTGCGGAACTTTGCCGTATGGGGCAAGCATACCATCCATGATTATCAGACGCATCCGGTCAGAAAAGTTGCCCGGTCAGATAAGCCACAACCGTGGCCATACGATAGTCTGTATAATTCAGGAGCCATACCCGATAGTCTGTTGTCGCGCATTGATGGTTATGATACGCACGCGTTCCTGGTGATCCGTCATGGCAAACTTGTTTATGAGCGTTATTGGGACGGCTACGACAGCGCGCGTTTGAGTGGTTCCTTTTCTGCGGCCAAGAGCATCATTTCTTTACTGATCGGCATTGCCCTTGATGAGCGGAAGATCGCATCGCTTGAGGATCCGGTGGGTAAATATGTTCCTCATTTTCAGACCAATGGCTTGGAAAAAGTGAGATTGCGCGATCTGTTGACCATGAGTTCCGGGACCAATTACAATGAGTCTGACAAGGGATACTTCAGCATGAATGCCAGCGCCTATTATGGCGATGACATGGAATACATGGTATCGATGATGGAGCGGGAGGAGGAACCCGGTGTATTGTGGGAATACCGAAGCGGCGATACCCAGGTGTTGGGATTGGTGGTCGAAAAGGTATTTGGCAAGCGCATTTCTGAACTGGTGGCTGAGCGGTTCACTGGTCCGATGGGAGCGGAGTCCGATGCTCTTTGGTTGATGGATGGTGCCGAAAAGCATGAAAAGGCTTTCTGTTGCTATAATGGCATTGCCCGGGATTATGCCAGGTTCGGTCAGCTGGTCCTGAACAAGGGAATGTGGGGTGAGAAGCGAATCATTTCTGAATCTTATCTCAGGGAAGCGGTTACGCCTGCATCCTACCTGAAGGATCCGACGGAGGGCAATGCGCCGGTAGATTACTATGGTTATCAGTATTGGCTCCTGCGGCAAAAGGGTACGCCGGTATATGCGATGAACGGCTTGTTCGGTCAGTATGTATATATATTGCCGGAGAAGGATGCTGTGGTGGTAAGACTTGGAGAGAGCAAGTGGGAGAAACCGGTGCATCATTACCAGCCCGAGAATTTCGTTTATCTGGATGCGGCGCTGGCCTTGATGGGAGAATGACCGTCCTTTAAAACCTGATTTTGAAGAATGCGACGAATTGCCTAGCTTTGCAGTCCCTGATTGCTGAAAGGCATGAAGTAAGGAGGTGCGGTAGCTCAGTTGGTAGAGCAATGGACTGAAAATCCATGTGTCGGCGGTTCGATCCCGCCCCACACCACGAAGATCCCGGCAGTGATGCCGGGATTTTTATTTTCAGATGTAGTATTAAACTGATCCCTGCCGGCAGGGATCCAGCCCCGTACATCGGGGATCACGAAAGCGCTGTTGGGATCTTCTTTAGGGTAAATATTGTCTCATACAGGATCTCTCTTTACGGACAGACTTTGATACCTCGTCTCTCTGGCTAATACACAACCCATGCAGATTGAAATTTCCGGTTTTACAGGGTTGCATTAAAACATTCGCAATTATTTAGGTCCTGGGATTTGTTGTGTTGTCAGATCTGTAGGATCGGGCATCTGATAAAAGCGGAACACCGGGTGGGCCCTTATAAGAGTATATTTTTATCAAATTCCAGTATATTCATATGCCATGAAAATGATCATTACATACTTCATATTGCTTGGATGTACAGCGACTTCCTGCAAAAATTGGTTGGATGATGTGAAGCTCGAATTGCAGAAGCCTGTGCTCAAGAGTCCTAAGGATGACGTGGTTCTGGGTTGTTGCAGCGCCTACTTTTATTGGGATGTTGTACAAGGGGCTACTTCCTATGAACTTCAATTGACAAGATCCCCGAACTTCCAGGACTCCGTCAAATACCGCATGGACCTTGATTGTATGCAACCCGGCAACGCTCTTCCATCGACGCGTAACGTCAATCATATCATGGTCATTCTTCCTTTGGGAGCCTTCCTGACGCCATATATCTGCCTTCCGATGAAGGATACCAGCATGAATGGCAAATGGTATTGGCGTGTCAAGGCAAAAGGTAATCTTGAGTCTCCCTGGTCTGATCCTGCCTCATTTATTTACCGCCAATGATTGTTTACAAGGAAAAGACGATGTAAGCAACGTTTTGCTTGTTCTGCGTTTCAATGCCTTTGAGACGGATCTTAAATTTCTGAAGTTCAGACGCCCATTGGCAGCACAAACTTCCTTTTAACTTTTACAAAAGGTGCCTGGCAAAATTATGCCTGTAAAAAACCGGGTGCTCCATATTCCACTTTCCGCAGAATAACGCCTTCGCCCGCTTCCATTTTTTACCTCCCCCATTTATTTTAATCCCCTACTGAGACTGATTGGTGGCCACCAGTATGGACATCATACTGTACCCTACATCTTTGAACGGGTGTATTTAATGCATGGAAAATTCTTAAATATTACGTTTTTATTCATTTTATGCATTTATTTAAATATTTGTTAAATTAATGGTGCCATATGAGTTTTTAATCCTTAAACAATTTCAGATGAACATGCGATTGCCATTCGGAGGCTTTGCCTGTCCGGTCAGTCCGGACAAGGGTTACATCCCCCAGGCTGAGGTTTCGAATCCATTTCCAAAGCGGATCTTGTTGGGTTGTACGGTTTCCGCATTTAGTTTTCTGTTTGCTCAGGGTGCATCAGCCCTTGATCTGGATGCTTCAACATCGAAGATGTTCCAGACGCCTGCTGCTGACACGGTCGTTACCGGAACAGTGACCAATCAGCAGGGGGAGCCCCTCATGGGTGTGAGTGTCACGGTGGGTGGAACCCGTCGGGCATACATCACAGATACCCGCGGTCAATATTCTATCAGGGCCGGGGCAAGTGCCACCCTGAATTTTTCCTATGTCGGTTTTCTGTCACAATCGATCGACGTGAAAGGTCAACGTATGATCAATGTGACGATGGTCAACAGTGCACAGTCCTCGCTTGAAGATGTTGTCGTGACAGCACTGGGTGTGAGCAAAGTCAGAAGGGGATTGGGTTATGCGGTCCAGGAAGTCAAGGGCCGAGAGTTCACCGAAGGTCGCATGAACAATATCGGTAGTGCCCTGACCGGTAAGATCGCCGGTGTTGACGCGACCCAGGCCAATTCGGGTGCAGGCGGATCAAGCCGTGTGATCATTCGTGGTAACACCTCCCTGAACGGAAACCAGCAGCCGCTCTATGTTGTGGACGGTATGCCGATCGACAATCAGAACAAGGGTCCGGTTACCTCATCCGTGGCATTGAACGTGGATCGGGGGGATGGTATCTCGAACTTCAACCCGGATGATATCGCCAGTATTTCCATCCTGAAAGGTGGTGCGGCTGCGGCACTCTATGGCAGTCAGGCGGCCAACGGTGTGGTGCTGATCACCACCAAAAAGGGCAGTGCTCAGAAGGGTGTTGGGGTTGAGTACACAGCTGACATCAATGTCGGTCGCCCTTATGAATTTCCCAACTATCAATATGAATATGGACAAGGCAACGACGGTGTGAAGCCTGCCACTGCTGCGGCCGCGCTGAGTTCCGGCCGTCTGGCCTATGGCGCTAGGATGGACGGCAGCAGTGTGCTGCAGTTCGACGGGGTCGCCAGGCCATATTCTCCGGTACATGTGAAGGATAACATCAAGAACTTCTACCGCCCGAGCCAGAACGTCCTGAACAGCGTTGCCCTGACGGCCGGTAATCAGCAGGTTCAGATGCGTCTGTCCTTCAGCAACCTCGATGCCAAGGAGCAGCAGCCGAATTCCAGTTTCAACCGCAAGACGATGAACCTGAATACCCGGGCACGCATGGGCAAGAACGACCTCGTCATCATGGAGTCGGGTATCCAGTATAACGAAGTCACGGGTATCAATCGTCCGAATGTGGGATATGCGGAACTGAATGCGGCCTGGCCTGTTTACCTGGCGGCCAACGTGGTGGATGTGCGCAATATGATGGGTACTGATCCAAGTCGTCCGGGTATCAATGCAAAAACCGGACGCGAACTCGAATGGAATCCTGTTCCAGCCGCCATCAATCCCTACTATGCGGCCTATCAGATCGCCAACCGGGATAATCAGAAGCGATGGAACGCCCGAACCAGCGTACAGGTGAACCTGCTCAAGAACCTGTTCATCAAGGGAACCGCAGCGATGAATGCCGTGTACTATTCTGAATACAACTATGTACCGAAGACCAACGCCTTCACGCCGCTTGGATATTATCGGTCAGGCCAGGAGCAGGCAACCAAGACCAACCTGCAGTTGCTCGTCAATTATAATGAGCGGTTCTTTGGCGACAAGCTGGGTCTGAACATGATGGTCGGTGCAAACGAGGAGAAGAATAACTACAGCAGTTCCACCGCCAATGGAACGGAATGGGTAGTACCCGATTTTTACAGTGTTTCCAACCTGGTGAACCGTGATCTGGCGAATGTCAGCAGGCTATCTTTGGGCGGTGTGGCACCTGATGGTACCAGGTCGGTCTTTAGTGAAGCGAATCTGGATTATAACAACACCTTTTACCTGACTGTGACGGGTAGGAATGACTGGTTTTCTGTGTTGAATCCCGGCTTCAACTCCATCTTCTATCCTTCCGTGGGTGGTTCTGTGATCGTCTCCGAACTCGTTAAGATGCCGAAGTTCATCGATTTTGCCAAGGTACGTTCCTCCTGGGCACAGGTGGGCAGCGCCACGGTAAATGCGGGCAGCATCAACCAGACCTATGTGATCAGCACGATCAACGCCTACGGACTGCCTACACTGAGCAATCCCTCCGCCCTTCCCAACCCGAACATCCGTCCGATCACGGCTACCACGATCGAAGGTGGTTTTGAGTTGCGTATGCTGGAGCGTAGGTTGGGATTGGACGTGAACTATTACGCCCGCAAAACGAAGAACGACATCCTGTTCCCGCCCATCTCGCTGGCCACCGGTTATACCGCCGGTCCTCAGAACCTGGGTCTGGTTTCGAACAAAGGTGTGGAGATCAGTCTAAGCGGTACACCGATCGCCAAGTCTAAATTCACCTGGGAGATCGGATACAATTTCAGTCACAACCAGAGTAAGATCCTGGAATTGGCACAAGGTATTGATGTACTCGTCCTGGGCAGCGGTATCGGTGGTCCTCAGATCATCAATGCGGTCGGCCTTCCTTATTCCACCGTGCGTGCGAATGTGATGAAACGCAATGCGGCGGGCACGTTGGTATATAACAAGGCTACCGGTTACGAAGACCGTGAGTTGAAGGACCTTGGCGTCGGAAATCCTCCGTTCCTGATGGGTCTGAACAATACGTTCACCTACGGACGCTTCAGTCTGACCCTGGATATCGATTCAAAGTTTGGCGCGGTTGGATACAGCAACCTGATGCAATATGCGACACGTTTCGGTTTGACGCCGCTAACCCTCCCGGGTCGTGAGGGTGGACTAACGGTTTCCGGCGTGGATCAGACCGGTGCTGCCTACACCAAGCTATGGAACATGGTTGATCTGGATACCTATTACAACAACTTCGGAAGTGCCTATCCCGGCCAGTTCGTCTATAAGACAGATTTCGTGAAGCTTCGGAGGATGGTTGTACGGTACAATGTGCCGTCATCTGTGGTCAAGTTCATCAAGGCGCAGTCAGCCACCGTGGCATTGACGGGTATGAACCTCGCCATCCTCTACCGCGACAAGAAGATCAAGGAAGCCGGACTGGATCCGGAGATGCAGGAGACCGTTGGCAACGCACAGGGTAGCCAGGGTGTGGCCATGCCGAAAACCCGCAACATCGGTTTTGCCATCAACATCAAATTCTAACACCTTCAATTCCAGGAGATATGAAAAGTATTCAACAGAAAATATGGTCCATAGCGGCAGTCATATTGTCGCTGATGGTCATGCCTTCCTGCAAGAAGGGAAGCCTGACGGACATAAACACAAACCCGGACGCCATTTCGTATGTGGTGCCGGATTATTCTTTCACGGCAGCTGCTCTTGCAAGCATTCCGGGTCAGAATTTCAGGGCACTTGGTCAGGGTCTCCAGTATTTTTCGACCTACAAGGAAGTGCCGGCGGTAGGAGATAAGTTCTATAATTTCAATGGTACGGCGGCCACGTTTGACATTTACAGTACACAGTGGAATAGGTTGCTGAAATTGTCTGCCATCCTAAAAAATCCGGATGAAGTAAACAAGAAGGCAGCTTGTGAGATCCTGAGGATCCTTGCATTTCATGCGCAGACGGATATCATCGGAGATATGCCCTACAGTGAAGCGATGAAAGGTCTGGACAACCTCAAGCCAAAGTATGACACCCAGAAGAACATATACCTGGCCATGCTGAACGAATTGGATGCAGCCCTGCGCTCGATGGACCCTGCCAAGCCGAATGTCTTCGGCAATGCGGATCCCTATTTCAAGGGTGATGTGGTCAAGTGGAAGAAGTTCGGCTACACCCTGATGATGCGGCTGAGTATGCGTCTGTCGGATGTGGAGTCAGCCACCGCCAAGACCTGGGTGGAAAAAGCTGCGCAGGGTGGTGTGATGACCGCCAACACGGATATCGCTTACATCAAGTACGCGAATGTGACGGGACAATTCAATCCCCGTTCCGTGACGATGATCTCCGGTGATTTCGCGAGTCCGGGGGGCGACAATGTGGAAGGCAGCAAGTGGTCGGGCAAGTTCATCGATCATCTGAAGTCAACGGCAGACCCCCGCTTGAAGGTCATTTCCGTGGTTTGGGTACCCTCAGGTGGATCATACACCCCGAACAACACGCCAGCCACTCAAAAGGGCATGGTGAATGGCAGCATCAATACCAAGCCGGGCGATTTCGATACTTATTCAGAGCCTTCCCTGCTCTACATCGACCGCGGTGCGCCGATCATCACCATGGGTCCAGCCGAAGCATATCTCTTGCTGGCCGAGGCGGCACTGAGGGGATGGTCTGTCGGGATCACGGAACAACAGGCCTATGAAAATGCAGTTCGGGCTGCCATGGCGCAGTGGTCACTCTTTCCTGCCATTGCCCCACACTCCGGGAACATCCCCACAGCAGAAGTGGACGCTTATCTGCAGGCTAATCCCTATCCGGCTTCCGGCAATTTTGAAACCCGGCTGCAGACCATTTCCACACAAAAGTGGGTATCCATGCTGGGTGATGATTACGAAGTATATTCCAACTGGCGCAGGACCAAGTACCCCGTGTTCAATTATGCCAACTGGAAATCTCCGACTGGTACGCTGATCTCCTATCCAGGTAATGTCACTGCTGGTAAGATGTGGCGGAGATTCTCCCTTCCCCTCACTGAGCGCAATACCAATAACGCCAACTATCTGGATGCGATCAAGCGCCAAGGATTCACGGAGCAGCAATCCGATTTGTTGCAAGGTAGAATGTGGTGGGATGTGGGACCAAGGACAGGACAGAATTGAAAGACCCAACATCAATGTACAGAGCGGGAGGCCATCGGCTTCCCGCTCTTTTTTACGCTAAATCCTCAAAATTTTGTGGCATAGCAGACCGTAGCAATCGTTTCGGGCTAATTCCTTCAAGCATTCCTTGGAATTGTTTCAACAAACAGATCGATGATATTGTAAAGAAAAATAATAAAAACGAATCACATGGCTGAACAACACTTCAAGAATCACGTCCGCTATCATCCCTTGTATCACTATATCGCATCACCATTGATCACGGGTGGCTTGATCTGGGCGCTGATCCGTCTGTTCAACAGTGATTCAGGTGAATTTCAGCAGTCACTGATCAATGCTTTGTTGTTCTTTATCGCCTTCATCCTGGGCGTCCTAGTAAGGACCTATGCCCTGAAAGTACAGGATCGGGCGATCCGTGCCGAGGAGTCGCTTGGATATTTCATGCTAACCGGCAAACCCCTGGAAAGCCGGTTGAGGCTGGGCCAGATCATCGCCCTCCGTTTTGCTTCGGATGAGGAATTTCCGGAACTGGCTCGTCAGGCGGTGGACAGATCCATGACCGGAAAGCAGATCAAGGAGTCCATCCGTCAGTGGCGGGCCGATCATCACCGGGTTTGATAGGACCGTACTTCACCGGATCTTCTCCAGCGACTCAGATACGATGATCGTCAACGGCTGTTGCTCCCGGATCAGCAGGATGCGATGAGATGACTCGGAACCCTTGTCTGACAAGTACTTGACCAGGTCTGTCACCTTGGCGATCTGCTGCCCGTTTATGG
>VFQT010000261.1_pt1 | contig 83092 bp, 78 predicted proteins | sample 3512381 | NCBI WGS metagenome assembly VFQT01 (sample SAMN10412376, study PRJNA504923) | tailings metagenome | isolation source: Relicate 2 Philex TSF3 active mining site | place: Philippines: Tuba, Benguet | collected 2017-08-29
CGATCGACGCACACACCACCAGGGTGGGTCCGAGGCGGGCGGCGGCCAGCACCGCCGGCATCTGATCGTCGCTCGGCGGCAACCGCAGGACGCCCCCTCCGTCGGACAACAACGCGGTGGCCGCCGGCGACACCGGTTCGGCCAACACCGTCGTGCGACGAGTGGGAGACGCTCGGTTCACCACGGTGTTCGGCGACGCCGTCACGAGGAACGGTCGCAGACGGCTCGCGCCCCATCGCCACGACGCCCAACGACACAGTTCGAGCACTTCCTCGTCGGGACCGAGACCGCTCGATCGTTCGACGAACTTCAGTTTCGGGCCGCCTTCGGTCGCCGGTGCGAGCGACACGATCCAGCCGCCGACGTGACGACCGTTCAGCGACACGCGCACGCGACCACCGAGGCCCACCGACGACGACATCTCCTCGGACACCGCGTAGTCGAACACCCGGTCGAGCCCGGTGACGTCGGGGACGATCCCGGCGACGAGATGAGGGGTCGAATCAGCCGAGGACTTCGGCGTCATCGCCACGACGCGAGGCTCAGCGGCCGAGCGCGGCCGTGAAGTCGGCGAGGCGGGAGAGCTTCTCCCATTCGAAGTCGGGCAGTTCACGGCCGAAGTGACCGTACGCGGCGGTCGCGCGATAGATCGGGCGCTTCAACTTCAGGTCGCGCACGATGGCCGCCGGACGCAGGTCGAAGGTGGCGCGAACCGCGGCCTCGATCTTCTCCACGGCCACCTTCTCGGTGCCGAAGGTCTCGACGAGGATGCTCACCGGGTGCGCCATGCCGATGGCGTAGGCCACCTGCACCTCGCAACGATCGGCGGCACCGCTGGCCACCACGTGCTTGGCCACCCAACGCGACGCGTAGGCGGCCGAGCGGTCGACCTTGCTCGGGTCCTTGCCGCTGAAGGCTCCTCCACCGTGGCGACCCATTCCGCCGTAGGTGTCGACGATGATCTTGCGACCGGTGAGGCCGGTGTCGGCGTGCGGTCCACCCAACACGAACTTGCCGGTGGGGTTCACGTACACCGCGTAATCGTCGTCGGCGAACTGGGCCGGGATGACGGGGCGGATGACCTGCTCGATGAGATCGGGGCGGATGACGGTGTCGCGGTCGACGCCGTCCTCGTGCTGCGTGGAGATGAGCACCGTGCGCAGGCGCACGGGCTTGCCATCCTCGTAGTCGAAGGTCACCTGCGTCTTGCCGTCGGGGCGCAGGTACGGGATCTGACTGGACTTGCGCACCTCGGTGAGGCGCTCGGCGAGGCGATGCGCCACGAAGATCGGCAACGGCATCAGCTCGGGCGTCTCGTTGCAGGCGTAGCCGAACATCATTCCCTGGTCGCCGGCGCCCTGCAGATCGAGGTCGTCGCTTCCGGATCGTGCGCGGGTCTCCTCGCTCTTGTCGACACCCTGGGCGATGTCGGCACTCTGGGCGTCGAGGGCCACCAACACACCACAGGTCTTGCCGTCGAAGCCGTAGGCGGCGTTGTTGTAGCCGATGCCCAGGATCACCTCGCGGGCGGTCTCGGCGATGTCGACGTAGGCGTCGGTGGTGATCTCGCCCGACACCAGACACAGTCCGGTGGTCACCAGCGTCTCGCAGGCCACGCGGGCGTGGGGGTCCTTGTCGAGGATCGCGTCGAGCACGGCGTCGGACACCTGGTCGGCCACCTTGTCGGGGTGTCCTTCGGTGACGCTCTCCGAGGTGAAGGTCCAATTGCGGCTCATGGTGACTCCGGTCGTGGGGTTGGGGATACGAGTTCGGGGACTGTGTTCAGGAACGTGCGGACACGACCCGATCGATCAACTCGCGAGCGATGGCCCGCTTGTCGGTCAACGCCACCGACTCTAGAGCCTGACCGGGTCGCAGGAAGGTGACCGCATTGGTGTCGTGGTGGAAGCCGACACCGGGTTGGCTGACGTCGTTGGCCACGATCATGTCGAGGTTCTTGCGCGCCAACTTCGACTGGGCGTTGGCCACCAGATCGGAGGTCTCGGCGGCGAAGCCGACGACCGTCTGGCCCGGGCGCTTACGACTCGCGAGCGAGCACAAGATGTCCGGAGTCGGCTCGAGGACGATCTCGGGTACCCCGGCGTCCTTCTTGATCTTGCCCTCGGCCCGGGCGACCGGTCGGAAGTCGGCCACGGCGGCCGCCATCACCAGAACGTCGGTCGATTCCCAGAGACCCTCGAGAGTCGTCTGCATCTGTTCGGCCGTCTCCACCGCGATCACGCGCGAGCCGTGCGGCGCGGGCAGGTCCACGGTGGACACCAGGGTGACGCACGCTCCGCGACGAGCGGCCTCGGCCGCCACGGCGTACCCCTGTTTGCCACTCGAGCGGTTGGCGATCACGCGCACCGCGTCGATGGGCTCGCGCGTTCCGCCGGCGGTGACCACCACGTGCGTGCCGGTCAGATCCTGGGGTCCGACTTCGGCGCGCACGGCGGCCACGATGGCCTCGGGTGACGCGAGTCGACCCTTGCCCGAGTCACCGCCCGCGAGACGACCCTCGTCGGGTTCGACGATGGTGACACCACGGGACGCCAAAGTGGCGATGTTCTGCTGCACGGCGGGGTGTTCCCACATCTCGGTGTGCATCGCCGGACACACCACCACCGGCGCGCGGGTGGCGATGAGCACGTTGGTGAGCAGATCGGTGCTGAGGCCGTTGGCGTACGCACCCAGGAGTCGCGCGGTGGCCGGTGCCACCAACACCAGATCGGCGCCCTGCCCCAACTTGGTGTGGGGAATGGGCGACTCCTCGTCCCACAACGACATCTGCACGGGCTCGCTGCACAACGCCGACAACGTGGTGCGACCGATGAAGTGCTCGGCACCCTTGGTCATGACGGGCACGACGTGCGCACCGGCGTCGACCAATCGACGGCACACCTCGACGGCTTTGTACGCGGCGATGCCTCCGCACACGCCAACAACGATGCGCTTGCCGGCGAGGTCAGTCATGATGGATCAGTCGGCGACGGGTTCGCCCTCGGCGGCCGCGTCGGCGGCGGCCTGGGCGAAAGCGGCCTCGGCCTCGGCGCGCGCGGCCTCCTCGGCGGCGCGACGCTCGGCCATCACCTCGGCGGGAACGCGCACGATCTTGTCCACGGCGATCTCCTCGAAGCCCATGCTGAGGGGCTTGCGCAGGGACGGAACCTGCGGCGGGATGACCTTGTTCGAGACCATGCCGTCGCGGCTGTAGTACTGCTGGAGATCACGAGCGCGACGAGCGGCCAGGGTGACGAGGCTGAACTTGGAGTCGACCTTGTCGAGCAGGTTCTCCAACTGGGGGGTCATCATCGAGTCGCTGGCGGCCATCGCAGGTCCTTCGCAGATCGTGGGCCGAAGCCCGGTTCGCTCACCCGTCGGAACGGGCGACAGGGGATGCTACCTGCGACGGGAGCGTTCAACGCCCCCGGTAACGGTCGATCAGGGCCACCAGTTCGTCCACCGTGCGGTTCAACTCGTCGTTCACCACGGTGGCATCGGCCAGGGCCAGACCGATCGGTTCCTCTTCCTCGGCCTTGCGCAGGCGCTCTTGCACCTTGTGGTCGGGGTCGCCGCGTCCCACGAGGCGCCGTCGCTGCTCGTCGCGGGAGGGAGGCAGGATGAAGATCAACACCGATTCGGGGTGGCGCACCTTGACCTGCTGGGCGCCGTCGACCTCGATCTCGAGGACGATGTCGGCTCCCCCCGAGAGGTCGGGCACGGGGGTGCCGTAGTAGTTGCCGAGGAACTCGGTCCACTCGAGGAATCCACCCGCGTCACGATGGGTTTCGAACGACCCGCGGGTCGTGAACACGTACGCATCGTCACGTTCGCCCGGCCGCTGGGCTCTCGTCGTCCACGAACGACTGAGCGACAAACGTGGGTCACGCGTCATCAACGCATCGACGATGGTCCCCTTACCGACCCCACCGGGGCCGGAGATGATGAAGATGCGCGGTGCGTGACCAGTGGAGGATCCGGGCGTGGAGACCCGATCGCTCACTTGGCCAAGTGTTCGAGCAGGGCTTTTTTCTGCTGGGCGCCGAGACCCTGGATCTTGCGGTTGTCGGCGATGCCGACCTCCTCCATGATCTTGCGGGCCTTGACCTTGCCCAGACCGGGAAGGCTCTCGAGCATCGAGACCACCTTGAGCTTGCCCACGTTGGGATCGCTCGAGGCCAGCGCATCGGCCACCGTCAGGGTGCCCTGCTTGAGCTTGACCTTGATCTCGGCACGGGCGGCCCGAGCCTCGGCGGCCTTGGCGAGCGCCGCGGCGCGCTGTTCGGGTGTCAGTTGCGGAGGTGTTGCCATGGCCAGACCATACACACGGGGTCACAGCCTCGGGTGGATACCTGCTGGTTCAGCGGTGGGCCAGACCCCTGATGGCCGACGGCGACGAGTGGCCGTGCGACCGCAACCAGGACTCCAGGTCCGCGGCCACCCGGAACGGGGCGGCCGGGTCGGCGAAGGTGGCCGTGCCCACCTGCACGGCATCGGCCCCGGCCATGATCAATTCGGCGGCGCTCCAGCCGTCGGCCACCCCGCCCACGCCCACGATGGGCAGGTCGGCGTGGGCCGCCCGCACGTCGTGGACCGCCCGAACGGCGACGGGATGGATGGCGCGGCCCGACAGGCCGCCTCCCCCGTTGCCCAGCGCGGGTCGTCCGGTGTCGGGGTCGAGGGCCATCCCGAGGACCGTGTTGACCAGGGTGACGGCATCGGCGCCCGCGTCGCGCACCCGGCCGGCGATGGAGACCAGACGATCGGTGTTCGGGCTGAGCTTGGCCCACACCGGCAACGACACCTGTCCGACCACCGCGGCGACCACCGCCGCCGACATCTCGACGTCGTGGGCGAAGATGCCGTGACCGCTCATGTTCGGACAACTGAGGTTCACCTCGACGGCCACGACCGGATGTGCCGAACCCTCCAAGCCGGCCGACAAAGCGGTGGCCGCGTCGCGATACTCGTCCACCGTTCGACCCCAGATACTCACCACCACGGCGACGTCACCACCCGACATCCGAGCGAGATCGTCCCGCAACCACGCCTCCATGCCCGGCCCCTGAAGTCCGACCGCGTTGAGCATCCCCTGTGCGACCGGATGCACGCGCGGGGCGGGATTGCCCGCCCACGGCATCACCGACAACGACTTGACCACCACCGCCCCCAACGACGCGAGGTCACCGTACGGCGCGAGTTCGTCGGCGTGGCCCGACGTGCCCGAGGCGGTCATCACCGCGTGACGCAAACGCACCCGTCCGACGTTCACCGACATGTCCATCGGCGAGGTCACGGTGCGACCGCGATCAACGGCCATGGTGCTCCTGCAGGCTGCGGACCTCCAACGGACGAAGCACCTGTTCGGCCATGCCCCGCACCGCCGCCAACGCGGCCTCGACCGTCGTCACCGAACTGACCCGGTGAACGTTGGCCGCCTTGCGGATGGCCTCGCCGTCGGTGCGACCACCACGCCCCTGGGGCGTGTTGATGACGAACGAGATGTCCCCGCTCGCGATGAGGTTCACGGCGGTGACCTGGGCGCCCTCGCTCACCTTGCCCACCACGGCGTCGACCATGTGGCCGAATCGCGCGAGATAGTTCGCGGTGCCCGGGGTGGCCACGATGCCGAAACCCAGTTCGCGCAGTCGCTTGGCCACCACGATGCCCGCGGGCTTGTCGCCGTCGGCCAGGGAGAGGAACACGGTTCCCTGCGACGGCAACACCGTGCCGGCCGCCAACTCGGCCTTGTAGAAGGCCCGACCGAAACTGTCGTCGATGCCCATCACCTCGCCGGTGGAGCGCATCTCGGGTCCGAGAGCGGTGTCCACCTCGGGGAAACGGCTGAACGGCAACACGGCTTCTTTCACCGCCACGGTGGACGGCGAGTCGAGCAACACCGAGCGCGAGAGCAGACCCTCGGCGCGCAGCTCGGCCAACGTGGAACCCAACATCACCCGGGTGGCCACCTTGGCCAAGGGCACTCCGGTGGCCTTGGCGACGAAGGGCACGGTTCGACTGGCCCGGGGGTTGGCCTCGATGACGTACACGTTGGTTCCCGCCACCGCGTACTGCACGTTGATGAGACCCCGGACGTCGAGCGCGGAGGCGATGGCGGCCGTGTAGCTCTCGATGACCTCCACCACCCACGACGGGAGCGTCTGCGGCGGAATCGCGCACGCCGAATCGCCGGAGTGAACGCCGGCCTCCTCCACGTGCTCCATGACGCCTCCGATGATGACCTCACCGGTGTGATCACGAATGGCGTCCACGTCGACCTCGGTGGCGTCCTCGAGGAAGCGGTCGACCAGCACCGGTCGTTCGGCCGACAGGCCTCCCTCCTTGCCCAGGCTTCCGAAGCCCGACAACTCGGCCATGGCCCGGGCCAGGTGATCGCGATCGTGGACGATCTGCATGGCCCGTCCGCCGAGCACGTAGCTGGGTCGCACCAACACCGGGAAACCGACCCGATCGACGATGTCGAGCGCCTGTGCCAGATCGACCGCCGTTCCCCCCGGCGGTTGCGGGATGTTCAGCGACTCGCACAAGGCGTTCCACTTCTCACGGTCCTCGGCCAGATCGATCGACGCCGGCGACGTGCCCGCGATCAGCTCGACCGGAATCTGTCCCGACAACTTCAAGGGCGTCTGTCCACCGAGCGACACGATGACCTTGGGTGCGCGTCCCCCGGCCGCGGCGGTCTCGGCCGCGATCACGTTGAGGACGTCCTCCTTCGTGAGCGGTTCGAAGTACAGACGGTCGCTGGTGTCGTAGTCGGTCGAGACGGTCTCGGGGTTGCAGTTCACCATCACGGTCTCGAATCCCGCCTCGCGCAACGCGAAGGACGCGTGCACGCAGCAGTAGTCGAACTCGATTCCCTGACCGATGCGATTCGGACCCGAACCCAGGATGATCACCCGCTGACGGTCGGAGGGTCGCACCTCGTTCTCGTCCTCGTAGGTGGAGTAGTGATACGGGGTCTCGGCGGCGAACTCGGCCGAGCAGGTGTCGACGGTCTTGTAGGTGGGCACGACTCCCGCCGCCTCGCGGGCCGCGCGCACCGTGCTCTCGTCCGCTCCCCACAGATGGGCCAACTGGGCGTCCCCGAATCCCAACCTCTTCACCCGACGCCATCCGGCGCGGGACATCGACTCCGGTGTCTCACCGGTGACGGCGGCGCGCTCCTCGACGATGACCGACATCTGGTCGAGGAACCACGGATCGACGCGACACGCCTCGTGCACGCGCTCGATCGAGACTCCCCGTCGCAACAGTTCACCGATCTGGAAGATGCGCTCGGGCGTGGGAATCGCCACCGACGACAGCAGGTCGTCATCGGAGACACCCGCCAACTGCTCCTCGGCCGGATCGCACCCCAGCCCGAGTCGACCCTGCTCCAACGACCGGAGAGCCTTTTGCAGGCTCTCGGGAAAGGTGCGCCCGATCGCCATCACCTCGCCGACGCTCTGCATCTGGGTGCCCAGCACTCCGCTGGTTCCGGGAAGCTTCTCGAAGGCCCACCGCGGAATCTTCGTGACCACGTAGTCGATCGTGGGTTCGAAGCTGGCCGGAGTGGCCCGCGTGATGTCGTTGGGAATCTCGTCGAGGGTGTACCCCACCGCCAACTTCGCCGCGATCTTGGCGATCGGGAAACCGGTGGCCTTCGACGCCAACGCGCTGCTGCGGGACACGCGGGGGTTCATCTCGATCACGACCTGATCCCCCGTCGTCGGATCCACGGCGAACTGGACGTTCGATCCGCCGGTCTCCACTCCCACCCGCCGGATGCAGGCGAACGCGGCGTCGCGCATGCGCTGGTACTCCACGTCGCTCAAGGTCTGCGCCGGCGCGACGGTGATGGAGTCACCGGTGTGCACTCCCATGGGATCGAAGTTCTCGATCGAACAGATGATCACGCAGTTGTCGGCGCGATCGCGCATGACCTCGAGTTCGTACTCCTTCCAACCCGCGATGCTCTTCTCGATGAGGATCTCGTTGATGGGGCTGGCCGCCAGACCGTTGGCGGCCAACGTCTCGAACTGCTCGGGCGTGGAGGCGATGCCGGTGCCCCGTCCGCCGAGGATGTACGCCGGACGGATGATCGCGGGCAATCCGATGTCGCGGATCACCCGGGCGGCCTCGTCCATGGAGTGGGCGATGCCACTGGGCGGAACCGAGAGCCCGATCTCCAGCATGGCCTGCTTGAACTTGTCGCGATCCTCGGCGGTGGCGATGGCCTCGGCGTTGGCTCCGATGAGTTCGGGCGTTCCGGGCACGCCGACCAGTCCCCGTTCGAACAACGCCATGGCGATGTTCAGTCCGGTCTGACCGCCGAGGGTGGGCAACACGGCGTCGGGCTTCTCACGTTCGATGATCCGCGCCACCACCTCCCATGTGAGCGGCTCGATGTAGGTGCGATCGGCGAAATCGGGATCGGTCATGATCGTGGCCGGGTTCGAGTTGGCCAGGATGACGCGGTAGCCCTCCTCCTTCAACACGCGACACGCCTGCGTGCCCGAGTAGTCGAACTCGCAAGCCTGACCGATGACGATCGGACCCGAACCGATGATGAGGATCGACGAGAGGTCGGTGCGCTTGGGCATCTCAGATGCTCCCGTTCTTCATGAGGTTGGCGAACTGATCGAAGAGGTACCGGCTGTCGTGCGGTCCCGGTCCGGCCTCGGGGTGGTACTGCACGCTGAAGGCCCGCAGGTCCGGGACCACCATCCCCTCGTTGGTGCCGTCGTTCAGGTTCACGTGGGTGACGCTCACGCGTCCCCCAAGGCTGTCGGGGTCCACGCAGAAGTTGTGATTCTGGCTCGTGATCTCCACGTGACCCGAGGCCTCGTGACGCACGGGATGGTTGCCACCGTGGTGTCCGAAGGACAGCTTGTACGTCGATCCACCGAGGGCACGACCGAGCAACTGGTGGCCGAGACAGATGCCGAACAGCGGCACCTCGCCCAGCAACCCGCGAATCGCGTCGACCGCGTAGCCCACCGAGCTCGGATCACCGGGCCCGTTCGACAGGAACACCCCGTGCGGCGAACGCGCCAGTACCTCGGCCGCGGTGGTGGAGGCCGGCACGACCTCGACCGTGGCGATCTCGGCCAGACAGCGCAGGATCGTGGTCTTGATCCCGAAGTCGTACGCCACCACGCGCAACGGACCGGACCCGAACGAATAGGGCTCGGTGGTGGTCACCTTGGACACCAGGTCGACACCGTCGGTGCCGCGCTCCGCTCGCGCGGCCGCCAACAACTCGGCGTGCGATGCCGTACCGAACGCACCCGGCATCGCTCCGGTGTCGCGCAGCAGACGGGTCAGTCGACGGGTGTCGATGCCGGCGATCCCGGCCACCCCCACCGCGCGCAACATGGCGTCCAGTCCGCGTTCGGCCCGATGATTGCTGTGCCGGCGCGCGAGATCGCGCACGATCACGCCACGACAATGCGTGCGGGACGCTTCGTCGTCGAGGGCGGTGGTTCCGTAGTTCCCGATGTGCGGGTAGGTGAAGGTGACGATCTGTCCGGCGTAGCTGGGGTCGGTGAGAACCTCTTGGTAACCCGACAACACGGTGTTGAACACCACCTCGCCGGACGAGACCCCGGCTTCGGCGCCGATGGCCTCACCCTCGAACACACTGCCGTCGGCCAGCACCAGGGCCGCCTCGCGAAGGGCTCCGTTCGTCGTCACGTGTCGTCTTCTCCCTGGCGTCGCCGGTTGGTTTGCATAATCATACAGATGTATGAATGAGAATGAAAATGGGAGTGGGTCATCGCTGAGCCGCCCCGTCGATCACGACGGCCCGGCCGTTCGACACCGTGTGGCGCACCCGACCCGTCACCGAGCGACCGTGGTAGGGCGTGTTGCGACTCTTGCTGGCCAGGGCCGCCCGGTCCACCATCCAGGTGGCCCCGGGGTCCAGAACCACCAGGTTCGCCGGTTCGCCCACCGCGACCGGACGACCGTGACGATCGTCGATGCCGGCGATGCGAGCCGGGTTCCAACTGAGCCGGGCGAGCACCTCGGAGAGTTCCATCCCCAACTCCCCCACGGCCAAGGCGAACGCGGTCTCGAGGCCGAGCATGCCCGGAGGAGCCGCGTCGAGAGGTTGCTCCTTCAGATGATCGGCGTGGGGTGCGTGGTCGGTCGCGATGGCGTCGATGGTGCCGTCACGAAGTCCCTGCCGCAGCGCCTCGATGTCGGCCATCGTGCGCAACGGCGGGTTCACCTTGAAGACCGGGTCGAAGGACCGCAGTGATTCGTCGTCGAGGGTGAAGTGGTGCGGTGCGACCTCGGCGGTGACCGACAGTCCGTCGGCCTTGGCCGCGCGCACGAGTTCGACGCTGCGCGCGGTGGAGAGGTGCAACACGTGCAGGCGTCCTCCGGTGATGCGCACCAGCTCGATGTCGCGGTGAACCATGAGTTCCTCGGCGATGGCGGGCCAACCGGGCAGACCCAGATGACTGCAACACGAACCCTCGTGCATCACCGCACCCACGGTGAGTCGGCTGACCTCGCAGTGCTGGGCCATCGTGACACCCAGATCCGACGAGTACTCGAACGCCCGCCGCATCAACAGCGGGTCCTGGACGCCGTTGCCGTCGTCGGTGAAGAGGGTGACGCCGGATTTCATCAACTCGGCGTAGGGAACCAGGCGCTCACCCGCGCGTCCGATCGTGATGCAACCCGACGGGACCACCTCGCACAGGCCCGCTCGTCGACCCTGTTCGCGCACGAACTCCACCACCGCCCGGGAGTCCTGGGCCGGGTCGGTGTTGGGCATGGCCACCACCGCGGTGAACCCGCCGAGGGCCGCCGCCCGACTTCCGGTCTCGATGGTTTCGGATTCCTCCCGGCCGGGCTCGCGCAAATGCGTGTGCAGATCGACGAACCCCGACGAGACCACGGCACCGGACGCGTCGAGGACCGTGGCGGCGGCCGGCAGATCGGATCCCGGTTCGACGACCAATGCGATGCGACCGTCCACGACGTGAACGTCGGCCGTGCGCCCTTGGCCCTTCGTCGTCGAGTCGATGATGCGACCACCGACGATGTTGACGGTGTTCGAGTCGCTTGCGTTCACGGGACCACCTCCGGATTGGATTCTCCGAGCACGTCGAACAGCACCGCCATGCGAACGGCGACACCGTTGCCGACCTGACGCGTGACGACCGAACGGGGCAACTCGGACGGATCGATCATCATCTCGACCCCGCGGTTCATCGGACCGGGGTGCATGACGAGACAGTCGTCGCGCAGTCGCGCCGCGCGTCGACGGTCGAGTCCGAAGCGATCCGAGTACTCACCGAGATCGGGAACCAGGGCCTCGTTCGTGCGCTCGCGTTGCATGCGCAACATGTAGAGCACGTCCACCCCGTCGATCACCGAGTCCAGATCCGACGTCACCTCCACCGGCCACGACGCCACTTCGGGCGGCAACAGGGTGCGAGGGGCCACCAACACGACGCGCGCGCCGAGCGCCGTGAACGCCTGCACGTCGCTACGGGCCACCCGACTGTGGCGCACGTCGCCCACGATCGCCACGGTGAGTCCGGCCAGGCAGTCGATCGCGGCCGGGCGACCGAGTTCGGATCGGATGGTCTGACAGTCGAGCAGGGCCTGGGTGGGATGCTGGTGCCACCCGTCGCCGGCGTTGATGATGCTGGCGTCGGTCCAGCGGGCGATCTGCCACGGAACACCGGACGTCTTGTGACGCACGATGAACGCGGCCACCCCCATGGCGTCGATCGTCTCGATCGTGTCGCGCAGGCTTTCGCCCTTGTTGACGCTCGAGGTCGACACACTGAACGTCATCGTGTCGGCGGACAACCGCTTGGCGGCGGTCTCGAAACTGATGCGCGTGCGCGTGGAGTCCTCGAAGAAGAGGCTCACCACCGTACGACCGACCAGCGCCGGCACCTTGGGAACGGCGCGCTTGTTGACCTCCACCATGTGGTCGGCCAAGCCGAGGATGCGCACGATGCCGTCCACGCCGAGTTCGGGGATCCCCCGCAGATGTTTCACGACACCGCCTTTCGGACGATCGTGACACCGGACTCCGAGACGATCACGTCCTCGTCGCGTCCGGTGGGCAGGTTCTTGCCCACGTAGTCGGGACGGATGGGGAGCTCGCGGTGTCCCCGGTCGACCATCACCGCCAACTGCACCGCGGCCGGTCGTCCGTACTGGTTGAGCGCGTCCAGCGCCGCCCGCACGGTGCGCCCGGTGAAGAGCACGTCGTCGACGAGGACCACCGTCGAACCGGCCAGATCGATCGGTATCTCGGTGACGGACACCGGCGTCACCGGACGCAGGGAGATGTCGTCGCGAAACAGCGCCACGTCGAGCCGACCCACGGGAACCTCGCGCGAATCCTCGATGCGGGCGATGGCCGCTCCGAGCCGCTCGGCGATCCAGACGCCGCCCCGCTGGAGTCCCACGACGACCACCCCGTCGAGTCCGCGATTGCGTTCGATGATCTCGTGCGCGATGCGGGTGACCGCCCGCGAGATGTCGGCTTCGCCGAGCACGTGAACGGGGGGAACGGTGGAGGGAACGCTGGGCGCCGACGCGCGCGACTTCTTTGTGTTCGGACCCGAGCCCGACGACGTGCCACTCATGTTTCCTCCGTTCGGGCCTCACGGGACCCGTTTGACGGTCGAGCGAACCCTAGCAGGGTCGCGCGCGGCTACGGACTCAGTCGGCCCAGAACCGCCTCGAGGTCGTGCGGCAGCGGGGCGCGGAACGCCAACTGTTCGCCCGTGAAGGGATGCTCGAACTCCAGACCACCGGCGTGCAGGAAGGGTCGCCCGATCGCCAGCGGTGCCCGGGCGCCTCCGTAACTCGGATCTCCGACGACGGGGTGCCCGGTCGCTTGCAGGTGCACCCGGATCTGATGGGTGCGACCGGTCTCCAGTTCGCAGGTGACCTCCGAGACCTCGGGATCGGCGAAGGTGCGTTCGACCCGGTAGTTGGTCCGCGCCGGTTTGCCACTGGCCACCACCGCCATGCGCAGAGGGTCGCGAGGATCGCGACCGATCGCCGCGTCGATGGTGCCCACCGGTGCGGCCGGGCGTCCCCACACCAGGGCCGTGTAGCGGCGGGTCACCTCGCGGGCGGCCAGCATCTCGACGAGCGCCTCGTAGGCGCGTTGCGTTCGGGCCACGATGAGTAGACCGGTGGTGCCCACGTCGAGGCGATGAACGATGCCGGGACGATGGGCCTCTCCCACCTCGGCGATTTCGGGGAACAGGGCCAACAAGCCGTTCACCAACGTTCCGTCGGCGTTGCCCGCCCCGGGGTGCACGACCACGCCGGCGGCCTTGTTCACCACGAGAAGGTCGTCGTCGACGTGCACGACCTCGACGGGAATCGACGGATCCGGTTGGGGTAGCTGTTCCTCGGGGATCTTGGACAGATCGACCGTGACCGATTGACCGGCCCGCATGCGCACCTTGCCACTGGGCGCCGGCGCCCCGTCCACGGTGACGCCGCCGGCGGCGATGACCGTCGCCGCGTCGGATCGGCTGAGTTCGGTGATGAGCGAGACGATGCGGTCGAGTCGTTCGCCGTCGAGCGACTCGGGAATCTCCTCTCCGACGATCTCACTCATGCCGTCACCCGACCCGCGCGCAGGTACCCGAGGATCAACAGACCGCCACCCACGTTGATGCAGATGTCGGCCACGTTGAAGATCGGGAACCACTGGAAGTCGATGAAGTCGACGACGCGACCGCGAAACCAGCCGTCCTCACGGAGCAGACGGTCGACGATGTTGCCGAGCGCGCCTCCCACGATCAGACCGACGGCGACGGTCGCCATGCGACCGCTTCCCTGGCGCATCGAGACCAACAGTCCCACCACGACCACGGTGGCCACGACGCCGATGATCGGCCCCCAGCCCTGACCTCGACCGAAGGCCATGCCGCCGTTGAACGCCAGATTGAACTGCAACGTCCAGACGACGTGCACGATCCTCCCGTCGTCGAGCGAGCCCAGGGCCCAGTGCTTGGTGATCTGGTCGATCGCCACGCACGCGGCGGCGATCGCGAGCGACGCTCCCCTCACACCGACGCGCGGGGCCGGCGAGTCACCGGCCACGTCGCTCATCGACGGCCGATCCCGCCGACTCTCTCCTCGACCAACTCGGTCGCCCACGGGATCACCTCGAGACGCTCGCGCGGAATGGGTCGAGTCGAGACGACGCTGTAGCCGTAGTCACCGGTCTCGATGCGCTTGAGCGCGGCGTCGATGTCCTCCACGATCTGCCGAGCCTGTTCCGAGAGGACGCGATCGCGCTCGCGCTCGACGGCCATGGTGTCCCCCTCACCGCCGTCCTCGTCGAACTGATCGTCGCCCATGCCGGCTTCCTCGATCAGTTGCTCGCGTTCGTTCTCCAGACGCTCGGCCTGACCGAGCAGTCGGGCCCGCTCGGTCTCGAGCAACGTGCGTTGGGCCCGCAGGAACGCCAGATCGAAATCCTTGTTCGAGATGATCCCGTCCTTGGTCTTGGGCTTCTTGCCGGGCACCGGAGGCTTGACGAAAACCGGCTTGACCGGCTTCTTGGGAGCGGGTGCCGGCTTCGGCGCCACGACCTTGGCGGGCTTGGTGGCCACCACCTTGGGCGCCACGACCTTGGTCGGCTTCTGGGGAGCGGGGGCGGCCTTCTTCGGCGCGACCTTCTTGGCGGCCGGCTTCTTCGCCGCCACCTTCTTCGGTGCGGGCTTCTTCGCGGCCGGCTTCTTCGCCGTCACCTTCTTCGGTGCCGGCTTCTTCGCGGCCGGCTTCTTCGCGGCGGGCTTCTTCGGTGCCGGCTTCTTCGCGGCCGGCTTCTTCGCCGCGACCTTCTTCGGTGCCGGCTTCTTCGCGGCCGGTTTCTTGGCGGCCGGCTTCTTCGCCGCGACCTTCTTCGGTGCCGGCTTCTTCGCGGCGGGCTTCTTGGCGGCCGGTTTCTTGGCGGCGGGCTTCTTCGCCGCGACCTTCTTTGGCGTGGGCTTCTTGACCGATTTGGTGGCCATGGGGACGTCCTTGGTCGATGTTTACGGCGAGGATAGTCCCCCTCGTCGCGTCGCGAGCGGCTATCGACTCAGAGAAACACCGATGTAGACGGGTTCGTCGTCCAATTCGGTGTTGGGTGCACCCTCGCCCCAACCGAGCGAGGTGGCCAGGGTTTCCGACGCGATCATCTCGGCGAAGGGGGCCACCTGACGACGAACCGACTCGGGTACTCCCAGCGTGAGAGTGATGCGATCACTGACCTCGAGTCCGGCGTCGCGACGAGCCTGCTGCACGAGGCGGATCAGGTCGCGGGCGGTTCCCTCGGCCGCCAACTCGGGAGTCACCTCGATGTCGAGGCTCACCATTCCGAGACCGTCGGCGAGCGTCACCCCCGCCGCTCCCTCGGCGGCGGCCATCTTGATGGAGTACTCGCCCTCCACCAACTCGATCCCACCGGCCACCACCACGCCGTCGACGTGCGACCAGTCGCCGGCCTTGACGGCCTTGATGACCTCCTGTGTGCGACCACCGAGGCGGGGCCCGAGGGCGCCGGGGATCACCTGCAGAACCGCCGTGGCTCCCGACTCGCGCTCGGCCGAGAGAACCACGCGCTTCACGTTCACCTCGTCGGAGATGATGTCGACGAAAGGACGCAGGGTCTCGGCGTCGGGATGCGACACCTTCAGTTCGGCCAGCGGCAGACGCACGCGACGCGAGTGGGCCTTGCGAACGGACAACGCCGACGAACACACCTCGCGCACCCGGTCCATCGCCCGCACCAGATCCGGATCGGACGGCAGGTCGCCCGACGACGGCCAATCGGCGAGGTGGACCCCGTCGCCGCCGGTGAGTCCGGAGTACACGTCGTCGGTCAACAACGGCAACAACGGCGCCGCCACGCGACACAGGGTCTCGAGCACGGTGTGCAGGGTGTTCACGGCCTCCGCGTCGCCGGCCCAGAAACGGTCGCGCGAACGCCGGATGTACCAATTGGTGAGCACGTCGAGGAAGTCGCGCGTGTTCGCACAGGCCGAGAACAGGTCGTAGGCATCGAGGTCGCGGGTGACCGCCGTGACCAGGTCCGAGGTCTTGGCGAGGATGTACCGGTCGAGGACGTGGTTCGAGTCGGACCGCACCCGGCCGCGCACACCGGCGGCGTTGGCGTAGAGACCGAGGAAGTACCACGAGTTCCAGAGGGGCAACAGCACCTGTCGCACCGTCTCGCGGATTCCGGCCTCGGTGACCGAGAAGTCGGCCCCGCGCAGGATCGCCGACGACAACAGGTACCAGCGCATGGCGTCGGCGCCGTGGGTGTCGAACACCACCATCGGATCCGGATAGTTGCGCAGGCTCTTCGACATCTTCTGCCCGTCGTCACCCAACACGATGCCGTGACTGACACAGGTGGAGAAGGCGGGGCGGTCGAACAGGGCCGTGGCCAACACGTGCAACGTGTAGAACCAACCACGGGTCTGACCGATGTACTCGACGATGAAGTCGCCGGGATAATGCTGTTCGAACCATTCGGTGTTCTCGAAGGGATAGTGCACCTGCGCGAAGGGCATCGACCCGCTCTCGAACCAACAGTCGAGCACCTCGGGGACGCGACGCATCATCGACTTTCCGGTGGGATCGTCGGGGTTCGGACGCACCAGATCGTCCACGGCGGGACGGTGCAGGTCGGTGATGGCCACGCCGAAGTCGCGTTGCAGGTCGGCGAGACTGCCGTACACGTCGATGCGGGGATACGCCGGATCGTCGCTCTTCCACACCGGGATCGGCGATCCCCAGAATCGGTTGCGGCTGATCGACCAATCCCGGGCGTTGGCGATCCACTTGCCGAACGAGCCCTCCTTGAGGTGCTCGGGCACCCAGGTGATCTGCTTGTTCAACTCGACCATGCGTTCCTTGATCGCGGTGACCTCCACGAACCACGACGAGATCGCGCGGTACACCAGCGGCTCGGCGCATCGCCAGCAGTGCGGGTACGGGTGGGAGTAGGTGTCGTGCCGAACCACCACTCCCGCGGCCTTCAGGTGCTTGATGACCGACGGGTTGGCCTCGAACACGTGCTCCCCGGCCCAGTCGCGCACCTCGGCGGTGTAGCAACCGTGACTGTCCATGGGGCACACGGCCTCGATCCCGGCCGCCTGACACGCCAGCTGGTCGTCCTCGCCGAATCCGGGGGCCATGTGGACCACACCGGTTCCGTCCTCGGTGGTGACGAAGTCTCCGGCGAGCACGCGGAACGCGTTGTCCGTCGCCGCGAAGTAGTCGAACAACGGCCGATACGAGCGTCCGACCAACTCCGAACCGCGCAGGGTCCCCACGCGCACCGCACCCTCGAACTCGCGCTCGTAGGCCCCGAGCCGGGCCTCGGCGAGGATCGAGCGTTCTCCGTCCGCCTCCATGATCGCGTAGTCGACGTCGGGGTTGACGGCCAACGCCAGATTCGACGGCAGGGTCCACGGCGTGGTGGTCCAGGCCAACAGGTTCTCGCCGGAGTCCAGGGCGAAACGCACGGTGAGGGCGGGATCCTGACGATCGCGGTAGACGTCGTCCATACGCGTCTCGGTGTTGCTGAGCGGAGTCTCGCAGCGCCAGCAGTAGGCGAGCACGCGATAGCCCTCGTAGATGAGTCCCTTGTCGTGCAGGGTCTTGAAGGCCCACATGACGCTCTCCATGTACGGGAGATCGAGCGTCTTGTAGTCGTTCTCGAAGTCGACCCAACGCGCCTGACGCGTGACGTACCGCTCCCACTCGCTGGTGTAGCGCAACACCGACGTACGGCAGTATTCGTTGAACTTCTCGATTCCGAACGCGGTGACCTCCGGGTGCCCCGAGATACCCAACTGCTTCTCGGCCTCCACCTCGGCCGGAAGTCCGTGACAGTCCCAACCGAAACGACGCTCGACCTTCTGGCCGCGCATCGTGCGGTAGCGGGGAACCGCGTCTTTCACGAATCCGGTCAACAGGTGGCCGTAATGCGGAAGACCGTTGGCGAAGGGCGGGCCGTCGTAGAAGACGAACTCGTTGTCGGCACCCTCACCCGCGGCGCGGTTCCGAACCGAGGCCTCGAAGGCGCGCTCGCGTTCCCAACGCGCCAACGTGGCGGACTCGATCGCCGGAAAGTCGGGTTGGGCGACGATGGAGGGGTACGGACGCGCGTTCATGACCGATTGGCGAGGCTATCGGGGTGCGCTCAGCCGAGAATCAGACTGCGCAACACCTGCAACGCCAGGATGAGCACCAACGGCGACAGGTCGAGGCCACCCATCGACGGCAGGGCCCGACGGATGGGGCCGAGCAGCGGTTCGGTCAGGCGGCCCGTCCATTCACGCACGGCCGAGAGCGCTCCACCGTTGGACGGGAACCACGACAACACGACCTGCACGAAGATGAGCATCGAGTACAACCCGATGAGGGAGGCCAGGAGTTCGCGCACGGGTCAGTAATCGACGTTCGGGCGCGGGGCCGGCTTGAGCAGGTACACGCCCCGGGCGACCTTCTCGATCTTGCCGTGCAGCGCGTAACACAGGCCGCTCGAGAAGTCGATCATGCGGCGGGCCACGTCGTCGTCGCAACCCTCGGTGTTGAGGATCACCGGCTGGCCGTCGCGATAGCGGTTGGCCACTTCCTGGATGTCGTTGAAACGGATGGCCTTCACCGTGTGCGGCTCGCCTTGGGCCGAGCCTCCGATCGTGCGCACCGACGACGACGGACGTCCGGACAACGGACGCGGCTGGATCGACGAGTCGTCGAGACCCATGCGACGCGGAGGAATGGGATCGGTGTCGCGCGGCGTCACCTGACGGACCACGGGACGCGATCCGGCGTCGTCGAACTCGCCTCGACGCGGATCGGGACGCGCCACCCCACCCGAACGATCGGGCAGATCCTGATCGTCGTAGTCGTCGTAGGCGTCATCCTCGCCCAAACCGAGGTAATCCATGGCTTTTCTGAAGAACGACATCACCCGGAGAATAGTCCGGTTCAGGCCGTCCGGGGTGGACGCTCACCGAAGATCGACGAGCCGACACGAATCAGTGTCGAACCCTCCTCCACCGCCACGCGCCAGTCCCCCGACATGCCCATGGACACCTCGGCCAACCCCAGGGTGGCCGCCATGACGGCCACCCGTCGGAACGCCGCGCGGGTGCGATCCCGATCGCCGTCGGTCGGACCCACGGTCATCAACCCCTCCACGGACAATCCTCCCGCCACGGCCGCCGCCAGGAGGCCCTCCACCCGTTCGGGCGCGCAGCCGGCCTTGTCGGTTTCGGCGGTGGCGTTCACCTGCAACAGGATCCGCGCGCCCGGACACCGCCGGGACAACTCGCGCACCACCGATTCGCGATCGACCGACTGCCACACGTCCACGATCGGCGCCAGCGCGCGCACCTTGTTGGACTGCAGTCCCCCGATGAAATGGACCTCGGGTCGGGTCGTCATCGGGTGCTCCGTGACGAACCGGCCCCATTTCTCGACGAGCTCCTGGGCGTAGTTCTCGCCGATGCGCGCGCAACCGGCGGCGACCACCGCGGCGACGGCCTCGGGCGGAAAGGTCTTGGTGACGGCGACCACCCGAACCCGGTCGCCACCGAGGGCCCTCACCTCGGCGGAGAGCGCCGCGAAACGTCCGGCGATCGCGTCGACGTTCATGCCACCTCCCGCCACACCGCCAGAACGTGGCGTCCGGTCTCGCGTCGAGCGCGATGGGAGAAGAACAGATCCGCCCGACACGCGGTACACAGGCCGACCTCGACCAGTCGGATGTCGGGAGTCGTCGACCGCAACCGGTGACGCACGACCGACCCCATGTCGAGCGAGGGGCGGCCGACACGATCGGTGCCGCGAACCCGTGCGCCGAGCGATTGCTCGACGCGATCGAGGTCGTCGAGACCGAACTCGTAACAGCACGGACCGATGTGCGCACCGACCACGGCCACCGTCGGTGGATCGCCCCGATCGATCATGGCCGCCATCGCACCCTCGAGCACCCCGTCACGTGCGCCACGCCATCCGGCGTGGACCCCGGCGATCCATTCGCGACCGAGCATCACCACCGGGGCGCAGTCTCCGACCCACATGCCGAGCGTCGCCCCGCGCGCCCGCGAGATCAAGGCGTCGCCGGAGCCGCCGTCGTGGTCGCCGGGTTCACCGACCTCGCGGATCTCGACCCCGTGGTCCTCGGTGAGCTGGCTCCACGGGTGCGGGCTCAGTCGAGCGCGCGCGCCGGCGATGTCGGGCGAATCGGGACGGAAGTCGCCGTCGAGTCGGGTGGAGTGCGCGATCCGGACGTCGGGCCGGTCGAGCACGTCGATGAACGCGGGCATCGTGCCCGCCGGGTCACTTCAGGAACGACGGGACGTCGAAGTCGTCGTCACCATCGTCGGACGGACCGGCCGGATCACTGGCGAAGATGTCCTTGGGGGCCGGAGCCGGTGCGGGCCGGGGCTCGCGCGCCGGAGCCGCCGAACGTCCGGCCGGACGACCGGTGGGGCGCACCTGGGGCGCTCCGTCCCAGCGGTCGAAGCCGGCGGCGATGACGGTGACCTTCACCTCGTCGCCCATGTCGTCGTTGATCACGGTGCCGAAGATGATGTTGGCGTCCTGATGCGCGATGCCGTGGATGATCTCGGCGGCCTCGTTCATCTCCATGAGGGTCATGGTCGACGGTCCGGTGACGTTCAGTAGCACACCACGGGCCCCCTCGATGGAGGCCTCCAGGAGATTGCTCGACAGTGCCTTGAGCGCGGCGTCACGGGCGCGACTGTCGCCACTGGCGGTGCCGATCCCCATGAGAGCCGAACCGGCGTTCTGCAACGTCATCTTCACGTCGGCGAAGTCGGTGTTGATGAGGCCGGGATTCGTGATGAGATCGGAGATGCCCGACACACCGCTGTAGAGAACCTCGTCGGCGCGACCGAAGGCCTCCATCACCGTGTCGCGCGCGTCGACCACCGAGAGCAAACGGTCGTTCGGAACGACGATGAGCGTGTCGACCTTCTCCTTGAGCTTGGCGATTCCGGCGTCGGCCTGCACCGCGCGACGCCGACCCTCGAAGGAGAACGGACGGGTGACGATGCCGATCGTGAGAGCACCCAGGCTCTTGGCGACCTCGGCCACCACCGGGGCGGCGCCGGTGCCGGTGCCGCCACCTTCGCCGGCGGCGATGAAGACCATGTCGGCACCCTTGAGGGCATCCTCGATCTCGTCGCGATGGGCCTCGGCGGCCTGACGGCCCACCTCGGGATCGCTACCGGCGCCCAGACCGCGCGTGAGTTCGCGACCGACGTCGAGCTTCAGCTCGGCGTCGCTGGTCATCAGCGCCTGGATGTCGGTGTTGATGGCGATGAACTCGACGCCACGCAGGTTGCGCTCGATCATGCGGTTCACCGCGTTCACGCCGCCACCGCCCACGCCGATCACCTTGATCTGGCAGATGTAGTTGTTCTGTCCACCAACCATGATGGGAGACTCCTCCGCTTTCGGGATGTCAGCTGCGCCGACGGCCTGTTGTGGGCGACATTCTCCCACTTTCGTCGGCCCAATGGGGGGATACCCCGCCCCATCGACCGGACAAAGTCCTGCTAGGAGCCACCGAGGCGGCGGCGGGAAGGTGACCGCGTGACCTCATCGGACGCTCGGTTCGCCGCTCGAGACGTCGATCGTGGCGTACTTGTTGGAACCCTGCTTCTTGATCTCGTTCACCACCCCCACCAACTTGGTCTGAAAGTCGTTCGGCCGCCCGAACAACACCTCCACCTCGTCGGTGAGCGACATGGACACGTCCCCCTCGGCCGAGACCGACAGGGCCACCAGACGGGCGAGCAATTCGGCCGGGAGGGCGTTGATCAGTTGGGCCGCCCCGAGGAACGGCTGGCCGACGGTGTCCCCCGCCGAGAGGTTCGGCCCGGTGCCCCGGATCGGGAAGTAGTCGACCGGGTCGCCCTCGATGACGTCGAGCACCCGCCCGTCGCGATCGATCACCCGGTTGAACCCGTCGACGGCCCGGAAGAAGGCGATGGGTCGGCGCTCCACGATCTGGATCAACACCCGCGACGGCAGATGCGTCGACAGCGACGCCTCGCGCACCCACGCAATGGCCTCCAGTCGCTTCTCCGCCCCGTGCAGGTCGGCAGTGAGGATGGGCTCGCCCTTCAGGTCCGAGATCACCTCGCCCAGTGCGGTGGGATCGGCGTACACGTTGCCCTCGACCTGAACGTTGCGAATCGACAGGATCGGCGACGTCAGAAGGAGCAACACCAGCAACACCGCGGCCACCGCGATACCGACCAACGAGAACCAACGCAGACGACGTCGGCCGGCGGCGCGCCGGATGGCGATGCGTCGTTGACGGAAACGCGACTCGCCCGCCGGCGCCGCGGCCGGTGCCGGTCCCGAGTCGTCGTCGGAGATGACCACCCGTCGTTTGCCCGCACCCGAGGCGCCCGAACCGTCGGTCTTGGTCCGGGTGGCCGAGGTCTTGCCCACCGCCACCCTCGTGGGGCGAACCGGCGTCGCGGTGGGCGTCGGATCGTCGGAGCGCTCGCGTCGCAGCAGACCGCGCAGTCGGCCGGCCACGACCGAGGCACGGCGCGGACCCGACGGGTCGCCGCCACTGGCATCGGCACCCTCGTCGCCGGAGTCGTCGCTCGCCACGATGCGCCGGGTCGGCCGCGTCGTGGCGGCCGTCTCGGAGAAGACCTCGTCCAGTTCGGCCCGGACGTCGTCGGAGACCCAGTCCTCGTCCATCACATCGCTTCCGTGCCGGGGTTGTCCGCTTCCGCGTCGGGGAAGCCGACCAGACGAACCTCGCTGCGCATCACGTGACCAGTTTGGTCGGCGACCACCCGTCGCACGTGTGACATCACCGCGAAAACGTCCTCGGCCCGTCCCCCCTCGTCGGCCTGGATGAAATTGGCATGCTTGGTGGACACCATCGCGGTGCCGATCCGGAATCCTCCGAGACCGCACTCGTCGATGAGGCGTCCGGCGGTCACCTCGCCCGGCACCGGGTTCACGAAGACCGATCCGGCGTTCTGTCCCCCGGGCTGGTTCTCCCGACGCCAACGCACGATCTCCTCGATCGACGCCTCGCTCGCCTCGCGATCTCCCGTCGCCAAGGACAGACGCGCGTCGAGCACGACGCTCTCGTCGCCGAGCGCGGAACCACGAAAGCGCAGACCGAGGTCGTCTCGCTCCACCACCCGGACGGAACCGTCGGACAGGTCGAACACCCGCGCGTCGACCAACGACGCGCTCATGTCGGAACCGTGCCCGCCGGCGTTCATGCGAATCGCGCCTCCGATGGTTCCCGGCACCCCCACCGCCCACTCGAAGCCGGTCAGACCCGCGGCGGCGGTTCGTCGGGCCAGCACCGGAAGGAGCACCGCCGCCCCCGCGGTCACCCGGGCCCGATCGGTGCCCGCATCGGGTTCCCCGATCTCGGTCCGTCCGGCGAAATCGCCCAACTGGACCACGATGCCGTCGAACCCGCGATCGCTCACCAACATGTTGCTGCCGCGACCGACGACGATCACGGGCAGACCGTGACGCGAGGCGACCTCGGCGACGCGACCCAACCGCGCCTCGCTCGCCACCCGCACGAAGATCCGCGCGCGTCCTCCCACGCGGTAGGTCGTCAGCGACGCCACCGGATGGTCGACCGACGCGTCGTCGCCGATCTCGCGGCTCACGATCCCGAAGTCGACGCTCACGATCCGCCCCGCGCGGCGAGGATCTCCCGCGGCAAGGTCTCGACGTCGCCGCACCCCATCGAGATGCACACGTCGCCGGAACGCAACAAGCCCGACACCGTGACGGCCAGACGATCGCGTTCGGGTTCGTACACCACCTCGAGATCCGGTCGCCGCGCGCGCACGGCGTCCACCACCAACTGTCCGGTGACCCCGGGGATGGGAGTCGTTCCCGAGGCGTAAATGTCGGCCAACACGACCAGGTCCGCGGCACCGAAGGCGTCGCCGTAGTCGGCGGCCATGATCGCCATCCGGTTGAAACGGTTCGGTTGGAACACCGCCACCACCCGTGACCATCCGTCACCACTGCCGCGCGCGGCGGTCAACACCGCGTCGATCTCGCGGGGAAGGTGCGCGTAGTCGTCCACCAGGGTGATGCCGTCCACCTCGGCCACGATGCGAAAACGGCGATCGACCCCGCCGAACGCCGCGACGGCCAGAACCGCCGACTCGGGGTCGAAACCGAGCGTCGCGAGCATGGCGATCACCGCCGTGGCGTTGGCCACGTTGTGGACGCCGCGCAACGGACTGCTCACCGGGATCGTCGTTCCGTCGGGGGTCGTGACGACGAACGACGTGACGCCGCCGGCGGCCCGCACGTCGGACCAACGAAACGCGGCGCTCGCGGAGGCACCGTAGGTGACCCAGTCGGTCTCGGGACGACGCGCCACGATGCCGGCGATCGACGGATCGTCGACGCACACCACGCGGGGTCCGTCGACCCCGAGCAGATATCTCTCGAACGCCTCCACGAGACCGTCGAAATCGCCGTAGTGATCGAGGTGATCACGATCGATGTTGGTGAGGATCGTTCCGGCGAGCGGCAGTCGCAGATGAGTGCCGTCGCTCTCGTCGGCCTCCACCACCATGAACTCCCCGTCGCGCCACCGTGCCCCCGTGCCCTCGTCGAGCAGGTCGGCCCCCACCACGAAGGAGGGATCGACACCCGCTCTCTCGAGCGAACGCACGAGGAGCGAGGTGGTGGTCGTCTTGCCGTGGGTGCCGGCCACCGCCAGGGTGCGACGGCGCGCGCACAGGGCCGCCAGCATGTCGGCCCGACCGAGATCGGCGATGCCCGACTCGCGCGCTCTCGCCCGCTCGATGTTGGCCACCGGGATGGCGGTCGACGAGGTGACCGCGTCGCAGCCGTCGACGACGGTGGCGTCATGACCGATGTTGACGCGGATACCGAGTGATCTCATGCGCTCGACGACGTCGGAATCGTGGATGTCGCTACCCGACACGTCGTGACCCATCTGGGCCAGACAGGTCGCGATGGCGTTCATCCCCGGACCGCCGATACCGACGACGTGCAATCGCCGCCGGCCCGACAGATCGAGAAGGTCCGAACTCACCGCGCGACCCCGGCGACCTCTTCGATCAGGTCGGTGATCGCCCCGCGACGATTGGGTTCACCGAGCGCCCGCGCGCGGGTTCCGATTCCTTCGCGCCGGGCGGAGTCGACGCGCAGCTCGCCGACGACCGTCGCGAGTCGCTCGTTCAACTCGTTCTCGTCCAGCACCACCGCGGCGCCCTCGTCGCCCAACCAGGCCACGTTCGCCCGCTGGTGGTCGTCGGCGGCACCGGACCAGGGGACGAGAACGCACGGGACTCCCGTCGTCGCGACGTCGGCCACGGTTCCGGCGCCCCCGCGACCGACGAGCACGTCGCAGGCCGCGTACACGTCGGCCATCCGGTCCTCGTAACCGATCACCCGATACCACGCCCCGTCGTGGCCGTCGCGATCATCGCCGCCTCCGGCCCGATGCTCGTCGACGAAACGTTCGCCGACCACGTGGTACACCGCGAGGTTCCGATCACCCGACGATTCTCCCACGAGGGACAGCACCGCACGGTTCAGCACCCGCGAACCGAGTGATCCACCGATGACGGCCACCATGAAACGATCGACCGGGACACCGAGTCGTCGCCGCGCCTCTTCCCGATCGTTCGCACGATCGACCGTGCGCACCGCGCGACGCACCGGAGCACCGGTCCACCGGGCGCGCGGAAGATCCGAGCCGGGGAAAGCCGTCGCGGTGGCCGCGGCGAAGCGGGACGTCGACCGACTCGCGCGACCGGGCGAGCGATCGTAGGAGACCACCACGACCGGGACACTGAGACGACGGGCCGCCAACACCGCCGGCAGACTCGCGTATCCACCCACGCTCACCACGACGCGGGGTCGATCCGCGCGCATCAGACGGATCGCCGACCGCCGGGCGCGCCAGAGTTTGGGAACGAAGGCCACGTTGCGCAACAGGGTGCGGGGCGCGAGACCACGCTGCAATCCGACCACGTCGAAAAAGTGGTGCTCGACCCCGGTCGGCGGAACGAGCCGGGTCTCGATTCCGCGACGCGCCCCCATGTACGTGATCTCGTCCAACCGGTGACCGTGATCCAGCAGGCCCTCCACGATGGCCAGGGCCGGCAGAACGTGTCCGGCGGTTCCACCGCCAGCGATCACCGCGAACCGGGTCATCGAGGTCGACGGGCCACGTTCATCAGGAGACCCGCGGCCACCATCGACACGATCAAGGACGAGCCGCCGAAGGAGATGAAGGGCAACGTGAGTCCGGTCACGGGGATGGCCCCGATGACGCCACCGATGTTGATGCAGATCTGGATGAGGAACCAGCCGGAGATTCCACCGGCCAGGAGGCGACCGAAACTCGTGCGACACGAGATGGCGGCCTGGAAGCCGAAGTAGATGAGGAAGGTGAACAGGGCGATCAGTCCGATGACCCCGAGGAACCCCATCTCCTCGGCCAGCGTCGCGAAGATGAAGTCACTGTGCGCCAACGGGACGTATCCCCACTTGCCGGTGCCCGCTCCGATCCCCGTGCCGGTGACCCCGCCGTTCGAGAGGCTGATCAACGACTGGTACACCTGATAGGTGGAGTGGCCGCGGTTCTCGTACAAGTTGAAGAACGAGGTGATACGCACGAACTTGTCGGGGCGCAGGGCGATGAGCAGCGCGCCCATCGCTCCTCCGGCGGTGGCCACGAGCGTCAGCGGCAACAACGGCGCACCGGCCAGGAACAGGACCACGAAGCCGATGCCCAGCATCACCGCGCACGATCCGAAGTCGCTCTGGATGAGCGACAGACCCGCACCGGCCGCCACGACCAAGCCGAACGGTCGCATGGTGACGCGCCAGTCGTGCATGCGGTCGAGTCGTCGCGACAGCAGGTCGGCGCCGTAGATCACGATGAAGAGCTTCATGAACTCCGACGGCTGGAAGCGCTGGTCGAACAACTGGATCCAGGCTCGGGCACCGTTGACCTCGACTCCGAGTCCGGGCACCCACGCGAGCAACATCAGTCCGAGACCGAAGATCGGTCCGGTGCGGGCGATCTTGTGCAGGATCTCCAACTTCAGCTTGTAGGCGAACATCATGCCCACCGCACCGATGCCCGCGTAGAACGCCTGACGACGGAAGAGCTTCCACGCCGAGTCGCCGCGATTGAACGAGACGATCGACGACGAGGACATCACCATCACGAGTCCGAACAACACGAGAACGATCGAGACGGCCGCGATGACGTAGTAGCCGACCGGCTTGGGGTCGCGCGACGTCGCATCCTGGTAGCGCGAGCGAAGTCCGCCCTCGCCCGTGCGGATCCGCTGGGCCCGCTCGTACGCCGCGCGGCGACGGTCGGCGAGATCGTCGGACGAACGACCCCCGGAACGACGGCGGGATTTCTGACCGATCGCGATCGTCATGACTCTGCTCCTGACTTGCCGGGCGACTTCTTCGTCGACGCTTTCCCGGCCGACACTTTTCTCATGGGCGCCTTCTTCGCGGAGGAACGCCCCTTCGAGCCCGCCACCCGGGCGCGCACGCGACGCGCGAAGTCGTCTCCACGCTCCTGATAACCGCCGTACCAGTCGAAGCTGGCGCAGGCCGGCGAGAGCAACACCGTGTCGCCCGACGTTGCCAGCGCGGCCGCGTGGTCCACCGCTTCGGCCATGTCCGACGCGCGCACCACCGGTCGGTGCGGCGCGAAGGTTCGCTCGATCTCCTCGGCGGACTCGCCGATGGCGACCACGGCTTTCACGCGATCCACCGCCGCGGCCAACGCCGTCAGGTCGAGGCCCTTGTTCCGTCCGCCGGCGATCAGCACCACGCGGTCGAAGCCGGCGATCGCGGCGAGCGCGGCGTGCGGGGTGGTGGCCTTGGAGTCGTCGAACCAGCGAACACCACCGGCCTCCAACACCAACTCGATGCGGTGGTGCGGAGCCTCGTACTCCCGCAACGCCTCGCGAACCGCCTCGACCGACGCCAATCCGGGCTCGACGCACAGCGCCGCGGCCACCAGCGCGTTGGAGACGTCGTGTGAGAGGGCCCGACGCATGTCGGTGATGGCGATGATCTCCCCGGCGGGACATTCGAGGACCCCGCCGCGCACTCCGTACGACGAACGCTCGCCCCCGATCTCGATGCGGCGACAACGCAGCGAGTTCAGATGTCGCGAGACCACCGGGTCGCTCACCACGCCGACGGCGACGTCGGTGGAACGAACGTTGCGCCAGATGCGGGCCTTGGCGGCCTCGTAGGACTCCATCGACGCGTGCCAGTCGAGATGATCGGGTGCGAGATTCAGCCAGGCCGAGGACTGGGCACGGAACGTCTCCACGAAGGCCAGGCGGAAACTGGTGGCCTCGACGACGAAGACGTCGACGTCCATGTCGAGGGCCTCGACCAGGGGAACGTCGGTGTTGCCGCACGAGATCGCCCGGCGACCCGATGCCTCGATCATCTTCTCGACCATGGTGACGGTGGTCGTCTTGCCGTCGGTGCCGGTCACCGCGATCATCGGACGCGGGCCACCGGGTCGCGACTGCTCCCACTCGTAGGCCAGGTCGAGCTCTCCGTACACCGCCTTGCGCTTGTCGTTCGCCAGGCGGAGCACCCGGTGCCCCTCGGGCACTCCGGGGGCCGGGGCGACGGAATCCACGTCGTCGAGAACGCCGGACAAACGACGGTCGTCGGGGGCCTCCACGAGTTCGACGCCCAGAGCCGTCATCGCCGAACGCTTCGCCGCGGTGACGTCGTCGTCGGCCGCGATCACCGAGTACCCCCGCTTCACGAGGGCCTTGGCGGTGGCCGCACCGGCCACCCCCACTCCGTAGACCAGAACGCGTTCGCTCACGGCAGCACCTTCAACGCGGCGTCGCTGATGCGCGTGAAGTCGGCGATGAACATGGCCAGCGATCCGGCCACGCAGATTCCCCCGATGATCCAGAAACGGATGATCACCGTGGTCTCGGGCCAACCGATCAGCTCGAAGTGATGATGGATGGGGGTCATGCGGAAGAAACGTCGCGTGCGGCCGGACGCCTTGAAGATGACCATCTGGATGGCGACCGAACCGGCCTCCATCACGTTGATTCCGCAGATGAGCGGAAGGAGGAAGTGCGTGTTGGTCGCCACGGCCAACAGACCGAGGGCCGCACCGATACCGAGCGCCCCGACGTCGCCCATGAAAATGCGCGCCGGTGCCGCGTTCCACCAAAGGAAACCGCCGCAGGCCCCGGCGAACGCGGCGGCCAGCACCGCGAGATCGAGAGGGTTGACGGTTCCTCCGGCGAGGACTCCGTAGACCTCGGGGTTGCGGAAGGACCAGTAGCCGATGATCGTGTACGCGAGGAACCCGAAGAGCGCCGAACCACCGGCGAGGCCGTCGAGACCGTCGGTGACGTTCACCGCGTTCGTCGTGGCCCACATCATCCCGGCGGTCCACACGACCCACAGCCACCAGGGAATCTCCCAGCCCGGCCAGTCGAAGCGGGTGAACGAGACGGTCTCGGAGATGTCGGTGGCGGCGGCGAGCCACCACGTGACGGCACAGGCCAGTCCGAAGGTGATGTACCCCTTCTTCTTCCAGAAGATGCCGCGATTGTGTCCCTTGTTCACCTTGATGAGATCGTCGAGCAGACCCATTCCGGCCATCACGAGGATTCCGACGATGATGATCATCGCCTGGTTGGAGAAGGCCAGACCTTCGCGCACGTGGGCCACGATCCAGCCGGCGATGGCGGCGCCGACGATGCTGAGACCGCCCATGGTCGGCGTGCCCGACTTCTTCTCGTGGTGCGTCGGACCGTGGTCCTCCTTGCCCAGGATCGGTTGACCCTTGCCCCGGTTCCGGAAGAACGAGATGAGGAACCGGGTGCCGGCCAGCGACAGGACCATCGAGGTCACTCCGGCGATCATGACGGCGATCATCGGCGTCCCTCCAACAACTCGCGGGCGACGACTCGATCGTCGAACTCCAGAACCTCGCCACCCACGGTCTGGGTGCGCTCGTGCCCCTTGCCCGCGATGATCACCACGTCGCCCTCGCGGGCGTGCCGGAAGGCCAACGACATCGCCGCCCGTCGGTCGGGTTCGACGCCGATCACACGATGGCGCAGATGATCGGGAACCCCGGCCACCACCGAGGCGATGATGGCCTCGGGATCCTCGGATCGCGGGTTGTCCGACGTGACGACGACGGCGTCGGCGAGCGACGCGGCGGTCTCTCCCATGATCGGCCGCTTCATCTTGTCCCGATCGCCACCGCACCCGAAGACCACGATGACCCGACCGTCGGACGTCGCCTGACGAACCGAACGCAACATCTCCCCCAGGCCGTCGGGCGTGTGCGCGAAGTCCACCAGCACGACGAAGTCCTGCCCCGCGTCGACGTGCTCGAAACGCCCCGACACCACCGGGGCGACACGCAACCCTTCGACGATTGCCCCGAGATCGACGCCGAGTTCCCGGGCGGCGGTGGCGGCGGCGAGCGAGTTCATCAGGTTCAGGGAACCTCCCATGGCCACGCTCACTCGGACTCCGCGCCAGTCGTACGAGTGCGTGGTGGCCGTCACCTCGACGGCGGACACGTCGTCCGTCGAGAACGGGATCATGGGGATCGAGCCCCGCTCGATGAGGCGACGACCGTACGCGTCGTCGGCGTTCACCACCGCCACCCGCGACAGGTCGGACTCGAAGAGGCGGGCCTTGGCCTCGAAGTAAGCCTCCTGGGTTCCGTGGAAGTCGAGATGGTCACGACCGAGATTCGTGAAGATCGACAGGGCGAACGACGTTCCGAGTACCCGGTCGAGCGAGAGCGCGTGGGACGAGACCTCCATCACGACCGATCGCACGCCCGCCGCGTGGCGGGTCGCCAGGGTGCGCTGCAGGTCGCTGGCCTCCGGCGTGGTGAGCGCACCGGTGAGGGTGCCCATCACGTCCGTCGCGGTCCCCGACACCCGCAGAATCGAGCCCAACAGGTGGGCCGTGGTCGTCTTGCCGTTCGTGCCCGTGATGCCAACCACCGAGAGGTGCCGCGAGGGATTTCCGAACACCTCACTGGCGAAGGGCCCGATCGCCGAACGGACGTCGTCCACCCGGATCTGGGCCACGTCGCCCACGCCGTCCAGTCGGTGGTCCACGAGGAGCGCGGTCGCGCCCCGTTCGGTCGCCACCCCGGCGAAGTCGTGGCCGTCCCGCAGAACCCCCCGGACGCAACAGAAGATGGTTCCGGCCTCCACCACCCGCGAGTCGTGGGTGATGTCGACGACGGCCGCGTCGAGCGAACCCGACACCAGCTCGGATCGTGGCGAGCCGACCGCACGGATCAGATCGCCGACGAGACGATGATGGGCGCCCACGGTCATGGTCACTCCGCCACCGCGGGACAGCCGGCGTCGTCGGCCGAGGGTTCGATCGAACGTTCGTGGATGGCCATGGTGGCGATCTTGGCGAAGGCCGGTGCGGCCGCGGTGCCACCGAAACGGTCACGGCTCGAGGGGTCCGGTTCGTCGATGGAGACGAGGATCGTGATCTGCGGGTTGTTCGCGGGCAGGAAGCCGACGAAGGTCGCGAAGTAGGCGCGGGTACCGTCCTCGTTCTCGTACGTGCCGTTCTCCTGGATCTTGTATCCGGTGCCGGTCTTTCCGGCCACCGAGATTCCGTCGATGCGCGCACGGGTACCGGTTCCCTCGCACACCACCGACGCCATGAGGGTGCGCATGGTGGAGGCCGTCTGCTCCGACACCACGCGATGCGTCTCACCCGCGGGCGCCTCCCACAGCGACCCCTTCTCGTCGATCGTGGCGCGCACGAGCCGAGGGCCGACGTACACGCCACCGTTGGCGATGACGTTCACCGCCGAGACCAGCTGCAACGCCGACGACGAGTATCCGTACCCGTAGGTGATGGTGGCGTTCTCCGAACCGCGCCAGTTCTCGGGTTGCTTCAACATGCCCGCGGTCTCACCGGGGAACTGCAGACCGGACTGCTTGCCGAATCCGAACGACTCGAGATAATCGTGCAGGCGGGACGAGCCCACCTCGCCGGCCGCCATGAGGGTGCCGATGTTGGACGAGCGCACGAAGATGTTCCGCAACGACATGGGCTCGAGATCGTGCGGGTACGCGTCCTTGATGGTCTTCTCGTACTCCTGGCCCTCGTCGAAGACGTACACACCGGGCACGTCGTAGACCCGGTCGACGGTGGCCACACCGGAATCGAGCGTCGCCGCCATGCTGAACACCTTGGCCACCGATCCGGGCTCGTGCGCCTCGACCGCGGCCATGTTGCCGGCGGTGAGTTCGGCCACGCCCTCGGCGTTGCGTCGCACGCTGACGATGGCCAGGATCTCACCGGTGGCGGTGTCCATCACGACCGCGTTCCCGCCCTTGGCCGTCAACTCCTCCACGCGCGCCAACAGGATGCGTTCCACCTGGTACTGCATGGACCGATCGATGGTGAGCACCAGATCGGTGCCCGGACGCGGATCGTCGACGATCTTGGTGGTGCCCGGGAGACTGCGGCCGTTCGAGGCCTCCTTCACCATCTCGCCGTCCTGACCGCGCAACATCTTGTCGTACTGCAACTCGATGCCGGTCGCCCCCACGCCGAAGGGATCGGTGCGACCCACGACGTTGCGGGCCAGACCGCCGGCCACCTCGACGCGTTGCGGTTCGGAGATACCGAAGATTCCCGCCAGGTTGAGCGACAGCACCGCCTCGGCCACGTTCTCGTCGACGAAGCGCTGCACGTAGACGAAGGTGGTGCTCTTGTCGGCCAACTTGGCGGCCAGATCGGCCTGCGACACGGCGTCGATTCCCAACAACTGGGCCAACACGTTGGCGGTGGCCGAGGGATCGATGATCGACTGCGGGTTGGCGTAGATGGATGTCGACGGAACGGTGATGGCCATTTCGTTGCCGTCACGATCGAAGATCGTTCCCCGCGCGGCCGGGATGGAGGTGAACCGTTGACGTTGCTGCACGCCGTCCTCGCGGTAGCCGGCGCCGTGGGCCACCTGCACCCAGAAGCTGCGACCGACCAGCCCCACCATGCACACGAGCCCGATCGTCACCATGACGTGGAAGCGGGTGCGCTTGAGACCCGCGGTGGACCGCGTCCGCGTCGCGGGCTTGGACGACCCGGCCTTGTCGTCGCCACCGAAGAGCAATCCCAGGCTCTGCTTGGGCCGTCGACTCGCCGCACTTCGCGACGACTTCGCAGTGGCTCGCGTGGACCGCGCACGGGTGGACGAGGCCGTGACCTTCTTGGATCCCGACGAGGAGGCCGAGGAGCGGGCGCGCTTGGCCGGCTCGACCTTGCGACGCGACGCGGGAACCTCGTTCCCCTTGGTGGTGCGACGATCCTTGCTCACGGTCGGCCCCCGATCAGGGCCTTGACGGCCCCGTAGTTCTCGAGGGGATCCTCGGAGTCGGACATGTACTCGGGGTCGACACCACCGGTGGACACCAACACGGCGGCCACACTCGACGGTTCGACCGTCGTGAAGTCGGTGCCGGTTCCCGGGATCATCCCCATGGCGGTGGCCTCGGTCACGAGACGGGCCGGATCGCGCAACGCCGAACGCTCCAGTCGCAACGCGTCGTAACGATCGCGTTCGGCTTGGATCTGGGCGTTGATCTTGTCGATCTTCATCTGCGTCTCGGCGATGCGCGTCTGAAAGGCCACCACGAGGAACATCACCATGATCGCCACCACCGCGACGCTCGACGCCAGGATGATCACCCGACGCATCCCGTTCGTGGCGTCGCGACGGGTCACCACACGCGCCACGGGTGACTTCGACGCGCGTCGCGCCTCGGCGGTGCGGGGCTTGACGGTGCGGGTCGCCGGACGAGCGGCCGGACGCGGACGCGGGATGGTGGACACGGCCTTGGCCATCAGATGACCTCCGCCACGCGCAAGCGCGCCGAGGTGCTGCGGGGATTGCGCTCCATCTCGGCCGGCGACGGCGTCGAGGGCACGCGCACGAGTCTCACGGTGCGCTCGGCGCCGCAACCGCACGGAAGATGGCTCGGACACTGACAGCCACCGGTGCTGTGGAAGCGGAAACGCTCCTTCACGATGCGGTCCTCGCCCGAGTGGTACGAGAGGACCGCGATGCGTCCACCCTTGACCGTGCGATCGATGGCGCGGTCGAGGGCCACCGGGAGCACGTCCAGCTCACCGTTCACGGCGATGCGCAGGGCCTGGAAGGTGCGCTTGGCCGGATGGCCGCCACGGCGTCGGGCCGGGGCGGGAATCGCGGCCGCCACCACGTCGGCCAGGCGCAAGGTGTCCTCGATGGGTCGAGCCGCCACGATGGCCCGGGCGATCCGGGCGGCGAAACGCTCGTCGGCGAAGTCGCGCAGGATGCGCGCCAGCTCTTTCTCGTCGGAGGCGTTCACCACGTCGTGCGCCGACACCGGATCGCGAACGTCCATCCGCATGTCCAGTGGTGCCGCCGCGCGATACGAGAAACCGCGCTCGACGGCGTCGAACTGGTGCGAGGAGACCCCGAGGTCGAACAGCGCCCCCGACAACTCCTCCACGTCGGCTTCGGCCATGGCCGCGTCGACCTCGTCGAATCGACGGTGGGTCGACACGAACCGCCGACCGAACCGCGCCAGCCGCGCTCCGGCGGCGGCCAGGGCCGCGGGATCGCGATCGACGCCGAGGATCGACATCTCGTGGTGGGCCTCGAGCAACGCCTCCGAATGACCGCCGCCGCCGAGGGTCGCGTCCAGAACGTGACCGGTGGGGACCCCGGCGAAAGCGGCCACGATCTCGTCGACCATCACCGGCACGTGCGCGAACTCGACGTCGTTGCTCACGAGTCGCCTCCGGCGATGGCCTCGGTTCCCGCCGAGAGCATCCGCTCGAACCGACCCGGCTCCCAGATCTCGACGCTGTCGAAGGCCCCCGACACGACGACCTTGGCTCCCGGCAGCAATCCGGCGTAGGCCCGCAGACTCTCGTCGATGGTGATGCGACCCTGACCGTCCACGGTCACTTCGGTCATGCTCACGGCGAGGGCGCGCAACTCGCTCATCGTCTTCTCGCCCCGCTTGACGGCCTGCAGGGTTTCCTCACCGCGGGCCGCGGCCACGCTGGCCGTCACCACGACCACGCACTTGTCCTGACCGATCACCAGGAAACAACGGGGCTCCAGCCGGTTCCGGAAGGTCGGCGGCAACGCAACTCGACCCTTGGGGTCGAGCTGGCGCTCGTAACGACCGACGAAACCTTCCACTGAACTGCCCCTCACTGTGCTGTCGAGCGGTGTGGGAAGTGGCTTCTGCCTCCACTTCTCCCCACCGGGCTCCATTTAAGACCCCAATACCCCCCGCCGTCAACCACTTTCCCCCACTTCCCCCCACTTTTTTCCCCGACGCCCCCGGAATCGAGGTCCCGGTTGGCAGGAATTGCTCAAGGTGTCGGCGGCGGAGAGCCGATACCCCGGCGTGCTGTTCCGCCGACCGACCCCCTTGCGCCTGGCCATGGCCGCGGTCTTGTCGGTCGCCGTTCCCACCGTGTGCGCGCTCTCGGCTCCGGTGGCCCAGGCCGCCGGCACGTCCTCGCGGCCCTCGACCATGCCCCGCCTCGGAGATCGTGGTGACGCGGTGCGCGCCCTGCAGCGGGCCCTGATCTCGGCGGGTTTGACGCCTCGCGGAGGGGCCGACGGAGTCTTCGGACAGAGCACCCTGGCCGCCGTCCGGGCGTTTCAAACCTCCAAGGGTCTGGTGGCGAGCGGCACCATCGACGCCACCACCGCGTTCTTGTTGGGACTGGGCCCGTCACCGACCCTGCCCAAGCGCGGTGATCGCGGCCCGGCCGTGTCGACTCTGCAGGTGGCCCTGACGGCGGCGGGTCACGCCCCGCGCGGTGGAGCCGACGGCGTGTTCGGAGCCGCGACCACGACCGCGGTGTCGGCGTTCCAGAGTGCCCGCGGACTTCCCGCCTCCGGCGTGGTCGACATCACCACCGCCATCGTCATGGGCATCGTTCCGGGCAGCACCGCCGCCTCGGCCGCGACCGTGCCGACCACGAGCGCGCCGACTCCGGCCACCCCCACGAGCACCGCACCGGCCACCACGAGCCCGACTGCCCCGACGACCCCGACACCGGCGGGCGACATCGTGGTGTCAGCCGGACAGCGCGGCGACGCGGTGGTTCGACTGCAGCGGGCACTCATCGCCGCCGGCGTCCGGGTGCGCGGTGGGGCCGACGGCATCTACGGCGCGGCCACCACCAACGCGGTCACGATCTATCAGCGGCTGGTGTCGATCGCGGCCACCGGCAACGTGGACACCCTCACCGCGGCGTTCCTCGGTCTCGTGACCGCCCCCGCTCTGCCCGCTTTCGGCCAACGCGGTGCCGCGGTCACCGATCTCCAGAATCGACTCATCGCCGCCGGCATCACCGTCAAGGGCGGAGCCGACGGATCGTTCGGTGTGGCCACGCGCATCTCGGTGCGCAACTTCCAGACCGCACGGCGCATCCCGGTGACCGGGGTCGTCGATCTCCGCACCGCCGTCCAACTCGGCATCGTTCCCGGCTTGGTCGTGACGCAACCGACGACCACCACACCGGCCCCCACCACTCCGGCCGGCTCGACTCCGGCGAACACGGCTCCCGCCATCACGTCCATCACCGTGTTCCCGGTGCTCGGTCCGTGTTGGTTCTCCGACACCTGGATGGCACCCCGCGCCGGTGGACGTCGTCACGAGGGCGTCGACATCATCGCGCGCACCGGACAGCCGCTCTACGCCGTGGTGGACGGCACGATCACGCGCCAGTTCTTCGATCGGCCCGGTTCGCTCGGTGGCAACGCCCTACGCCTCACCGCCGCCGACGGCACCTACTTCCACTACGCGCACCTCTCGGCCTTCGCCGAGGGCGTCGGACTCGACTCACGGGTGGTGGCCGGCCAGGTGATCGGGTACGTCGGCAGCACCGGGAGCAGTTCCGCCCCCCATCTGCACTTCGAGTACCACCCCGGCGGCGGGGCCGCGGTCAACCCCTTCCCCATCGTCAAGGCCGTGGACGGTTGTCGGTCCACCACTCCTCCGACGACCGTTCCGGCGTCCACCACGGTGCCCGAGTCGACGACGTCGACGGCACCCGTGTCATGATCAGCCGACGTCGATTGCTACGAGGCGGCCGTTCGCAACGCGGTGTCGAGCGAAGCGGTGAACGCCTCGCGCACGCGCCCCGCGTCGAAGTTCGCGCCGACGGTGTGGCCGGCGTCGGCGATGTCGGACGCTGACGGACCGTCGGCCACCAGATCGACGAACATCGCCGGCTCCCACAACAGCGACAACGCACATTGGAACCGAGCCCATCGACGCGTGCGACGTTGGCTGATGCCCACCACCTTGCGACCCCGCTCGTCGAAGATCTCCCCGGGGCCGCGACCGGCGAAGCAGACGAGCTTCGACCAGGTCGACGACTCGTACGCTCCGCGGTGGAGGGTGAACCGGTGATCGGTGTCGCTCGACGAGGTTCGTTCCAAGGCGTCCAACCAGATCTCACCCATCCATTCCGACGCCCGACTCACGTCGTGGCACCACGCCGGGTGCGAACCCGGCAGGATCACGTCGGCCCACAGCGTGTGACGCGCCGACACCAACACCAGGCCACCGCCGCTGTGCCGCTTCACCACGTCCACCCCTCGCGCGGCACAGGCGTCGAGATCGAGAAGCCCCTCGGACTGCGTCGATCCCAACACGATGGCCGGTGCCACCGGATCGAACCACCACAACAGAACGTCGTCGCCGGCGGGCACCTCTCGGTGATGGAACTCGGCGGCCGTCGCCGCGACCGGTCGCTCGATTCGAAGCATCCCGCTCAGGATGCCCGGGCGAGATAGGGCTTCCACTCCTCGGGGACGCGCGTCACGGCCACTGTCACCCAAGCCAACTCCCGCGGGGCGTGAGGCACCTGGTGCAGGCGCATGCCGGCCTCGTCGGGCGTTCGATCGCGTTTGTAGAGGTTGCACCGACGACACGCGGCGGCCACGTTCTCCCAGACGTGCTGGCCGCCGCGCGATCGGGGCACCACGTGATCGATGGAATCGGCCTCGGCGCCGCAGTACTGGCAGCGGTGTTCGTCGCGCGCGAACACCGCGCGTCGCGAGAGGGCGGTGCGTCGGTGGTACGGGACCTTCACCATGTACCGCAGTCGGATCACCAGCGGATTGGGCAGCGCCAGACTCTCCGAACGGATGAGCGTTCCGTCGTGCTCGACCACTTCGGCCTTGTCGTCGAGGACCAGACAGGCGGCGCGGCGCGCCGGAACGACGCTCAGGGGCTCGTACGACGCATTGAGCACGAGCGCACTTCGCATGGCCGAGTCACCGGCTCCTTCGCCGCGGGATCATCGACCCGCGTCCCATCGTCGCACCCATCGCAGATAGTTCAGCACATCGGGAACCGTGGGACGCGCCGTCTCGCCCCCGTACTGCGTCTGCATCCGGAACCGGAAGTACGCCGCGCTCGGCACGGGCAGGAATGGGAATCGTCGCCACCAACCGCGTGGCACCACCCGTCGCCACACCGTGATCGCGGCCCACCAGTAACCCGGCCGCACGAGCACCGCCGACATCACTCGCGCGTACGACCCCGCTCGCGACATCCGACTCATGGCGCGTCCGTCACGACGGTCGGGGCTCCTTGGGCAGACCGAGCACCATCTCGCCGATGATGTTGGACTGGATCTGCGACGAACCCGCGTAGATCGTTCCGGCCCGCGCGTTGAGGAACGACCCCACCCAGCTGGCGGTGGAGTTGGGGGCCGATCGATCGTCGGGTTGGAATGCGTTCATGGGGGCACGACCCTCCACCACCATCGCGGCGGCGCCGAGGATCTCGAGCGACAACTCGGTGACCTCCTTGTGGTACTCGCTCCAATAACGCTTGAAGATGCCGCCGTCGGGACCGGGGTGGTGTCCGGCGAGGAACTTGGTCAGGGTACGCAACCCGAGGTACCTCATGATCTGGACCTTCGAATGGGCCCACGCCAGACGCTGTCGGACGCGGGGATCCCGATCCACTCCGCACTCCTTGGCCAGGAGCAACAACCGATCCAACTCGGCCTGGAACCGCACCGGGACCGTGGCGGCGCCCTCACCGCGTTCGTAGCCGAGCAACGTCATGGCCACCGCCCAACCGTTGTTGACCCCGCCGACCACGTTGTCCTTCGGACACACGGCATCGGTGTAGAAGACCTCGTTGAACTCGCTCTCACCGCTGATCATCTTGATCGGACGAACCTCGACACCGGGCTGACGCATGTCGACCAGGAGGAACGAGATGCCCTTGTGCTTGGGGGCGTCCGGATCGGTGCGCACGAGGGTGAAGATGTGGTCGGCCAGGTGACCCGCCGAGGTCCAGATCTTCTGTCCGTTCAGCACCCATTGGTCTCCGTCGAGCACGCCCTTCAAGCCGAGGTTGCCCAGATCGCTTCCGGCGTCGGGTTCGCTGTAGCCCTGACACCAGATGTCGTCGTTGGCCAGGATGCGCGGAAGGTAGTACTTCTTCTGCTCCTCGGTGCCCCACTGGAGCAGGGTGTTGCCGAGCATCGTGATGCCGAAGCCGTCGTTGGGTCCGCCGGTGGGCACTCCGGCTCGGGCGAACTCCTCGGCCACGATCACCTGCTCGAGAGCCGACATTCCCCCACCGCCGTACTCGGACGGCCAACCCGGGGCCAGATACCCCTCGCGATGGAGCGTCTTGCGCCACTCCATGACCCACTGATGGGTCTCGTCGGCGGCGAGATGGCCGATGCCGCGCCAATCCGCCGGCAGATTGCCGGCCAGGAACGCCCGCACCTTGGCGCGGAACTGCTCGACCTCGGGCTCGTACATCGGACGCATGATGCGAACCTAGACCAAAAACCGCCAGGCGACGGCCGCCGCGCCGATCAGAGCGGAGCGATCACCGAGTCCGAGCGGAACGATGTCGAGACCTCGCGTGAATCCGATACGTGAACGCGCGTCGAACTCCCGATTGGCCGCATCGAAGAACGGCTCTCCCCAGCCGAGCGCCACGCTGCCACCCACCACCACGCGACGGATGTCGCTCATCGCCGCGACCGACGCCACGGCCTGACCGAGAAGACGACCGTTGCGCTCCACCAAGCCGGCCGACGCGTACGCCGGGGCTCGACCGGTCTCCATTTCGACCGCGGCACCCGACACGAACGCCTCCAGGCAGTCGCTTCCTCCGCAACGACAGGGGCGGCCCTCGTCGCCCACCACCACGTGCCCGATGTGTCCCGCGTTTCCCGACGCGCCATCGACCAACCGTCCTCCCGAGACCAGTCCGGCACCCACACCGGTGCCCACGACGACGGCCATGAAGTCCCGGTGATCGACCGCGGCGCCCAACCAACCCTCGGCCAAGGCCAGGGCCTTGGCGTCGTTGTCCACGTGCGTGACGAGATTGGTGGCCTCGGCGATGGAGCGACGCAAGGGGAAGTCGCGCCACGAGGGGATGTGCAACGGGGACACCGATTCCCCTCCGACGCCCATGGGTCCTCCGCAGGCGACCCCACAGGCGACCAATTCGATCTCGGTGGTGGCGGCTTGCATCCGGCGCATCAACGCCGACAGCGCGGTCCACGGGTCTCGCTGCGGGGTGGGTATCCGATCACGGCGAACGATCGTTCCTTCGCGTGTCACCACGGCGGCGGCCAGTTTGGTGCCACCGATGTCCACCGCGAGCACTCCGGCGTTCTCCGTCATGTCCGTCACGGTATTCGGGCGACCGGCCGCCCGAGGCGATGCGACCCGAACGTCTAGCGTGTCGGAGATGACCGCGAATCCCTCCCGATCGTTCGCCGGAATGTTCGAATCGATCGTCGACAACGTCGGCACGGTGCTGCGCGGAAAGCGGTCGGTGATCGAACTGGCCGTCGTCAGTCTGCTGGCCGACGGACATCTGTTGATCGAGGACGTGCCCGGCGTGGGCAAGACGAGTCTGGCCAAAGCCTTGGCCACCTCGGTCGACTGCACGTGGCAGCGCATCCAGTTCACCCCCGACCTGTTGCCGTCCGACGTGGTCGGTGCGTCCATGTGGAGTCGCGAGCGCGAACGCTTCGACTTCCAGCCGGGACCGATCTTCGCCAACATCGTGCTGGCCGACGAGATCAACCGCGCCTCGCCCAAGACGCAGTCGGCGCTGCTCGAGGCCATGGAGGAGCGGCAGGTGACGGCCGACGGGACGACCCGCTCCCTGCCTCGACCGTTCTTCGTCATCGCCACGCAGAACCCGGTGGAGCACGAGGGCACCTACCAACTCCCCGAGAGCCAGTTGGACCGGTTCCTGATGCGCGTGTCCATCGGCTATCCGGATCGTCGGTCCGAATTCGAGATCCTCGACGACACCTCCGTGAAAGAGGTCGACCTTCGACCGGTGGTCGACGGCGAGGAGGTCGTGCTCATGATCGAGGCCACCTCGCGAGTGCGCATGGTCGACTCGTTGCGCGAGTACATCGTCGAACTGGCCCACACCAGTCGTCGCCACCCCGGACTGTCCCTCGGGCTGTCGCCGCGGGCCTCGGTTCAACTGGCCCGCGCCGTGCGGGCCTTGGCCGCCGCGCGAGGTCGCGACTACGCCACGCCCGACGACGTGAAGGAGTTGGCGGTGCCCACCTTGGCCCATCGCGTGCTGGTGCGTCACGAGGCCGTGGCGCGGGGTTTCGGCGCCGCCGACATCATCGGCGAGATACTCGCGTCGGTTCCGGTTCCCTCGGGTCGCTGATCGTGGCGACCCGCGCGGCACGCTCGTCGTGGACGTCGCTGGTTCTTGGATTCCTCGGGCTGGTGGCGGCCCGACTGTTCGGACTGTCGGAGTTGTTCGTGCTCGGCACCGGGATGATCGTCGCCCCGGCGGTGGCCCAGGTGCTGGCCCGCCGTCCCCTCACCCCGCCCGACGTCGGATGCGTCGTCATCCCTCACCGACCCCGCGAGGGTGACCGGGTGCGGGTCGAGCTGACCTTCGACGCCACGCGTCGCACTCCACCCGTCGACGTGCGCCAGTACGTCGACGGCCACGTGGTGGCCGGGACCCGTGTTCCGGCGTTGTCCGCCGGCGAGCAGCGACGATTGTCCTTGGATGTCGCGGCCCACGAGCGCGGACCCTTGAAAATCGGTCCGACCGGTTTCGTCTACACCGATCCCCTGGGTCTGGCCCGACGGGTGGTGACGAGCGACGTCACGCACACGCTGCTCGTGCATCCCGATCGGACTCCCACGGTCGCGGCGTCGATGCGCCGGGCCGACGGACGACTGATCGACGCGTTGCGCCGGGCGCGGATCCCGGCGGCGAGCGAGGGAGACTTCCGCGGAGTGCGCGCATATCAACGGGGCGACGACGTCCGGCGCGTGAACTGGAAGGCCAGCGCCAAACGGGACTCGTTGCTGGTGAACGAGCACGAACCCGACAGCGACGTGGTCATGCAGGTGATCGTCGACACCGCCGAGAGCCGACACCGGGGCGATTCCTTCGAGGTCGTCGCTCGGGTGGCCGCCTCGTTGATCGATCGATCACCCGATGGTGACGTGCGGGTGATGCTGTGCGTCGACGACGCGAACTCCCGGGTCGACGATCCGATGATCGGCCTCGACCTGTTGGCGACCGCCGAACCGAACCCGGAGTCGTCGCTGGTGGTGCCGGATTCGCCCGACCCCACCGCGGTGCTGGCGCGCGTCGTGATCACCGGTCGGGTCGACGAGGATCTTCGCGCCGTCCTGGCGGCCGCCACCCTCCGCCACGGGGCCGTCGTCGTCGTCAGTTGCGAACCGAGCGACGTGACCCTCCCCCGGGAATGGATGTCCCTCGTGTGCCCGACCCTCGACGATTTCGCCCGCCGCTGGCCGGACTTCGTGCGACCGAACGGTCGGGGGGCCTGAGGTGTCGGACCCCGACCGCGCCACCCGACCGTTGGCCTCGTTGGCGTTGACGTTCTCGTCCGTCGCCTTGGCCGGATCGTTCTCCCGCGTCTTCGGCGGCGGCGACTATCTGCCCGGCCTGATCACCGTCGCCGTCGTCGCCCACGTGACGGCGTACGCGATGCGATGGCGAGCCGCCCCCACCTCCCTCTCGCTCGTCGTGCAACTGGTTGTCGTCTGGTGGCTCAACGCGTGGATTCACGTGCGCGACTCCCTGTGGTTCGGGTTGCCCCTCGGCCACACATGGACGGAGGTCTCCGAACGCATCGGGGCATCCGCCGATCTGGTGGGCGAGGTGACTCCACCCTTGGAGTTCGCCACCGGATTCGGTCTCGTCGCCGGATTGTCGGTCGGAGTCGCCGCGGTGTTGGCCGATGCGTTCGCCTTTCGGGCGGCGGGACGAGGAGAGGCGGTCGTCCCCTCGTCGGTGGTGTTCGCGGTGGTGGCCATCGTGGGCGAGGACCGACACCGGCTGCTCGTGACCGCCCTCTGGCTCGGAACCGCCATCGTCGCCGTGGCCACTCTCCGGCGCGCGGACTCCGAACCGATGGCGCGACAGTGGCGCGCACTCGGCGCCACGACGATCGTGGCGCTCGTGGTCGTGGCGGTCGCGGCGTGGATCGGTCCCCGCCTTCCCGGCGCCGACGCGGGGGCCCTCGTCGGACGCGACGACGATTCGGGACGGGTCGTCGAGCCACTCGTCGACGTTCGCGGACGTCTGGGTGACCGCTCCGACACCGTGCTCTTCGAGGTGATCGCCGACCGTCCGTCGTATTGGAGGCTCACGTCGCTGGCCGAGTTCGACGGCACGACGTGGGGCATCGGCGAGAACGAACTCGACACCGCGGGCGGTCGTCTGGCCACCAACGTCGATCCGAACGCGTCGTGGTTCGTCACCCAGACCGTCACGATCCAGAATCTGCGGGGCAACATGTCCCCCGCCGCGCACCAACCGACGGAACTGCGCGCCGCCTCGCGCAGCCTGTACTACGCGCTGGATTCGGGCACGCTCCTCGTCGGCGGTCCCGAACTCGCGCCGTCGGACTCGTACACCATCGTCTCGGCGGTGGCCGATCCTGCGGCCTTCGTCCTCGATTCGGCGTCGTCGTTGGCCCCTCCCTCGGATCGGTACCTCGAGATCCCCGACAACGAGGAGATGCGCGCCGTCGGGGATCTGGCCCGCGAGATCACGGCCGGATCCTTCACGGGATATCGGGCCACCCTCGCACTGCAGGACTACTTCCGGAACAACTTCGCGTACTCGCTCGATGTCCCGGCGATCGACGGTGACGACGCGTACCTCGACTTCCTCGAACGCCGATCGGGGTACTGCGAGCAGTTCGCCTCGACGTTCGCCGTCATGGCCCGGGCCCTCGGTCTTCCCGCCCGGGTCGCCATCGGCTTCACCCAGGGTGAAAGCGACGGACGTGGGGGGTACGTCGTGCGCAGCCAACACGCCCACGCGTGGCCCGAGGTGTGGTTCGACGGGCTCGGATGGATGATGTTCGAACCCACCCCCGGACGAGGCGCTCCGGATCGGAGTTACACCGGCGTGGAACCACAACAGGACGAGTCCACCCCCGACCCCTCCGTCACCACCGTGGCCCCGACGACCACCACGCCAACGACTCCGACCACCGCGACGTCATCGTCGGCGACCACCGTGCCGCCGTCGGACGCGGTCGGAGTCGAGACGGACCCGACGAGGGGATCGGGCCCGAACCGCGTCGTCGTCCTCCTGTCGATCCTGATCCTCGCCGCCACCGCGTGGTTCACGCTGGTGCGCGTCATCGTCGCGCGCGCCCGGCGTTCGACGACCGTCGACCCGTTGTTGGTCCTCTGGCGTCGGCTCCTGGCCGAGGAAGGATTCGCCGGGGGCCACGACCTCACACCGATCGAGATCGCCCGATCGCTCGACCGATCACGCCACGAGGACCCCCGAGAGCTCGAGGACCTGGCCCGTGCGGTCGAGCGCCTCTTGTTCGCCGATCGCTCCCCCACCCCCGATGAGTTGGCCGCGTTCACCAACAAGGTGGAGACCCGCGTGGAACGACTCCGACGCTCCAAGGTGTTGCCGCGACGATCGCGCGTGATGCGCCACGTGTCGGCGACCACCGCGCTACGACTGGCCGGGTTGCGAACGCCCGAACCACGCTGACGCTTCAGCCGGCGCGGAGATTTATCTCTGTCCGCCAGCGCGAACTTTGCGAATCGCTCCGGCCACGTCCTGCAGGCCGGCCTTGCCCATCGCACGGGCGTTGCGTTCGATCACCCCGAGGAGCACCAGCATCACCACGAAGACCACGAACGCCGCGATGTAGTGGATCCGCAGCCCCACCACCAGAAGGGCCAGACTGGCGACCAAGCCGACGATGGCCCAGCGCACCGTGCGCACCGAGTGGGTGTAGAGGCCCGACGGCGACACCGCCTGGGCGAATCGCTCGTCGTTCTGCAACTCCGCTTCGATCTGGCGAAGGATTCGCTGTTCGTCCTCGGACAGGGCCATGGATCACCTCCTGACGTCATTGTCCCAGAACGGGCCCCGCTTGGCAACGCACCGCCCGCAGGTATGTCACACCTCGGGTGTCGTCTCCGACTCGTCGGGTCCCCACGGGCGCGAGCCGGGAGCCGCTCCACGGTCGCGCAACACGCTCGCCGGGTTGATGGCGTCGCGACCGAAACGATCACGGATGCGGTCGACCGCCGAACTGGCCGGGGACCAGTTGCGGTCGGTGTCGGCCGTCGATCGCCGTCCCTCGTCGTCGATGACGTCGAGGAGTGACAGCTGCTCGACCGGCTCCACGAATCCCGAGACCCCGACCCCCACGAGTCGAACCCCGGTGGAGGGATCGATGGCCTCGAGGATCTCGTCGAGGGCCCGAACCAAAGCCGGGGCCGACGACACCGGAGAACCCGGGGTCACCGACCGGGTGATGTTCTCGAAATTCGCGAAGCGCACCTTGAGATGAATGGTGCGCGCGGCGGAGCCGTGACGACGCAATCGGGTCGCCACGGCGTCGGCGAGTCGCACCACCTCGACGTGCATCGACTCACGATCGACGATGTCGTGAGTGAACGTCTCCTCGTGGCTGATGGACTTCACGTCGCGTGCGGATTCCACCGGACGATTGTCGATGCCGTTGGCCAGATCGAACAGGTGTCGGCCCGCCGACCTGCCGACCGCGGCCTCCAATGCGTCGCGCCCGAGCGCCACGAGATCCCCCACCCGGCGAACTCCGATGCGATCGAGCTTGGAGAACGTCACCGGCCCGACGCCCCACAACGACTGGATCGCCAGCGGGTGGAGGAAGTCCAACTCGGAACCGGATTCGATCTCGAGCACGCCCGCACCCGGACGCACACCGGAGTCGGTGACCACCGGCTTGGCGCGCTTGGACGCCAGCTTCGCGATGAACTTCGACGTCGCCACCCCCACGCTACACGGAAGATCGAGCTCCGCGGCGATCCGATCACGGATGAGGTGTCCGATCGTGGCCCCGTCACCGAAGAGATTGCGCGAACCGGTCACGTCGAGAAACGCCTCGTCGAGGGCGATGGGCTCGATGTGGGGGGTGAAGTCCGCGAAGATCTCGTGAACCTGTCGACTCACCTCGGAATAGAGGGCGTGATCCCCGGACAAGAAGACCGCGTCCGGACACAGACGACGGGCCTTAGACGACGACATGGCGGAGAAGACCCCGAAGCGACGGGCCTCGTAGTTGGCCGCCGCCACCACACCGCGCGCTCCGGAACCTCCGACCACCACCGGCCGGCCCGTCAACTCGGGGTGCCGGCGCATCTCGACGGACACGTAGAACGCGTCCATGTCGACGTGGAGGATGGTGCGCTGCGTCGACGGCATCATGACCGTCAACGACGCCGCAGGATCCGATCGGTGAACCAGAGGCGATTCACCAGACCGAAAGCCTCGTTGATGATGTGATGACTCAACTTGCTCTCCCCCACCACACGGTCGACGAAGGTGATCGGCACCTCGACGATCCGCGCTCCGCCGCGGACGGCGCGGTGGGTCATCTCGATCTGGAACCCGTATCCCTCGGCACGCACCGTGGTGAAGTCGATGCGTCGCAGTAGTTCGGGCGAATAGGCGCGGTATCCGCTGGTGGCGTCGTTGACCGCGAGCCCCAACATTCCGGCGGCGTACCGATTGCCCCAACGCGAGAGGAAGAGCCGCAGGCGGGGCCAGTTCTCGATGCGTCCACCGGGCACGTACCGACTGCCCAATGACGCGTCGGCCCCCATCTCCACGGCCGAGATCAGCGCCGGTAGATACGACGGGTCGTGCGACAGATCGGCGTCCATCTGAACGCAGATCCGGTCGCCGAACGCCAGTGCCTCGGCGAAGCCCGCGCGATACGCGGTGCCCAGTCCCGACTTGCCGGGACGACGCAACACCGACACCGACGCGCCGTGACGCGCGGCGTAGGCCTCGACGACGTCGGCCGTGCCGTCGGGGCTGCAGTCGTCGACGACGAGCACGTCGACGTCGACCGCGGCGCGAATCCCGTCGAGGAGGCGTTCGATGTTCCCGGCCTCGTTGTACGTGGGGACGACCACCACCACTCGACGACCGTTCGATTCCACGGGTGCGAGCCTACGATGTCGACATGGCGACCGAACGACCCCTCTCCGCCCTTCCCTCTCCCGTGGCCCGGATCCTCGCCTTCGTCTCGATCCTGGTGGGTGGCGTGGCGGGCGCGTTGATCGGGTACGCGCTCGTCGACATCCAAGCCGAGAACGCCGGCGACGTCGCACTCGGAATCGGACTGCTCGTCGGGGCGATCCTCACCGCCGGTGGCACCGCCATCGTGGCCATCCTCGTGCTGCGAGCCGTCGGCGAGTGGCGCACCATCAACGACCGACCGAATCGATGACCGCGGCCGTCGCCCCCGAACATCTCGTCAACCTCGCCGCCCGTGTCGCCCGCGAGGCCGGCGATCTGGTCGCCCACGGGCGACGCTCGGGCGACCTCGACTCCCGATCGAAGTCCACCGCCACCGACATGGTCACCAAGTGGGACTCGGCGTCGGAGGCACTCATCGTCGCCTCGCTTCGCGCGGCGCGCCCCCACGACGGCATCGTCGGCGAGGAGGGATCACGGGTCGCGGGCGACTCCGGTCTCAATTGGTACGTCGATCCCATCGACGGCACCACCAACTTCATGTACGGACTCGGCGGCTACGCCGTGTCCATCGCCGTCGCCGACGAGATCGGTCCGGTGGCCGCCGCCGTGTTCCTGCCCGCCACCCGCGAGTTGTTCACCGCCGCCCGGGGGCGTGGCGCGTTCCTCGGCGCCGCACCGATCCGTTGTTCGTCGGGGGATCTGCTGTCCACTTCGCTCGTGGCGACCGGCTTCTCCTACGACGCAGCGCGTCGCGAGGTTCAAGGACGGCGCGCGGGTGCGCTGCTCCCCCACGTTCGCGACGTGCGCCGTCTCGGAGCCGCGGCCGTGGATCTGTGCCACGTCGCGTGCGGTCGTGTGGACGCCTACTTCGAGGAACATCTGCAATCGTGGGACCTGGCCGCCGGTCTACTGATCGCCACCGAGGCCGGAGCCCTCGCGTCGGATTTCGCCGGTGGAACCGTGCGTCCCGAACAGACGGTGGTGAGCGCACCCGGCATCCACCGGGCGCTCCTCGCGCACCTGAACTGAACGGCGCGATCCGACGAGACCGCCGTCGGGGTCCGCCATCGGGCAAGATGGAGGCGTGGGAACCCGGATTCTGGCGGTCGAGGACGACGAGCGCATCCGCACCGCCGTCCGATTGGCCCTCGAGGACGAGGGCTGGGTGGTCGAGGAGGCGGCCAGCGGCGAGGAGGCCGTGGTGTCGTTCCTGCGCGAGCCGGCCGACGTGGTGCTGATCGACATCATGTTGCCCGGCATCGACGGATTCGAACTGTGTCGCACCATCCGACGTTCGAGCGACGTGCCCATCGTGATGGTCACCGCCCGCGCCGACACCCACGATGTGGTGGCCGGACTCGAGGCCGGGGCCGACGACTACCTCACCAAGCCCTTCGCGCCCAAGGAGCTGTCGGCGCGCATCCGGGCGCTGTTGCGACGCGCCCGTCCGGCGCATCCGGCCCACCCCAAGCTGGTCTTCGGCGATCTCGAGATCATTCCTGACGAGGGCAAGGTGCTGCGTGACGGAACCGAGATCCACCTCACCAAGACCGAGTTCCGCCTGCTGTGCGAGTTGGCCCAGAACCCCGGCCGCGTGTTCAGTCGCGAACAACTGCTCGACCACGTGTGGGGCTACGGCTACTTCGGTGACGGTCGACTGGTGGACGTCCACGTGCGACGTCTGCGCACCAAGGTCGAGATGGACCCGGCGAATCCGCGCCACGTGGTGACCGTGCGCGGACTCGGCTACCGACTGCAGGCCTGACGACCGTGGACGCCGTCGGCGCACCGGAATCCGCCGAGCGCTCCCCCGACACCCGACGTCGCGCGTCGGCGGCTCGCCGCAACGACACGGGGCGTCGGCGTCGCGGACGCGCCGTGTTCGGGTTGCGTACCCGCATCCTGTCCACCTTCGGTCTCGGAAGTCTGGCCCTGTCCACCTTCCTCGCGCTGTCCACCTACAACTTCACCCGCTCCAACCTCGTCGACGAGCGCGAGTCCACGGCGATCGACCAGGTGTACGAGGACGCCGAACGACTCCAGTCGGATCTGGCGTCCAATCCCACCAACGTGCAAGCCGCCATCGAACGATTGGGGGCCGACCGGCCCCTCGTCTACTTCCGGGGAACCTGGACCGGCGACGACGCGCGTTTCTCGTCCGCCGCGATCCCCACCACGATGCTGGCCGCGGTGCTCGAACAGGGTCGCCCGTCGGTGATGCGCACCGAGGTCGACGGTGAACTCGTCGTGCTCGTCGGCGTTCCGCTCACCGACGTCGACGGCGCCTACTTCGAGTTCCCCACCATCGACGACGTCCGCTCAACTCTCAACAGCGTGGGTCTGGCACTGATCTTCGCCGCCGGGATCACGACGCTCGTGGGAATCGTGCTGGGCGCCATCGCCGCCTCGCGCGCGGTGCGACCGCTCGTGGCCGCGAGCCAGGCCGCCCAGGCCATCGCCGGTGGACGTCTCGACACGCGCCTCGTCGAATCGAACGATCCCGATCTCTCGGCGCTCACCGCCTCGTTCAACGCCATGGCCGTCGCGTTGCAGGAACGCGTCGAACGCGACGCGCGCTTCACCTCCGACGTGAGCCACGAGTTGCGTTCCCCACTTCAGACACTGAAGGCCTCGGTCGAGGTGATGCAGGCCCGACGCGACGAACTTCCCGAGCGCGCCCAAGCCGCCCTCGACCTGATGGTGGCCGACGTGGCCCGATTCCAGGGTCTGGTGGAGGACCTGCTCGAGATCTCCCGCCTCGACGCCGGTGGCGTGAAGTTGGTCGTCGAGGAGTTGTTGGTGGGTGAGTTCGTTCGCCAGGCCGTGGGAATCAGCAGCGCGGCCGAGACCCCGGTGCGGGTGTCGCCCGACGCCGAGGACGTCGTGATCCGCGGGGATCGCCGTCGTTTGGCGCGCGTGATCGCCAACCTCATCGACAACGGCCGGGCCTACGGAGGCGGCGACATGGAGGTGAAGGTGTTCGTTCCCGATGAGGAGGAACCCGTCACCCAGATCTGGATCACCGTCGAGGATCACGGGCCGGGCGTGGCCCCCGGCGAACGGGATCTCATCTTCGAACGCTTCGCCCGCGGAGGCGTGGCGGGGCGTCGCAGCGGTTCGGAGGGAGCCGGTCTCGGTTTGGCCCTCGTCGACGAGCACGTGCGTCTGCACCGCGGTCGGGTGTGGGTCGGCGATCGGCCCGACGGTCTCGATGGCGCGCGCTTCGTGATCGAGTTGCCCGCGGAGCGAGCATGAGGATCCCGACTCTCCTTCGTTCGATACTCGCAGTGTGCGTCGTCGCCACGCTCACCGGTTGCGCGCTCGACGCCGAGTCGAACCCGCGGGAGATCCCCGAGAATCCCGCGCGCGACGTCGCCGGTGTCGACGGGGACGAGGATCGTGACACCGGAGTGGGCCGCGTGTACCTGCAACGCTCCGACGTCACCGGCGAGTCGGTGCTGGTGGCGGTGCAACGCGATCTCACCCTCGATCCCAACGAGGCCCTACGTGTCCTCCTCGAGGGACCGACCGCCGACGAGCAGGAGTCGGGTCTGCGCACGGCGATCCCCCGTGACACCGAGCTCCTGTCCACGCGATTCGTCTCCTCGGGGACCGTCGCGGTGGACCTGACGTCGTCGATCTTCGACGCCACCGGGGACGACCTGGTGGGAGCCATCGCCCAGATCGTTCTCTCGCTCACCGAACTGGAGGGCATCGATCGTGTGACGATGACGGTCGACGGCGACGTCACCGAGTGGCCCCGCGGCGACGGCACCCTCACCGCGCGACCACTCACCGAATTCGACTTCCCCGGTCGCGCGGTCAGCTCGCAGCCCGACTACCCGGCCATCGTCGAGAGCGTCGACTGACCACCGGGTCGCCCGACGTCAACCGAAGAAGATGCTCGCGACGTCGCGATAGAGATCGAGATCGACCGGCCGGGCCCGACCGTCGACCTCGGCGAGGGGCACCGTGACGACCCGCGAACTCCGCAGGGCCACCATCGAACCGAACTCGCCCCGGTGGATCGCCTCCACCGCGGCCACTCCGAACCGGGTCGAGAGCACCCGGTCGTAGGCGGTCGGCGTTCCACCGCGTTGCACGTGTCCGATCTGCACGACGCGGGCCTCGAACCCGGTCCGCTCCTCGATCGCCCGGGCGATCTCGACGCTCACTCCACCGAGGCGCGGACGTCCGATGTGATCGGTTTCGTAATCGGGAACGGTCATGGTCCCGGGAACCGGTCGCGCGCCTTCGGCCACCACCACGATCGACGCGTAGCGGCCGCGCTTGTGTCTCGCGCTCACCACGTCGCACACGTTGGCGATGTCGAAGGGGATCTCGGGGATCAGGATCACCGTCGCTCCACCGGCCATCCCAGCGTAGGTGGCGATCCAACCCGTGTCGCGGCCCATCACCTCGACCACCATCACCCGGTCGTGACTCTCGGCCGTGGTGTGCAGACGGTCGATGGCGTCGGTGGCGATCTGCACCGCGGTGTGGAACCCGAACGTGATATCGGTTCCCACCACGTCGTTGTCGATCGTCTTGGGAACCCCGATGATCGGCAGGCCGGTCTCGGCCACCAACTTCGCGGCCACCGTGAGCGAACCGTTGCCGCCGATCACCACCAGGGCGTCCAGTCCCTGTTCGACGAAACACGACCGCACCCGACTCACACCGTCGGGGCGGTCGTAGGGGCTTCCGCGACGCGTTCCGATCACCGTCCCACCCCGTGGGAGCAATCCGCGCACACCGGCCACGTCGAGTCTCACGTACCGCTGATCCATGACGCCGTCCCAGGAGTCGAGGAACCCCCACACCTCGTCGCCGTGCTCCACCTCGCCGGCACGAACGATCGCGCGGATCACCGCGTTCAACCCCGGGCAATCGCCGCCGCCGGTGAGCAGTCCAATGCGCATGAAGCGAGACTAGGTCGCACGCCGGCGGGCGGGGTGGCGAGTCGCCCCCGGGGACGAGCGCGTGGAAAGATGGTCCCATGGCATGGGATGCATCTCGTCCGGTTCCGTGGGGTCGTCTCGTTCGCGAGTGGCTCGTGTACGTGGCCGTCATGGCCGTGGTGTTCGTGTTGTTCCTGCGCGACACCGTCACCACCGGTTCGGTGGTCGGACTCCTCGCCTCGTTACCGATGTACTTGTTGGCCGGTTACGTGTTGGCCAAGTTCGGATACCAACGCAAGACGTTGCGGGAACTGAAGACCGCCGCCCGTCCCACGTCGTCATCGTCATCGGGTTCGACCTCGTCGCCGATGCGGTCCAAGCCGGCGCGCACCGGTCGCACCTCCACCGGGCCGTCGCAACACCGACCCAAGAACAAGCGCAAGCGCCGGTGAGTCGTCGGGCGGGATCATGAGCGAGCCCTACGTACTGGCCATCGATGCCGGCACCACCGGCGTTCGTTGCCGGGCCGTGCATCCCGACGGCCGAGCGGGGGCCACGTCCTATCGCGAGTTCACCCAGCACTTCCCCGAACCCGGGTGGGTCGAACACGACCCCGTCGAGATCTGGAACGCGGTCCGCGCCACCTTCGCCGATGTCGTGGCCGTCGAGGGTGTTCCCGCCACGATCGGCATCACGAACCAGCGCGAGACCGTGGTGGCGTGGAACCGTCGCTCGGGCGAGGTGCACGGTCGCGCCATCGTGTGGCAGGACCGTCGAACCGCCGAACACTGCGAGAGTTTGACGCGCGCGGGCGCCCTCGAGGAGGTGCGATCCATCACCGGATTGGTGCTCGATCCGTATTTCTCGGGAACCAAGATCTCGTGGATGCTCGCCCACGGAGTGCCCCGTGGTGGCGACGTCGTCTTCGGCACCATCGACAGTTGGATTCTCTGGAACCTGACCGGCGGCGAGGTGCTGGCCACCGATCCCTCGAACGCGAGTCGCACGATGTTGTTCGACATCGGCCAGTTGCACTGGAGCGAGTCGCTGTGTGATCTGCTCGACGTGCCCCGGTCGAGCATGCCCGAGGTGCGGCCGTCGAGCGGGCGTTTCGGGGTCACCCGGGCCCCGGGACTTCCCACTGGCGTGCCGGTGTCGGGCATCGCCGGCGACCAGCAGGCCGCTCTGTTCGGTCAGGCGTGCTTCCGGGCCGGCATGGCCAAGAACACCTACGGCACCGGCAGTTTCGTGCTGATGAACGTCGGACCCCATCGGCCCGAGCCGTCACCGGGCCTGCTCACCACGGTGGCCTGGTCGATCGCCCGACCCGACGGCACGGTGGACACCGCCTACGCCCTCGAGGGTTCGATCTTCGTCACCGGTGCCGCGGTGCAGTGGTTGCGCGACGGATTGGGGATCATCTCGTCGTCGTCCGAGATCGGACCACTGGCCGAGTCGGTCGACGACAGCGGCGGGGTCTTCGTGGTCCCGGCGTTCACCGGACTGGGGAGCCCGTGGTGGGACCCGTACGCCCGCGGCAGCATCGTCGGCATCACCCGGGGCTCCACTCGGGCGCACATCGCGCGCGCCGTCGTCGAAGCCATGGCGTTGCAGACCCGCGACGCGATCACCGCGATGGAGTCGGCCAGCGGTCGACGCATCGAGGACCTGCGCGTCGACGGAGGGGCATCGGTGATGGACCTGTTGTTGCATCTGCAGGCGGACCAACTCGGGATCACCGTGCGTCGCCCGGTCGACCAGGAGACCACCGCACTCGGCGCGGCGTACCTCGCCGGACTGGCCGAGGGAGTCTGGCCGTCCATGGACGCCATCGCCGATCGTTGGCGTAGCGACGCCGTGGTCCAACCGAACGCGGCGGGATCACCCGAGCGGGAAGCCGCCGACGCATTGCACGCGCAGTGGTTGCGCGCGGTCGAACGCTCGCGTCACTGGGTCGCGCCCGCTCCCGATCGCCATCCCTGAGGGACCACGCGACGATCAGGCGACGACGACGCCGGCCACGATGCGCGCGATCAGGGCCAGGTGGCGACGCTCACGAAGGCGGAACGCCCCCTTGTGTCGACCGCACACGATCGTCGCCCCCGAGTCCCCGAGCCGAGCCCAGGCCATGTCGCTCGGGGTGTGTTCGTGGGCCGCTTCGTCCGAGAGATGTCGAGCCCCGTCGATGAAGGCGGCGAGCCACGCCAGATCCGGAACCGAACCGCTCGAGGCCACCGGGTCGTCCCCGTCGTTCACGACGATGCACCAGTCCGACTCCAGCATCGCGCGCACAGCGACGCAGGCCGTGCGAGCGCGCAGTTGCGGCGCGGATTCCATGATGCGGGCGGCCACCTCGAGGGCCAGCACGCTCTGATCCGGACGACCGGGGTCCACCTCGTGCACGTCCTCGATGGCCACGCCCTCCACCGCGGCCACCTCGGTGATCAGCGTGTCGTGGATCGCGCCGTCGGGCAACACGACGGTCAACTCGTCGATGGCCATTCCGGCACCACGTTCGAGGATCTCGATGCCGATGACGTCACCGTCGGCGCGACCGATCGCCGCCGCCACTCGGCCCAGCGTTCCGGGCAGGTCCGGCAACCAAAGACGCATCACGACCGTGGGCACGAGGCGAGGCTAACCAGCCTCGCGGGTCAACGGTCGTCGCGTTCCGACGAGTCCATGAGGGCCAACGACGCCGCCCCCACCGCCCCGGCCGTCTCACCGAAACGTGCCACCTCGAGACGCGGATGCGGACGCACATCCGGTGAGTACAGGAGTTCGGCGAAATGTCGTCGCACCGGCTCCATCAGGACTTCGCGCGACGCGGTGAGCCCGCCTCCGATCACGATGCACGACGGATCGAGGATGTTGGCCAATCCGACCAAACCGAGCGCCACCCATCGCGCGAACTCGTCCAGCACCCCGATCGCCTCGGGATCCCCACGGCCCGCCAACTCGCACACGTGCTCGCCGCGCAACTCCGAGACGTCGTCGACCAGATCCGTCATCGCCGCCAGTCCCCCGCCCCGCACCACCGCGCGACCCAAGGCGCCCAGTGCCGTGCCCGAAGCGAAACGCTCCCAGCAGCCGCGGCGCCCGCACGGACAGGCGGGCCCGTTGGGGTCGACCACCATGTGACCCACCTCCCCGGCGAATCCGTTGACACCCCGCACGACGCGATCGTCGACGATCAGACCACCTCCGATGCCGGTCCCCAAGGTCACGATCACCGCGTCGCGATGGCCCCGGGCGGCTCCGGCGCGCCATTCGGCGACGGCGGCACAGGTGGCGTCGTTGTCGACCGTCACCGCGCGTCCGAGTCGCGCGCCGAGACGACCGGCCACGTCGAAGTCGGCCACGTCGGTGAGGTTCGGCGAGGCCCGGATGACGCCGGCCCGAGTCACCAGTCCTGGCACGCCGACTCCCACCGTGGGCAGATCACCCAGTTCGCCGACGATCCCCGCGAGCGCCTCCACGATGCCATCGGGCGATCGAGGGGTGGCGCGTCGCACCTCGGCGACCACGCGGTCCCCCTCCAGGACGACACCGAGACACTTCGTGCCCCCGACGTCGATGCCGATGGACGGCACCGGGGTCATTCGCGGGCTTCGGCTCGGACCTTCAACTCCTTGACGGTGTTGAGGATGCGCACCTCGGCGCGACGCTTCACGAACCCGGGCAACGGGATGATCAACTCGATCGAGAGGTTGTAGGTGAGCACCACGCCACCGCTGGTGTCGGGGGCGAACATGTAGGCGCCGTCGACACCGCGCATGATGTCGCCCTTGATCATGCGCCACGACAAGCGGTGCGGGGCCGCGCTGTAGTCATAGGCCAGTGTGTAATGCGTGCTGCGCCCCAGAGCCGAGGTGCGGTACTCCACCTCGGTCGCCCGCCCCTGGTCGTCACGGGCCAACACCACGGCGGACTTCACGTCGGTCCACTCGGGATAGCGCTCGTAATCGGTGGCGATGGCCCAACAGGTCTCGAGGGGTGCATCGATGGAGATCGTCAGTGACGCCGTGTCGGCCATGTCCTAGTTCTAGCCGATCTCTTCGTCGTCGGAGCGCTTCCTCCGCGGGCCGAAGGTCCCGTGAAGGGCCGCCCACAATCCGTTCAATCCCAAACCGAACATGGGAACCAGCACCCCGAAGGCCAACGTCGAGCCCGCCGACGAACCCGACGCGGCGGTGTCGGACGGTGTGCTCGGACGGGCCATCGCGGTGGCCACGGCCACCACGGTCTGGGCCATCAGACACAGGTTCATCGTGCGCTTCACGTTGCGAGGGACGGCCGAGCCGAGGAGGAAATAGAGCTCGGCGACCGACAACTCGTCCTGTCGACTGCGTTGCACGGCGACCCAGTATCCCCAGAGGAACGCGGCCACGCCGACGGTGAAGAGCGCGAGGTCCAGTACGACCCCTTGGACCTTGGCCGGTCCGTCGAAGACCACCACCGCCACCACCGCCGACGCCGTGAACACCACGGTCCCGGCCACGTCGATCCGCACGATGCGTTCGCTCGTGAGCAACTCGGCTCCGTTCATCGATCCACCTCCAGCGCGTCTCCGAGACGCGCGGCCAACGTCTCGTAGGAGAACTCGTCGATCGCCCGTCGCCGGGAGGCCCGCCCCATGGACTCGCGCAAATCGCTGTCGTCGAGGATCTGGGCGATGCGTCGCACCACCTCGTTCACGTCGGTCGGATCGTCGACCACGAATCCGGTCTCGCCGTGGGCCACGGCCTCGGCCGCACCACCGCTGCGTCCGGCGATCTGGGGCACGCCGCAGGCGGCCGCCTCGACGAACACGATGCCGAAGCCCTCTTGTTCGAGGCCACCCCAACGGTTGCGACACATCATCGCCGAGACGTCGGCGCACCCGTACAGGAGCGGCAGATCGTCGTGCGACACCCGACCGAGGAAACGAACCGGCGCCCCCGAAGCGACGGCCAGCTTCTCGAGTCGTTCGCGATCCCGACCCGCCCCGGCGATGGCCAACACCAACGAGGGCCGGAAGGGCGCCAGAGCCGCCACGGCTCTGATCACGGTGTCGAATCCCTTGCGCGGAACCAGTCGACTGATACCCACCACGATCTCGGCGTCGGCGCCGAACCCGAATCGTTCGCGGGTCCGACGCCGTTCGTCGGGCCCGAGTGGACGGAAGCGTTCGACGTCCACCCCGGGTGGCACCACCGTCAGGGGCAACGGACGTCCGGCGGCCCGCTCGGCTTCGGCGGCCGGATAACCGCCGGCGGCGATGACGTGGCGCGCCCCGCGCAACACCCGACCCAACACCTGCTTGGAACCCGGCAGCCGGCCGGGCACCGTCACCTCGGCCCCGTGGAGCACCACGTCGTAGGGACGGTCGATGAACGCGCCCACCAATCCGAGCGGCAGAGCCGGATCGAGCACGACGCGCTCGGCCCCCACGCGTTCGGCCATCTCGTTGATGCGCCTCACCATGAAGGGCTGCGGCAACAACACCGGCTCCCGGGTGCGCTCGATACGGAACGGTTGCGCCGCGTCGAACTCGTCGGCACCTTCGTAGGGACTGGTGAGCACCGCGAACGAATCGGGCGGAAGCCGTCGCCACCACTCCCACAACAACGACTGGATGCCACCGATCTTGGGTGGGAAGTCGTTGGTCACCAACAGGTGCTTCACCACGCGCTCACCTCGCGATCACCGATCGGTCCCACTCGGCCCGCACCACGGGGTCCGGGTCGGTCCGCAGGTCGTCGGGGATCCGGTCGTACCCGAGTCGACGGGCCGCCCACAGGGCATGGGCGCGCAACACCGGGACATCGCTTCCAAGGTAGTGGCGCACGACCGAACGGACCGATTCATCGATCGGGACGGGTGCCACATTGCCCAGGATCACGAGCGCGTTGCGTCGCAACCACACCGGATCGCGATCGGCCAGGTACCACCGTCCGTACATCTCGATCAACCGCTCATCCGAGGCCCACAGGATTTCGAGCAGGTCGACGTGTTCGCCCGGACCCACGGCGACGGGCAGGGCCGCGGCGTCGCGCGGACGGTGCCGCGCCGCCAGTCGGACGTTGGGTGGGCAGGTGTTCTGGCACTCGTCGCACCCGTAGATGCGGTCGCCGAGGGCCTCGCGGAACTCCACGGGAAAGACACCCGGCTTCTGCACCAGCCACGCCAGACACCGACGGGCGTCGATCACGCCGTCGTCGACGATGGCCGCCGTCGGGCAGGCGTCGATGCAGACCCGGCAGGTGCCGCAACCGTCGGGCGCCGGTTGCGGGGCGGGCGGCAGGATCGCGGTGGTGACGATGGAACCCAGACTGAAGAAGCTTCCGGCGCCCGGCAACAGCAGGTTGGCGTTCTTGCCGAACCAACCCAGGCCCGCCCGATGCGCCACCTCACGGTCGACCACGTCGTTCTCGTCGGCGAACACCACCGCACGGTGTCCGTCCGCGCGCAACCGCAAGGCCATCAGTTGGAGGGCTTTGCGCAACGGTGTGTACTGGTCGATGCGGGCGTAGCGCGCCACGGTGGCGACCAAGCGGGACGATGCCTCCCCGGGCGCGCGATCCTCCTCGTGGTCGGGCACGTTGTAGCTACGGGCCGCCACGATCACCGACCGCGCGGCATCCACTGCACGGGTCGGATCGGTGGAACGCTCCGGGTTGCGGAACGTGAATCCCATCGTGTCGCTGAGACCCCGGTCGTTGCGGTCGTGCAACGCCACTCGGGCCCGCTCGAGCACGGAGGCGTCGGTGAAGCCGATGCGATCGAGCCCCAGTTCGCGGGCCATCTCGATCAGAGAGGCCACGTACTCGGCGGTCACCGGCCGTGGGAGGGGTGTATGGTCAGCCGGACGCACGATGACGAAGCGTAGGCACCAAACCCGCCTCGCCGAGGGCCCTCAGGGCCCGAATCTCCTCGAGATCGAGCACAACCGCCGTGGATTCCTCGTGGTCGTGGTCGAGAAGGAACGACATCACGCAATCGGCACAGGAGTCGGACTCGCGCACCACACAGGTGTCGCAGTCGATCACCAGCGGCTCGTCGGAGTCGCCCCGTGCGTCGGGGCCGTGAACGGCGGTGAGGGGGATGCGCGGCGGGAAGTTGCTCATGTCCTCAGCATGACAACGGGGTGTGGCACGGCCCCACGGGGCGTGCCACACGAACGCTCACCAGCGTTCGGCCACCATTTCGGCCGCCATCATCACCGGGAAGTGGGTGTTGGCCCGGGGCAGGCACGGGAAAATGGAGGCGTCGCACACCCGTAGCCCGTGCACACCGACCACCCGGGCCTCGGGATCGACGACGGTGTCCTCCTGGGCCGGATCGCCCATGGCGCACGTTCCCGCGGCGTGGACGTAGTCCCCCGTCGCCGATCGCAACCACGAGCGCACCGCATCGGGCCCCTCGGCCACCGCGGCCAACGGAGTACCGCGGTCGTCGACGAACACCCCGTCGGCGACCTCGGCCATCGACGGAGACTCCAACAACTCCAGCAGCACGCCGACCCCCACCGTCAACGACTCCACGTCGTCGTCGGTGGACAACAGGTCGAAATCCACGATCGGATGGGCCATGGGATCGGTGGCGTCCAACCGCACCGTCCCGCGCGAGGACACCTTCATCAACGCCACGTTGACCGATCCGTATCCGGGGGCGTCCGCACCGAGGTGGTTGATCGGGAGCAACTGCAGATCGGCGTGATGTCGCCCGCTGCTGAATCGCGCGACGGCCGACACCGCCAGTGAGCGGTGGTCGCGACGATGGCGCAGTGCGAGCGTCACCGGAGCCGACGGATGATCCTGCAGCCCGCGTCCGATCGCGGGCCGGTCGAGTCCGCTGCGCAGGAGGATCGCCGGCGAATGGATCGCGCCGGCGGCCAGCACCACCTCGCGGGCGCCGATCTCGGTTCCGTCCGACAGCGCCACTCCGACGGCACGGCCGCGTTCGATCATCACCCGCTCGACCATCACCCCCGTGCGTACCTCGACGTTCGCGCGAGCACGGGCCCGTTCCAGATACACGTCGGCCACGGTGACCCGACGTCCGTCCTCGTCGCGGGTCAGCATCGCCGGACCGGCGTCGGCCGGAACGCCCGACAGCGGGAACGGCCCGCGGTGCAGCGACCACCCGTGCGAGAGACACGCTTCCACCACGGCCCCCGAGACCGCATCCACCGGCTCGGGCTCCGCGCGACGCAGGGGCACCTCGATCCGACGAAAGCATCGTTCGACCTCGCGCCATCCCCATCCGCGACATCCGAAGTCGCGCTCCCACGAGTCGTAGTCGTCGATCTCGCCCCACAGACCCACCATGGCGTTGACGATCGACGAGCCACCCACGCCCCGACCCCGCAAGTACGGACGGGGTTCCCGACCGGCCACCCGTCGGGCCGTCAAGCCGTCGTGGACGTATCCGGGTTCGGCCACCGCGTCGAGGAACGACGCGCCGGTGACCGACGCCGGAGCGTCGAAGAGACGAAGGTCGGGGCCCACCTCCACCAGGCACACCGAGAGTCCCCGGGCCGACAAGCGATCGGTCAGCACACAGCCGGCCGAGCCGGCCCCGACGACGAGGACGTCGATCAACGCGAATCCGCCCGGACCGTCGTCGTCAGTGCGCGTTCGTCGACGCCGGCAACCCGGCCAGATGCGCCGCGTCGTTGTAGCGAATCAGACGCCACCGACCGGGCCTCACCAGTTCGACCTCGGTGATCGAGGTGTTCTTGGTCCATACCTCGAAGATACCCGTGCCCGACGTGCGCAGCGATTGACGCAGCACGGTGTCGATCACACCACCATGGCAGAAGACCACGACCCGACCCTCGGGATGTCGTTCGATCAGGCCGCGCACGGCGTCACCCACCCGCAACTGGAACGCGGCGATGCTCTCGCCACCGGGGAACGTCTCGCCGTGGGGGTCGTTCTCCCAGTCCGGATCGCCGAACCGGCGTTCGAACTCGTCGTAGGTGAGCCCGTCACAGATCGGACCCGGGTCGTGCTCGCCGAAACGCTCGTCCACCACCATCTCGGCGTGCCCCAGGGCCGGCAGAACGATGTCCCCGGTCTCGCGGGCCCTCGGGTAGTGACTCACGTACACGGCGTCGGCCTCGATCTCGGGATGCGCCGACCAACGATCGCGCAAACGTTCGGCTTGAACGCGACCGAGGTCCGACAGACCCACGCAACTGCGCGGACCCCCGACCACCCGTCTCACCGTCACCTGCGACTCGCCGTGTCGCACGAGAATCACGCGCGTCATCAGACCAACTTCTCGACGAACGCTTCCAGCTGTCGGAGGTTGCGACATTCGTAGGTGCCGTCGGTGTGCGCGCCGTACTCGCCCACGATGGAGTCACCGGTGTTCCAGTACGAACGAGGCTCGGGATTCAGCCAGTACACCTGACGGGCCTTCTGACGGATCTCCTTGATGACCCACGCCTGCGAGGCGTGGTAGTTGTTGCGCGCGTCACCGAGAAAGAGCACCGTGGTCTTGGGACCCACGTCCTTGCCGTACTTCTCCCAGAAGACCTCGAACGCGTGGCCGTAGTCGCTGTGGCCGTCGACCCACACCACGTCGGCCTCGGTGTTGACCCGGTGGATGGCCTCGCCGATGTCCTCGGTGCCCTTGAAGAAGTCGGTGACCTCGTCGATGCCGTCGATGAACACGAACGAACGAACCTTGGAGAACTGGTTCTGGATCGCGTACACCAGCATCAGCGTGAACCGGGCGAAGGCCGCCACGCTTCCCGAGATGTCGGCCACCACCATCAGTTCGGGCTTGGCCGGACGGGGATACTTGAACTTCGGCTCCGCCGGGGTGCCGCCGTACGACAGCGAGTGACGCACGGTGTTGCGGAAATCGAGCGGACCCTTGCGTCCGTGTCGGCGTTTGCGGGCCAGACGGGCGGCCAGCTTGCGCGTGAGCGGATACAGCGACTTCTTCAGCGCCTGCATCTCGTCGCGACTGGCGTGCATGAACTCCACGTCCTCGGGCAGTGGTTTGCGCAGGGTCTTGGCCATGGCCTCGGCACCCCGGTCGGCCACCAACCGACGACGGATCTCGGCCTCGATCTCCTTCTTGAACTGCTCGATGCGACTCTCGTACTCGTCCTTCTCGAGACGCTCCTCGAGGGCGGTGAGTTCGCCCCCCACCTCCTGGCGGCTGGCGTCCATCAACTTCTGCAACATGCCCTCGAGGTCGAGGTTGCGCAGGGTGCGGTAGAGGTAATACGTGCCGCCCACCGGACGACCCGGCTCCATGCCGGCGAAACGTTGCACCGACTGCTTGGCGAGGGCCCGCATCAGGGCCTGATCACCGTTGAGGAGCGCCTGCATCAGCATCTGGGCGATCTCCTCGGGGGTGAGGGCGTCCATGCCCCCCGACGAACCACGGCCGTCGCCCTGCTTCATCTGCTCCTGCATCTCGCGCCACATCTGCTCGAGTTCGTCCTCGGACCCCTCGACCAACTTGTATTCCGGCCCGCGCATCGAGAAGTAGACCTCGAACACCGTCTCGAACGACCGCCAGTGCGCACTGTTCTTGACCAACGTGGCACCCAAGGCGTACTTGAACGCGTCGCGGTCCTCGATGGGGATGTGCTGCACCGCCTCCATGGCGTCGAGGTTCTCGGTCAACGACACCGGAAGCCCGGCGTTGCGGAGCTCGGTGACGAAGCCGGCGAGGAGGTCGAGCACGTCGGTGGTCCTGGCCTCAGACGAGGTCGACGGACAGTTCCTTGGCGGCCTTGGCGATGTCCGTCTGATACTTCAGGAGGACGTGCAAGGTGTCCTTGGCCACCTGGGCGTCGATCGTCTCGATGTTGAGCAACATGATGGTGCGGGCCCAGTCGAGGGTCTCACTGACGCTCGGCGACTTCTTCAGATCCAGTTGGCGGATGCTGCGCACGATGCGAGCCACCTGGTCGGCCAGATTCTCGGTGATGCCCTCCACCTTGGTGAGCACGATTTCCTTCTCGCGCTCCATCGACGGATAGTCGACGTGCAGGTAGAGACAGCGGCGCTTCAAGGCCTCGGACAACTCGCGGGTGTTGTTCGAGGTGAGGAACACCATGGGGATCTGGGTGGCCGTGATGGTGCCGAGCTCGGGAATCGACACCTGGTACTCCGAGAGGATCTCGAGCAACAGGGCCTCGGTCTCCACTTCCACGCGGTCGACCTCGTCGATGAGCAGCACCACCGGATCCGGAGCGCTGATGGCCTCCAGCAGCGGACGCGTCAGGAGGAACTCGCGGCTGAAGATGTCGTCGTGGATCTCGCTCCAACCCTCGCTGTTCTTGTCGGCCTGGATGCGCAGGAGCTGCTTTTTGTAGTTCCACTCGTAGAGGGCCTTGGACTCGTCGAGACCCTCGTAGCACTGCAGACGGATGAGCCGCGCCCCGGTCATGTCGGCGATGCTCTTGGCCAACTGGGTCTTGCCGGTGCCCGCCGGGCCTTCGACCAGGATCGGCTTGGCGAGACGGTCGGCGAGGAACGCCACCCCGGCGATGCCGTCATCGGCGAGGTAGTTGACGTCGCGCAATCCCTCGCGGACTTGTTGAACCGATGTGAAACGGGGAGCCATTCCTCGCACCCTACTGTCCCGCCCGAACGGGCAACCAGTTCGGAGGCACGACCCAAGGGGCTACACACCCGTTCGGGGACCTAATCTGACAGCCGTGGGGGAAACGGGGCCGATGGACGCCGATGTCGGCGCGAACGAGAGCGAACGCGTCGCCCCGAGCGACCCCGATGACGCCACACCCGGCGAGCGCGGCACGGCACGCGATCACGAGCCCGACGAACGCGACGGCATGAGCCACATCCTGCGCAGCAACGCCATCGTCGCCCTGGGCACCGGCCTGTCGCGCTTCACCGGAATGTTGCGGGTGATCGTGTTCGGAGTGATCATCGGTCAGACCGCGCTGGCCGATGCCTACGACGGTGCGAACAACTCCCCCAACGCCGTCTACGAGCTCCTGCTCGGAGGCGTGCTCTCGGCGGCCCTCGTCCCCATGTTCAGCCGAATGCTCGAAGAGGACGACCGCGAATCGGCCGAAGCCATCGTGGGCACGGCCATCATCGCTCTGGCCGCCATCACCGCCGTCGCCACGTTCTTCGCCCCGTGGGTGTTCCGCGTCTTCTCGCTCAATCCCGCCGAGGGAATCGACGTGGACCAGTTCCGCACGGTCGGCACCGCCCTCACGCGCATCTTCCTGCTGCAGATCTTCTTCTACGGAGTGTCGGCGTTGCTCGGTTCGTTGCTCAACGCCCAGCGCCGTTTCTTCGCCGCCGCCTGGTCGCCCGTGCTCGCCAACGTCGTCATCATCTGCACGCTTCTCTACGTTCCGATCCTCCTCGGCCATCGCGACGAAGGCATCCTGCTCCCCGAGGTGCTCAACAGCCCGTCGTTCCGTTGGCTCCTCGGACTCGGCGCCACGGGGGGCATCGCCCTGCAAGCCTTCGTCCTGTTGCCGGCCATTCACCGGGCCGGTCTCAACTTCCGGTTCCGATTCCGCCCCCGACATCCGGCGGTGAAACGACTCGTGGCCCTCAGCGGCTGGACCTTCGGCTACGTGATGGCCAACCAACTCACCGTCATCGTGGTGAAGAATCTGGCCGAACCGGGGTCGGGCGGTCAGGACGCCTTCGCCAAGGCCTCCACGTTCTTCTACTTCCCCCACGGACTGCTGGCCATGAGCATCGCCACCACCTTCATCCCCGAGATGGCCCGCGCGGTGTCGCGACGCGACAAGACGGCTTTCATCGAACGCACGAACCTCGGGATCCGACTGGTCGGACTGTTGACCTTCCCGGCCGCTTTCGCCTTCCTCGTGTTGGCCCGACCCATCATCGGACTGTTGCTGCAACACGGCGAATTCGACGCCATCGCCGCCGACACCACCTCGCGGGCGCTGGCCGGTCTGGCGCTCGGACTGATCGGGTACTCCGTCTACCTGTTCGCCCTGCGCGGCTTCTACGCGCACCAGGACACCCGGACCCCGTTCGTCATCAACTGCTTCCAGAACGTGCTCAACATCATCCTGGCGTTCGCCCTGTCGCCCGCGTTCGACGTCCTCGGACTGGGCATCGCCTTCTCCGTCTCCTACGTCGTGGCCGCCGTGGCCGCCCTGTACGTGCTCAAGGTGAAGGTGCGGGGCTTCTCCGCCCTCGACGTCCTGTTGGGCTTGCTACGTCTGGTCATCGCCGCGGCCAGCATGGGGGCGATCATGTGGGTGGTGTTGCGGCCGATCGGGGACAACTCCGGAGGCGGAGCGCTCGCCAAGATCGTGGTGGGCTCCGCGGTCGGGGTTCTCACCTACATCGGGGCCCTCACCGTGATGCGCGCCCCCGAGGTGGAGCACCTGCGCGTGTTGCGCGACCGACTGCGCGCGTTGCGCGGAAGATCAGCGGGGTAACAACACGAGTTCGTCGCGGTGGACGACCACCGACGGCGAGCCCTCGTCCAGCTGGGACGTACGACGGCCCATCGCCACTCGGGCCTGACCCGCCGACATCGACGCCAGACCCCGGGCCAGAACCGCACCGTCCGAACCGCGGACGTCGACCGTCTCGCCGGCCTCGAAAGCACCCTCGACGGCCACCACGCCGGCGGGCAACAACGACACCGTGCCCCGCAACATGGCGCGGGCCGCGCCCTCGTCGACGGTGAGCGACCCCCGCACCTCGCTGGCGAAGGCCACCCACAGTTGGCGCGCCGACAACGCCCGGTCGGAACCGTGGAACGTCGTGCCGATACCCGAAGTGCCCGCCTCGGCGGCTCGGGTGACCGACACCAACACGTCGTCGATGGTGGCCCGGGCGATCACGGCGCGAATCCCCGACCACGACGCGATGCGCGCCGCCGACAACTTCGACGCCATTCCACCGCTCCCGCGATTCGAACCGGTGGAACCGGCCGTGACGCTCATCAAGGGATCGCTCTCGTGAACGTCGGTGATCAACGTGGCCCCGGCATCCACCCGCGGATCGCTGGTGTAGAGACCCTCGGTGTCGGTGAGCAGGATGAGCAGGTCGGCGCGCAAGAGATGGGACAGGAGCGCCGAGATGTGGTCGTTGTCGCCGAAACGAATCTCGTCGTTGGCGATGGCGTCGTTCTCGTTGACCACCGGGACGCAACCGAGCTCGAGCAGTCGCTCGAGGGTGCTGCGCGCGTGCAGGTACTGGGTGCGGTCGATGAAGTCGTGGGGCACCAGCAACACCTGGGCGGCCACCAGAGAATGCGACGCGAACCGCGAGTTGTACACCTCCATCAGTCGACTCTGACCCGCGGCCGCCAGCGCCTGGAGAGTGCGCATGTCGGTGGGACGCTCGCTGAGACCCAACGCCGACACTCCGGCCGACACCGCGCCCGAGGTGACCAGCACCACTTCGTGACCCGCCGATCGCAGTTCGGCGATCTGACGACAGACGTCGGCGATGATGTCGCGATCGATGACGCCGAGGTCGTCGGTGAGCGACGAACTTCCGATCTTGGCCACGATGCGCATGACGAGGACGGTACCGGTTGGGCCGATCAGTTGTCGGGCGAATAGTCGAACGAGAAGTCGGCGATCCAGACGACGTCGCCCTCGCGGGCCCCGGCTCGGGCCAACAGTCTTGGGACGCCGAGTTTCTTCAGGCGCTCCTCGATGTAGGTCATGGCCTCCGGAGTGGTGACGTCGTTCAGGTGCACCGCGCGCTCGGCCTTGCGGCCGTGCACCCGGAACCCGCCCGACACCAGACGTTCCACCCACGCGCCGTCGGACTCGGGCTTCAAGATGACGCGACCCTCGGTGACCGGCTGATCCTGACGAGCCTCGTGCACCAGGCTGGCCAGTCGACCCACGAGATCGCGCACCCCCTGATTGGTCACCGACGAGATCATCATGTCGTTCCACGATTCGATCATCTCGGGGGTGGCCGAATCGGTCTTGGTCCCCACCACCACCCGGGGTCGATCGAGCAACGTGGGGTCGTAGGACTCCAACTCGCGCAGCAGGATCTCCAATTGTTCGGCCGGCGACGTGTCGTCCACGGGTGCCAGATCGATGAGCACGCAGAGAACGCGGGCGCGCTCGATGTGGCGCAGGAAGCGGTGTCCGAGACCCTTGCCCTCGGACGCCCCCTCGATGAGCCCGGGGATGTCGGCCACCACGAACTCGGTGCTGCCGTCGAGTCGCACGACGCCGAGGTTGGGTTCGAGAGTGGTGAAGGGATACGCGGCGATCTTGGGTTTGGCGGCCGAGATCACCGAGATCAGGGTGCTCTTGCCGGCGTTGGGAAAACCGACGAGGGCCACGTCGGCCATCAACTTCAGTTCGAGTTTCAGCCACCGCTCCTCGCCGTGCTCGCCCTGTTCGGCGAACGACGGCGCCCGTCGGCGGTTGGTGAGGAAGCGGGCGTTGCCGCGACCTCCACGGCCACCGTGCGCGGCCAACCAGCGATCACCGTGATCCACGAGGTCGGCCAGCACCTCACCGGTGTACATGTCGCGAACCACGGTTCCCTCGGGCACCTTCACCTCGAGGGTCTCGCCCCGCTTGCCGTGTTGGTCCTTGCCCATTCCGTGCACGCCGTTGCCGCCGATGCGGTGCGGATGGTCCCGGAACGCCAGCAACGAAGCCACGTTGCGGTCGGCCACCAACCAGATGTCGCCACCACGACCACCGTCACCGCCGTTCGGCCCGCCCATCGCCACCGGTCCCTCGCGACGGAACGACACGCAACCGGCGCCACCGTCGCCGGCTTTCACGTTCAACTGGCACTCATCGACGAACTGACTCATGGGACGACCTCGCTCTCACGCTACCGATCCGGACCCGTCTTTGCCGGCGAGGCCCGACGCCGCAACCCCGACACAGCGGTGTCGTATCGTGGGAACGTGAACGAGCCCGACCGCGACATGCAAGAGCGAGCCGAACGTTGGGCGAGCACCATGTCCGGTTCGAACTCGGCCCACGGCATCACGTTGGCGCACGCCGACTCCTGGGCGGGCACCGGCGAGACGACCACCGTGCCGCGCGAGGCCCGCGAACACGCCGAGGACTCCCGCCTCAGTCGTCTCGCCACCCGCGCGTTCGGCGCCGGCGACCGCGCGCGACCCGAGGAACCCGACGAGTTCCGCACCTGTTTCGAGCGCGACCGCGACCGCATCCTCCACGCCCCGGCATTCCGTCGTCTGGCCGGCAAGACCCAGGTGTTCGTCTTCCCCGACGATCATCAACGCACGCGATTGACGCATGCACTCGAGGTGGCCCAGGTCGCGGTGGCGGTGGCTCGTCCCCTCGGTCTCAACGTGGCGCTCACCGAGGCCATCGCACTCGGCCACGACTGCGGACACGGTCCCGGAGGACACGCGTCCGAGGACGCCCTGGCCCCCTACGTCGACTCCGGATTCGACCATGCGGTGTGGGGTGCCGACGTCACTCTCGCTCACCTCAATCTGTGTCGCCACACCCTCGACGGCATCCGCAACCATTCCTGGAGTCGCCCGGCCCCGGGCACCCCGGAAGGCGAGGTGGTCAGCTGGGCCGATCGCATCGCGTACGTGTGCCACGACTTCGAGGACGCCGTCGACGCCCGAATCGTCGCCGTCGACCACCTGCCCGAGATCGTGCGATCGCGGTGCGGAGAGAGTCGGGGATCTCAATTGAGCGCCTTCATCACCTCGATGATCCGCGCCGCGATGAACACCGGCCGGGTGGGCATGGAACCCCCCGTCGCCGAGGCTCTGGCCGAGTTCCGTCGCTTCAACTACGAGCGGGTCTACCTGCGCCCCGAGAGCCGGGCCCAAGCGACGGCCGTCATCGACCTGTTGCGGGCGCTCGTCGAGCACTACACCGCGACACCGGCGTTGTTGCCCACGGGAGAACTCCTCGATCGGGGATCGGACGAGGCCCGCTTCGCCGCGGTGAGTTACGTGGCCGGAATGACCGATCGGTTCGCCTGTCGTCAGGGAACGGCCCTGCTGGGCTGGGACGCCGAACGGCTACCGAAGGGAATCGACGTCTGAGGAAGTGCCGATGATCGCCCGAGGGACGACCGCATGGAGAAATCAGTCGGCCGGGATGACGTCGATGACGCGGCGGCCTTTGCGCTCGCCGAACTTCACCACTCCGTCGACCAGAGCGAACAAGGTGTCGTCGCCACCGCGGCCGACGTTCTTGCCGGGGTGGAACTTGGTGCCGCGCTGACGGATCACGATGGTGCCCGCGGTGATGCTGGTGCCCGCGAAGGCCTTCACGCCGAGGCGCTGTGCGTTGGAGTCACGACCGTTGCGGGTTGAGCCGCCGCCCTTTGTCTTCGACATGTCTCAGCCTTTCGCGATGGAGGTGATCTCGACCACCTGGTAGTGCTGACGATGACCGTAACGGCGCCGCTGGTTGGTGCGACGCTTGTAGGTGAAGCCATCGATCTTGGGGCCCGCGGCCGAGCCGACGATACGACCCGAGACCTTGGTGCCGGCGAGTTGGGTGGGTGTGGCCAGAACAGTGTCGCCGTCGACGACCAGCACGGGCGTGAAGTCCACCGTGGCACCCTGTTCGGCGCCGAGGAGTTCAACATGCACTTGCTGGCCCTCGGTCACACGGACCTGCTTGCCACCGGTTGCGATCACTGCGTACATAGCGAATGGCGACTCTACCTGCCGGAACGGGAGCAAACCAACGCCCCCGCGGGATCTCCCGCCCGATCAGAGCAACAGATCGTGATTCACCAGCACACCGCGCCCCTGGCAGTCGGGGCATTGGCCGGCGAAACTCGTGAGCAGGCCCTCCCCGATCCGCTTGCGGGTCATCTCGACGAGCCCCAGTTCGGAGATGTCGAAGACCTGGGTGCGGGTCTTGTCGCGCGACAGGGCCGACCGGAAGGCCTCCACCACCTTGCGGCGGTTCTCCTTGATCTCCATGTCGATGAAGTCGATCACGATGATTCCGCCGATGTCGCGCAGGCGCAATTGGTGGGCCACCTCCTCGGCGGCCTCCAAGTTGTTCTGGAACACGGTGGCCTCGAGGTTGGAGGTGCCCACGTTGCGCCCCGTGTTGACGTCGATGACCGTCAGCGCCTCGGTGTGCTCGATGATCAACGAACCACCCGAGGGCAACCACACCTTGCGATCGAGGGCCTTGTGGATCTGTTCGTGGACGTGGTGCTTCTCGAAGATCGGCAGACCCTCGGCCGTGGCGTCGAAGTACTCCACGCGATCGGCCAACTCCGGATTGAACGCCTGCACGTAATCCCGGACGTCCTCGTACAACTGGCGGTCGTCGATGACGACGCCGCGATAGTCGCTGTTGAACTCCTCGCGGATCACCCGCACGGCCAACGGCGGTTCGCGGTACAGCAAGGTCGGTCCGTTGGCTTTCTTGGCCTTGGCTTCGATGTCGTTCCATTGCTCGACGAGTCGGGTCATGTCGGCGCGCAGCTCGTGCTCGGTGGCGGTCTCGGCGGCCGTTCGCACGATCAAGCCGTGCTCGGCGGGCTTCACCCGGTCGAGGATGTTGCGCAGACGCTTGCGTTCGGCGTCGGGCAGGCGCTTGGAGATTCCGTACGTCTTGGAGTTGGGAATCAACACCACGAATCGTCCCGGCAACGACACCTCCTGGGTGAGTCGCGCACCCTTCACCCCGATGGGATTCTTGGTGACCTGACACACGATCAGCTGCTTGCCCTTGAGGATCTGTTCGATGCGGGGCTGGCTGTCGACGATGTCCTCGGCGTCGTACTGCACGTCACCCCGGTACAACACCGCGTTCTTGGGGGTGCCGATGTCGACGAAGGCCGCCTCCATGCCCGGAAGCACGTTCTGCACCTTGCCCACGTAGATGTTGCCGTGGATCTGCGCCACGTCGTCGGCGGGGCGACTGACGTAATGCTCGATGAGGCTGCGACCCTCGAGCACGGCGACCTGGGTGAGGTTGGGCCGCACCTGCACGCACATGAAATGTCGACCGATGGGACGACCGTTGCGCTCGCGACCCCGGCGACGCTCGACCACGTCGGCGTCGGTCGAGCGGGTCGTGCCCCGTTCCTCGGACCCGCCGCCGCGACCCCGACCGTTGCGGCGGCGCTTCTTGCGCGCTCCCCCGTCGGCGCTCGGGGTCTCACCGGCGGTCGGAGCCGACGACGCGGCCGAGGCAGCCGGTGACTTGGGGCCCTTGGCACTTTTGGCGCGACCCGTGGCGGGCGCTCCGGCTCGGGTTCCCCCGGGCATGGTGACCGACGGACCCGACGGCGGAGCCGGACGGGTGTCGCCGATCTTGGGTCGCGGGACCACCGCCCGGGCGGCGGCCTCGGGTGAGGGCCGTCCCTCGCTCAGACGCTCGGGAAGTTCGGACGGATTCGAACCGGCACCGGAGTCGACGCCGTCGATGTCGTTGTCGTCGTCATCGAGGTCGTCGTCGAGTCCGTCGTCGGACTCCGATTCGGATGCGGCGCCGTGGGCGCTGTTGGTGCGGGGCCGATTGCGACCACCACGCGAACCGCGTCGACGCTTCTTTCGTGCGGCCGCGGCGACATCCGTGGTCGGGGCCTCGGCTCCGCCTTCGGTGGCCGACTGGCCCGCGGAAGCTCCGGTCGGTTCAGCCCCGGTCGATTCAGCTCCGGCCGGCTCGGGCTGCGAGCGATCGTGATCGGGGTTCTCGGGGATTTCGGACATGGTGTTGTTCCTTTCTCATGCGCACACCGTCGGGTGCGCAGCACGGGCGGTGAGCACGTCGACGCGCACTCCGTCCCGTTCGATCCATTGGTTGATTCGGAGCACCCGGGTGAGGTGATTCCACGGCTCACATCCGGGCACCAGGGCTTCGACCAGTTCGGTCGGGCGAATTCCGCGACCGGCGGTGGTGAGAACCGCCTCGATCAACTCGCCTCGGGACTCCCCCAACCATCGCGTCGGGAGAACCTCGCGATGTTCGGGTGAGATGGGGGCCAGGTGCAAGATGCCCGGACGAACGTCGTCCCGACGGGTCTCGCCCTTGCGTTCGCGATCGAGCCAGACCTCGGTGGAGGCGTTGACCCGTTCGATCCCGGCGACGACGTCGGGGGCGTCCACGGTCATCACCCACGTGGTGGCGACCACATCCTCCTGCAGCGACGCCTCGGACGCACCACACTCGCGCACACCGGTCACCGACATACCCACGGGGAGGCTGTCGTCGAGACGTCGGGCGACCTCGTCGAGGTCGTCGACCCCGAGGCCCGCGTTCTCGGCGAAGGTGACGTCGAGCAACTCGATCAACGACTCGGCGCCGGTGGGCAACGCCAGCCCGAAGGCCATCTTGATGCGGGGGGTGAAGCCGGTGGACATGGCCACGGGTATCTCGGCCTTGCGCAGGCTCCGCTCCCAGATGCGCGCCACGTCGCGATGCCCGGTGAAGCGAACCTTGCCCAGCTTGGAGTAACTGATGCGCGCCTTCACGACGTCACCGCCATCTTGGATCGCAGGCTGATGGGGACCGACCCACCGAGAGCCAGATTCTGGCCGGTGCCCTGACTGCCACCCGCCGGAGCCACCGGCGAGGCCACGATGTGCTCGAGACCGTCTCCGGTGCACACGCCGCAGTCGTAGCAGGGCGTCCAGCGACAGTCCTCGAGTCCGGCTTCGGCCAACGCCGAGCGCCAGTCCTGCCACAAGAAGTCGTGGTGCAGTCCGGCCGACAGGTGGTGCCACGGGAACACCTCGTTCTCGTCGCGATGCCGCGTGACGAACCAGTCGGGCGACAGACCCTCGGCGGCCATGGCGTCGAGCCAACGATCGAGCACGAAGAACTCGGACCACTCCTGGAACACGCCTCCCTCGCGCCACACCCGCTCGATCACCGCTCCCACGCGACGATCACCACGACTGGCGATCCCCTCGGCCAGAGTGGCCGCCGGGTCGTGCCACTTCACCTGCACGCCCTTGGCCCGACCGGCGGCCTCGCGCACGAGTCCGATCTTGCGTCGCAACTCGGGAACGCCGTTCTGGCCGAACCACTGGAACGGTGTGTGCGCCTTGGGCACGAAGCCGCCCACGCTGACCGTCACACTGGCGCGATTGGTGTGCTTCTTCCCGATCGCCACGCATCCCGCGGCCAGATCGACGATGCCCTCGGTGTCGATGTCGGTCTCGGTGGGCAGCCCGGTGAGGAAATAGAGCTTCATGCGCGACCAGCCCGACGAGAAGGCCGACTCGACCGCGCCGTAGAGATCCTCTTCGGTGATGAGCTTGTTGATCACCGTGCGCAGACGCCAGGTTCCGGCTTCGGGGGCGAACGTCAATCCGCTGCGGCGACCACTGGCCACCTTGGCCGCCAAACCGACGGTGAACGCGTCGACCCGCAGCGACGGCAGGCTCACCGTGGGGGCTCCGCAGGCCGTGGGGTCGGGAACGATCGAGGTGACCACGGATTCGATTCCACTGAAGTCGGCGGTCGACAACGACGTCAGGCTCACCTCGTTGTAACCGGTTCGCTTCAAGCCCTCGGCGATCATCGTGCGCACCTGTTCGGCCGGTCGTTCCCGCACCGGTCGGGTGATCATGCCCGCCTGACAGAAACGGCAGCCGCGCGTGCATCCCCGGAAGACCTCCACGGCCAGACGGTCGTGGACCACCTCGGTGAGCGGCGCCAAGGGACGCTTGGGGTACTGCCACTGACCGAGATCGGACACGGTGCGCTTGGTGACCAACTCGGGAACGTCGGCGTGGGCGGGAGTGATGGCCACGACCCGATCGCCGTCGTAAGCGACCTCGTACATCGACGGCACGTAGACGCCGGGGATCTTGGCCAATTCGCGCAGCACCGCTTGGCGTGAGCCCTCGGTGCGCCCCGAGGCCTTCCACTCCCGCACGATCTCGGTGATCTCCCCGATGACCTCCTCACCCTCGCCGAGGACGGCGCAGTCGATGAAGTCGGCCATGGGTTCGGGGTTGAACGCGGCGTGTCCGCCGATGATCACGAGCGGGTCGCCCGGCCGACGCTCGGCCGCGCGCACCGGGCAGCCGGCCAGATCGACCATGTTCAGGACGTTGGTGTAGACCAACTCGGCCGACAGGTTGAACGCCAGGATGTCGAACTCGTCGGCGGCCCGGTGGGTGTCGACCGAGAACAACGGGATCCCCCGCTCGCGCATGAGGGCCTCGAGGTCGACCCAGGGCGCGTACGTACGCTCGGCGACGGCGTCGGGGCGCTCATTCAGGATCTCGTACAGGATCTGCAAGCCCTGATTGGGCAGGCCGACCTCGTACACATCGGGGTAAGCGAGGAGCCAGGCCACCTTGCCGTGACCGTGCTGGGGCGACGCTGCCCCGTCCTCGCAGCCGATGTAGCGGGCTGGTTTGCGCACCCTCGCGAGGAGCGGTTCGAGCCGCGGCCAGAGGGATGACATGACGGGCAAAGTGTACCGTCGACCCCGGCGCGACGGGGCTCGAACCTGTGGATAACCGGCTATCGGAGGCGGCGCATGTGGACGCTCTCGACCAGACCGATCATGATCGCGAAGGCGATGAGCGACGATCCCCCGTAGCTGACGAAGGGCAGGGGCACCCCGGTGACGGGCATGATCCCCATGGTCATCCCGATGTTCTGGAAGACGTGCCAGAGGATCACCCCGAAGATGCCCGCGCACAGGTACGACCCGAAGGTGTCGCGGGCCAGGTTGGCCACCCGCCAGATGCGGAAGAGCATCAGGCCGAACAGGCCGACCACCAGTCCGCCCCCGATCATGCCGAACTGCTCGGCCACGGCCGAGAAGATGAAGTCGCTCTGCTGCACCGGGATGAACTTGCCGTTCGTGAGCGGACCCTGCAGATAGCCCTTCCCGAACCAACCGCCGGTGGCCACCGCCCGCTTGGCGTACCGGACCTGGAACACGTACTGCTGCAGGCTCTCCTCGGTGGAGTTCTGGTTGATGAAGGCTTCGATGCGTCGCAACTGGTAGCGGTCGACGATGCCGGCGATGATCGCGGCCGCGATGGTGGCCACGGTGAGCAGCGAGATGAGCGCGAGATATCGCAACTTGGCCCCGGCCATCACCAGCACGCAGATGGCCCCCACGATCATCACGAAGGCCGAACCCAGGTCGGGTTGCACGATGATGAGCGCCACCGGGACGCCGACCAACAGCAACCCGGTGATGAACTGTGAGTAGCTCATCACCGATTCGCGGGATTCGCTGTAATAGGCGGCCAAGGCCACCAACACCGCCGGCTTGGCGAACTCGGCGGGCTGGAAGGAGATCGGCCCCAGGTCGAACGACAGTCGCGCACCACCGCGCAGGGCGCCGGCCGACAGCACCAACACCAACGCGATGATGGAGACGCCGTACAGGAAGTAGGCGCGGTCGTTCAAGAGCGTGTAGTCGAAGGACATGACGACCGCCAGCACCACCGCCGACACGATGAGGAAGACCACCTGACGCGTGGCGAACCAATACGGATCGGAGTCGATCTTCCAGAAGGTGGCGCTGTAGATCGAGAAGGCCCCCACCACGGCCAGGACCGCGACGGTCGAGACGAGCACCCAGTCGATGTTGCGTTGCGGCGAACCGAGACTGGAGCGGATGTTGCCCAACCCACTGTCGGGTCGGCGCTTCATGATGGGCAGCGACATCAGTCGCGCCCGCCGTAGGCCGCGCCACCGAGGCAACGGGTGCTGGGCAATCGTCGCTCGGGGGCGGCCACCAGCGACTCGGTGTTCAACGGATTGGACGGCACCACCGGACCCATGGTGGCCGCACCGGCCACGGCCATGAACATGCACTTCACCACCGGCGCGGCGGCCTTGGCGCCGTAGCCCGCCTTCTCGAGGTACGCCGACACCACGATCGGTCGCGTGCGGTCGAGGCTGAAGGCGGCGAACGCCGAGGAGTCGTTCCACGGAAGGCTGGCCGCACCCTGAGCGGTTCCGGTCTTGCCCGCGATCGGAAGATCGTCGAAGGGATAACTGCGGAAGAGGCGTTCTCCGGTGGTGGCGTGATAACTGCCGTTGTCGGTGCCCGGACCGGTGATCACGCGGGTCAGACCCTTCACGATGGGGTCCAGCACGTCGGGCGGGATGTTCAACGAACGGATGGTGTTCTTCATTCCGAGGTTCAACACCACCGACGACTGCGACAGATCGGCCACGCCCACCTGATCCGAGTCGGGAGTGCTGGGCGACAACAGCGCGAGGGCGATCAAGGGGCGGTTCACTTCTCCCCCGTTGCCGAGGGCTCCGTAGGCCTGGGCCAACTGGATGGGCGAGGCCGCCAGCAGACCCTGACCGACCGACAACTGCACGTTGTCTCCGACGAGGTAGTTGGGACTCTCCCCCTCCATCAGCACACCGTCCTCGACGAGCTGACGCTTGCTCTCCTTGTCGGGCACCCGACCGGCCGACTCGAAGGGAAGGTCGATGCCGGTGCGCGAGCCGAACCCGAACTTGCGCACCTCCTCCTGCAGGATCGGTTGACCGCCGCGTTCGGAGAAGATCTCCTCGCCGATCTTGTAGAAGAAGGTGTCGGTGGACACCGCGAGGGCGTCCTCCACGGTGACCGAACCGTAACGACAGGCGTAGTTGCCGCCGCCGCACAGGGCGTTTCGATAGATGCACTTGACGACCTGACAGGTCTCGCGATCGATGCTGACCAACGTGTACGAACCCTGGTCGAGGTAGCGGTAGCTCGCCCCGCCGGGCAACTGGCCGGTGGCCAGAGCGGCGTAGGCGACGAAGGGCTTGAAACTCGAGCCCAGGTTGTATTGACCCGAGATGGCCCGGTTCACCAGCAACGACTGGTCGGGGTCCTTGGTGTTCGGGAAGATCTGGGCGAACTTGTCACCGGAGATGCCCGAGTTGAACCAGCGGTTGTCGAACGTCGGATAACTCGCCAGCGCCCACACCTCGCCGTTCGAGTAGTCCATCATGACGACCGATCCGGCCGGTGCCTTGAGGTTGGCGCACTCGGGGAACTGCGGTTTGACCAGCTGTCGCTTCTCGTCCTTGGCCTGACAGGCCACGATGAAACGATTCAGGCGAAGTTGCGTCTCGAGCGCCTGCTCGGCGAACTGCTGGTAGTCGAGATCGATCGCCAACTGCAGGTCGTTGCCCGGCACCGGCTCCACCCGCTCGACGACGCGCAGGATCGCACCCCGCGAGTCCACCTCGTAGCGCACGTACCCCGGGGTGCCGCGGAGATAGGGCTCGAAGATCTTCTCGACACCGAACTGACCGACTCTCTCGTTGAGGTCGTAACCCAGATCCTTGTACTGCGCGGCGTCGCTCTTGGTGATGGCCCCGAGATAGCCGACGACGTGCGCGGCCAACGGGGCGTAGGGATACTCCCGTTTCCATTGGATGGTGGCGTCCACCCCCGGGAAATCCTCGGAGCGTTCGAGCAGGTACGCCACCGTCTCCTCGCTGACGCCCTCCTTCAGGGGCATCGGCAGCAACGGGCTGTAGCGGGATCCGGTGCGCTCGCCGGTGGACCCGACGGGGCCGGCGTAGCGCGTCTCCATGTCGTCGACGTCCATGTCGAGAACCGGAGCCAAGCGCGCGAAGAGTTCGAGTCGGTCGTCGTCGTCGCGCATGGCCTCCCAGGCGACGGTGACCGCGACGATGCGTTCGTTGTCGGCCATGATGCGACCCTCGCGGTCGAAGATGCGGCCGCGCTCGGGGAGCAGCTTCACCGTGCGGGTCTTGTTCGACTGCACCTTCAACTCGAGCGATGACGAGTCCACCACCTGCAGGAACCACATCCGCAGTCCGAGGGCCGTGAAGATCACGGTGGCCACGACTCCGAGGGCCACCAGGCGCGAGGATCTGCGGTCAGTCGCCATGGACACAGCCTGCCATCGACGAACGCCCCGCGGGATTCACCCGCGTCACCTCGCTCACAGGAACACCTCCGACGGTGGGGCCAGACGTTGCGAGCGCCGCACCGCCAGACACCATCTCATCGCCGGTACCACGGCGTACGCCGCGATGCCGTTGAAGACGGCCACCACGATCATCACCTTCACGAGACGCGCGGAGATCCAGCCCTCCACCCCGATCCAGTTGGCGACCACCGGTTGCACGAACATCGCCGCGGCCGACAAACCCGCGCAGGTGACCGCGTTCAACCAACGCGGGTTGGCCAGCGAGGCCGAGAACGCGAACCCGCCCGCGAAGCCGGCGAGCCCGTAGACCAACGCCGACAATCCGAGAGGCGAGGTGAGCACGCAATCGAACATCAATCCCAGAACGAAACCGGCGAAGGCACCTCCCTCGGGACCGGCGGCCACCCCGGCACCGATCGACATGCACAACAGCAACTGGATGACGATGCCGAACGGCGTCAGCTCGGACAACAGAGTGGTCTGCACCGCGAGAGCGGGCAGACCGACCATGATCAGCCGCACCGAGGGGCGATTGACGAGGTCGATCATCGGCCCGACACCACCGGCTGGTACAGCAGGACCCGGACGAAGTTGAGCGTGGTCAGTCGCGCCGTGAGACGCACCTCCAACACCGCGCCCGCGGTACCGGTGCGCTCGACGATCTTGATGACGCGCCCGACCACGATGCCGCGCGGGGCGAGGCTGCTCGATCCGCCCGAGGTGATGACGAGCGCACCCACCCGGACCTCACCGAAGCGCGCGTTCTGGTCGATGAACTCCACCACCGGCGCCTTGTCGGGCCCCCGACCGCGGAAGATGCCGGTCTCGACGGAGGGAAGGTTGTTGATGTCGATCGTGGTGGTGGGAGCGGCCGTCGTCGCTCCGGGCGCGATGGTCGACACCGCCACGGTGGTCGGAGTCAACGCGTCGAAATCCACACCGCTCAGATCGACCGTGGACGTCGTGGTGGCGGGATTCGTCGTCGTGACCGCGGCGGGCGCCACCGTGGAAACACCGCTACCGGTGGTCGCCGGGGCCCGCGAGGTGGTGGTCGTCGGCGGGACGGTCGTGGAGGTGGTGGTCGTCGTCGACGTGGTGGTCGTGGTGGAGGTGGTCGTGGTGGTCGTCGTCGCGGGGTCCTCACCCTGGTTCACGATCTGCACCGGAATGGCGTACTGCACGTCGCTCGTGAGCATCACGACCGAGCGATTCGGAAACACCTGGGTGACCTTGCCCACCAGTCCGGCGGCGTTGACCACGGCCATTCCCACCTGCAATCCGCGGTCCGAGCCCTGATTGATCTCGACCGTCTGGGAGAAGTTCGACGGCGAACCACCGATCACCTGCGCGGTGACCGAGGAGACGTCGGCCAGGTTGTCGATGCCGTTCAGGGCCAACAGCTCCTGGGCGTCCCGAACGATGGCCAGAGCGGCGATGAAGGCGCCCTCCTGCTGATCGAGTCGATCACGGAGTTGCTCGTTCTCGGCTTCCAGTTCGCCGTAGTTGGTGACGCCGCGCCAGGCGTTCTGAATCGGCCGCGTGACGACGCGGGTGGCCTCCTCGACCGGATGGAAGACGAAACCGAAGACGTTGCGCGCTCCCCCGACGATGCCGTTGCCCTGTTGATCGAGCGTGATCAACAGGATCGACGTCAGCGCCAACAGAGCCACGGCTCGTCGTCGGCTGACCGAGTAGATCGGCATCGGTTCGCCCGCCCCTATTCGCCGCTCTGGGAGAGCAATCCGCCCATCATCTCGATGTTCTCGAGCGCGCGACCGGATCCGATGACGACCGAGTACAGCGGGTCGGGTGCGATGTTGATGGGCATTCCGGTCTCGTGGGCCAGACGCCGATCGATCCCGGCCAACAAGGCGCCACCGCCGGTGATGGTGATGCCCTGGTGCATGATGTCGGCCGCCAGTTCGGGTGGCGTCTTGTCGAGCGTGGTGCGCACGGCGTCGACGATGGCCGCCACGGGTTCGGCGATGGCCTCGCGCACCTGATCGGTGGACAGCGTGATCGTGCGCGGTAGACCGCTGATGAGATCGCGTCCCCGGATCTCGGCCTTCATCTCCTCGGCGAAGGGCCACGCCGAACCCATCTGGATCTTGATGTCCTCGGCGGTGCGCTCACCGACGGCGAGGGAGAACTCCTTCTTCAGGAACGACACCACGGCCTCGTCCAGTTCGTCGCCGGCCACCCGCAACGACTGGGCGGTGACGATGCCCCCGAGCGAGATGACGGCCACCTCGGTGGTGCCACCACCGATGTCGACGATCATGTTCCCGCTCGGCTCGTGGACCGGCAGGTCGGCGCCGATGGCGGCCGCCATGGGTTCCTCGATGATGTGGACCGGCTTGCGGGCCCCGGCGTACTCGGCGGCGTCCTGCACCGCGCGTTGTTCGACCCCGGTGATGCCCGAGGGCACGCAGATCACCATGCGGGGCTTGCTCCACCGACTGCTGTGCACGCGCTGGATGAAGTAGCGCAACATCTTCTCGCAGACCTCGAAGTCGGCGATGACCCCGTCCTTCAGGGGGCGCACGGCGCGGATGTGGCCCGGCGTGCGGCCCATCATGCGCTTGGCCTCCTCGCCCACGGCCACCGGGCGTCCGTCGGCCACGTCGAGGGCCACCACCGACGGCTCGTTCAGAACCACGCCCTGACCCCGCACGTAGATCAGGGTGTTGGCCGTCCCGAGGTCGATCGCTATGTCGCGCCCGAGGGCCAGCGGGTTACTGCGGGCCATGGCCAGAGCCTCCTACGGTGGTGTCGAGACCGGTACGCGGGTCGGCACCGTCGGCGGCGCCGGCGAACCGGATGAATCGCCGAAATGTTACAGATTGGGGAAGAAAATGCCGATCTCGCGGACCGCCGACTCCAAGGAATCGCTGCCGTGGACCAGGTTTTCGGTGAAAAGAATGCCCAAATCGCCACGAATCGTGCCGGGGGCCGCGTTGCGCGGATTGGTGGCGCCCATCATCGTGCGCACGACCTCCCAGGTGTTCTCCGGACCCTCGAGCACCAGGGCCACCACCGGGCCGCGGGACATGAAGGCCACCAGGTCGGCGTAGAAGCCCTTGCCCACGTGCTCCTCGTAGTGGCGCGCCAGGGTGTCGGCGTCGAGACGACGCAGTTCCATGGCCACCAACGTGAGCCCCTTGGACTCGAAACGGGACAGAACGGAACCAACGAGACCCCGCTCGACGGTGTCGGGCTTCAGCAGGACGAGAGTGCGATCGGACATGTCGTCAGGCTACCGGCGATGCCCCGTGAGCCCTCCGGGGATCAGGGCATCGAGGCGGCCAGGTGCGGGCGCGCCGCACCGACGACGTAGAGCGAACCGGTGACCAGAATCGCGTCGTCGGGACCGGCCTCGCGCAACGCTCGGTCGATCGCCCGTTCGACCGAGGGCGCCGATTCCACGGCGTCGCACCCGATGCGACGCGCCGCCTCGACCAGATCGGCGGCCGGCATCCCGCGTGGCGACGGGGCCGGACAGCAGATCACCAGATCGAACTCGTCGGCCCGCAGGGCCGACAGCATGTCGTCGGGGTCGCGTCCGCGCAGGCATCCCACCACCAGCACCCGACGTCCGGCCGGATCGAAGTCCTCGAAGAACACCGCCGCGCACACGTCGGCGCCGGCCGGATTGTGCGCACCGTCGATGATCACGAGCGGCTGGTGACCCATCACCTCGAAGCGGCCGGGCATGCGAACCGCGGCCATCGCCTCGTCGATCACCTCCTGCTCGAGGGGGCGCGCGAAGAACGTCTCGACCGCCGTGATCGCCACCACCGCGTTGTCGGCCTGATGTCGGCCGTGCAGCGGAACCAGTACGTCGGAGTAGATCGTGGTGGGAGTGCGCAGGGTCACCAGTCGACCACCCAGGGCGAGCTGGTTGCCGTCCACGTCGAAGTCGGTCCCCCGCACCAGCATCGACGCCCCGCCCGCCGAGGAGAAGATGTCCACGAGGTCGGGGGCGGTCTCGCCGCACACCACCGCACTGCCGGGCTTGACGATTCCGGCCTTCTCACGGGCGATGTCGGCCTTGGTCGGTCCGGCGAACTCCGTGTGATCGAGTCCGATGTTGGTGATCACCGCCACCTGTGCGTCCACCACGTTGGTGGCGTCCCACCGACCCAACAGTCCGACCTCGATCACCATGACGTCGACCGCCTCGTCGGCGAACCAACGGAACGCGGCCGCGGTGCAGATGTCGAAGTAGCCGGGACGGACCCCCGACAACATCTCGAGGTCGGCGATGGCGGCGACCTGTTCGGCGAACGACTCGTCGGAGATGTGAGCGCCGTCGATGGCGAAGCGCTCGTTCACCCGCTCGAGATGGGGGCTGGTGTAGGTGCCCACCCGCAGACCGCTGGCCATCAACAGTCGACTGATCATCTGCGCGGTCGAACCCTTGCCGTTGGTCCCGGTGATGTGGACGACCGGGGCACAGTGCTGGGGATCCCCCATGAGTTCGCAGAGTCGGGTGATGACGTCGAGCGACGGCGACTCGATACGACCCGTCTTCTGGTACGACGCCCGATCGTCGAGATACGAGAGCGCTTGCTCGTAGGTCACGGGAACCGCGCCGTCGGTCAGCTGGCCGCGCGACGCGGGCGGGTCGCCCGGGTCGCGGTGCGCAACACCAGTTCGGGCGCCGACTTGTGGCGCACCGAGCCCTCGTCG
>VFQT010000262.1_pt1 | contig 82782 bp, 73 predicted proteins | sample 3512381 | NCBI WGS metagenome assembly VFQT01 (sample SAMN10412376, study PRJNA504923) | tailings metagenome | isolation source: Relicate 2 Philex TSF3 active mining site | place: Philippines: Tuba, Benguet | collected 2017-08-29
TCGCCGAGGGACAAACCCTCTCCCTCACCCTCTCGGCTTCCGACGCCGACCTCCCAGCCCAGACCCTCACCTACTCCCTCACCTCCGGTCCCGATGGCATGACCGTCACCTCGGCAGGTCTCCTGACCTGGACCTCCACAGAAGCCCAGGGCCCTGGTTCCTACACCGTCACCGTTGCCGTCTCCGATGGGGTCACTGCCGCCTCCCGCTCCTTCGCGGTCACTGTCGCCGAGGTCAACACAGCTCCGACCCTTGCGGTCATCCCCGACCAGACTCTCGTTGAGGGACAGGCCCTCTTCCTCACCCTCTCGGCCTCCGACGCCGATCTCCCAGCCCAACCCCTCACCTTCTCCCTCTCCTCCGGCCCCATCGGCATGACTGTGACCGGTGCCGGCGTCCTCACCTGGACTACCACCGAGGCCCAGGGCCCCAGCACCAATACCATCACCGTGGCCGTCTCGGATGGGGTCACCTCGGTCAGCCGTTCGTTCACCGTCATGGTCACCCGCAACACGCTCCCACTGACTATTGTGGGTACCGTGATCGATGGCTACATCGCTGGGGGATTCGTCTGGTTTGATGCCAACCTGAACGGGGTCTTTGAAACGGCAGAGCCAAGCACCTCCACAGATCGGCAGGGGAACTTTTCCCTCAACGTGGATCTCTCGGTTTTTGACACCAATCGAAACGGCCAAATCGACCTCCAGGAGGGTCGTATCATCGTCCAGGGCGGAATGGATCTCGGAACCGGTGTGAAGCTCCAGGGTCAGCTCATGGCTCCTCCCGGCTCGTCAGTGGTCACTCCCCTGACAACCCTCGTGGATTCCGTGGCCCGCACCTCGGGACAGGACTCGATCGCACTGGCAGAGTCGATCATCCAACGCTCCTTGGGGCTGCCCGAGGTTTCATTGACTCAGTTCGACCCCATTTCCTCAGCTCTCCAAGGCAACCGCCACGGCGTGACCCTCCAAGCCGCTGCCGCACGGGTCGCAGACACGGTTTCCCAGATTGCGACACTGCTGACCGGACTCGATCCATCAGTCAACACCCGGGCCGCTTCGACGATCGTCGCGGATCAGATCGCCAAGACCATTATGGCTGGAGGTTCGCTCGAACTGGAAAACACCGCCACGATCCATGCAGTGCTGGTGGCCACCGTCTCCTCGGTCGGCACATCGGTTCCGGCAGGAACCGCCTCCCGTATTGCCGGGGCCATCTCAGAGCAGAATAAGCTGAAGATAGCCGCGGCATCCGACAACAATCCGATAGAGGCCCTCCGGCAGATCACACAGATTCAGACCGTGGTCCAAACGGACGTGACCCGGGCAATCCTGGATCTCGCAACGAACCCCACCGGCCTCGATGGATTCACGATCCAGTTCACCGGCGACAACCTGCTCGCGGCCATCGACAAGGCCCCAGTTGGGGACCTCACAGGAACGCTCTCTTCTGCGGGTTCGTTCAGTCTGCTCAACGAGGAGGCCGAGATCATTGAGTCAGGGGACTCGCCTGTTCCATTGACCGTGGTCCGACGGAACGGAGCCTCGGGAATCGTGACAGTCGAGGTCGTGTTGAACCCTTCTGAAGGCCTACGCACCAACCGCATCAGCCTCCGGTTCGCTGACGGGGAGATCCAGAAGACCATAAGCCCATCAATGCTGGTCGACGATGATCAACTCCCGGGGACCACACGAATCTTCAAAACAACCCTGCTGCTTCAGGCAGGATCAGCAGCCAGTGCCCGGGTGGAGAACCCTGGCACCGGAACGCTCCGTGTCGTAGATAACGACGCTGCGGGCACACTGGGCTTCGCACAACAACGCTACGAATTGAGGGAGCAGACACCGGGACAACCCTCCATCGTGATCCGACGCCAGGAGGGAACGGCCGGATCGATCACGGCAATCGTCTCCATAGGTTCCGAAACAGGGACGGCAGGACGTGACTACCTCGGAGACCCAATGACCGTGACCTTCGCACCTGGGGAACTCATCAAGATCCTTCCTCCATTCGTACTCGACGACTCCAATGCCGAAGCCAATGAGATTCTAACGCTCACCCTGCGTATCGATCCAAGTTCGCCACTTGGCGCACGGGTCAGGACCGAGGATTCCAGCACCGAGATCGTCATTATCGACGACGACCAAGAGCCACGAATGGCCTACCAAGCAGCGGCCGGAGGGATCGAGCTGCTGTGCTTCGGACCGGAGGGATCCTCGTACGATCTCCAAGCCAGTTCCGACCTCAAGAACTGGATCACCATCTCAGGCAGTCCGGTAACGACCACCGGATTCACAAAGGGGGTCCCGATTACCCTCCAGGACACCTCGACAACGGCACGGTTTTATCGGATCCGATCACCCTGACCGGGGTTGAACTCAGGTCAGGACGAGGTCCGACAGCCCACCGAAAGCAGCACGTTCGCCCAGAGAGCCTGATCTCCTGTCTGGATCGTGAGCACATGGTCGTCGGACTTCACCGCCTCGTAGAAATCCCACTTCAGGATCGGCTCGAGGGCGACGGCCATTCCGGCTTCCTTCAGGATGCCGCGGAACTCATTCCAGACCGGCGGCTCGCCCATCTTGGCGTAGGGATCATCGGCGGGAATTCCCATCGTATTGACGTGGTCGATGGGGATCGCGCTGAGGACAGCCCTGAGGGTCTGGGCCACGGTGACTAGGCCCGGGGACAGGTTCATCGAGATCACCTCGGCATTCGGCCCCTTCTTTGTGGATGCCGGATAGTTTCCATCGGCGATCAGGATCTTGGCGTGGTGGCCTGCGCGTCCGAGCACGGCATTGATTCCTGGATGGATGAGAGTGTGCTTAAGCATGGCCAAGGGGAGCAGAGGGGGGACCGAGAACGGAAGAAAACACTGACGTCGGACAGGGTGCCTGCGGGCTGCACCTCATGATGTCGGCAGGCATTCGATCTGCAGGAAGGCTCCGGTCGCATTCGCCTCGGTCACGCACTGCGGAAGGCCGTTCACGACATCGACGGAGGCCCGGTGGATGTGGCCCGCGAACACGCCGAGCAGGTTGGGTGCGGTGAACACCTCCCGATGGAAGGCCAGGGTGGTCTCCGTGTGACCTCCCTTCCGCCATCGGACCCTCCGCTCCAGTTCATAGCCCTCGTCGGAATGGGCCCCCCAGCCCGGATGACCGCAGCCAAAACCCAGGGGGCGTCCCGGTGCATAGAGCGGGATATGGACACACAGCACAAGAGGTCCACCGGTCGCGACCTGTTCCCGGAACCAGTTCAACTGCCGGGGTGTGATCTCGTAGGTCGAATTGTCGAGGGTCAGGATCCTGACGCCGTTCACTTCGCGCGACTCCATCATCGGGTCGGCTCCCTGGTAGAGAGGACGGAGGTGCCTGCCGATCCAGGTACTCCGGAGCTCTTCCAAGGACCCATCCATCCCCTCGTAGTGCCAGTCGTGGTTGCCGGCCGTGTAGACCCAGGGAAGGCCGAAGGCACGCAACCGTGCCAGCGCCCAGTCCACGGCGGCCTCCGACGGAAAGCTCACGATGTCACCGGCGAGGATCACCAGGGATGCCTTTGCATCGGCTGCAGCCTTCAGGGCCTCCTCGAACCCCCGCTCCGGATCGGTGGGCTCCCGTGTCTCAAAATGACGGGTCTGGTTGTAGGCCTTGGCCATGCGACCACTGAACTGCCGGAACGGTTCACCCCGTGGGTCATCGCGGAACAGGTGGGTATCCGCCAGCATCACCAGGGTGAACGGTGATTTCACAGCCGAACAGCCAAGGCGGATCCGGTTGCTATCGAGGGCAAAGGTGCGGGACATGGCACTTCGTGCCCCGGCACCCTCACCGGCGGAAAGGCTGACCGCAGCGGCCGAAAATGCGCTGGAACGGAGGAAGCCACGACGGCCCACGAGGGAATTCATCCCCGGGGAATGCGCGGATCCTCCGAGGTCGTCAACCCAGACCTTGGTCGCCACACGCCGCGTCCAGGCGGCCTCGACAAGCCGTGCCTTGCCCTTTTCGGTATCTCTCGAATGCTCCATCCGACATGAGCGAGGAGATCTTCGATGTCGTCGACGAGAACGACGTGGTGGTGGGGCAGGCTCCCCGGAGCGATGTGCATCGTCGAGACCTTCGCCATCGCGCGGTGCATGTCCTGATCTTCAACCACCGGGGCGAGGTGTTCCTTCAGCAGCGTTCCCTGTCCAAGGACAATTGGCCCGGCGTCTGGGATTCCTCTTCGTCCGGGCATCTCGACTCCGGAGAGGGCTACGACGACTGCTGCGTTCGGGAGGTCCGGGAGGAGCTGGGCCTGGCCCTCGCTGCGGTGCCCGACCGACTCCTCAGACTGGAGGCGACTCCCGACACGGGATGGGAGTTCTGCTGGGTCTATCGATGCACCCATGAGGGACCCTTCGTGCTCCAGCCTTCTGAAGTCCGGGGCGGTGGCTGGTTTCCGCCCGAGGTCGTGACCGACTGGATCGGACGCAGGCCTGAGGATTTCGCCAGTGCATTCCGGGTCCTCTGGGGTCGGCTTGCGCACTGACGGCTCCAGCGCCACCCCCTCCCGGTTCAGGGACCGCGGCGCACACGATATTGGTCGGCGGTCATCACACAGCGGAAGCCGACGTGATTGCTGCCGGTTGAGACCTCTCCCTTTCCCCGGCTCCCCACCATGTACCGGGTGCAGTACTCGTCCGTGCACAGGAAGGATCCACCTCGGTGGACCCGCTTCCTCTCGGAGGGTTCCGCGGGATCGTGGGAGGACAACGGTCCGGTCGGATTGCGGGCAACGCCGCCTGCGAGCACACGCTGCTGGTAGGCGTCGGGACGGTACCAGTCGCTCACCCACTCCCAGACGTTGCCTCCCATGTCGTGGAGACCGTAGGGATTCGGTGGGAAGCGTCCGACGGGCGCGATGCCCTTGAAGCCGTCGGCCCCGGTGTCCAGGGACGGGAAACGCCCCGTGTAGATGTTCGCCACGAACCGGCCCTCCGGCTTCAGATCGTTTCCCCAGGGGTACAGATCCCCGGATCGTCCACCCCTTGCCGCGAATTCCCATTCGGCCTCGGTGGGTAATCGCTTGCCAGACCAGCGCGCATAGGCCTCCGCATCCTCGTAGGCGACATGGACGACCGGAGCGGAATCGCGGCCTTCGACCGAAGTCCCCGGGCCCTCCGGATGCCGCCAGTCGGCCCCCTTCTGATATCGCCACCAGCGGAAGTGGGAGTCCAGGGGGACCGGCCCCTCCGTCGGGGTGAACACGGCAGAACCCGGAACGAGGGCCTCTGGCGGAGCACTCGGGAAATCCTCCGCCCTCGGGACCCGTTCGGCCACGGTGACATACCCCGTCGCGCGCACGAAACGGCCGAACTCCCGGTTCGTCACCTCGGTGGCATCCATGAAGAACCCATCGACATACACCCGATGGACCGGTCGGGCATCCTGCATGGCATCGGGGCCACCACACACCGCGCCTCGGGGATCCTCTGATCCCATTGAGAACTCTCCTCCTGGGATCCAGACCATCCCCTCCGGTGGGGAGCCGGGGGCCGGGTTGGTGGAGATCACGGTTGGGCGGAATGCCGTTGCCGACTCTGCAGTGGACGCGGCTTGCGTGTGCTGGACGTCCCGACGACATCCCGATGCAACGACGAGAGCCGCCATGAGCCAGAGGAGAGGAGCCCGTCGAATCGTCCACGACATGGCATGATTCCCCGGGAGGCGACGAGGCCAAGCAAGCGCATTGTGATCCGGGTTTCAGAGGCTTTTTCCCGACGATGGAACTTCGCGGGTCGTGGTACCACGACCCGGTAAGCACCGGTTTTTAGAGTCGTCCCCCCCCGCTCATCCGAGCTACCAAGAACCAAGTCCCGGATCCATGAGCCAACCCTGGAAACGATGGATCATCACCCTCGGTATCGCCACAACCGTCGTGGCGTTTGGGCTCTGGATGCGTGCAACCGGCCCACTTCTGGAAACCGGTAGACCGGGCCGCCCTGAAATGCACACCCCCGGGAGCCCGCTCTACCGGGTCGAGCCCGGAACACTGGCGGAGGTCTCCCGACTCGAGGCCAGGGAGGCCGATGCGACATCCCGATTCTGGGGTCCCGAACAGACCGCCCAGCGCCTCGGCCGGACCATCGAAGGGTGGTGGGATGGCCTCCGTGCGGCGCCCAATCGGATGGCCTATGTCGCCCAGCTTCCTTTGGGCACCTTAAGGGTCCCGGTCTGGGACACGGTGGTTCCACTGCCCCACGACATCCGACTCCTCTCTCCGACCTCAACAGGGGTCGACCTCGACCCGGGCGCATGGGCGGAGCGGATCCACTCCCTTCACGCCTTGGGATGGGGGATCGAAACCCTTGAGGCCCGCCACGTGGCCTACACTCCGGGCGCCGACGGCGCTCCCGGCCACAGCACCTTTCGGCTCTCGGTCCATCTGGTCCAGACCACGCCAATCCACCGGGCCAGCCTGGAGGGAGAGATCGATGTCCACTGGCTCCGGGAGGAGTCGACGTCTGAACCCGCAGGCGTCGGGCAGGTGGATGCCCGTCGGCTCCGCCTCCTGATCCGGCCGGGACCACCCCCATTCACCCACTGGATCGAACACCCTCTCACCCCACCCCGGAATGCTATCGCAGCGGACCCTCTGCTGGTGCGGGACCTCGACGAGGACGGGCGTCCCGAGATCATCCTACCAGGGGTTCGGGACCTCTTGAGTTTGGGCACGGACGGGGCCTTCGTTTCCCGAAGGATCCTGACATCGCAGCACGGGCTGCCCTACACGGCGCTTCTCACCGACCTCAACGGGGATGGTTCTACCGATCTTGTCGGGATCCAACATGAAGGCATCACTCTCACGGAGCGCTCCAAGGAAGGGCTTTTCAACTCCATCGGACGGGTCGTGTGGCGGCCACAAACGCCTTTTGCACACGCAATGGTCCTCACGGCCGGGGACGTCGATCGGGATGGCGATGTGGACCTGTTCCTCGGCCAGTACAAGGCACCCTATGTCGACGGATCGATACCAACACCGTGCGACGATGCCCGGGATGGCCACACCGGGTATCTCCTGCTCAACGATGGCCAGGGATCGCTCATCGATGCGTCGGACCGTTCTGGACTGGGATCCAAGCTCCGGCGTCGGGCCTACAGCGGCTCCCTCTGCGACCTGAATGCCGATGGCTGGCTGGACCTCGTGCTGGCGAGCGACTTCGCTGGGGTGGACGTCTTCCGCAACCGGGGTGATGGCCGATTCGAAGACCGGACAACGGACTGGCTTCCGGATCCACGGGGACTGGGTATGGGACACGCGGTCAGCGACTTCGACGCCGACGGCCATCTCGACCTGCTGATGATCGGGATGAACTCGCCCACGGTGGACCGGCTGGAGCACCTCGGGTTGTGGCGACCCCATCCCCGATTCACGCGCGAGGGCCGACGGGCACTGACCCGCGGAAACCGGCTGTGGCTTTCCCGTGGGCGCGAACCCGGGTTCCAGACCTCTCCCCTCGGCGATGGCCTGGCGGCTTCTGGATGGTCGTGGGGCTGCACGGCTGCGGATGTCGACAACGATGGATGGCCAGATGTCGCGATCGTCAACGGGATGGAAAGCCGCGCCTCGGTGCGGGACATCGAACCGGAATTCTGGCTCCACGACATCTATGTCGCCGACTCAAACGACAACCCCGTCTCCCATCTGTATTTCCGATCGAAGATCGAGCGAACACAGGGGCGGGGCCAGTCGTACGGGGGCTACGAGAAGAACCGCCTCTACCTCAACCGATCCGGCAAGGAGTTCCTCGAGGTGGGCCACCTGATGGGCGTAGCCCTGGAGGAGGACACCCGCAATATCGTGGGAGCCGATTTCGATGCCGATGGGCGGGTGGATCTCGCGGTAGTGAGCTTCGACCGCTGGCCAAGCCCGCGTCAGACCCTGCGCGTCTTCCGGAACGAACTGCCGCAGACCGGAAACTGGATTGGCCTCCATCTCAGGGGAAACGAGTCTGCCGTCATGGGATCCACGGTGCTGATGGAGACCCCAAAGGGCAGATCCCGTCGGACTGTGATCTCAGGGGATTCCCACCGTTCGCAACATCCGACCACGGTCCACTTCGGACTGGGCCAAGGGAACGCTGAACCGGACCGCATCGAGGTGTACTGGTCGGACGGGCGGGTGACGAGGCTCGAACGTCCGACGGGGGGGGGCTACCACGAGGTTCGACACGAAAACGCCCCGGCTCGGGAGTGAACCGGAGTCTCCCCGAGCCCGCAGGGACGACTCAGCGTCCCGAAAGCGGGATCATCTGGATGCGGTCCCGATACCAGGCGATGTCCTGCCTACCCGCGGCGTCGAAGGGCTTGGCCGCGCCGTAATCATATTTCACGGGGTACTTTGAGGAGGCACTGATCCACTTCTTCACCTCCGCATGACCGTCGGAAAACGAGAAGCCGCAGGCTCCATTGTGGTATGAGGCCGGACGATCCTGCCAATTGGCGGCGGCAGGATCCGTGACGAAGAACGCGTCGTTGATCGAGTCGGGATGCTCGTCGAGCGTCAGGTAGGTCATCGTCGGATTCGGCACATCGGCCGTGCGGAGGAATTGACGATAGGCACCGCCGAATGCCCAGCTGCGGCCGGTCGCCGAGGAGGGGTTGTTGTCCGAACGCCCGAAGAACGCGTTCATGGAGTTGCTCCGAAGCCGGGACTTGAACCCGGCCCGCTTCTGGGCCGGCGCGACATAGATGTCAGCTGGACACTTGTACACCCCGAGGGCTCCGCCGGTGTACTTGCCCAGGACGCCACTGATCACCCATTCCACATTGGTGACGCTCTGCCCATGGATGCCCGAGGTGCCCCAAGTCATGATGTTGTTGACCCAGTTGTTGAACCTCTTGGTCTGGATGGCGCTCTCGGTGTCCGGGATCGTGAAGTTGTTGGCGCACCAGTCGTTGTAATCGACCGCATAGAGGTGCCATGCGGTCAGCAGCTGCTTGTTGTTGCTGAGGCAGCCAATGCCCTGGGCCTTGGTCTTCGCCTTGCCCAGCGCCGGCAGGAGCATTCCGGCCAGGATGGCGATGATGGCGATGACGACCAGAAGCTCGATGAGGGTGAAACCACGCCGGGAGGCGGACGGCAATAAGGCCTGGGAGTTCATGACTAGGTGTCGAGGGGTTGGACTCTGGTGTCAGGTCGTCCCTTTTTTGGCAAGTGGTTTGACCGCCCTCAGGCGCGATCCTGAGCCCCTGAACGGAGCTGGGAGCAGACTCAAAGCGAGGGCATCGGGCAACACGAACCCCAAACCCCTTGCTTCGGAGGCCTCACGCCGCAGAACATGAAGTCGTGCCGCGACTCAAGACCGCCGCCACAGACGATCCCCCGGTGCGGAAGGGCGACCTCCTCGGACTGGCCCTAGTGGCCGTGTCCGTCGTCCTGATGCTGGCTTTGTTCTCCTATGACCGGGCGGACCTGGCGGCGAATGCCTCCCCTCCGAATCATCCCATCCACAACCTGCTGGGTCGTGTGGGTGCCGCGGCGGCGTATTCGCTGCTGTTCATCGTCGGCGCCTCGGCCTACCTGCTGCCGGTCCTTCTCGGGGCCTTTGGCCTGGCAAACTTCGTCCCTGGACTCGCCTTTCTTCGACAGGGCTGGCGCCCGACGGCCGCCGCAGTCGCCCTGATGATCTCGGCCATGGGCCTGCTCGACCTCTTCTCAGGAAGCCTTCCGTCCATGGGCACCCGAGGGAACGCCATCAGTGCCGGAGGTCTCATCGGCCACCAGCTCAACGCCGCATTGGTCGTCTATTTCCTCAACCGGTCCGGGGCGGCTCTCGTCTACGGCATCCTCTACCTCGCCAGCCTTGTTTTCCTGACCGACTTCCTGGTGTGGAACCTGGTGAAGTCACTCTTCATCCGGGAGCCGAGGACGGAGGAGGAGCAGCTTGCGGCCACCCAGGCACGGCTCGAGAAGGAGGCGAGGAAGCTGGCCAAGCAGGCGAAGAAGCTGGAGGAGAAGGCCGCGTCCGATTCAACAGAAGAGCCCGCTCCGAAGGCTGCCATGGAGGTCGCTCCGGCCCCAGACGACCCATCCGAGGACGGTCCCAGCGGCCTCGGTGCCGATCTCAAACCCGTTCCCGAGCCGAGATTCCAGGACAACAGCGTGTCGAAGCTCGGCACCCAGCCGGCCACCGAGGGAACACACATCACCGCCGAGGAGATCACCAAGTCCTCCCCGCCCTCCACTACCGAGACCATCCTGGGCCGCAAACCTGGCGGAAGAGCGGCCAAAACCGATCCGGAGACGGCATCGGAGACCACCGCCGAGGAACAGGCATTGCCACCGGAGGAAGCCGTATCCCCGGATTCCAGCGAGGAATCCTCAACGCAGCAGGATAAGGACGAGGACGAGGAGGTCGCATTGCCCGTGGCCCCGCCGCCCCGCGGTCGCATGGCGGTCAGGAAGAACAAGCCCATTACCGTCGCCGTCGCCCCGATCATCGGGAACTACCAGCTTCCGTCGATCGAGCTGCTGCAGATGCCCGACCTGTCCGTCCGGCCCACCGAGACCAAGGAGGAGCTGATGGGGAATTCGCGGTTGATGGTCCAGACCCTGGCCCAATTCGGGATCGAGGTCGCCCCCGGTGACATTACCCGAGGTCCCACCATCACCCAGTACGAGCTCCATCCGGCCCCCGGGGTCAAACTCGAGAAGATCAACGGCCTCAACAACAACATCGCTGCCGCCCTCAAGGCCGAGCGCATCCACATCCTCGCCCCCATCCCAGGGAAGTCCTCCGTCGGCGTCGAGGTCCCCAACAAGGTCAAGACCAAGGTCATCATGCGGGACCTCCTGGAGTCTCCGGAATGGAAGAACTCCAAGGCCCGGATCCCACTGGCCCTGGGCAAGGACGTCTACGGCAACCCCGTGATCGCCGATCTCGCCGAGATGCCCCACGTGCTCATCGCTGGCAGCACCGGATCCGGGAAGTCCGTCTGCATCAACACCATCGTCGCGTCCCTTCTCTACCGCTTCAGTCCCGATCAGCTCCGATTCGTCATGATCGACCCCAAGGTGGTCGAGCTCCAGCAGTACAACGCCCTACCCCACCTCGTGGTGCCCGTCGTCACCGACCCCAAGAAGGTTATCCTCGCCCTCCGCTGGGTGGTGAACGAGATGGAGAAGCGCTACCAGATCTTCGCCAAGGTCGGCGTCCGCAACATCCGCGCCTTCAACGACCGCCCCAAGGACAAGATCATTCCCCAGGAACAACCCGAACTGCCGCTCCTTCAGAAGAAAGAGAAGATCGAGGCCGGCGCCGATGGATTTGCCGTCGAAGTGGACGAGCAGATCGTCGTCCCGCGTGACGAAGACATCGTCATCCCGGAGAAGCTGTCGTACATCGTCGTCATCATCGATGAGCTGGCTGACCTGATGCTGGTCGCACCGGCCGACGTCGAGATGGCCATCGCCCGCATCACCCAGATGGCTCGCGCCGCCGGCATCCACTGCATCGTCGCGACCCAGCGGCCATCGGTCGACGTCATCACAGGCGTCATCAAGGCCAACATCCCAGCTCGCATCGCCTTCCAGGTCGCCAGCAAGGTCGACTCCAGGACGATCCTGGACCAGATGGGTGCCGACAAGCTGCTCGGCAAGGGCGACATGCTCTATCTGCCCCCGGGCAGCGCAAAACTGAACCGAGCCCAGGGGGCGCTCATCACCGACGAGGAAATCGAGCAGGCCGTGCAGTTCATCGCACGCCAAGGCAAGCCGAGCTACGACCAGGAGATCCACAATGCCCTTCAGAAGGTCCCCAGTTCCGCCGGCTCGATGTCGTTCGACCCGGATGCCGAGGACGAGGGATTGAGCGACGAGGATGAGGTTCTGATCCAGAAGTCGATGGATGTGATCCGAAGCGAGAAACGCGCCAGCACCTCCCTGCTCCAGCGTCGCCTGAAGATCGGCTACGGCCGCGCATCGCGGCTGCTCGACTGCCTTGAGGACCGCGGTATCGTCGGTCCGGCCAAGGGCGCGGAACCACGGGACATCCTCGTCGATCTCGACGGGGAGGGATACGACGGGGGTGGGCAGCAGATGGTGTAGCCCCGTCGCCCACTCAATGATTCAGGGACTCTGCCCGTCCTTTGGCGCGGCAAAGGACCGCAGCGCGGCAACCGAGACCAGGGATTCCTCGGGCGGATCCATCTCGCAGCAGAAGTAGCCGTCCATCCAGAGGTCGGATCCATCCGGCAACCGGAAGAGGGTGGCTCCGAGATCCCCACCCTCGACGAGGTGATGGGAACAGAACCAGTACCGGACCCGGGCGCCGTCGCCCAAGATGATCAGCCCAGCCTCGATGTTGTCCTGAAGCTGGGTCCGTCGGACGGGGGCGTGCGACCCCGGAAGCTCAAGGACCATCGCGGAAGGGTCTTGCAACATCGCCGCAATGAGCACCTGGCGTTGTGACTGGGTCTTACCCCAACTCCAGAGAACGGCGGCAGCTGCCGCACAGAGAACCAACAAGCCAACCCGCCATCGAAGCCTTGAGAGCACCGCGATGGGCGGGAGCCGCCTTATTTCACCGTGTTCACCAGCGGAGCGAGTCCCTGGATCCGCACCTCGAGCCGGTCGCCCGACTCGATCGGTCCGATGCCGCTGGGAGTCCCCGTGAGGATGATGTCACCGGGTAGCATCGTCATGTTCGTGGAGACGAAACTGACAATGTTGAAGCAGTTGAAGATGAGCTGGCTGGTATTGCTGTTCTGTCGCAGCTGACCGTTCTGGAAGAGCTGGATGTTGAGATCGTGCGGATCGATCTTCGTCTCAATATAGGGCCCTAACGGGGTGAAGGTGTCGAACGACTTCGACCGGGCCCACTGGCTCTCGGCGTTCTGGATCGTGCGGTCGGTGATATCCTGCGCAGCCGTGTAGCCGAAGATGTAGCGAGCGGCCGCCGCCGGGGTCACATTGCGCATCCGGCGGCCGATCACAATGGCCAGCTCGGCCTCGAAGTCGGTCCGGTGGTTGCCGAACGGAATTTCAATCTTGGCGCCGTCCGGGATCAATGAGGTCGGGGCCTTCAACCAGAAGAGCGGCTCCTTGGGCAGTGGCTTGCCGGTCTCACGGGCGTGGTCGGCGTAGTTCAGGCCCACCGCGATGACCTTGGAGGGCACGACCGGCACCAGGGTCTTGACGCCCTTGAGTGGCGTGGGCTTCTTCTCGAACGAAGGGGATCCGAAAACGTCGCCGATCAGCCGGAACAGTTCCCCGTCCACGACCTTGGCGTAAAAAATATCCTCACCCTTCTGGAATCGCCCGATGGCTGCCATGACGCGCGAAGGGGTAACAAATGATCACTTGACTGGGCAAGGTCATTCGGTCCCGCAACGCGGTTCTCTGGGCCTGGATCCCGCTCGTGCGCGACGACACCGGTAGTCCGGACCTCCACGGGCCAACAGGATTCAAGGGTTGCGCTTGCCCGACGAACGCACCCTCGTAGGCTTTGCCCATGGCCAAGCCCAAGAAGAAGGAGTCCGGCGGCAAACCTAAGGACGGGAAAGCCGTCCTGCTGGGGGTAGGACTCGACTCCGACGGGCACAAGCGGGTCACTACTGGACCGAATTTTGCTCTCGTGGGGGGATCCCAGGAGACCCATGAGGCCATGACCGAGAAGGCCATCAAGATCAACGAGAAGCTAGCCCGCCGGGGCAAGCAGCTCCATGAGGTCAGCTCCGAGGAGTTTGACGACATCGCCCAGGAGGTCGGCCTCCAGCGACATCGTCCGGACCAGAACTGACATCCATCCCGACCGTCCCGTCGGACACCTCTTTACCGCCACACCCGGCGCAGGAACGCGATGAAGTTCCCGTGCAGGATGCCAGCAACGTCCTCGGCAGAGTAACCACGGGATGCCAGCAGTGCCGACAGCGACTGCAGGTCCGCAATGCTGTCCAGGTCCATCGGGGTCTGCTCCGTCCCGAAGCCGCCATCGAGATCCGACCCGATTCCCACCGCCCGTGCATGGCCCGCGATCTGGCAGATGTGGTCGATGTGGTCACAGATCCGCTCGATCCGGAGCTGGAAGTCCTGCGGCTTCGACCGGTGATGCGCCCAGCCGTCGACCATCATGATCGCATCGAACGCCATCCCGATCACCGCCCCGCGGTGCACCAGCTCCCGGATCTGATCATCCGAGAACTGACGGTTCCAGTGGACCAACGCGCGGCAGTTGGAATGGCTCGCCCAGACCGGCCCCTCGAAGTGCTTCATCGCATCCCAGAAGCTCTCGTCACACAAATGGGTGGCGTCGAGAATGATCCCCAGCTCCTGCATCTGACGCAGCAGATCCCGTCCTCGCAGGGTCAACGGCCCCTCGGCATCCGTGCCCATGCCATGGACCCCGGGGCCGTAGTGGACCGGGCCCACCGCCCGGAGCCCGTCCTGGAAGGCCCGTTCCAGATGCCGCGGTGAGACGATGGAATCGGCTCCTTCCAGACTCAGGATGTATCCGATCGGATGGTCCTCCTTACCGTCCGACCACAGGTCCAGATGCGAGTCCAGCTGCGATCGGTTCCGGATCTGGACCATCTCTCCCACTGCCTCCATCTCCCGATACCAGGCCAGCTGTCCCTGGGTGTGGGCCCAGGCCTGTTCCGGACTGAACCAGCCAGGCAGTCGATGGAAGTAGCCCACCGACCGCGCGATCTGTGTCGCCACGCACAAACCCACTCGGCCCCGTCGCATCTCCGGGAAGCAGACGGTCGACCGGGACCGGAACACCTGGTCGGTCATGCCCAGTTCCCGACGACGCAGCCGTTCCTGGGTCCAGCGGAGGTCACGGTTGAAGTCCTGCGCATTCATCGACAGGTCGAGATGCGCGTCGAAGATCAGGGGGCGGCTCATGGGGAGATTCCAGGTTCGGGTTCAGAGAGTGATCCGACGGGACCGGGCGACGACAGGCCACGTCTCCACGGCCAGGTGCCCACGGACCACCGTCACCTCGCTGTGCAGGGCAACGGTCGGACACACATGTCGAGGAATGCCGTAGGCGACGGTGCCGACGGGGAAGGCGTCGGCGCGCGGCGACTCGAGCACCAGGTGTTCCTCGCTGTGCATTACCGGAATGGCATCCTCGAGTCCGAAAAGCCTGACCCTCGGATGGGGCATCTCGCTGGCGACGGCCTTGTGCCCTAGGTCGAGAGTGATCCGGTTCGCGGTCGGACGGCTGATGACCCGGGTCAGGAGCACCGCAGCGGCGAGGTAGTCCATGTCCGGACAGGTTTCCGCCTGACCGAAGTCCCACAGCACGGTTGTTCCGGCCCCTAGTTCAACCCCCGGGCGATCCGCCATGAGCGGGGTCGTGGGGGTGCCACTGGCCACAATCCGGGGGACGGGGAATCCAGCGGCCTTCAGCCGAGATTCCAGCCGCCAGATCCGATCGAAGGCTCCCGCCATCGCCTCGCGTCGCAGAGCGCGGTCGGCCTGGTGCAGGTGTCCGTCATAGGCATGCAGGCCACCAGGTTGGAGACCCGGAATCCGGGCGAGGGAGGCATACAGGTCGAACGCCTCATCCCCGGGCAGGATGCCGGTCCGGTCCATGCCCACGTTGAGATCGAGTAGGACCTCAATCTCAACCCCAGCCTCCACGGCTGCCCGGGACAGGGCTTCGGCCCCCGACGGATGATCCACAACGCCCTGGAACCGGGTACCCGGATACTCCCGGGCAAGCGCCGCAAAACGCCTCGGGTTGGGTCCGACCATCGGGTACGCGAGCAGCACCTCCGCGACGCCCCCCATCCCACACATCTCGGCCTCGGCTATCGTTGCCGCCTTGAACCGGGTGATCCCATGGGCGATCTGCATCGCCAGCACCTGGGGCAGCTTGTGGGTCTTCACATGTGGACGCAGCCGATGCGCCCCACCGGCCGTCGCAATCATCCGCCGCAGGTTCTCCTCCACCCGCTCCTGGAAGATCAGGAGCGTTGGTGATGCCACCTCGTCCACATTGGTGATCCGGTACCAAGGGTCCATGCGACGATTACCGTCGAACCAACCCCACCGAGGCAAAGCAAACCTTCCGGAACACCCTGGCATGATAATGGAAGCTCGGCACTGAAACGGATCCTGGACTCCAACAGACGCCCCACCCCGGTGATTGACGCGGAAGAGATACGAATGAACGTTCGTTCGCGTCTATGAGACCTTCAGGAACCCTGAACCATGACCATGCCGAGAAGCAGGAACGGATCCTGCAGGCGGCGGCCGGGTGCTTCGCGAGGGAGGGCTTTCACGGGAGCTCAATGAAGGAGATCTGCGCGGCGGCCGAGATGAGCCCGGGATCGGTCTATCGCTACTTCGAGTCGAAGGAGGCGATTATCACCGCCATGGTGGAGGCGGACCGCATCCGGTGGGAACAGCGGCTGGCCGAGATTCCGGTTGGCGAGGGACTCGTCCCGGCACTGCGTCATTTGGCAGAAATTGGTCTCCGGGAGCTCCAACAGGAAGGGTTTCTGAACCTGTGGGTCGAAACCCTCGCCGAGGCTGCACGCAGCCCTGCGGTCGCCCGCTCGTTACGGGACTCCTACCGGGCATTCGAGGGCCGCCTCGCGGACCTGGTGACGGAGTCTCAACGCCTCGGAAAGACCCCTGCCAGCCTGCGACCGACCGAGACGGCCCGGATCATCCTCTCGGCGTTCGACGGACTGCTGCTCCGGCTGTGCTTCGATCGGAAGGTCGACATCGACACAACCGTGACGGGCTTCCTTGCCTTTCTCGACCAGTCCATCTGCCGCGTCGCGGACGCCGGAGCTCAGCCACGAAGGACTCGGAGATGAACTGGCTCGGCCTCCTCATGCTCCGGCACGACCGGGCGAAGTTCGGCGCCATGATCGTCGCCGTCGCCCTCGCGGTATTCCTGATGCAGAACCAGGCGGCTATCCTGTCCTCCATCCTACTGATGACCGCCTCGCAGATCCGGGATGTCGAGGACGCCAACTTGTGGGTCACGGAACCCGACGTGGAATGCTTCGACCAGGCGAAGCCCGTCCGGGACATCGCCCTCCACACCGTCCGGGGAACCCCCGGGGTCGCATGGGCCATGCCCCTGCTGAAGATCGACACCCTCGCCCGCACCCGGGGTGGAAAGCTCAGCACGGTGTGTCTCCTCGGCGTCGAGGATTCGAGTCTGGTCGGACTGCCCCGACGCATGCGCCTTGGAAAGGCCGAGTCGGTCCGCGAGCGGGACACGGTGCTGATCGATCCCGGCGGGTTTTCGCTGCTCTTCCCCGGGGAACCGCCAAGCCTTGGAAAGACGATCCGGATCCACAACAGGACGCTCCGGGTCGTCGGGATCAGCGACGCTTCCCCGCCCTTCACCGGCCTTCCCCTGCTCCACACCAGCCGAACGACCGCTGCCCAGCTGAACGTCGGTGAGGAACGCAGCACCACCTTCATCCTCGCCCGCTCGAAACCCGGAGTGGATCCGGATGAGGTGTGCCGCAAGGTTGCGAAACGCACCCGGCTTCGCGCCCGGACGACCGACGGGTTCGCCCGGGATGCCATGTGGTTCTACGGCAGCCAGGGGGTGCCGATGCTGTTCATGGTGACGATCGCCATCGGACTCGTCGTGGGGGCCGCAATCACGGGTCAGACCTTTCTGATGTTCGTGAAGGAAAACGCCCGCCCCCTGGCGATGCTCAAGGTGGTGGGTACAACCCACACCCAGCTGGGCTGGATGATGGCGGCCCAGGCAGGGCTGATCCTCTTCCTCGGTTCGTGCATCGGCTCCGGGCTGGCCGCAGCGGTCTGTGAGCTCGTGCGTCAGCAGCCCTTCCTACGGGGGCTCTACCTACCGGTCTGGGTGGCGGTCTGGACCTGCCTCTCGCTGGCCCTCGTCACCGGAGGCGCCGTGTTCTTGAGCTTCCGCCAGGTGCAACGGCTCGAACCCGCCAGCGTGTTCCGATGAACCCCGTCCCTGAGGCCCCAGGAGCCAGATCCCCGGCCGTCCGCTGCACCGGGGTGTACAAGCACTTCGGCGAGGGCGAGGCCCGCACGGAGGTGCTCCGCGGTGTGGAGTTCACCGGTGACCTCGGGAAGCTGTCGTTCATCGTCGGACCCAGCGGCTGCGGGAAGACCACGCTCATCTCGCTGATCGCAGGACTCCTTTCGCCCTCGGCAGGGATTGTCGAGGTCTTCGGCCGCTCCACCGCCGATCTCTCCGCGGACGAACAGACGCTGTTCCGACGCCACAACCTCGGGTTTGTCTTCCAGCAGTACAATCTGCTGGCGGCACTGACCGCGGCTCAGAACGCGGCTGTGCCGCTCCTGACCGCCGGAGTCCCCCGACGCGAAGCGCTCTGTCGCGCCGGGGAGCTGCTGGATCGGCTGGGGTTGGGAAACCGTCTGGAAGCCCATCCCCGCGAGCTGTCGGGCGGGCAGCAGCAGCGGGTTGCCCTCGCCCGGGCGCTGATCCACGAGCCAAGACTCATCATCTGTGACGAACCGACAGCCGCTCTCGACCACGCCTCAGGCGAGTCCGTCATGTCCCTGCTCGCCACCGCCGCGGTGCATCCGGACCGGGCGGTGATCGTCGTGACCCACGACACACGGGTGTACCATTTTGCGGATGCGATCGCCCACATGGACGACGGCCGGATCGTCTCGTGGGAAAGCCCGGGATCCCGGAAGCCATCGGCGCAGCCTCACCCCTCTCCATGAAGCATCATCTCCTGACCGCATCGGCCACCCTAGCGGGGCTCTTCGCCGCCTGGTCGATTGCCCGGACCCAGCCGCAGCGCGCGCTGAGGGATCCGGTCGTCCCCCCGGCCCGACCTACGTTCGAGCGGACCGTGGCCGCCGTCGGGATGATCGAGCCCTCCTCCGAGATCATCACTGTGGGCTCCCCCCATCCAGGTCTTGTGACAGCCGTGATGGCCAAGGCGGGCCAGGAGATCCGGTCTGGCGATCCACTGTTCCAGCTCGATGACCGACACCTCCGCGCGGCGGTAGCCCTGCAACAGTCCCAGGTGGATACGGCGAAGGCCCGCGTCGAGACTGCCCGTGCCCAACTCGCGGACCTGTCGGACCAGCTTGTCCGTGCCGAGAGGCTCGAGAGCCAAACCGTGGTCAGCGCCGAGGAAGTGACCCGCAAGCGTTTTGCCACACTCCTTGCAAAGGCGCGTGTGGCCGAGGCAGAGGCAGAACGGGATACCGCGGCGGCCTCCCTCAGGTCGGCTGAGACCGAACTCGAACGCAGCCTCGTCCGATCCCCAATCGACGGCACCGTGCTGCAGGTGAAGATCAAGCCGGGCGAATCCATCGCGACGGGGGCTGCCCCGGGGCCGCTAATGCTCCTGGGGCGACTCGACCCGTTGCACGTGCGGGTGGACATCGACGAGCACGAGGGCGCCAGGGTGGCCGCGGGGGCCTCGGCGACAGGCCATGTTCGTGGGCATCCGCAGGACAGCATCCCGCTACGGTTCGTCCGCGTGGAACCCCTGGTGGTTCCCAAGAAATCCCTGACAGGCGACGCCGGGGAGCGGGTCGACACCCGGGTGCTCCAGGCGATCTACCGGATTGAACCCGGGCGCACCAACCTGTTCCCAGGACAACAGCTCGATGTGTTCATCGAGGCCCGATAGACAACAACCTGCGGCATCACCGCATGGCACGCTGCATCCGGACCCGGACGCGGTCCGATCCGAGCACCTCGAGCAGGTGGTACAGGCTGGGGCCCACGAGGCGACCCGTGCAGGCCACCCGACACGGCTGGACGAGCGCTCCGGCCTTCACTCCGAGCTGGGTAGCGAGCTGCTTCAGCGCTGCTTCGAGACCGGCCGCCGAGAAGGGAGTCACGGCACCAAAGACCACTAACAACGCCTCCAACAGGGGCTTCGCCGTCGGCGTCAACGCCTTGGCCTGCGCTTCGGGCTCGTACACCAAGGCGTCGTCCGCGACGAAGTAGAAGTCGGTCCACGAAGGCAGTTCCCGGAACAGCTTACCCTTCTCCTGCACCGTCAGGAGGGCGGCGCGGACATACTCGGTCGGGAAGGTGTCGATGGGAACGCCGGCCTTCCGCAGATACGGCACGGCCGCTGCGAGGAAGGCCTCCGGGGCAAGGCGACGCGTGTGCTCGAAGTGAAGCGCCTCGAGCTTCTTGACGTCGAAACGCGCCGCGCTCCGATTCACCCTGTCGAGATCGAACCGCGAAATGAGCTCGGTCACCGACAGGAACTCCTGGCCGTCGGCCGGGCTCCACCCGAGAAGGGACAGGTAGTTCAGGACCGCCTCGGGAAGGAAACCGTCCTCCTGGTAATTCGTCACCACCGCACCCCGGTCACGCTTGCTCATCTTGGTGCCGTCCTCGTTGAGGATCAGCGGCATGTGGCCATACTTTGGTGGTTCGACCCCGAAAGCCCGGAACAGCGCCAGATGCTTCGCCGTGTTGCTGATGTGATCCTCCCCGCGGATGACATGCGTCACCCCCATCTCCAGGTCATCCACCACGTTGACGAAGTGGAAGACAGGCTGCCCATCGCTACGCCACAATACCCAGTCGGGATCCACCTGCTCGCGATCCGTCAGCGGACGGACGATGTCACCCACGATGAGGTCGGGGATCGTGATCGGATCCCGGGTCATCCGGAAGTACACCGCCCCGGCTCTGTCATAGGCTAGGCCTCGGTCCCGGAGTTCCTGAAGTCGACGCTGATAGATCTCGCCTCGCCGGCTCTGGAAGTAGGGCCCACGGTCTCCACGGCTGGGTCCATCCGGGTCGCTGGTCTGCGGTCCCTCGTCCCAATCCAACCCCAGCCAACGAAGCCCCTCCACGATCACGTCGACGGCAGCCTGGGTGTTGCGGGCCGTGTCAGTGTCCTCCACCCGGAGGATGAACTGTCCCCCGTGATGCCGGGCATAGAGCCAATTGAAGAGGGCGGTCCGGGCGCCTCCGATGTGGAGGTAGCCGGTGGGGGACGGGGCGAAACGGACGCGGACGGGCGACGACATGTCGGCGAAGGTACGGAGGGAGGCCCCTGAGACAAGAGCGCACCATCAGCCCATCCGACGCAGGACCTCCCCGAGGTCAGGGCCGCTCGATCCGGACCTCGGCGTTGTAGTCCGGTACGCCGGAGTTTGGATCCACGATACCCCGGGGCAGGATGACGTTTCCCTCGGGCCAGTGGACCTGCAGGTTGCCGGGGGCGATGGGCGCCGGGAAGACGGTCCCAGTGTATCGTCCCGTGCTATTGACCAGCACGATGCGCTCACCTGCGACCAGGTCCATCGACCGGGCATCCTCCGGATTCATGAATACGGCGTCGCGCGGCGCGCCGGTCAGGGGATCCACCTCGGCGTAGATCAGCGTGTTGAACTGCTTGCCCCGTCGGGTGGACACCATGAAACGCCGGCCTCCGTCGAGCGCGGCCTCCGAGGCCGCAGGCCGACCGCACGGATGCGGGGGAATCGCGATGACCTTGAAGTGGGCCTTGCCGTCGGGTGTCCCAAATTTCCCGTCGTCACACAACCGCTCCCCACCCCACTGGATGGCATCGCCGGTTTCTGACAGCGTCTCGCAACCTTTGTAGAACGGAACCACCCGTGCGATTTCCTGTCGGATCGCCGGTCCCGTCTCGCAGCGGAGCAGATGCGCCCGCTCAGGCCAGGCCGCGGCGGCGAGGTCCCGAAGGATCCTCCACTCGGCCTTGGCCTCCCCAACCTGACGCGGGATTTCCGGGGAGAATGCCACGCGCCGCTCGGTGGTGGTCTCGATGCCACCACCATCCTGTTCGTAGCGGGTCTTGGCCGGCAGCAACAGCACCTCCTCCCCCGCCTCGATAAACATCTGGTCGGTCAGGATGATGTCCTGATGCACCCGGACCGGCACCCGACGCAAGGCGGCCGCCACGACATCGGGCTCCGGCAGGGTCCGGAGGAAATTCCCACCCACACAGTAGAGCACATCCAAGTCGCCGCGACCGGCGGCATCGACCATCTCGACAGAGTTGATGCCCGGCTTGTCGGGGATCGGAAACCCATACATCTCCCCAAGCGCGGCTGCGTTCTCTGGCGTGACTGGCTTACCTCCAGGAAACGCCGTCGAGTAGCAGCCCATCTCGGCACCGCCCTGCACGGAGCTGTGGCCCCGGATCGGAACCAGGCCGTTCTTTGGACGTCCCACATAGCCCCGCGCCAACCCAAGATTCAGGACCATTGAGACCGCATCGCCACCATAGGCATGCTGCGTGATACCCATGCTCCAGACGAACACCGCGTTCTTCGCGTTGTGCAGAATCTCGGCGAATTCCTCGACCATGGCCAGGGTCAGGCCCGAGGCGGTCACCAGTTCCGCCAGGTCGAGCTCCTCGCACCGTCTCTGGAGATCTTCCCACTCCGAGGTGTGGCGCTCGATGAACTCCTGGTGGATCCACCCCTTCCGGATGAGCACCTTGAGCACCGCGTAGATGAACGGGATGTCGCCGCCCTGCGTGACCGGGAACCACCAGTCCGTGATGTCAGTTCCGAACAACGCACTCTGGGTACTGCTCGGGACCCAGTAGCGGCGCATTCCGGGCTCGAGGTAGGGATTCACAAGTGCGACCTTGGTTCCCAGCTTTTTTGCTTCGTGAATGTATTTTGTGGCGACGGGCTGGTCATTGGCAGGATTCGCCCCGAAGAAGACGATTAGATCGGTCCCGTACCAGTCTTTGTAGCTGCAGGTGCTCGCGGCATAGCCGAGCGCATGTTTCATCGCCCCGGTGCTGGGCGCGTGGCACAGACGGGCCGCGTTATCGACGTGGTTTGTCCCCAGGAACCGGGCCACCTTCTGAGACACATAGTAGACCTCGTTGGTCACGCCCCGCGCCGTGATGAAGAATGCCATCCGATCCGGGTGGGTCCTGCGGAGACGGGGTCCGAGCCGTTGTTGGACCTCATCCCAGGAGATGCGACGGAACCCGCGTTGCCCTGTCTCGCGGAGCATCGGGTAGGCGAGACGGCCCAGCTGGCGCAGCTCCTCGTTCGATTTGCCGGCCAGCGCCGACACATCTGACAGCAGGCTGGGATCGAACTCCGGCATGGTGTTGAGCCGGAGCAGATTCAACCGGGTCATACACATGTGGATTCCGGGAATCGTCCAGTCATGGAACCCAGCCACCCCCAGCGCACACCCGTCGCAGACGCCCTTCGACATCACCTTCCAAGCATAGCCGAGATTGTCTCGGTTCTTCCAGACGACGTCGAGCATGTCACGGAAGTGCTTCGGCTTGGTCTGCCCCAACCCGAACGGCACCCAGGTGGCCCGGCGCTCCTCCGGCGTCTTCTGTACGCGCTGCGACATGGGTTGGACTATGTCGGGAGAGGAGCATGTCGTCACGCGGAGACCCGGCCGGCGTGGACCCGCCGGGTATTGTCTCCTGCCTCCTTCCCCGTCACCGTTGGTCAATGCGCGTGCGTTGCCTCCTCGTCCTGTCAGGAATTCTTGGGACATTCACCGCCGGATGCGACGGCCCGAAAGAATCCGGGACCCAGGCAGCCAAAGCCGCACCCGCGACTCCCGCCACCGCGACCACCACAGGTAACGCCAGGTCGGCGACGAATGCGGTCCAGTTCCACTTGAGCCGTGCGCTCCCCAAGCTTCCGACCCTGCGATTATGGGTCGGCCCCAAGGAGATCGACGCCGAGATGTGCCTGACCGTGCAGCAGATCGCCACAGGGCTCATGTTCCGGCCCGGTATCGCCGACGGGGAATCCATGCTGTTCGTGTTACCCCAGCCCCAGCAGGCCCATTTCTACATGCGGAACGTCACGTTCGACATCGATGCGGCCTACATCGATTCCGAGGGGGTCATTCAGGAGGTCGTCCGCCTCAAGAAACTGGATGAGACACCAGTGCCCTCGAAATCCGAGAACATCCAGTTCGTGCTCGAGACGGCACCGGGTTGGTTCGAGCGCAACGGAATCAAGCCCGGAACCCTGATCCGCAGTACCAAGCGGTCGCTCCGCGAGGAATTCGGATTCAACTGACCCGCATGCGCGTCGCCCTTGCCCAGATCAACACCACGGTCGGGGACCTTCCCGGCAACGAATCCCGTATCCTCGAGGCCTACCGATCCGGTTCGGACTCCGGGGCGAACCTCGTCGTGTTTCCCGAACTCACACTCACGGGTTATCCGCCGCGGGACCTGCTCCTGAGGGACGCATTCGTCGAGGCCAACCTCGCCGCTCTCGACCGGCTGGCTAGGGCTACCGGAAAGGCTGGTTTAGTGGTTGGATTCGTCGGTCGGAGCGGCCGCAATCCGGGGCGGGGCCTCACCAACTCGGTCGCCTTGCTCGCAGAGGGCGCCATCGTGGCTATCCGACACAAGACCCTTCTGCCAACCTATGACGTGTTCGACGAGGACCGGTACTTCGACCCCGCCGAGGCGAACGAGCCGGTGGCATTCCGCGGTCACCGACTGGGTCTGACCGTCTGCGAGGACCTCTGGAACGACGAGGACTTCTGGAGGCAACGGCGGCACCGATTGAATCCCTCCGCCCGACTGGTCGAGGCTGGGGCCACCGTGCTGATCAATCTGTCGGCCTCCCCTTGGCACCTGGGGAAGGAGAAGACCCGGCACGCCATGCTGTCACAGCTTGCCGCAAAGAGCAGGGTCCCGGTGGTCTACGTGAATCTCGTCGGAGGAAATGACGAACTAATCTTCGACGGCCAGAGCTGTGTCCTGGACCCGAATGGACATCGGATCGCGCAGGCACGCGCCTTTGCCAGCGACCGGGTGCTCGTGGATCTTACGGCATCTCAACCATCCAATCCCGGGGCGGTCAGCGACGAACAGCATCTCCACGACGCGCTTGTGCTGGGCACCCGGGATTACCTCCATAAGTGCGGCTTCCGTTCCGCAGTCCTAGGATTGAGCGGGGGCATCGACTCCGCCGTCGTCGCTTGTCTCGCCGTGGCCGCCCTTGGGCCGGACAACGTGCGCGGACTCTCCCTGCCGTCCGAGTACAGCTCTCAGGGCAGCCTCGACGACGCCCGAGACCTCGCCCGCAATCTGGGGATCGCCTACGACGTTGTGCCGATTCAGCCCCCCTTCGAGGCCATGAAGACTCGGCTGGCACCGCTGTTTGTGGGACGTCCAGAGGATACGACCGAAGAGAATCTCCAGGCCCGGCTCCGTGGCGTGACGCTGATGGCGATCTCGAACAAGTTCGGCTCGCTGCTGCTAACGACCGGCAACAAGTCCGAGCTCGCGGTCGGCTACTGCACGCTCTACGGCGACATGTGCGGCGGGCTCGCGGTGATCAGCGACGTCCCGAAGACCCTCGTCTATCGACTCGCGCGCTGGATCAATGAAGATGCCTTGCGTCGGACCGGAGGGCTCCTGATCCCCGAGTCCAGCATCACAAAGCCTCCGTCGGCAGAACTACGCCCTAACCAGACCGACCAAGACAGCCTGCCGCCATACGATGTTCTGGACGCGATACTCGAAGGCTACGTGGTCGAGGATCGATCGGCGGAGGATCTCATCCGATCGGGTCTCAACGCCGCAGCAGTCCGCCGGGTGGTGCGTCTCATAGACGGCTCGGAATACAAGCGACGCCAGGCCGCCCCCGGCCTGAAGGTGACCTCCCGGGCCTTTGGGGTGGGCCGGCGCATGCCGATCGCCCAGCGATGGAGGGGTTGAGGACGGGTGTTGAAGCAGCGGATCCTCGGTCGTCGATCCGCGCCCGGTGATGTGGGTCGGGGCATCTTCGGATCACCACCGTCTCCCGACGGGGCCAATCGCTCTCCCCGATTGTCCGCACGCAACCCGTCCGCCCCCCTTCCTGCTTGGCCTGACGGTGGGATTCCCTATCCTTTGCCCGATGGCCAAGATCATTTTGGTGGATGATGAGCTGACCATGGTCCAGATGGTCGCGGAGGTTCTGAGGGCGGATGGACACCAGGTCCTGCCGTTCACCAGCGATGCCGGGGTGATCGAGGCGATCGCCACGCAGCAGCCGGACCTTGTCATCACGGACCTGTACCTCGACAAGTCCCGACCCACGGGTCACGCAGTCCTGGAGAAGGCACGCGCGCTCCAGCCGCCACCGACGGTCATCATCATCAGCGGTCTCGGCACCGTAGAGGATGCGGTCAAGGCCATGAAGGTCGGGGCCTTCGACTTCCTTCGCAAACCGTTCAGCCTCGACGACCTCAAGCTCTGTGTCGGACGAGCCCTGAACTACAGGGAGGCCGTCACCGAAAACACTCAGCTGCGCAAGGAGCTCAAGCGCCAGTACAGTTTCAACCAGATCGTGGGCGCGAATGCTGCGATGCAGGGGGTCTTCCGCATCGTGGAACGCGTGGCCGACACCGACACGACGGTGCTGATCCTCGGCGAAAGCGGCACTGGCAAGGAGCTCGTGGCGCGGGCTCTGCACTACAATTCCAGCCGGTCGCGTAGTCCCTTCGTGCCGCTCAACTGCTCGGCGCTGCCTGAGAACCTGTTGGAGTCCGAGCTGTTCGGCCATCGCAAGGGAGCGTTCACCGGGGCCATTGCCGACAAGGAGGGTCTCTTCCACGAGGCAAACGGGGGAACGATCTTCCTCGATGAGATCGGCACCATGCCTGCGACGCTCCAGAGCCGTCTTCTCCGGGTGCTCCAAGAGAAGGAGGTGCGCCGCGTGGGTGACAACGTCTCGACCCAGGTAGATGTCCGGGTCCTGGCCGCCACCAATGAGAATCTTGAGGAGCTGATCAAGTCGGGCCGCTTCCGCGAGGATCTATTCTACCGCCTCAACGTGGTTAGCGTGCAGCTACCTCCGCTCCGCCGGAGGGTCGATGACATCCCAATGCTCGCGGTGCACTTCCTGCGTGAGAAGGTCCACATGGAGTCCGGCCAGCGGTTCCGGATCTCCCTGCGCGCAATGGAGACGCTCATGTCCTACCCATGGCCCGGCAACGTGCGGGAGCTGGCAAACGTGATCGAACGGGCCACTGTATTGGCCGAGGCACCCCTCATCCGGTGTCGCGACCTACCACCAGCCTTCCAGAAGCATGCGCCCAAGGACGAAGGCCAGGAGGAGAAGGAGGCCGCAGAGATCGTTGAGCCCGTCGGAACCGAGATTCGAGGCAAGGCGAAAGGCGCCCCGACACAACTCCCACGAGTCGACATTGCCCCACAGGCCGTCCGCCCGCTGGGTGCCATCGTCTCGCTCAAGAAGTTCTCAAGGGACCAGGAGGTGAACTACCTGCGTCAGGTCCTGCACAAGACGAACGACAACAAGGAGGAGGCGGCGCGTCTGCTCGACATCAGCCTTGCTACCCTCTATCGGAAGCTCGCCGACGATGGCGAGTGAACAGGCCGGCCAGGCCGCGCCCTTGCGTGTCCGCACCGTTCCCAGCATGAGCTCGGCTCCATCCTCAAGAACGCTCCCGTCCGCCGAGGGAAACACCGCCTCCCGTCGGCAGTTTGCCTCGGACAACTACGCCGGCATCGCCCCGGAGGCGTGGACAGCTCTGGCGGAGGCCAACTCAGGCCACGCACCCGCCTATGGCAACGATCCATGGACCCAGCGGGCAGCAGACGCCATCCGGGACCTGTTCGAGACCCCCTGCGACGTATTCTTCGTCTTCAACGGAACCGCCGCGAATTCCCTCTCCCTCGCCCACTGCTGCCAGAGCTACCACAGCATCCTCTGCCACGATGTCGCACACATCGAGAAGGATGAGTGCGGTGCACCGGAGTTCTTCGCCAATGGGTCCAAACTGCTGTTGCTGCCTGGAGAGAACGGCAAGCTGAACCCCGCGGGTATCGAGGAGGCCGTGCTGCGACGGAACGACATCCACTACCCGAAACCCCGCGTCGTCAGCATCACCCAGGCCACCGAGGTCGGTACCCTCTACAGCCCCGCGGAGGTCCGGGCCATCGGGGCGATGGCGAAGCAGCATGGACTGCGCCTGCACATGGATGGTGCACGGTTTGCGAATGCCGTCGCCTCGCTGGGGGTGGCGCCCCGGGAGATCACTTGGCAGGCAGGGGTCGACGTTCTCTGCCTCGGCGGCACCAAGAATGGCATCCATGTCGGCGAGGCCGTTGTGTTCTTCAACCGGGACCTCGCCCGGGAATTTGACCTCCGGGCTAAACAGGGTGGACAGCTCTGCTCCAAGATGCGTTTCGTCGCCGCACCGTGGGTTGGGATGCTGCAGAACGGTGCTTGGCTCCGCCATGCGTCGCATGCCAATCGGATGGCGCGACTCCTGCACAGCCTCATCCATGACCTTCCCCGGGTGAGGATTCTGTTTCCCCAGGAAGCCAACTCGGTGTTCGTCGACCTCCCCAAGACGGCGATTCAGGCCCTCTACGGCAGGGGATGGCTGTTCTACAACTTCATCGGCGAGGGAGGCTGCCGCCTCATGTGCTCGTGGGACACGACAGAGGAGGACGTGCGGGCCTTCGCGGCCGACCTCCGGGCGACGGTCGCCTGAACCTCGGAACTCCGGAGTAGGTTCAGAGATCGAACCAGTGTTGCGTCCGATTGGCCCGCTCCAACCGGGCCTGGCGGGCGGGAAGATCGGGCCCCTGATGGAACCGCTCCAGGTCCCAGACATCCGCAAAGACTCTTCCCCGAGGCTTCGCCAACGCCTTTTCCATGACGGATTCAAGCAGATCCAGCTTCGGTTCCGTGAAGAGTCCACGGGCCCGAAGTGTGTCCAGGGCGCCGTTCCCGGCACGGGTCGGAATCAATGACACGACCGATGCGCCTGCGGCGAAGGCCACCTCCGTCGTACGCAGAGCCCAGTCCAAGGCCTCCTGATCGGACTGGAACGGTGGTTTCACCAGGACGAAGGCCCGTACCTGGATCCCCGCTTCCACCAGGAACCCGGCGGCACGACGGAAGTCATCCACGGTCATGCCCTTGTTGAGACGCTGCAGAACCTGGGGATGCGCACTCTCGAGCCCGAGAGCGACCTCGAGGTGGGTCGTCTCGAGCCGGGCTCGGAATTCCACGACGCGTGGCCCGACAAGGGTTGGATGGCATTCGACGATGAGGCGCCGGAACGGCTGGACCCGTCGGGCGATTCCGGGCAGGTCCGTCGTGGGGATGGCTCCTGCGTCGAAGAACGAACCCGCGTTGTAGAGCTTGATCCACTCGACAGGCGGTGTCTGCCGAAGCGCCCCATCAATCTGGTCGAGGACCGCTCCCCGGGGGATCTTCCCCGAGGTTGTCTCATGCCACAGATCACACATCAGACACCGCCAGGGACACTCGCGGTTCGTCAGGAACAGGGTGAGCCCGGTGGCCAGGCGTCCGTCGGCCTGCAGTTCCTCTTCCACCATCCACCGAGCGGCACGATGGGGGTCGAGGGACCGGCGATGCTCCGAGAAGTCGGGCCGCTGGGAAAGGATCCAACGATCCCAGGCTTGAGGGTTGATCGAGAGCGGATCCATCCGAGTCATTGCATCCGAAGCAGATATGGAAGCCCAAGCCCCAAATGAAAACGGCGCGCGGAGAACCGCGCGCCGTGGGTGAAATCGAGGGTTCGCTGGCCCTCAGATCAGCTCGATCTTGTCGCCCTGCTTAAGGGTGACGATCGCCTTCTTCCAGTCGCTGTCCTTACCGGCGGCCTTGGTCATCTGACGGCGGGCTTTTCCGCGGACATTGAGGGTATTGACCCGGACCACCGAGACCTTGAAGAGCTGCTCCACGGCCCGCTTGATCTGCGGGGCGGTGGCGCGGCGGTCGGCGACCAGAGTGTACTGGTTGAACTTGGAGGACTGGATGGTCCCCTTCTCGGTCACTCGGACCGTCTTGATCACGTCGTAGGCGTTCATGGATTGGCCTTTCCAGCCCGGGCGGGCTTCACGAGGCGGGCTTCGACCTGCTCGAAGGCACCCTTGGTGAAGACGAGCTTGTCGTACTTGAGGACGTCGTAGGTGTTGAGGCGGGACCCCGTGGTGAGGTCGATGCCGACCACATTACGGGAGGCGCGTTCGACATTGGCATCGACGCCACCGATCACGAAGAGGGCGGTGCCATCACAGCCGAGACTGCGGACGACAGCGACGAACTCCTTGGTCTTGGCGGAAGTCAGATTGAGGTCATTGACGACAATCACGTCACCCGCCTTGAGTCGCTCACCCAAAGCTTTCCGGAGGGCAAGCTGGCGGACCTTCTTGTTGACCTTCTTGTCGTAGTCGCGGGGTTTAGGACCAAAGGTCACGCCACCGCCGGGCCACAGTGGAGAGGCGTAGGAACCGGCGCGCGCACGGCCAGTACCTTTTTGGCGCCACGGCTTCTTTCCGCTGCCGGCGACCTCGCCCATGGTCTTGGTGCAGGCATTGCCTTGGCGCTGGGCGGCCTGGTAGGCAACCACAGCGTCGTGGACGGCCTGCGTGCCGCGGCCGTTGGGGATGACCTCGAATTTCACCTCGAGCTCACCTGCCGCTCTTCCCTGGATGTCTTTGACTGGGAGTTTCATGGCTCAGGATCCTTTACTTCTTGCCCTTGGCAGGGGCGCCCTTCTTCTCGGCCTTCTTCTCACCCGCGGCCTGGGCGGCCGCCTTCAGCTTGGCGCGGAACTCGTGGATCTGCTTCAAACGGGCCGATCCGATCCCCACCTTCTTTGACTCGCGGACCACACAATACTCGCCCTCGCTGCCGGGGAACGAGCCGCGGATCAAGAGGACGCCGTCCTCCTTGCGGACCTGGATGATCTCGAGGTTCTGGGCCGTGCGGCGCTCGACACCCATGTGACCAGGCATCTTGAGTCCCTTATTGACGTGACCGGGGAACAGGCGGCAACCAATGGCACCCGATCGGCGATGCCAACCCTTGGCACCATGGGTCATGTCACCACCGCGGAACGACCATCGTCCCACGACACCCTCGAAACCGCGGCCCTTGGTGATGCCGATGCAGTCGACGAACTGGCCGACCTCAAAGAGGTCCGCACCCACCTGATCACCAGGTTTAACGTCCTTGCTGAAATCCCGAAACTCGCGGATGCGCTTCACCGCGGTACCGTTGTGTTTCTTGATGTGTCCGATCAGGGGCTTGGCTAGGCGCGACTCCTTTTGGGAGTCGAATCCCAGCTGGACCGCGTTATAACCATCCGGGCCGTCGGCCTTCTTGACCTGCAGCACGTAGTTGGGGCCGACCTGAACGACAGTGACCGGGGTCGAGACACCATTTGCGTCATAGACGCGGGTGTGACCGATCTTCTTTCCGATGAGTCCGAGAGGCATGGTCTAGGGTCGGTTAGATTTTGATGGTAATGTCCACGCCCGCCGGGAGGTTGAGCTTCTTGAGCTCATCCACCGTCTTGGCGGTCGGGTCGAGGATGTCGATCAGCCGCTTATGCGTCCGCTGCTCGAAGCTCTCCATCGACTTCTTGTCGGCATGGGGAGAGCGGTTGACGGTGATCCGCTCGATATTGGTCGGGAGCGGGATTGGGCCGGCCACACGGGCACCGGAGCGCTTGACTGTCTCGACGATTTCACTCGCGGAGGCGTCAATCACCCGATGGTCGTAGGCCTTGAGGCGAATACGGATGCGTTGTCCAGCCATACAAAGAACAGGTTGAGTTGGTTCCTACAAAATGGGTCAGCTACGGGCCGCCGGGCGCTTTTTCGCGGCGTCCATCACCTCGGCCAGCACGGAGGACGGCACTTCTTGGAAGGCCGACGGTTCCATCGAGTATGAGGCGCGCCCCTTGGAGAGGGAGCGGATCGCGGTCGCATAACCGAACATCTCCTTGAGAGGGACGTTGGCTGTGACAATCGTCTGTCCGGCCTTCGCATCGACGCCTTGGATAACACCACGACGGCGATTGATGTCACCAAGGATGTCGCCCTGATATTCGTCCGGCGTGGCAACCTCGACCTTCATGATCGGCTCGAGCAGCTTGGGTCCCGCCTTCGGGAAGGCATCCTTGAGGGCAAAAATACCCGCCATCTTGAACGCCAGCTCGTTGGAGTCGACCTCGTGGAACGAGCCGTCGACGATGCTGACCTTGATGTCGATCACTTGGTAGCCAGCATAAACACCCGACTTGATGGCCTCGCGGATGCCGTCCTCAACCGCCGGGATGTACTCGCGGGGAATGGCACCGCCGACGATCTCGTCGAGCACCTCCACACCCTTGCCGCTTTCGTTGGGCTCGACCTTGACGCACGCATGCCCGTACTGGCCACGACCACCGGACTGGCGGATAAACTTGCCCTCGCCGTCGGCCGCCTTGGTGATCGTCTCGCGGAACGCGATCTGTGGAGCGCCAGCGTCGGCCTCGACCTTAAACTCACGCTTGAGACGATCGCGGATGATCTCCAGGTGGAGCTCACCCATCCCAGCGATGATCAGCTGGCCCGTCTCCTCATTGGTGAACACGCGGAACGTCGGATCCTCCTCAGCCAGACGCTGAAGACCCTCGGACATCTTGTCGCGGTCAGCCTTCGTCTTGGGCTCAATCGCCATGCTGATGACCGGCTCAGGGAACGTCGGTGGCTCCAGCATCACGTCGAACGACTCGTCGCACAGCGTGTCACCCGTGGTGATATTGCGGAGACCCACCAGCGCGGCAATGTCGCCGGAATAAACCGTATCGACATCCTTGCGCTCGCTGCCCTGGATGACCATCAGGCGGCTGACGCGTTCGCGCTTGCGGGTACGGGGATTGTAGATCGTGTCCCCCTTCTTGAGCATGCCGGAGTAGACCCGGAAGAACACCAGCTTGCCGGCGTAGGGATCGGTCCAGAGCTTGAAGGCCAGCGAGCAGAGCTTGGAGTTGTCGTTCGACTCCACGGAGATCTGATCCTCGGTCCCAGGCACATGACCAACCGCCTGCGGGATGTCGAGCGGCGACGGGAGGTAATCGATGACGGCATCGACCATCACCTGCACACCCTTCTTCTTGAAGGCGGACCCACAGAGAACCGGCACGAACTCGATCTTGCAGGTAAGACGGCGGATGGCGGCCTTGAGATCCGAGGCCGACACCGGCTTTCCTTCCAGGACCATCTCAGCGATCGCATCATCCTTGTTCGAAACGGCATCGATCAACTCGGCGAGTGCGATCTTCGCCTGCTCCTCCATTTCGGCCGGAACGGGCTTGATCTCGTATTTCAGACCCTCGTTGAGAACCTCACCCGGGCCCCAGACGATGGCCTTCTGATTCACGACGTCGATGACACCGGCGAAGGCATCCTCGGCACCGATCGGGAGCATGATCGGATAGGCATACGCATTGAGCTTTTTGCGCATGTCATCCAAGGCGTTGTAAAAATTCGCCCCAGTGCGGTCCATCTTGTTGACGAAGGCGATGCGGGGGACCTTGTACTTGGTCGCCTGACGCCAGACCGTCTCGGACTGCGGCTGCACACCCGCGACCCCGCAGAAGACAGCAACGGCGCCGTCCAGGACGCGCATCGAGCGCTCGACCTCGGCAGTGAAGTCGACGTGTCCTGGAGTGTCGATGACGTTGATCCGGTGGGCGATGCTCTCGCGCGATTTGAAGAGACCCTCCTCCTTCTTCTGGGTCCAGAAGCAGGTGACGGCAGCCGAGGTGATCGTGATACCGCGCTCCTTCTCCTGCTCCATCCAGTCGGTGACCGTATTGCCATCATCGACGTCACCAATCTTATGGATCAGACCGGTGTAGAAGAGAATACGCTCGGTGGTAGTGGTCTTGCCCGCGTCGATGTGGGCGCAGATACCGATGTTCCGGGTCCGCTCCAGTGGGTACTGGCGGCCAGCGTGGTTCAGAGTGGGATTGACGGCAGCGACGTCGCTCATGGGCTCGGATCGGGTTCGACTCGGTTCGGTTCGGAGGGATGAAAAACGCCCCGCCGAAGGACGGGGCGTTTGCGAAATTGTCCTGGTTACCAGCGGAAGTGCGCGAACGCCTTGTTCGCCTGGGCCATCTTGTGTACGTCATCCCGCTTGCGGATGGCATTGCCCTGACCCTGGAAGGCCTCCATGAGCTCGGCAGCGAGAGCCTCCTTCATGGGGATGCCCTTCCGCTTGTCGGCGAATGAAGTGATCCATCGCATCGCAAGAGCCGTCTGCCGATCAGCCGGAATTTCCATCGGAACCTGATAGGTGGCACCACCAACACGTCGCGCCTTCGTCTCGATCCTCGGCTTGGCGTTATCAATGGACCTCTGGAGGATCTCGAGAGTGTTCACACCCGGATTCTTTTCAGCCAACGCATCGAGAGCATCATAGACGATGCGACGCGCCGTAGCCTTCTTGCCACCCCGCATCAAGACGTTGATGAGGCGACTGACCAGCGTGCTGTTGAACTTGGCGTCCACCGATGCGGGACGCTTATTTGCCTGACGACGACGAGCCATACAAAGAACAGTGGTAGGTTATCGGAAGAGGATTACTTGGCGGCCGGCTTGGCAGCCTTTGGGCGCTTGACGCCGTACTTAGAACGGCTGACGCGGCGCTTTTCAACGCCGGTGCAGTCGAGGGTGCCACGGACAATGTGGTAGCGGACACCAGGAAGATCCTTCACACGACCCCCACGGACGAGCACAATCGAGTGCTCCTGGAGGTTGTGCCCCTCATCCGGGATGTACGCGATTACCTCGGTGCCGTGGCTCAGGCGAACCTTGGCCACCTTCCGCATGGCAGAGTTCGGCTTCTTCGGTGTACGAGTCATCACCTGGAGGCAGACGCCACGGCGGAACGGGGAACCATTGAGAGCAGGCGCCTTGCTCTTGTAGTCCATCTTCTTGCGGCCCTTGCGGACCAGCTGGTTGATCGTGGGCATGTAAGGCCGAACGGGGTTCAGATCCGCGCCGGACACCGGCAACGGAGCCCCGGAGCCTATCGGATAGAACCTTCACTGCAATACGTTTTTTGGAAATTTTCGGGTCCTTAGAGGTTTTGGGCGCGACTCACGAACCAGAATTGTCCAGGAATCCCAACGAGCCGTGGCAAACAGAGATTGGGTCTTCGCACTATCGGACATCGATGATGGTTTCCACCGCCTAAACCCCAAACCGCCGGCTTTCCGGTTGAAGGGAGTCGGATGTTGAAGAGATTTTCAGGGATGCAATTCCCCAGGCGGAGAGGCCTCCGGTCGGCTTCCCGGCTTCCCCCGTTCCTTTCACTGGTCCTACTGGCCTTCGCCCCCTCCGAGGCGGCCCCCAACACTCCCACCGCCCACCCTATCGGGCTCGAGACCGCACGGTTCGCAGAGAGCCTCCCTTGGAGCGAACTCGCCGAGGAGGCCGCTCAATCGGCCAGTCCCCGTTAGCTCCGCCCTCCGTCATCCGACGACATCGAGGGGCCCAACCCTCCCCGACTCAGGACCGTCGGACGCCACCGCGAGGACACCGCCCCTCTGGTGGACCCGTTGCTGCAATCTGATCGGTTCACGGGTCGAATGGAGGATCCGATCATCACCTTCGAGGGGCTGTCGGGTCTCGACAACCGAAACGTCTACGGTAGGTCGTGGTCCCCTTCGGATTGCGTCGGGGACATCGGGCCGAACCACTGCGTCGAAGCCATCAACAACCTTTACCAGGTCTTCGACCGCAGCGGGAACCCCATCATGCCACCCGCGAAGTATAGCACCCTTTTCGCCGGGCTCGGGGAACCAGCATCGAAGTATGACGACGGCGACCCGGTCGTGCGATACGACCGCATGGCCGCCCGTTGGGTGGTCACTGTGTTTGTCGTTGGTGACTGGCTGGAACGCCTCGGCCCGGCCCGCACGGTCGTGGCCGTCTCGAAGACCCCGGATCCCACCGGACCGTTCTTCCTGTAAGACTTCCCGATGCCCAACGACAACATGAACGACTGTCCCAAACTGGGGGTCTGGCCGGACGGCTACTATGTGTCGGTGAACCAGTTCGGGCCCCCTCCCAACTACACGAGCAATGGCGCGGGCGTCTTCGCCTTCGGCCGCATCCGGATGCTTCGGGGAGATCCCGGGGCGGCCTCGGTGTACGTGGATCTCAGCGGCTTCGACAACACGCCCTACTCCTTGCCGCCGGCGGATCTGGACGGTGCCCCCCGGCGGCTGGAACACCCCATGTCTTTGCCTGTCTGATCTCACCAGAAATCGTTGCCAATCCGCCCAGCAAGCCCCGTTCACCAGTCCGCGGCACCGGGTCCACAGAGAACGGGTCGGACGGAAAACCGGTTCCCTACTGTCTCCGACTCTTCACCCTGAGTCCGAATTTCAAAGAGACGTCGGCATCGACCTTGATCGAGTTGCCGACGATCCCCGTCGCCCCCTACCGGATGGTGCTGGGCGACCGTCTCGTCCCCCAACGGGGTACGACCAAAGGATTGGATCCCCTGTCGGACCGGCTTATGAACCGCCTCCAGTTCCGGCATTTCGCCGGATACGATTCGCTCGTGGTCAACCACTCAGTGCAGGTCGATTCCTCCGGTGTCGTTGGCGTGCGGTACTATGAAACCCGACGGATGCTGCCCAGAGGCGCACCATTTCTCCACGACCAGGGCACGCCCGCGCCGGATTCCGAAAGCCGATGGATGGGGAGCGCCGCGCTGGACTGGCAGGGCAATCTCGCCATCGGCTACAGCGTCTCGGGCACCAACACCTTCCCCGACATCCGCCACGCCCGCCGGCCCCAGGACGCCCCGCTCGGAGGACTCAACCGATCAGAAGCCATCCTGCAGGCCAGCTCGGCCTCCCAGGAATTTTTCCGCTGGGGTGACTACAACAGCCTGTCGGTCCATCCGCTCGACGACTCGACCTTCTGGTACGTGAACAACTATCTGACCCAATCCACCCGTGGAAATTGGCAGACCCGGATCGGCTCCTTCCGGTTCCCAAACTCGGTTCCGCGCCGCGCGTCGAACCTCGATGTCGCTGTCGTCGATGCCTCCACGGGTGAGCCCATCCCGGAGGCCTCCGTCACAATTGGAAATGGATATTGGCGACGTCACGACGGCCCTGCCGCGGTTCGGTTCCGACTCGAGGACGGCACCCAGCCCCTCGTGGCCCGGGCCCTCGGATACATGCCCACCACGAACTCGGTGACCGTCCTGGACGGGACCAATGCCACACACCTCGTTTCCCTGCGTAGGATCGATCATGCCATTGCGGTCCTAGGCACGCGGACGCTACAGCTTAAGAGGCGGACGGGCGTCCCGTTCGACACAAATGGTCTCCGGCTGACGCTGACGAATTCCGGGGCCAAGCCCACGTCGTGGGAGATCGCCGTGGGGGTGCAGTGGGCCGAGGTGGAACCCTCACAAGGAACGCTTGAGCCCCATGCCGCGACGACGGTGCAGGTCCGGATCAACGACGTTGCCACCAACCTCCTGGCCTCGCGGTATGGCGGCCTGATGGTGATTTCGGTGCCCCAGACCGGGACGTCGGAGACCCGGAACCTTGGACTGTTCCTCGAGGACAACCCCGGCCAACTCCAGTGGCGCAGTCGCTGGACGACCGTGGATTTCAAATCCAAGACCGCGAGTCTAGAGATCGATCGGATCGATGGCAGCGACGGCGTTGTCTCCCTCCAGATCGACACCCATCCCTTGGGTGCCGTCGAAGGCATGGACTTCGAGGGCCAAGATCGGACGGTGGTCTTCCGTGCGGGTGAAACAAATAAGACACTGATGATCCCGCTGTCGGCACGCGCCGCCCGCCCCTCCAGGTCCTTCCTGGTCACCCTCGCCCAACCGATCGGTGGGGCCACATTGGGAACGAATACCATGGCGACCGTCACCCTGACCGACGACGTCGGGCTGGTGGCCCGGGAATTCCTCGAGTCGGATCCCGGATGGACAACCGAGTCGGCATGGATGTAGGATCGGCCCTTGGGCGGGAACAAACCCAGTGGCGGGTACACGGGGTTGAACGTGTATGCCTATGACCTCCACACGGATTACCCGAACAACCTCAAGACGACTGAGCACCTGACCTCGGCGACCTTCGACGCCTCAGGGCATCGCAACCTCACGCTCCACTTCGCACGTTGGCTCACGATCGAGCGCGGGCTGAGCGACCAGGCCAGCATCGAGGTCTCCACCAACGGAGCGGACTGGACCCGCATCTGGACCAATCCCATCGCGGAATCGCTAAATGCTGAGGAATGGATCCTTAAATCCCTCCCGCTTCCCGCCTGGGTCGATGGCAGTCCGACAGCCCGTGTGCGTTGGGGGATGGGGCCAACCGACACAATCCAGACGGCCGGAGGATGGGTGCTGGATGACATCGAGCTCTTCGGTGATCCCATCCCGCAGGCCCTCGCCATCACGCTCGGTCCAGGTTCAGGGAATGAATCCTCGGTGGTCCTCAGCTGGCCGAGCCAACCGGGCGAGTCGTACACGGTGGAATCGAGCGAGGGCATCGGCCAGGCCTTCATCACGGTCCAGAAGGACATTGTATCAACTCCTCCCCTGACCCAGTTTACCCACCGCATCCCCGATGCCGGTTCGGGACAGCTCCTGCGGGTGCGACGACAGTGAGGTTGAAGCCCTTCCGCAGATTCCGATGCTGCCCATCCACCGCCACCCGGGACGGTTCCCAAGCCTCTCTTGGGGTGTCGTAGCTGCGCTATCGACCCTGACCCTCTGGGCGGAGCCCATCTGGAATCCACTTCCTCCGATTCCGGACCCGGTCGGGGTTGCCGCTCCTTTTGCGGGAGTCTCCGGAGGGGCGCTGATCGTTGCGGGCGGGGCCAATTTCCCGGACCGGCCTCCCTGGCAGGGCGGCACCAAGGTCTGGCATGACGCGGTCTGGGTTCTCGACAAACCCGAGGGCATTTGGCGGGAGGCGGGCACCCTGCCGGCACCACGCGCCTACGGCATCTCGATCTCCTCGAAGGACCGGGTCTTGTGCCTTGGTGGCAGTGATGCCTCAGGGCCGACGGCGGAGGTGTTGGGGTTCCGATGGCGACGGGATCGACTTGAGACCCTAGCGCCCCGGGACCTTCCGCCTCAGCTGCCCCTTCCGTTGGCAAACGCCGCCGGGGTCCTCGACGACCGCGGTGTAGCCTACGTCGCGTGCGGCAGTCCGGAGCCCGGGGAACGCGTCGCCTCGGGAAGGGTCTTCGCCCTGACACCCGGAAAACGCGTTGCGGTTTGGCGGGAACTTCCGCTGCTGCCGGCAGAACCGCGCATTCTCCCCGTCATCGCCGGACTGGCGGACGGGTTCTGCCTTGTCGGTGGCGCAGCCTTGGAATCCCGGGACGGAAGCACGGTCCGACGCTATCTGCGCGATGCCTGGCGCTACAGCACGAAACGGGGTTGGGAGCGCCTTCCGGATCTGCCACGCCCGTGTGTCGCTGGCGCCTCGCCAGCGCCGATAGATCGGACCGCGGTCTACCTCCTGGGGGGCGACGACGGCTCACGGGCAAGCGGTCCGGCGTCGGCCGACCACCCGGGATTCTCCAGCGACATCCTTCGACTCGATCTCAAGAATCCCGCATGGTTGACCGTGGGCACCCTGCCTGCGCCTCGTGTGACGCTGCCATGCGTCGCCTGGCGAGACGGATGGGTCTTGCCGAGTGGAGAGGTGCGCCCGGGCGTTCGCTCACCGGAGGTGTGGTGGATGAGAGTGCGGTGAGGAGAGTTTTCTAAAACATCGGAGCGGACCACACCCTGGGTGACGTCGGCGCTACGCACCCAGTGATGCAGAGCACCGCATCACCCGCCCAACCTCTCAGTCCTTGCCCACGGATCCGGGCACTGGCTCAGTGTCCTCGCATGGCCAATCCAGACCCCCATCCTGTCGCGGCCCTTGTCTTGGCCATTCCATCGGCGATGGGACGATTCCTCGTGGTCTGGCTGACCCTGTCCATGTTTCTGGCCATCCCCTTTCTCCCCATGCTGGGATGGGAGGTCCTAAGAAACTCGATTCTTTGGCCGATCGCCTGCATCTATGGTGTGGTTGCCTGGGGCGGATTTCCACCGCCGTGGACGGCGGGCGCAATGCTGCTGCCGGCCGGCATGATCCTGGGTGCCTGGGGATATGTGATGGATGTGGCGCCCGCCCTCTCGCTTTGGACGGTGGCCCACTGCTCCCTCATGCTGACCGGACCCGCGCTCCTGGCGAACGACGTCGCCGGATGGGTGCCGTGGACCGTCGCGCTCCTGTGGAGCCTCATGAGTCTCGGCTGGTATCGGATTGCCAGGCGTTCGACGACAGGATGAGGGCCGGGAAGAACCTGACCCAGCCCCCCCGCTTGCCCTGCCCCACGGGATCCGGTTTCATCTCCGCCCGGACTGTAGCGGAAAACCAGTCCTCCCTGCCGCCATCAAAACCGCCCTGTCCATCGACGCGCTTGTCGAGCTGAGCCAGAACCTCGAAGAGGCACTGGCGGAGAAAGGCCCGTCGTTCATTTCAGACGATGTCTTTAACGGGTGGGCTCGACGGGTTTTCGAGGCCCAATTCCGGAACAACCCGATGCTCCAGGCCTGGGCTCTGAGCCATTCAGTGAGCCCGTCGGAAGACCTGACCTGGGATCGCATCCCGGCCCTGCCCACAGAGGCGTTCAAGGAAAACGAGCTCACCTGCATCCCTGAATCGGCACGAACCACGGTCTTCCACTCCAGCGGGACCACGGGGCAGAAGCCGAGTCGGCACATCCACGGTCCCGTCTCGTTGAGATTGTATGAGAGGTCCCTGCGGCAGGGCATCGTGTTCCGCTGCGGGACCCGGCGTTTCCCGGAACTGTGGTCCCTCACCCCGTCACCCGAGGTGGCCCCCCATTCCTCCCTCGCCCACATGATGGGCACTCTTTCACTGGACCCCTGCCCTGGACCCGGACGGTTCTGGGGACGGATCACACCCGAGGGATGGGAGGTCGACATCGAGGGGCTGTCGACCGCATTGACCACGTTGGATCGCCCGATCCTGTTGTGCGGCACCGCGTTCAACTTCGTCCACGTCCTGGATGCCCAACCGGAGCGCCGATGGAGTCTGCCGGAGGGATCCGTGATCCTCGAAACAGGGGGCTACAAGGGACGTTCCCGGGTGCTGCCCCGGAGCGAACTCCACTGGTGTCTCGCGAGAAGGTTCGGGATTCCGACCCGATCCATCCTGACGGAATATGGGATGAGCGAGATGAGCTCCCCGGGGTATTCCATCCCGGATGCGCCGGAGGATCACGCGCTGATCCAATTTCCGCCCTGGACCCGAACCCGGGTGGTGTCGCCTGAGACGGGACGCTGCGTGGCACAAGGCGAGACGGGGCTTCTCCAGATCTGCGACTTGGCGAACCTCTGGTCGGCCATGATGATCCAGACCGCAGACCTCGCCCGGTCCGAGGACAACGAGATCCGCCTGATCGGACGCTCTCCTGTCGCTGAACCCCGGGGCTGTTCGCTGATGTCCCCCAACCCGCCCGCGTCATGATCCTCCCGCAACTTTTCCTCGCGGATCTCCCCTCGGACGCGGTGCTAACGCCCCAGCTGATCCGGGACGCGTGCATCGCGGTCAAACGGAACCGGGCCAACTGGCTGGCGCAGCGTCGCACCCAGGAACTGGTGGAGCTGATCGCCTTTGCGGCCGAACGCTGGATGCAGCCGGAATCGGGGTTCCGTCGGATTGCCCTCGAGCAAGGGGCCGCCGAGGCGGGATTCAGTCCTGCAACTCTTGGCCGAGGGCTGGACTCGCTCTTCCGCCAGCTGACCTTGGAGGGCCTGCAGGCCCTGCTGATGCAGGACCTCGGGGATGCGCAGCGTCTGGATGGATTCGCCGCGCCGGCAGCCGAGCTTCGACAGGGCCGACTGGCCTTCGCGCGTGGCCCGGAGATGCTGGTGCACATCGCGGCGGGCAACCTGCCCAACTCGGCGCTGTTCTCGCTGGTCCTGGGGATCCTGACCCGGTCGGCGCAGTTCATGAAGCTGCCCCGCAATGGAAACCTCATTGCCCGCCTCTTCGCCCATTCCCTCGCGGACCTCGAGCCGAAGCTCGGAAGCTGCCTCGAGCTGGCGGTGTGGACTGGGGGCCACGAGTCGCTCGAGGCCGCACTGTTCCATGAGGCCGACTGCGTCACAGCACAGGGCAGCGACGAGACGCTCCAGTCGATCGCCCTGCGGCTCCGTCCCGGCTGCCGATGGATCCCCCACGGGCACCGGTTGAGCTTCGGGTTCATCGGCAGCGACCAGCTGTCGTCCTACCAGGCACCCCGGATCGCCCATCGGGCGGCGGCCGACATCACCGCCTGGAACCAGCTGGGCTGCCTGTCACCGCATGTGTTCTACGTCGAGGACCGCGGGAGCGTGTCTGCGGAGGGATTCTCGGAATTCCTCGCGGCCGCGCTCGCAGAGCGGGAGGCGACCGAGCCGCGCGGCCCCCTGCCCGTCGAGGTCGCGGCCGAGATCGCCGGGCGTCGCTCGCTCCACGAACTCCGCCAGGCCCACCATCGTATCACCCGGGAGGAGGCCAAGACGGTGCCGCGAGGCGCCTTCTTCGAGGCACCCCAGGCTGGCACCCGCGTCTGGACCAGTCCGGAATCGACCGCCTGGACGGTGGTCTTCGAGGAGGACCCCCGCTTCCGGACCTCATGCCTGAACCGTTTCGTGTATGTCAAACCCTGTCGGAGTCTCGAGGACCTGCTGCGTCACGCAGAGGTCGTCCGGGGTCAGGTCAGCACCCTGGGCACCGCGGTCGGCGAAAGCCGGCTTTCTGAGATGGTTCCAACGATTGCCCAGTGGGGCATCACCCGGATCTGCCCGATCGGCCGCATGCAGGAACCGCCCGCAGGATGGCGTCACGATGGACGTCCGACGCTGGGGGATCTCGTTAGTTGGACCGATTGGGAAACCGTCTGAACACCATGCAACTCCGAAGGACATTCCAGTTCGAAGCCGCCCATCGGCTGCCCCATGTACCCACAGGGCACAAATGCGCTCGGCTCCATGGACATAGCTTCCAGGTCGAAATCGTTGTCGAGGGTCCAGTCGATCAAAAGATGGGCTGGGTGATGGACTACGCCGACATCAAGGCCGCCTTTGCACCGCTGCACCAGCGCCTCGACCACCACTACCTCAACGAAATCCCAGGCCTTGAGAACCCAACCAGCGAGCGGATCGCCGAGTGGATCTGGTCGGAACTCTATCCGGCACTGCCTCTGCTGACGGAAATCGTGGTGGCAGAGACCTGCACGGCACGTTGCGTATATCGTGGCGCATGAATCTGACGCACCTCGGCTGGTCGAAAGCGTGGGCCGAGCTCATGGGCACGGAGGTCCCGGCGGACTGGACTCCGGGGCGAGTGGTCAGTGAGTATCGAGGAGCCCGGGTGGTGGTGACGGAATCGGGGGAGCGTATGGTCTCCGTGGCTGGACGACTGGAACACGAGGCGCTGTCGGCCGCCGACCTGCCACACGTTGGGGATTGGGTCCTTGTTTCCGGTACGTCGAGCCCGGACTCGGGCGTGATCCAACGGGTGCTGCCGCGCCGGAGCCGTCTGGCCCGGAAGATTCCCGGCCGTGCCGCCGCGGTGCAGATCCTCGCTGCCAACATCGACATTGCTTTCATCGTGCTGGCCTTGGATTCGCGGTTCCACCTGCGGCGTCTTGAACGCTTCCTTGCCGTGGTCCTGGAGGGCGGCATCCGTCCGGTCGTGATCCTCAACAAGGCAGACCTCTGTGCAGATCCAAAGGCCCGGATCGCAGAGATCCAGGCCGCCATTGGCAACGTCACGGTGCTGGTCACCAGCGCGACCCGACGCAAGGGGCTGCGACCGCTGGGGGAGCACATCCGGGAGGGCCAGACGGTGGCCTTCATCGGTTCGTCCGGTGTGGGCAAGTCGAGCCTGGTGAACCGCCTGTGTGGGGATGTCTACCAGGCCACAATTGAGGTCCGTGAGAAGGATGACAAGGGACGCCACACCACGACATCCCGGGAGCTGATCCCGCTGCCTTCGGGAGGGTTCGTGATCGATACCCCCGGTCTCCGGGAGCTGCAGGTATGGGCCGATGACGAGGGACTGGAGGAAACGTTTCCAGAGATCCAGCTGGCAGCCGAAGGATGTCGCTTCCGGGACTGCCGGCATGTCGCGGAACCCGGCTGCGCGGTCGTGGCTGGGGTGGCTGCAGGTTCGATCGCCAAGGACCGACACGAGCGCTTCCTGAAGATCAGCCGCGAGGGCGCTGACCTTGTCCAGCGTGTCAGCCGTCAGCGTCCCGAGGGCCGCCGAAAGAAGATGCCGCGAGACAGGCTTGGAGAGCTGGACGAGGAAATTTCCAGGGACGAAACAGAATGACCCCGCCGGAGCGGGGTCATGGTTCGATACAGGCCAACCTGGAGGCCTTATTCGAAGGAGGCACCAGCACCACCCGCCTTCGACTTGGCGGCGTACCAGGTATCAAACTCCTCTTGGCTGACCACCTTGTACTCGCCCTTCATGGTGGAGTGGAGGTTCCCACAGAGCTGGGCGCAGATGATCATGTGGTCCCCTTTCTCGACCGGGGTGAAATGCACTGGAATGGTCAGACCCGGAATGGCGTCCTGGGTGATGCGCATCCGAGGTAGTTTGAAGCTGTGGATCACATCCATGGACGAAATACGGCAAATGATGTCGCGATTAACCGGGATCAGGAAGGGTTCGCGCAGGCAGGTGACATCATCCTTTGCATCGGCGTCAGACGGAACGAGTCCGAAGGGATTGTTGGCCGACGCGTCCTTGATGTCCTGCTTGCCCCACTTGCCATCGAGGCCGGCATAGTGGGCGTTCCAGGCAAATTGCTGGCCCATGATCTGGATCTCGATTGGGTCGGTCTTGGGGTCACCCTTTTTGACCGGGAACTCGTCGACGGCCTTGGCCCACAGTGGGACCGCGAATCCGAGCAGCAGGACAACCTCAACCACTGCGACACCGATCTCGGCATAGGTTGAAACGTGGCCGCGGGCTCCCACGTGGTCGGCCTTCGGATTCGAGGACTGGCGGAATCGAAATACGGTGTAGAGGAAATACGCCAACCAACCAACGAAAAGGACCAGCATCAGCAAGTGGATGTACACGAGCAGGTCATCGATAGCCCGACCTTGGGCGGAGGCATTCGAAGGAGGCAGGAGATAGTTCCAGAGGCTCATGGCAGACAGACGGTGAAAAGATTCAGAGGTTCGACGGCGGGGTGGGTTCCGAGACATCCGGGGAGACCTGGGCGGCCCTGCGGACGATGAAGACGAAGAAGGTGGCGATCAGCGCCAGCATGCTCAGGATGACGGCCAACAGGGTCATAATCCCGGCATTCATGCCGTAGGCCATCGGTGAGTCGGAGCGGCCAAAGCAGGCCGCACATCCGAGAACCGCCGGCTTGGCGAGGACGGTCAGGAGAAGACTGGCGAAGAGGCGGTTCACAGGTAGCTGACGTTCTTGAACTTCCGGAGGAAGATCTTCCCGTAGACTAGCAGCCCAAGGGCCGCGATCACGGACACGACACCCCAGGTCAGATCACCCTGAGTTCCGTTGTCGCGATAGTTCCCAAAGTTCCAAGCCGCGATGACCAGCATCAGCAGCACGGAGACTGTGACGAACACGATGTGGAAGGTCTTAAGGGACATAGAACGTCTTGGGGGAGGTTCCGGTGACAGGGTCTTTGTCGGACCAAAGGATCAACCCAACCATGGCAATGGCGAAGGCCACGGTCGTGGCCAGGGTCAGGTAGACCACCTTCTTCTCCGACAGGAGGTGCATGAAGTAGCCGCACACGAGAAACGCCTTGATCGAGGCGACGAAGAGGGCGACGGCGATGGTCAGGGCGACACTGCTGAACTCCCATTCCCGGGCGAGAACCGTGATCACGGTTCCGACCAGCAGCGCCGTTCCAACGGCCCAATAGATCTTCTTGTGACCCTCGTGATCGTGGTCATGACCGCCGTGGGTGGCCTCGTGGCCGTGGGACGAATGATGATTGTGACTCATGGCGTGATGCGAGGCGTTGCGATCAGAGGAGATAGACGACCGGGAAGAGGAAGATCCAGACCAGGTCGACGAAGTGCCAGAACAGACCACCAACCTCGATGCGGTTGGTGAACTGTTCCGGGTTCTTCCTCCAGAGGTCTGTACCGATGAAGGCGAAGTAGGCCAGAACGATGGCACCGCCGAGCACGTGGAGACCGTGCAGGAAGGTCATCGTGAAATAGATCGCGAAGAACGGATGGGTCGACGGGATGAAGGCCTTGAGGCTCTCGATCTGACTGACGTCGATCTCCCTCTCGTCATGATGCCGCCCCTCGGCGTGGGCCTTGTGGATGTCCTCGGGGACCTGCATCCCGACCGGGAAGCGATACTTGTTCGGGATGTCGACCTCCACCTTGAGCTTCTCAATGTTCTTCGACTTCACGGTGTCGAGAGTCCAGAAGAGGGGCGACTTGCCATCGACGTCAAGGTGACCGGTGACCACCTTGCCATCTGTCGTGCGGATCACGTAGTGGCTGAACTTCTCTTTGTACTCGAAGGTCTTGATCCCGAGGAACCCGAGCGCACAGGCCACCGTGAACAGCATGAAGTTCCGGAACTTCGGAAAATTGTTCTCCTTCAAGGCCATCCACGCCATGACCACCGTCACAGACGAGCTGATAAGCACCGCGGTGTTGAATGTGCCGATGGGAATGTTCAGGAGGCCGTGGGGCCATCCATCAGCGACATCAGGCCAGAACCCGTGCTGGGCGGTGACGCGCAGCAGGATGTAGGCGGAGAAGAAGGCGCCGAAGAGCATGACCTCGGAGGCCAGGAACAACCAGATGCCAACCTTGGCGTTGTAGAGACCAGTATCGGGTCTGGGTTTGACTGTGTACGGGATGTCCATGGAGGTGTGTCGGAGGAAGTGAGGACCTCGGTTTCAGATCAGCCGGGTTGTCCCTGCGGGGTGAAGTCCTTCTTGGCCCCGGGTACGCTGTACTCGTAGGGGCCCCGATAGGCAACCGGCTCGCTGGCGAAGTTGCCATGAGGAGGTGGCGTCGGAGTCTGCCACTCGAGGGTGGTCGCCTCCCAGGGATTGTCAGAGGTAACCTTCTTGCCGTTTGAGATGCTCCAGAAGAAGTTAAAGATGAAGGGCAGCTGGAACAGCGCCAAGCCGAAGGCCGCGTGGGTGATGGAGATGTTCAGCTTGAGGATTCCCGGATCGGCACCGACACCGTCCTGGAAGTAGGTCGCCCCGCCGTCATACATGCGACGGCTCATGCCGCGGATGCCTTGGATGAACATCGGAGAGAAGATCAGGTTCATGCAGACCAACGAACCCCAGAAATGGATCTTTCCGAAGGTCTCGTTCATCATTCGTCCCGTGATCTTCGGGTACCAGTAGTACACCCCAGCGAAGAGACCGAAGATGGTCCCTGGCGCCACAACGTAATGGAAGTGGGCGATGACGTAGTAGGAGTCATGAAGATAGAGGTCCGTGGCGTTCAGACCGAGCGGGAGACCGGTCAGTCCGCCAATGCCGAACATCGGGAGGAAGGCGAGGGCGAACAGCATCGGAGTGTTGAACCGGATGGATCCGCCCCAGAGCGAAATGAAGAGGGCCGAGAGGATGATCACCGACGGAACCGAGATCATCATCGTGGTCGTCTGGAAGAACGTAGCGATCTTCGTGCCCATGCCCGTCATGTACATGTGGTGAGCCCAGACGATGAAGGCGAGGAAGCCGATCGCGAGAGCGGCATAGACGAGTGATCGATAGCCCCAGAGCGGCTTGCGGGTGTTGTTGGCGATGATCTCGGACACCACACCCATCGCCGGCAGGATCAGCACGTACACCTCAGGGTGCGCCAGGAACCAGAACAGATGCTGCCAGAGCAGCGGGCTGCCGCCGCCGGAAACCGGCACTTGTCCGGCGCTGGTGACCAGACCGGTTGGGAGGAAGAACGAGGTGCCGAGCACGTTGTCGGCGAGCTGCATCAGACCGGCGGCCTCGAGCGGGGGGAAAGCCAGCAGGAGGAGGAAGGCCGTGACGAACTGGGCCCACACGAAGAAGGGCAGGCGCATCCAAGTAAGACCGCGTGCCCGAAGCTGGATGATCGTCGTGATGAAGTTGACCGCGCCCAACAGCGACGAGGTGATCAGCAACACCATGCCGACCAACCAGAGTGTCTGGCCGTCGATGACGTTGACCGGGTCTGCCAAGGTCGCGAGGGGGGAATAGCTAGTCCAGCCGGATTTGGCCGCACCGCCCGGGATGAAGAAGCTGCCAAGCATGACCACGCCACCCAGGAAGTAGAGGTGGAAGCTCGCCATATTGAGACGAGGGAACGCCATATCCGGCGCGCCGATTTGCAGCGGGGTGACATAATTGCCGAAGGCTCCGAAGGCGAGGGGCACGATCGCCAGGAACACCATGATGGTGCCATGCATCGCCCCGAAGGCATTGTAGAGATCGGCCTGCATCACACCTCCCTGGGCCATGTCGGTTCCCAAAACCTTTTCGAAGAGGGCACCAACCACCGGGATCGCCTTACCTGGATAAGCCAGCTGCCACCGCATGGCCATCATCAGGAGGAACCCGAAGAACAGGAATGCAAGAGAGGACAGCCCATACTGGATTCCGATCACTTTGTGGTCGGTCGAAAAGATGTACTTCTCAAAGAAGCCGGGCTCGTGGTGGTGGTGGTCGTCGTGGGAGACGCCGTGCGAGGCCGCAGTGTGGGATGAGGTGGACGCCATAAGGTGGTGTCAGTCGATTGATCCGGAAGACGAAAGCATCAAGACTCCCGCCGGAACGGAAGCCACAGATGTTGAATAGGCTGGGTGCTGGGATGTCAATCGCCGGGTCTGCTTGTCCAGAACCAGAAGACCCAGCAATACGGGTAAGTAGACGATGCTCGCAAAGAACAGGCGTCTCGCAGCGGTCTGAGACAGCGTCCGGGCGAACTGGATGGCGAATGCGAGGAAGGCCCCACCGAGGACCACTGCCCCGATCAGATACCAGTGGCCAACGAGGCCAAAGACGAAGGGAAACAGGCTCACGCCGAGCAACGCCAAGGTGTTCCGGACGGCCGAGGCGGCGGTTCGAATGCCATCGGGGTCCGCACCGGAGAGCATCCGGAAACCGGCACGCTGGTACTCCTCACGGTAAAGCCACGCAATCGCCATGAAGTGCGGCAGCTGCCAGAAAAAGAGGACTCCGAAGAGCGACCAGCCCGGTGCCGAGACGGAATCGGTGGCCGCCGACCATCCCATGAGCGGCGGCAGCGCACCGGGAACCGCTCCCACCAAGGTGTTCAGGACCGTGATCCGCTTGAGCGGGGTGTAGACCGCCACGTAGCTGGTCCAGGTCGCAACCCCCAACAGCGCCGTCAGCGGATTTACACGGAACAACAGCCAGACGAGGCCGAGGAGGCTCAGGGCGGAACCTACGAGCAGCGCTGAGGTCGGCGTGATGCGGCCCGAGGGAATCGGTCGCTCTGCGGTCCGACGCATTCTCGCGTCGAATTCCCGTTCGAGGACCTGATTCAACACCGCAGCACCGGCCGCCAATAACGCCGTCCCCGCCAATGCATGGGTGAGGAGCACGAGATCCACCGAAGCAGGAGCACCCAGATAGAATCCGACCACCGTGGTCAGGACGACCAACAGGGTCAGCCTAGCCTTGGTCAGCTCCATCAAGGTCGACATCACCCCACGCTCGCGAATGAGGTCAGATGCCGGAGAGATGGATGTTTCGGAGGAGTTCACGGTGTTCCCTGCAGCGCGGCCCGAGTCAGTCCCGGGATTCGGGACGATTCCGTCCCGGACCAAGCCGGCATCGTGAGCCTCCGGGCGGTTAGAATCAACGCCGTACCCAGCCACAGAAGCGAGGCTCCACCGGCCACATGGGCGGTCGCGACATCCGCCGCCTTGTTGGTCCAGATCGTCAGCATTCCAAGGGTAAATTGCGCGAGGGCGATACCGCCCCACACCACGACACCCCTCCCGAGGGGCGACGCCCAGCCAAAGCGGCGTCCCACCCGCACCGTCATCGTGAGGATGGCCACCACGGCAGCCACCGCACCCAGGCGATGCAGCATCTGAAGCTGGATCTGCACCGCTGTGACGGTGGACTCATCCATCCGGACCTGGTTGTAGCGGGCGACCGACTCCGGATCGGTAAGCGGCCACCAACGTCCGTAGGCGAGCGGGAAATCCAGAATCGCCAAGCCTGCATGCTGATGCCGCATGGAGGCCCCGAGGACCAACTGCAGGGCCACGAATCCCGTGGCCAGCAGGAGTCCACGAACCTCGGACCTTCCAGCAGTATCCCCCCGGGCGGGCAGCCGGGCCCACCACGGGGAGCTGAGGAGAGCAATGACTCCCAGAAGCACAAAGAACGTCTGCCCCAGGCACCCATGGACTAGTCCGAACAAGGTTCCCAGCGTCACATGGCCAACCAGCGCCTTGTCGAGCACCACCCGGAGCCCGCCGAGAAGTCCCTGGACCTGGACCAGGACAAACGCAGCCCAGGCTAGCCTGGGAAGCACGCCCCCGGCAGGAATCCGCAGACCCGGAATGGCCGCGGCGAGAACAACAACGCCACCGATGCTGGCGAGAAACGCGCCCCCCCCCCTCCACTCGGGACCGATCCTCAGAAGGAAGATGCCTGCGACGATTTCGAGCGCTCCGACTATCGCAAGCGGTTTCCTGGCCGGGGATCCGCCCATCCAACGTGTGAGGAGCACCACCAGCAACCCGACAGAGGAGGCCCAGAGTCGATGGGTGTGCTCGTCGAACACACCACCGTGGAACCACTGGTTCACCGGCAGGGCGAACATGTTGTATCCAAAGCTGGTCGGCCAGTCCGGGACCGCCATGCCAACCCCCTTGCTGGTGACCAGCCCACCCATGCAGACCAGCCCCAGCGTTGCCAGGGCGGTCAGCAGTGCAAACGGGAATCGATAGCGGTCAGTGTTCATGAAAAAACCGGGATCCCGTCACCAGGATCCCGGCTCAAAGACACCCCATCAGCTCTTCACGTCGAAGGCGAAGTCCACGGTGGCCTTGCCACCCTTGACCTCGATCTCCTGGACTTGGGTCCCCGCCTTCTGGTGGAAGGCCTCGATCGTGTACTTGCCGTCCGGGAGGTCTCCCTTGATTGAAATGGCGCCGGACTCGTCGGTGACGGCGAAGAAGGGATTCTCGAGCACATTCACATAGGCAATCATCCACGGATGCACATTGCAGGCGAAGCGAACCCCGAGCTCAGGCTTGTCGAACACCTTCTCGTTGACCTGCCCCTGCGACGCCTGCGCGAAGTTGAATCCCTTGTTGACCTTCGGGGTCGCATTCACGTTGTGCATGAACGGGTCCGAATTCTTGACGTCGAACTTCTGCCCCACCATGACGGCCGCGACGTAGGGATAGTACATGCACCCCTTCTGATCGATCTCGGGCTTGGTGGCCGGAGCCGGGAAGGTCTTACCTTCGAGCCCCTTCTTGATATAGACCACCGTGTTCGCGAGCGCCCCGTTGGCACCCACCACGTAGACCCGGCTCTTCGCCTCACCCACGGCCACCTTGCCGCAGTTGGCGTCGGCCTTGACCGCCGCAATAACCGCAGCAGGCGGTGGTGTACCCTTGAGGGTTACTTTACCGTTAATCTCAGCCGCGGAGAGGGGCAACGCGGCGGCAATGACCGTGGCAGCAATGGGAGCGAGCGTTTTCATGATGGTGAGAGAAGTTTTTCTTCCTATTTCGACCGCAAACTAAACAGGTTTGTTAATGGGTCAAGCTCTTCGTGAAATCTTTCACAAGGGCATCCGAGTGGACGCGGGAGCGATGCAGTTCTTCAGGTGGAGTGGCGGGCATCGGCCAGCGGCACATCCCTTCGGAAGAGCTGGCGGATGACATCCTCCACCGGGACCTCCTCGACGCTGAAGTCCTGGACAGGATAGGCGTCCAGAAGCGCCTTCACTGCCGGGATGACGCGATCCCGAGGGACCTTGAGCTTGAGGGATGCGGGGGTCTGCTCGACGACCTCACCGAACCCCGAGGCCTCCACCGTGCCCACCGGCGTGGGATCATGTCGGAGGGTGACGATCTTGTGTCCGGCAAACCGGCCAAGGATTTCCTCGAGTCGTCCGTCAAAGAACACAGTGCCGCGATCGATGATGATCACCCGCTCGCAGAGCTCCTGGATGTCCGCCATGTAGTGGCTCGTCAGCAGGATGGTCGTGCGCCGGGTCTGGTTGTGACGTTTCAGGAAGTCCCGCACGACCTGGGACGAGACGACGTCGAGACCGATGGTGGGTTCGTCGAGGAACAGGATCCGAGGTTCATGGAGCAAGGCGGCGATGAGCTCACACTTCATGCGCTCACCGAGAGACAGCTCCCGGACGGCCGTCGACAGCTTGTCCCGGACTCCCAGGAGTTCGGACAACTCCTCAATGGTCCTGCGGAAGCGGGATTCCTCGAGTCCATAGATGCGACCGTTGAGCTCGAGGGATTCACGGGCCGGCAGGTCCCACCAGAGCTGGTTCTTTTGGCCCAGCAGGAGCGCGAACTGCCGGCGATAGCCGTCCTCCCGGTGCCACGGGACATGTCCGAGGACGCTGGCCATGCCACGGGTCGGATACAGGAGTCCCGAGAGCATCTTCAGCGTCGTAGTCTTGCCAGCGCCATTGGGCCCGAGAAACCCGACGAACTCCCCTTCCTCGATCCGGAAGCTGACGTCGCGGACGGCCACGGCGGTCTCCGACTCCCGGCGGAACAGACCCCGGATCGCCCCTCCCAGTCCCGGGGCCTTCTTGGTGGTGCGGAATTCCTTGGTGAGTCCCTGGACATCGATGGCCGGCACGAGTGGATCATGGACGGATCAGGTCCGCGAACCAAGCCCTGCCGAACCCGAAGCGTCGCCCCGATCGCGAGGCCCGAATCGATGGGATGAAATCCAATCCTCTCATTGGCCCGACGCCTTGGGTGCCATGGGCACCTTCGCTCCCAGTGATGCCGGACACGGCACCACCTATCGGGCGTGGCACTGTTCGGCGGGGTCTCCGGGGAATTTCGAATTGCGACAGCTCCGTGGCTGGTTTTCCCTCGCGGCCTCATGATCCGAAACGTCGCCATGACCCTTCTCTGCAGCCTGATGCTGGGGTGCGCCCATTCCAAGGCCAAGATCGTCCAGGCCACGCTCCGCGGGACGGTGGTGTTTCCGGGCTCGATGCCCGCCGACTCCATCCTTCGGATCCACCTGATCGAGACGGTTTCGAGGCTGGCCACCCCCAACATCCTTGCCGTGGACCAGCTGAATTTCTCGGGAGGTTCGCCCGTGGCATTCTCCGTCCGCTACAACGCCGCAGGTATAAAGCCGGAGAACGAGTACACGCTGGTTGCGAAGGCCGTGCGCGAGGCAAATGGCATGCTGTTCATGGAGAGTAAAACCCTTCGGGTGCTGACCCCGGGCGGCCCGACAAACGGATTGACCCTCCTGCTGGCCCCCGCGAAGTAGCCCCCGGGACTCCTCCCGGGGTGCCTCCCGCCAAACCTCCCCTTTCGTCCATGTTCGACCCCACGGCCGCCATCGCCCGCCACGTCGCCGGGATTCCGAGATCCGGCATCCGCGACTTCTTCGACATCGTCCAGAACACCCCCGGCGTGATCTCCCTCGGTGTCGGCGAGCCTGATTTCGCCACGCCGTGGAACATCCGGGAGGCCGCGATCTACGCCTTGGAGCGGGGACGCACGCAGTACACCTCCAACCTCGGACTGCTCCGGCTCCGGGAGTCCATCAGTGCGTACGTCTCCAGGAACTTCGGCGTCCACTACGACCCAAAGAACCAGATCCTGGTGACGGTAGGCGTCAGCGAGGCCCTCGACCTCGCCCTGCGCGCGGTGATCAATCCCGGGGACGAGGTGGTCTATCACGAGCCCTGCTACGTCAGCTACAGCCCGAGCGTGGTGCTGACCCACGGCAAGCCGGTGCCGGTCGCCTGTCGGGCGGAGGATGGATTCGCGGTCCGGGCCTCAGCCATCGAGGCTGTCCTCACCTCCCGCAGCAAGGTGTTGATGCTGAACTTTCCGACGAATCCGACCGGCGGGACCATGACCCGGCCGCAGCTGGAGGAGATCGCGGCGGTCGCCCGGAAGCACGACCTCCTCGTGATCACCGACGAGATCTACAGCGAGCTGACCTTCGACGGGGAGCATGTCTCGATCGCGAGCCTGCCGGGCATGGCGGAACGGACGCTGTTCCTGCACGGATTCTCGAAGGCCTACTCGATGACCGGCTTCCGGATTGGCTATGCCTGCGGGCCAGCGCCCCTGATCGAGGCCATGATGAAGGTACACCAGTATTCGATGCTGTGTGCGAGCATCATCGCCCAGGAAGCCGCCATCGAGGCCCTCGAGCACGGGGAAGCGGCCACTGCGGAGATGCGGGAACAGTATCGGCTCCGCCGGAACTTCATCGTCAAGGCACTGAACGACATGGGCCTGCGATGCCATCTGCCTCGGGGCTCCTTCTATGCCTTCCCGAGCATCGATGGGCTCGGGCTCGGAGCAAAGGAGTTCGCCCTAGGCCTGCTCCAGCAGGAGAAGGTCGCCTGTGTGCCCGGTGGGGCATTTGGCACCAGTGGGGAGCGTTTCGTCCGGTGCTGCTTCGCCACCGCCTTCTCACAGATCGAGGAGGCGATGACACGGATGGATCGCTTCGTCCGCAAGGTCCGGGCCGGCTAGGAATCGGGAGATCGGCCACCGAACTCGATCGCGGGAACGGTATGCTGCCCGTCACTGCGGGACATTCACCGAGATCCCGAGCACGTCCGACCAGCGTCCGGGCTTCGCGTTCCTGTGGAGGAAGAGAACGCCTTCCTGGGTGGGCGAGGCGACGGCTCCGCCCGGCACCTCCTCGACCGTCAGGGCCACTGTCGCACCCCCCGGGACGGTGCGCGTCTGGGATCCCTGGACCGAGTAACGGGGCAGGTCGAGATCATCGGCCAGGTAGTCAAGTGTTGCCGGGATCGAATCCGTGGCGGCCCCGGTGAAGTAGTTGTCGAACGCGATCACGTACCAGTTCAGCAATCCGGAATCCGCGAGCCCGACAAGCGCCGCGTCGACCGAGAAGATGCAGGTCGCGCTGTTGAAATCGCAGTCGGCGACTCCCGAACCGATGCGCTGGAAGGAGGATCCGGAGGCGGTCCACTGAACCTCGAACACCTGGACCTCCATCTCGCCAGTGGGGTCCCCGTTCTCGAGGTTCAGCATGGCATTGGCCAGGACGTAGTCCTCGGCCCCGTCCAGGTCGACATCCAGGTACACGTTGAATTCAGCGGGGTAGGCCGGGTGGCTGCGCTCCTCGTGAGTGGCGATGGCAACCTCGACGGACGTCCCGGCGCGTCGGATGCCGACTGCCTTGAGATCCGGGAACGCCTCGCCACGACCGAACTCATCCGGCTTCACGTAGTCCTGCGGACTCGTCCCGCCGAGCGGAAAGATCTCGGAGACACCCGCGATCGACCCCCCAATGTTGGAGAGAGCAACCGTTGCCGGGGTGCCAGCCAAGACGAGCGCGGCATCACCGACCTCAAGATCGGCTGCGCGACGCGGTAGCAGGTGCCACGGCAGACCAAGACGGGTCGACCCACTCGTCAGCGTGACGGTCCCATCGAATTCCTGGAGCCGGAACGCCTCACCATCTCCCCCCCCCGAGCCGCCATCGAGGTTCCAGACGGGCAGCTTCGAGGGATCCACCTCCAGCGTGACATCCACCGTGGCCACCCCAAAGGGGTCGACCTCGACCGTCGGAGCCGAGAACCGGAGTGTCACCGCCCCGAGGGACTGGTCGACCGGATCCCGGAAGCCACCGGACACGGAGTAGGTCCTCGGTTCGGAGGTAAGGCTATACACTCGAAGCCGCTTGGTGAGCGTCACCGGAGTCATTCCGGTGAATGCCTGATAGCCGAACGACAGGGATGCCTGGCGATCCTCGTAGGGCAGGGTCGGGGCATCGACGGCAACAACGGCAGGGGTGGCCAAGGCCGCGGTGATCCGGAGCTCGCCCGAACCCGCCAGCATAACCGGTGCGAGGACCCCTGGCCGCGACACCGGATTGAGCAGCACACCGGGCTCGGCGGTGTTCATCAGGGCCGCCTTGAGGGCCCAGCTTTCCAGCAGATCACCAGTCTCCTCGAGCATGACTTCCTGGACAAGTGCGGCGGCGCCCGCCACCACAGGAGTGGAACCCGACGTGCCGGCGAAGGCCGACTCCGACGTCCCGGTGCCGACCTCGGCGGACATCAGCGCGCCGGGCGCAGCGATCTCGGGCTTGATGCTTTGAAAGCTGATGCTAGGTCCCCGGGACGAGGTGTCCACCATGCTCCCAGCAAGCGAGGTGGCGATGGCCGGACCGATGGCGGCCCGGTTCACACCCGACCCAAGGGTGGCCTTGAGGGCGTTCCCCTCGGCCTGGGTGACCACGAGTGTCGGGACGAACACCGAGCCCGCCCCCTGCGAGAAGGTGGGTGGATCGCCGGGCTCATTGTTGACCACGATGACCGCCTTAGCTCCCAGACGGGCGGCCCGGTCGACCTTAAGACTGACGTTGCAGCCCCCACGATCGATGACGGCGATGGCGTTGCGGACATTGGCATCGGACACTGGGTAGGGATCGGAAGCGCAACCTTGGCCCAGGTAGACGAGGGGGCCGCTGATGAGGCCGGTCACAGGGGCCCAGTCGATGCTGGCCGTGTTGATGATCGTGCTCGTGACCCGGTTGCTGTTGCGGAAGATGCGGATGGACTGGGCCTTCGCCGAGGGCATTTGCGTCTGGGCCACGGAGATCGCCCCGGGAGCGATGCCAGGGGAGCTGACAGAGTATGGGAGATCCCCACGGTTTCCGCCCGAACAGACCACCGTGATACCGAAGTAGGTCAGCCACTCCACCATGTAGGCCGCCTCGTCCTGGAACTGCCCATAGCGGGTTCCGAGGGATATGTTGATAATGTCCACGGGATTGTCGACGACCGTGGTGGCTGGGTCGACAATCCCATCCACCGCGTCTGGTTGGTCGGGGGTTAGACAGGCCTCAAGCGCCTTGAGGAGGGCGACACCGCTGCAGGCGAGTTCCCTGGAACTGCAGGCCTTGAAGGCATAGAGGGTCGCCCCGGGAGCAACTCCCCGGTGCAGGCCGTCGAGGCTCGCCCCAGCGAGGACATCCGCCACATGCGTCCCATGTCCTTGGCGGTCGATCGGATCCTCGTCAGGGGTAAGGCTCGGAACCGATTCGCCATCCCGCAACACCGGCCAATACTCCCCCACGAAATCCCATCCGCCCGCGACCTTCGACGTGGGAAACAACCCGTCGCGGGTCGTGTTCAAAGGATCGTCATAGCCCGCCCCATAGGCCGACCCATAGGCGGTGGTCGTCCCGATCCCGCCGAGGTTTCGATGCGTGTAGTCGACCCCGGTATCGATCACAGCCACCCGGATCCCCTGCCCCGTCCGGCCCGTGGACTGCACGGCGGCATCCCCCACTGGTCCGAGGGAATCTGTGAGGTCCAGGCGGTAGTCGCTGACCGGATTGATCGCGTAGACAGAGGGCCTGCGGGCCAGGTCGAGGAGGCGGTCGCCGGGGATCTGAACCACAACAGCATTGAGAGCCTTGGTGAACTGTCCCAGCGTGGCCCCACCAGCCGACACAACTTGGGCAACCGTCGTCGACTGCCGTGCCCGGAGCCGGTTTACGTAGGCCGCCTGCTGGGATGCCGTCAGCCTCGAGCCCACATTCTTCGCGTTGCGACCCAGTCGGGCCAGAAGGGGCCGCTCATTGAACCGCACCACCGCAACGACCTCGGTCGAGACATTCCGGAGCGATGGATGGATCTTCTTCACGGGGTCCGGCACCGATGGGGCGCTGGGTTTGGCACCGCCCCACGCCGACCCCGACACCGCAACCCACGCCAGCAGTGCCACCCAATGATATCGCCACGTCATAGAAAGAATGAAAGCAGACCCGATTGTGCTGATGGCCTCACCCTGATCCGAACCGACAAAGTCGAAAACGGCGCCTTGGGAAACCTGCCCGATCCCGACACCGGTTCAACCCGGGATGGGCTGTCACACCCCGGACACGGCCGGGATTTCACAGTCGGGGCTCCCTGCGGAAGCGGTTGACCACCAGGAGGAGCAGCAGGACACCAACCCCGGCATTGGAGGCCTCTGGGATGGAGCTCGCGAAGAATTCCCCAACGGCGAAGGATCCGGTCGACGAGATGAACACTTGGTTCAGCGTCGTCCCGGGGGCCGCGACAAAGAGGAAGCCGGCCGCATCGGCATTGCCATCGATCGACTGCACGAGAGGCGTGACGGACGAGGTCTCGCTGACCGTGAACGGCTGGATGACGAGGTCCGACGGCATCGCGTAGAAGACAAAGCGGGTGGTGTCGGCGGGCAGCGTGATGGTGAGCGAGAAGGAAGTCAGATCCGTCGCATAGACATCCCCCGTATACCCCCGGCCCCAGCCGAACCACGACGAACCTACCACGAGGTGCTCGACGGGCTGGTCAAAGGTCAGGCTGAGCCCAGACGGTGCAGGAACAGTTGAGACGCTGGTGAATTCCGGAGTCGTGTCGGTCGGAAACGCGAGGAGCGGCTGTCCATCGACGACAAGCGGCGGGGACGACGTCCCGAGCAGCGAACCCGTGGTGGCCGCCCAGCCGCGATTCGCAGCTGCCGCAACCACCATGCCACAAAGCAATTGGCGAAGACCCATGACCACAACCCACCTCCTGCACTAGAATTGGTGGATTCGTGGGACGAGGGAAAGGTCTTTTTCGGAAAAGCGAGCAATGTCTCGAACGAACGGGAACATCTTCCCACCACCTGTCTCCCGGAGACTTACGGGAAACGCCAAAGGCCTCAATCCAGCGTTACGCGGGTTGAGGGGAGGTCCTCCAACGGGCCTCAGGACGGCCGGACCGCAGCAGGATCAAGGAGCTCCTGGCACGCGCCAAACACCCGCTGGACATCCAGGTCAGTCAGACACCTGGGTATCCCAGTCGTGGTACAGGACAACGCGACCCCGATCCCCGTCTGGCACGGACAGGGCACCGACACCACCCGATGTCCTGGCCCCTGAGGCATCCAGGAGGAGGCGTCGTGGTAGGCACGGAACATGCTGACGGTGCGGGTTCCTACGCTCTGGGCGAGGTGAAGCGCTCCCGAATCCGCCCCAACATGGAGGCGGCATCGCTTCAGGACTGCCGCCAGCCCCTGGACGCCCAGCGGACGATCCGGAAAAAGCAATCTCCGGTCGCCGACCTGGTCCCAAAGCTCGGCGAGTCGCGCCTGCTCGCGGCCTCCCGGAGAACCGGTCGCTACCACATGCCAGTCTGGACGGACGGAAAGAAACCTGCGGATGAATCCGACCCATCGGTCCAGTGGCCACTCCTTGAGCGAGTGGCTCGCGCTGACCGAGACGTGGATCGCCTGTTCGGGCACCCAAGCCATCGCGGCAGCCATCGATTCCGAGGACGGGGCAAGAGTGAGGTCGACCGGTCCCAACGACAGTCCGGCCGCAGCGAGGACACGTCGCCGCTGCTCGAACACCGGAATCAAGGGATCGATCGATTCCGCCCACGCGTCGACACACCAGGGACTCCATTTGTGCCAGCGGGCCTGTCTCCACCCGAGCCTCCGCCGAGCCCCCACAATTCTCGCAAGGATCAGTGTCCTGTCCCCGCCGGAGAGGTTGACGGAGACATCGAACCGCAGTCTGCGGAGGGCGAGGCCCACGCGGGCATGATCCATCAACCGTCGCCGTCCAGGCGCCTGCTCAAGGATCCACTGGCGGTCGATGCACCCCGCCATTTCAAGCACCTCCCTGCCCGCCGGGCTGCTCACCGCGTGCAGTTCGGCATCCGCGTAGTTGCGGCGCAGATCCCTAAGGGCAGGCACGAGATGGACTGCGTCACCAAGGAAACCCGGGTCAATGACGAGAACCCGCCTCGCTCCACAGGTCTCCCTAAAAAAGCCCTGCAACCGGTTTACGGACATCGGGTGGGGTCGGATTGGGGGTTGGAGGACGTCACCACGACCCTCCGGGCGGAAGGCCCCCGGGGATCTCTGCGCGCAATGGGTTTCATCACCGGATTCCTTGGCGGATATTCCCGCCGCTGGGATCTTCTCACGAAGGCCCTTCGATGGATCAAGGTTGGTCGGCACGCTTCCGAGGGGGCGAGGAAAAAGCGACCGAAGTGCGCTCTGGCACGAATCCGCAGACTGCGAGAACACCGAATTAGGGATGCCGCTATGGCAGACATTTCACTAGCATTCGCCACCGGGGCGACACACCCAACCGATCCCGGCCAAGGCAGATCGACATCGATGAAACTCAAGCACTGGATCCGGTTCCTCATCCACCGCGACTCCACCTGGCATGGACAATTCAAGGCCCTTGCGCCCCTGCTGCTGGACCCACCCGGCGTCCCACGATGGGTGGTGGATGTCGGGGCGAACGATGGATTCTTCAGCTCCAATTCCTATCCGTTCCTGGCCCGCGGGTGGAGAGGCCTGCTCATCGAGCCCCACCCCTCGGCCCACGCCAAGGCCACCCGTCTGCACCGCAGAAGAACCGGGGTCACGGTGATCCAGGCAGGCTGCTCCGACTTGGAGGGGACCCTGACCCTGCGCTCACAACCTGACGACGAGGGCGGGAGCCACGCGCACCTTGGGTCGCCGGATGGCGGACCGGCATCCCATTCCGGAATCGGCGGGTCCATCAGCATTGCCCAGGTGCGTATCCATCGTCTCGAACGACTCCTCGAAGAGAACAGGGTACCGACGGGATTTGGCCTCCTATCGGTCGACACCGAGGGACACGACCTGCGGGTCCTGATCGGGGCGAATCTGGACCGCTTCAAACCAGCGGTGATCATCACCGAGACATCGGAGGAGGATCAGCCCAAGCGCGAGTTCCTGGGCCGGCAGGGATACAGGCTCCATCTGGATCTGGAGTTCGACTCGATCTGGATCCGCGGGGGAAAGGTTTCCGGTTGATCAACCGGGACGGAGGACGGAGCGGACCGCGTCGACGATACGGTCCTGGTCGGCTTCCGAGAGGAAGGGGTGCATGGGTAGGCTGATCACTTCCCGCGATGCCCGGAGGGCCTCCGGAAAATCCTCGGGCCGGTATCCACAATCCCGGAACACGGGCTGCTCATGCAGGCACTTGGGGTAGTAGATTGCCGTAGGAATCCCCATACGCCTCAACTCCTGGCCGAGGGCATCACGATTCGCCACGCGGAGGGTGTACTGGGCGTAGACGTGGGTGTTGCCGGGCATTACCTCCGGGGTGACACAGCAGTCCTTGAGGAGCTCCGTGTAGCGGGCGCCGATCCGCCGGCGGGCGTCAACCTCTGACGGAAAATGAGGCAGCTTTGCCAGGATCACGGCGGCCTGGAGGGTGTCGAATCGCCCATTCGTCCCGAGGAGCGGGTGGTGGTGCCGCTCGACGCCGCCATGGGTACGGATCGCCCGGATCCGTTCCGACAACGCGTTGTCCGCCGTGAAGATCGCCCCTCCATCCCCGTAACAACCCAGCGGCTTCGCCGGGAAGAAGCTGGTGGTGGAGATCCGGGTCAGGGTCCCACTCGGAATGCCGTTCCGGGTGGCTCCAAAACTCTGGGCCGCGTCCTCGATGACCGTGAGTCCATGGCGCCCAGCGATTCGGTTGATCTCCTCGAGGTCGGGCATTTGTCCGAAGAGGCTGACGGGGATAATGGCCCGGGTCCGCGGCGTGATCGCCTCCTCGATGCGGGCGGGATCGATGTTGTAGGAGCGGGGTTCGATGTCCACGAACACCGGGCGGGCCCCCACCAGACCCACCACCTCGGCCGTGCTGATCCAGGTGAACGGCACGGTGATGACCTCATGCCCAGGACCAATGTCGAGGGCCCGAAGCGCGATTTCCAGGGCCGCGGTGCCGTTGGCGACGGTGATGGCATGCTGGATGCCGAGGAACTCCGACAGGGCCGCCTCGCACTCCGCGATCTCGGGTCCCATGACGTAGGCCCCGTGGTCCAACACGGCACGGATGCGGGAGTCGATGGCCTGCTGGTGGAGGCGGTACTGGGACTTGAGATCGATGAATTCCAAGGCGGGCTGGGTCCAAAGCGCAACTCGCTTCGGGGGCATGACGCTATCCATGCCCAGCGCGCCTTGGCAAGAAACCCGGTCCCAAGGGAGATCTCGCATCCGGGAGGATTCCGGAACTACGGTCGTGGCCCGTTGTCATGCCAGCCGTTCCCAAGAACATCCTGCTCCTGAAGAGCCACAGCGCCGGGGTGGGCGACCTGCTCCGGGGATCGGCAGCATGGAGGGCACTTCTGGACCGCTACCCTGGGACCCGGCTCCACATGGCCTTCTGCAGCCAGGAACCCCACTACATCTCGGAGACCCTGATCGGTCGACACCACCTGCTCCATTCCTTCCATGTGCATCCCAAGTGGCGGAATACCCGAAGACACTGGGCTGAGGCCTTGAACTGGGTGACCAGCATCATCGAGACGACGCGGTCGGAGATGCTCATCGACTTCGAGACGAATGGCATCCGAGCCCTGTCACTCTGTCTGCTGGCACGGTACAAAACCGGGATCCAGACCGTTGGAATCGCCGAGTGGCCCGGACGAGGGTGGTTCTATGACATCGCCTCGCCGAGCCGATTGAGCTACGCCGCAGCCGAGGGGCTGACCCTCCCGCTCGAGTACTCCGAGAGGGATTTTGTTGCCCTCGCAGGACTTGGAATCCGACGCCAGGGAACTCCGATCGAGATCGAAGAGACTCCGGAGGCGGTCGCGTTCCGGAAGGCGTTCCGATCCCGGTTCGGGATTCCTGAGGGACTTCCTCTCGTGGGCATCAATGTGGGCTGTGGCACGCCCGGGGCCGACTGTCGTCGACCCGATGGGGCCCTCATCGAGGCGCTCATCGCCTGGCTCCAGGAGACCCACGGTTGCGCGGTGGTCCTGACCGGGGCTCCCTTCGAGTCGACCACGAACCAGTCGATACTTCAGCGGATGGCCTATCGGCCGGGACCACCCAGGGTGGATGCCGCTGGAAAGACGAGCCTCGTCGAGCTTCCGGGACTCATCCGGGCCTGTGACCTCTTCATCTCGTCCGACTCGGGGCCATACCACATCGCGGTCGGACTACGGGTCCCGACGGTGGCGTTGTTCAACTTCGAGTTCCCGGTCGCCATCCACCGACACCCGTGGGTCCGCTGCGTGGTGTGCCCTGGCCTTCCGGGGCTTCCCGAGGTCCAGTCCGCCGTGCAAGCTCTCCGGGAGTCGTACACTTGGCGAGGAACCCCGCGCGCATCATGACCCCATTTGCCAGGAGGCTCCTCAGTCTGATGTGGCCGCAGAAGACGCGGCTGGTGCTCGGGGTCTCGGCCGGGGTGCTCTATGCTGCGGGCAATGCGGCGCTCATGATGGCCGTTAAGCTGACCTGCGACCTGCTCTTCGTCGCCGGGTCAGAAGGTCCGACGACACGGCTTTCACCAACGGTCCAGCGGCTATGGCCGCACCTGGAGGACTTCCTCAACGCCTGGCTCCGAAGCGAGTCGATGGCGCTGAGGCTAGCCCTCATCGCCACGATCCCGATGGCCATGGGACTGCGCCTCATCGGTTCCTTTGGAAACTTCTATTACCTCGTCCGCGCCAGTCAGCAGGCGATCCACGAGCTTCGTGTGCAGATCTTCGACCATGTGCTGCGACTGCCCGTGGGGTATTTCTCGGCGGCGCGCTCCGGCGACCTGATCTCCAGGATCAGCGGCGACACGACAGCCCTCCTGACCCTGCTTCAGGGCACGCTCACTACCGTGGTCAAGGAGCCGATCACGATCGTCTTTCTACTCGCCTATCTTATCCTGCTGCAGCCGCGGCTGACCCTGATCTCGCTGGTCGTGTTCCCGGTCTGCGTGCTGCCCGTGGTGATCTTCGGCCGAAGGGTCCGCAAGGCGGCCCAGGCGGTGTCGCTCGGCAGCGCCCAGCTCACCGACACGATGCAGGAGGCCTTCACCGGACAGAGGGTGCTCAAGGCCTACAACCTCGAACCCGAATTCAGCCGACGCTTCTCGAGCACCTCGGCCCATATCGTGCACCAGGTGATGAAGGCGGTCCGGGGGAACGAGACACCGACCGTGCTGGTGGAGTTCGCCGGGGCGCTCGGTGTGGCCTTTGTCTTCCTCTTCGTGCTCCGAAACAACCGGGATGGCACCACGATGACCTCCGGCGACTTCTTCTCGTTCATCGGTGCCGTCTTCCTTCTCTACCAGCCGATCAAGAACCTCAGCCGGTTCTACGGCCAGGCCCAGCAGGCCCGGGCCTCCGTGGAACGGGTCGATGAACTGCTCAGCACCCGTCCGGACATCAGCGACCCCCCAACCCCCCGTCCCGTGGCGGCGGCCGGGGCGGTGGTGGAGTTCGATCGCGTCACTTTTTCCTACGGCGACCGGAACGCCCTGCAGGACGTCCAACTCCGGATCCAACCCGGACATCTCGTGGCCCTGGTGGGTGCCAGTGGAAGCGGCAAGACGACGCTGACCAGCCTCCTGCTCCGCTTCTACGATCCCCAGCACGGCGCGGTGCGGGTCGGGGACGTGGACCTTCGCGAGGTCAGGACCCGGGATCTGCGCGACCAGATCGCGGTCGTCACCCAGGAGACGATCCTCTTCAACGACACAATCCGGGCGAACATCCGCCTGGGCCGACCTGGGGCCACCGATGCCGAAGTCGAGGCCGCAGCGATCGCCGCGCAGGCGCACGGGTTCATTCTCGAGAAGCCCGGGGGCTACGACTTTGTGATCGGGGAACGTGGGGCCAGCCTGAGCGGCGGCCAGCGGCAACGCCTCGCCATCGCGCGTGCCCTGCTGAGGAATGCACCGATTCTGATCCTCGACGAGGCGACCAGCGCCCTCGACTCTGAGAGCGAGCGGGCAGTCCAGATCGCCCTCGAGACCCTGATGCGCGGTCGGACTACGCTGTGCGTCGCCCACAGGCTGTCCACCATCCAGCATGCGGACCTTATCGTGGTGATGGACCAGGGCCGGATCGTGGAACGGGGCCAGCATGAGGAGCTTCTGGCAGCCAACGGCACCTATGCCCGGCTGCATGCCCTGCAGTTCCGTGCATGACCCTTCGAACCCGGTGTTGATTTTGAAGCCCCGCGGATGTCCTCTCTGACCGCTCCGTTCGACTCCTCCAATGAAACGCATTGAAGCCATCATCAAGCCGTTCCGCCTCGACGACGTGAAGAATGCCCTCCATGAGGCGGGTCTCGTCGGAATGACCGTCTCCGAGGTCAAGGGCTTCGGCCGCCAGAAGGGTCACACTGAGATCTACCGGGGATCCGAGTACACCGTGGATTTCCTGCCCAAGCTGAAGGTCGATCTGGTGGTGCCCGACGCCCAGGTCCAGACCGCGGTCAACGCCATCGTCAAGGCGGCCAAGACCGGCAAGATCGGGGACGGAAAGATCTTCATCTCGCACATCGAGGAGGCCATCCGGATTCGCACCGAGGAACGCGGCGACCAGGCGGTCTGATCGCGACACGGGTCACTGTCCCAAACGAACCCGGTAGAACCTGGGTCCATCACCCGGGGAGGGGTCCTCGAACGCCGAGACCGGACCGTTCGGAACCACGCTACCCAAGAGGGTCCATCCAGAACCGGCCCCACCGCTGACCTCGACCCGGTTCTCGATGCCCGGAACCGAGGTCCACTGCAGACCCGGACGTCCGTCAAGACGGGGCTGCACCTGGAGCGGCAGCTCGACCACCTCGATGAACAGCAGGTTGTCGAACACCTCCGGATACGAGGAGATCTTCCTCAGGGTCGGGAAGGCGGGAGGATTGGGGCGGAAATCGAACGGAAACCCGGTCCCGACGAGGTTGTAGAGCCGGTTGGTGGGCTGGGGATCCAGCCAGGTGAAGGTGTTGAAGACCGAGAGGGCGTTGGTGCTGTTCAGAACCCTTCCAAACACGGTGAACCCGCCGTTCTGGTTGTCGAGGTTCTCGGAGTTGTCGGCGAGATTGATGAACCATTCGGACGACGCGGAGTTCACGTCGCCACCGACCTTCGCCATGGCGAGAGTCCCGATCGTGTTGCTGATGCGGGGCCCGACGTTGAACTCGTTCGTGATCTTCCCGTAGTCGGGGATGTCAACAAAGGCGACGTTGGTCGTGCCCCGATTCGTCACCCCGAAGCCACCGGCCTGGACCATGAAGCCGGACACTATGCGGTGGGAGAACATATGGGTCCAACGCCCGTCCCGGACGTACCTGAGGAAGTTCTGGACCGTCACCGGCCTGTCCTCGTCGAACAGCTCCACCACGAGGTCCCCGAGCGCCGTGCGGACCTGCACCAGCGAACCCGCACGGGCGGGGATGGCGGCCATGCATAGGATCACCAGGCCAAGGGCAAGCACCTTCATCTTCACGACACTGCCGAGGCTCACGCGGTCGGGCAAGCGGCCGATGCCCCACTCATCCAGGGTCCGCCTCCCGCTCCGCATGTCGGATGTCTCGGGCCTCGTAGAGGTACACAACATCCTCGGCGATGTTCTTGGCATGGTCGGCGATCCGTTCGAGTGCCTTGCTGATGGTCATCAGATGCAGACACCGCGTCGTGGTCGCCGGCGACTCGATCATGAAGCTCGCCAACTCCCGGTAGAGCTGACGGTTCAGGGCGTCGACCTCCTTGTCCCGGGGGATGACGCCACGGGCCTTGGCCGTGTCTCGGCTCACGAAGGCGTCCAAGGCATCCCGGAGCATCGCCAAGGCCATGTCGGCCATCCGGGGGATGTCGACATAGGGCTTGAGCTGAGGCTCGCGTCCGAGCTCGATCGAGCGCCGCGCGATGGTGGTCGCCTCGTCCCCCACCCGCTCGAGGTCCCGGGCGATCTTGGTGGCGCTGACGATGAGCCTGAGCTGGGTAGCGAGGGGCGCCTTGGCAAGGAGCAGGATCGCCTGCTCGTCGATTTCCTTCTCGAGCTGGTCGATCTGGTCGTCACTCCCCTTCACCCCGCGGGCCAACTCGTCGTCGCGCTCCACAAGCGCCCGGATCGCGTTCCGGACGGAGGCCTCCCCCCGGCTTGCCATCGAGAGCAAGCGGTCCTTCAGCGACTGGATCTCCTGGTCGAAATGGTTCATCGCTCAGACTTCCTCTCTTACCCGAAGCGCCCCGTCACATAGTCTTCCGTCCGCTGATCCCGTGGATGGGTGAAGATCCTCGCGGTCCGGTCAAATTCCACCACCTCTCCCAGGTAGAGAAACGCGGTCCGATCCGAGATCCGGGCAGCCTGCTGCATGTTGTGGGTCACGATGACGATCGTGTAGTCCCGACGGAGTTCGAGGATCAGCTCCTCGATCCGCATCGTGGCGATCGGATCCAGGGCCGAGGCCGGCTCGTCCATGAGGAGGATCCGCGGCCGGATGGCGATCGCACGCGCGATGCACAGCCGCTGCTGTTGCCCGCCGGAGAGCTCCAAGGCATTACGGTCCAGCCGGTCCTTCACCTCATCCCAGAGCGCAGCCGCCCGGAGCGATTCCTCCACAATCCGGTCCTGCTCCACCCAGTTGCGGAGTCCCTGCAGCTTCAACCCATAGGCAACGTTGGCCCGGATCGACATCGGGAACGGATTCGACCGCTGGAAGACCATGCCGACCTGTTTTCGCAACCCGATGACGTCGACCTCATCGCCGAGAATGTCCTGCCCCCCGACCCTGCATTGGCCCGTGACACGAACCCCGGGGATGAGGTCGTTCATCCGATTGAAGCATCTCAGAAGGGTGGACTTGCCGCAGCCGGAAGGCCCGATGAGCGCCGTGACCTGGCGTTCTGGAACCGACAGCGACACATCCCTCAAGGCAGGGGCCTCGCCATAGGAGAGACACAGATCTTCGGTCTCGATCGCCGGCGGGGAGGTCCTCGAGTGGGATTCGAAATCCCCGGCATCCTCGGCCGGAATCGGTCTGGCTGTGGGAGTGTCCATGGTCCTCGGTCTCAGGCAGCCTCCCGAAGGTTCCTTCTCATGCGGCTCCGGAGGAGGATTGCCCCGGCATTCAGGGCCAGGGTCAGAACCAGCAGGACCAGAACCGTGGCATAGAGGATCGGGGCCGTCTGGTCGACATTCGGTGACTGCGTGGCGAGGACGTAGATATGGTATCCCAGGTCCATGAACTGATCTGTCAGCCGGACTGGGAGCTCGGCCGTGTAATAAGCCGCACCGGTGAAGAGGATCGGGGCCACCTCGCCCGCAGCCCGACCTACCGCGAGGATCCCGCCGGTGAGGATCCCCGGCAACGCCTGGGGCAGCACGATCCTCCAGACCGTCTCGAGCTTCGTGGCCCCCAGGGCCAGACTGGCCTCGCGCAATCCAGACGGAATCGAACGGAGCGACTCCTCCGTGGCGACGATGACGACAGGGAGCGTCATGACCGCAAGGGTCAGGGAGGCCCACAGGAGGGACGGTCGGCCGAATACCGGCACACCAGACCCCGCGAGCCCGTCGAGTCCCCGACCCAGGAAATTCACAAAGAAGCCCAGGCCGAAGAGCCCGAAGACGATCGATGGGACACCCGCGATGTTGCCGATCGCCGCGCGGATCCCGCGGGTGACGGGAGAGGCCGGATCGGCGTACTCCGACAAATACACGGCCGTGACCACCCCAAAGGGCATTACGAAGATCGTCATGATCAGGACCCTCAAGGATGTCCCCACGACCATCGGCAGGATGGCGGCCGAATCGACATCGAAGAAATCCTTCCTCGGGATGGTCGACACGAACCGCCATGAGAAGGCGGGCATGCCTTTGGACAGCACCGTCGTCAGGAGGGCAACCAGAAACGCCAGGAGCACCAGGGTGGCCAGCCCAGTCAGGGTGAGACCCACGATTCCCGTGGGACCGCCCCACCGGCCTAGGCGCCGGGATGCCCCGAACGGCATCATGCCACGCCCCCCAGTCGACGCCTGAGACGCCGGACGATCTGATCCCCGATCAGGTGGGTCACGAACGAGATTGCGAAAAGCAGGGTGCCCAGCAGGAACAGCATCCGATAGTGTCCCCCGCCCGAAACGGCCTCGGCCATCTCAGCGGCGATCGTGGCGGTCATGGACCGGGTCGAATCGAAGAAGCTCCACGAGAGCATGCTTGCGTTGCCGCTGGCCATCAGCACCACCATCGTTTCGCCCAGGCACCGGCCGAATCCCAAGATCATCGCCGCCACAACACCCGGCATCGCCGAGGGAAGGACGACCTGCCAGGCGGCCTGCCACGGGGAGGCTCCGAGCGCCAGGGAGGCCTGGACATATCCACGGGGAACACTCGTGAAGGAATCCTCCGCGATCGTGAAGATCAGGGGCACCGCAGTGAGGCCAAGGCCAATCCCTGCGACCAACGCGTTGAGGCGAAACTGGTAGCCGAACAGGGACTGGAGGACGCCGGACAGCACGAGCAGGCAGAACACGCCCAGAACCACCGAGGGGATTCCCGCCAGCAGTTCGATCATGGGTTTGATCCACTCACGGACCTGGACGGGCGCCAGCTGGCTGACATAGAGGGCAGCACCCAGCGACAGGGGCACGGCGAACAGCAGACCCACCAGGGTCACCTTGAGGCTTCCGACCAGCAACGGGACCAGGTTGTACTTGTGGATTGTTCCGACGGGCTGCCACACGAATTCGGGACGGGAGTAGCCGGTCCACTGGCGTGGCAGAAGGAGCCGACGCCAGTCGGCCGTGTTGACCGTGGCATCCGGATCGGCCCGGAAGGATTCTGGAATGTCCCGGAACCCCTCCTCCCGTGCTTCCATCATCGCCATGAGCGTCTCCCGATCCATGCCTTCGAACTGGCTCCGCGACAGTTCCAGATAGGACCGCAGCGCGTCTCGCGGGATCGAGTCGATCTCCTTCGAGGGAAGGATGGGCTGGACCAGGGCGGTATTGATGCGGCCCATGAGTACCGGAAGCGCCTCACGGCCCACAAAGACCAGAATCAACACCATCAGCCCGATCGTGGAGAGCCCGACGGCCTGGATGAGCTTCTCAATGATCCACTCCCCCGGACGAGCCCGATGACCCCGGCGCAACCCCATCCAACCGGAAGTCGGGACCGCGGTGGAAGTGGGAGTCGGATGCACGGGATGAAACCAGAAGGGTTTTCGCGCAGCGGAGGGCCTCAGGCAAGCCGCCAGCCGGGATAAACATCAGTCCCGTCGGGCTGGAAGGGGATAGTAGCCGACGTCGCGGACCAGAGACTGGCCCTCGGGACCGCGGATCCAGCCGAGGAAGTCGGTGATTTCCGGGCGGTCCGTCGATGGATTCACATAGCAGTAGAGGTAGCGCGACACCGGATACTCACCGGAATGGACTGTCTTCTCGTTGGGCTCCACCGCCATGCCGCCCCGGGTCCTGGCAATTCCCAGCGTCTTGGCCCCCGACCCATAGGCCGCCCCGCCATAGCCGATGCCTTGGCGGTCTTGCCCAACGGCCTGGATCACCTGTGCCGTGCCCTGAAGGGTCTGCGTCGTGGGCGCGAAATCCCGTCCAGACAACACCCGGTCCTTGAAGAACTCATAGGTCCCGGAGCTGCTCTCGCGGCTGTACAGGGTGATCGGGGAGTCGGGACCTCCCAGATCCCTCCAGTTGGTGATCCGCCCGGTGAACACCTCCCGAAGATCCTCAAGGCTCAGCTCCCGGACCGGATTCGATGGATTCACGTACACGCTCAGCCCGTCCATAGCGACCGCATGCTCGGCCGGACGCTTCCGGAAGGTGCGGATGCAGGTCTCAAGCTCCCGGGCCTTCATCCGACGCGAGGCCGTGCAGATGTCGGTGGTCTGGTTCTGCAACGCCGCAAACCCGGTGCCGGTCCCACCGCCCGTGACCTGGATGCGGGTACCCGGGTGCCCTGCCATGTAGGTCTCGGCCCACCGCTGGGCCAGCACCACGAGGGTGTCGGATCCCTTGACGGTGATCTCACCGGCCAACAGACGGCCAAGCAGACCCATCCAACCCCACAGGCACAGCACTCGGACAAAACCACTCACGTTTCCCCTGAATTCAGATAACGCATGTTGCAGTCCTCTTCCAGTTGAGTGACGACACGGCAACAACCACGCCATGGAGGCCGGATTCGTGGTACGTCAGTAGTTCCACTGGGCTTGGAACTCGATGCGGCTGGCCCCTTGGACATCTGCGTACGGGGCCTGGCTGGTGTTGGTCCGATCGAAGGTCCAGGTATACTGGACGCTCAGCTCAAGGTCAGTCCACGGGGCGTACTCGAATCCGAAGTCGAGTTCGTTGACGTACTCGAAGGGCGCGTTGCTGCCGAACTTCCGTCCACCCTGGTAGTAGTGCCAGCGGGTGTAGGGAAACAGCTTTCCGCTGCCCACGCCGATTTGGTAGTTCGCCTGGAGGTAACCACCGTTCAGCCAGCCCGAATTGATCTGTGAGAAGTCGTAGTTCAGGCGCGGCCCGGTGCCGATGTTCCATTCGGCCTCGAACCCGAACGGCTGCGGATACCACACCGCCGTCGCGGCGACGCGGCGATCCATCACCCCGTCGGGGTCGAACTTCGGCGTCACGGGCCTCCCATTATAGGAGACGGTCTGGACCGAGGGCACATACCGGCCCAGATACCCCTGGAGGCCCACCTCGAAGAACTGGCCGTTGTCCAACTTGAACGGGTAGTCAGCCCGGGCCAGCCAGTAGGGGAAGCCATTCAGGTCGGGCCTGTTGGGACCCTGTCCATTGTAGGCGCCGAACGACAGCACCCCATAGTCACCCGAACCCTTGAGCCCCGACTGCACGAGCTCCTTGAAGCGTTTACGGGCTTCCTCCGGGGCGTACATGGCGAACGCGCCAATGTCGCGCTCGCCCTCGACTGCTGAATTGATCGAGTCGGGACGTTCCATCGGGGACCGGTTCTGGCTCGACTGCATGTTCACCCAGCCGTACGGGACCTTGGACTGGCCCAGACGGAACCAGACCTCCCGCGAATCGGTCGGGTAGACATCGGCATAGAGGTCCCGCAGCTGGACTCCCGAGGACGAGCCTCCGCCACTGGCGATGTTGGCGAAGGCGTCCACCTGGGCATACAGGGACAGGTGGGGGGATACATCCCCCGCCATGCGGAATCGGGCTCGTCGGATGGTGAACAGCGCGGTGGGGCTCACCGAGGGATCGTTCGGGACGTTCAACCCATCCGCCTCCTCATTGAGCAGCGCCGTCACCCGGAACTGCGTGTACCCGCCCACGTTGAATTTCTGGTACCACTTCTCCTTCTCCTTCGGCACCGCAGCCGCGGCGGCCTTCGCCAGGGCGTTGGTGGACGAGGCCGTGTCGGCCAGCACTGGCGCGGTGGGAGCGACCCCGGGCTTTGCGGGAGCATTGGTGGATGCCGGTGCCGTCGTGGCCACACCCGGGGTGCCACCCACAGGTTTTCCAGAATTCTCGGGTGAACCGGCCATGTTCATCAGCAGCTGGTATTCCTCGGGGCTGATCGAGCCCCGGTCCCTCAGGATCTTGAAGAGCTGCAGCATCGCCGGATCCGGAGCCGCCCAACCCGACTGGATCGCGAGGGCCAAACCCAGGAGACCGGCACCCCACTTCCGCCAGACCGGATCCAGCGGCACAGACGACTGCTGCGTCACCCGATTGGAACCCGTCACCGGTTCGACACCGGACCGTTTCTCGTTCGTCACAGCATGGGTAAACGAAGTTGGGATTGGGACTCTCTCGGCGGACTGAAAACGTCTTGGACTCACGGCGGACCCAAGGCAGCGGTCGACGTGTTCCGAATTGGAGTCCGGTTTGTTACGTTCACGTTACGGACCCCTATGCCACTGGGGTTCCATGGAGGTTTCAGGTCTGAAATCAGGGGAGTTGTCACGGAGTCGTGACGCTCGCGCCATATGGCCGACACCGGTGAACCCGGATGCTGGCGGCGATGAGTCCGACATCCTTCGGCACGCTACTAATCTCTGTGGGTTTGGGCACAGCCCTGATCCATTCCGTCCAGGCAGCCGACCCTTCCCTGAACTCGACCCGTGAGGCGGTGGCCCAATGGGTCCAGACCCAGCAGTTGATATCCAAGACCCGCAGCGACTGGGAGGCCGACCGGGAACTGCTCCAGCAGTCCAAGGCCCTGTTCGAACGGGAGCTGAAGGCGGTCCAGGACGAAATGGGCAAGCAGAGTACGAACAGCTCCGTGGCCGATGCCGAGCGGCTGAAGGCTGAGACGGAGCTGAAGCGGTCGAACGAGGCGCTCGAGCGGGCCAAGGTGGCCGCAGCAGCGCTCGAGACCGAGGTGAAGTCCCTGCTGCCGCTCCTTCCCGCAGCGGTCCTGTCCACTGCCCAGCCCCTGCTCAACAAGCTTCCGGCCGACCCCAACACCACCAAGGCCGCCCCGACGGAGCGTATCCAGACGCTCGTATCGCTCCTCAACGAGATCGACAAGTTCAACAATGCCGTGACGGTTTTCACCGAGAAGCGGAAGGGTCCCAACGGCGAGGAGGTTTCCGTGGAAACCGTCTATGCCGGGCTGGGTGCCGCCTATTTCGTCAACGAGTCCGGGGACTTCGCCGGACACGGTCGTCCAGGTCCCCAGGGCTGGGATTGGACCCTTGAGCCGAAGCTGGCCGACCCCATCCGGGAGGTGATCCGGATCTATCGTAACGAGCGTACGGCACGCTTTGTGAGCCTCCCCGCCACCGTCGAATGACCCCTCTTTTCCGTCCCATGTCCTTCCGTCCTCTCCATGCGCTCGCCCTCGGGGCGATCCTCTCCCTCGGCACCCAGGCCGCGGAGGCCGACCTCGTCGGCCTCGCCAATGGAGCCCAGTCGGATCTCCAGAAGGCCCTCGCAACCCTCGCCGAGGTCCGACAGAAGATCGAAGCCGAGCGGGTCCCGATGGGACGCGAGATCAATGACCTGGAGCAGCGCCTCGCAGACCAGCGGGCCGAGCTCGCGAAGGCCCAGCGGTTCCAGGAGAACCAGCTTGTCGAGCTCAACGCCCTCAAGGCGGAGGCCAAACGCCGGGCCGACGAAGTCGGCTACATCGATTCCCTCCTGACCGAGTACACCCGGGCCTTCCGGTCGCGCCTCAACTTCGCCGAGGAGTCCAAGTACCTGCCAACCGTCGAGGCGGCCGAGAAAGCCGCTGTCGCACCCGACCTGGCACCCGCAGAACGGATCGAACGCCGTACCGCCATCCTCAAGACCGCCCTTGGACGCGGCCGCTCCGCGTTGGGTGGCGAGATCTTCGAGGGCCGCGCCCTCGACCGCCAGGGACGGGTCCAGAAGGGCAAGATCGCGCTCATCGGTCCCATCTCCCTGTTTGCCGACACCGCAGGGACCACGGCTGGACTGCTGCAGATGGAGCTGAACAAGTCCGATCCCACCGTCATCGCCATCGACCCCGAAACGGAGACCGCAACCCGGGAGCTGGTGACCACGGGCAAGGGCCGGATCGCCCTCGATCCCACCCTCGGGAACGCCTTCAAGCTCAGCGCGATGGAGGAGACGCTCTTCGAAAAGATCAAACACGGTGGCTGGGTCATGGCACCGCTTCTGATCCTCGGGTTCGCCACCGCCATCGTGGCCCTGGTGAAATGGATCCAGCTCTCCCGGGTCCGCCTCGCAACGGAGAAGGACCTCCAGACCGTGCTGCAGCACCTCGGCAAGGGGGATCAGCCCGGAGCTCTGACCCATGCCCGCTCCATACCCGGTCCCGCCGGCGAGCTGCTGTCCGCCGCCGTCGAGCACTCGGACGAGAAGAAGGAATACATCGAGGAGGTCATGTACGAGAAGATGCTCGGCTGGCGGATCCGACTCGAACGCGGTCTTCCCTTCCTGGCGCTGACCGCCACGACCGGTCCCCTGTTCGGACTGCTCGGCACCGTCATGGGCATGATCGCCCTCTTCAAGCTCATCTCCAGCTTCGGCAGCGGGGATCCCAAGGTGCTCGCCTCCGGCATCTCCGAGGCCCTCATCGCCACCGCCTCGGGCATGATGGTCGCCATCCCCGCCCTGCTCCTCCACGCGTTCCTCAGCCGCAAGGCCAAGGGGATCATGGGCAGCCTCGAGCAGACCTCGGTCGGCTTCATCAACGGCCTACCTGAGCAGAACCCGTTCGCCTGACCCCTCGCCGGCCAGCCGATGAATGCCTTCGTCCAGGAACTCCTCCACGCGTGGTCCACCGGAGGATGGGTGATGATCGCCCTCGCGATCCTCGGGGTGATCATTTACGGCACCGCCGCCTACCTCGTCGTCAACCTCTACCACCGTGGGATCACTCGTATCAGCGATGCCGACATGCGCCGCTGGGTGGGGGATCCGGCCAATGCCCCGGGCGAGTTCCGGGAGCTGATCCGCTATACGCAGGACGAAGTGCGCTCGCTGGAGGACATCGAAGGCCGATTCCGCGAGATCGAGTCGAGCAAGGTCTCGGAGGTCGACCGCCGGATCACGTTCCTGAACGTTATGGTGGTCGGCGCCCCCCTCTTCGGACTGCTCGGCACCGTCCTGGGCATGCTCCTCACGTTCAAGGCGATCGGTATCGGCGGCGGCTCGGCCTCTGAGATCGTCTCCAAGGGCATCAGCGAGGCGCTGGTCGCGACCCAGACCGGGATGATGGTGGCGATCCCGGGCCTCATCGTGGCCTACATCGCCAAGATCCTCCGGAACGAGTTCGTCTCGTTCCTGGCCCGACTCGAAACCATCACGCTCCGCCACTTCCGCCCCCAATTCCGTGGCATGACCCGCGTGTTTACGAAGCCCACGGAACAGAAACCCTCCTGATCCTCTTCCAAAACCCTCTCCATGAAGTTCCGCCGCCATCTCGCCGAGGCCGAGGAGAACATCGACCTGAACCTGATCCCGCTCATCGACGTGATCATGTTCCTCCTGATCTTCTTCATCTCCACCACCAGCTTCGTCGAGGAGCCCGGGGTTACGGTCGACAAGCCCCAGGCCGCCAGCGCCCGCCAGCTCGAGAAGAACAGCATCATCTTCGCTGTCACCTCCGACGGAAAGGTCGCCTACGGCGGCAAGGAGATCGGTCTCGGCGGTGTCCGCCCCACCGTGAAGCGCCTCTGCGCCAAGGAACCGCTGCCGGTCGTGATCCAGAGCGATGAGAACTCCAAGTCGGGGGTCCTGATCCGGGTGATCGACGAGGCGAAACTGGGGGGCGCCAAGGACGTGAGCCTCGCCACTGAGAAGGGCTGACCCTCGAAACCGGCATGCGGAAGGTCTACCAGCATTCGGACTCCCAGCGGGGCCTGTGGATCGCCGTGGCGACGTCGGTCGCCATGACGTTCGCCATCTTCCTCATCCTGCCGTTCACCCATGTGGTGGCCCGGCCGGAGCGGACTCTCGAGCTGCGGAAGACGAGCGTCGCCGACATCCCACCACCGGCGGAAGAAGAACCCCCACCGCCACCCGAGCAGGAGAAGCCCCAGGAGGACACCCCTCCCCCCCCGTCCCTCGCGGACATCCCCCAACAGGTTCCGGTCATGGCCGACCTCGATGTTGCTGTGGGTGGTGGCGGCTTCCTGCCCGGATTCAGCAGCCTCGCCGGCTCCCAGGCCACCCAGGAGACGGAGGGCGTCGCCGAGGCTTTCAGCGCGGCTGATCTCGAGGAGCGCCCCCAGGCCACCGCCCAGACCCCACCCGCCTACCCGGCCGAGCTCCGCAAGGCCAAGGTCGAGGGCAGCGTCACGGTGGCGTTCGTTGTCGACGAGAACGGCCGTGTTGAGGACGCCCGGGTAGAGAAGTCCAGCCATCCCGAGTTCGAGAAGTCCGGTCTGGAGGCGATCCGCAAGTGGCGCTTCCGCCCCGGCCGCAAGGAAGGCCAGGCCGTCCGGACCTACCTCGTGCAGACCTTCCGTTTCCGCCCCCCGGGCAATTGACCGATGAGAACCCCCATCCTCCTCCCCGCCCTTGCGGCCGTCGTCCTGTCCCTGCCCCTCCCCGCGGCGGATCCGTCCCCGTCCTCGGGGGCGACCCCCGCCGCCTTCGCACCGGTCGCCGCCACCAACCCCCTGGCGTCGATGTGGAACGATCCCGAGTTCCAGCGGCGCATGCTGGGGAGCTATGGGATGAAGTCGGAGATCGAGCCGCGCATGACGCCTGACGAGCAGGCCGTGTATCGCGACAAGATCGTGCCCGCGCTCCGTGGCGAGGCCAAGGCGGCCATCGACCTGCTCAAGGACCGCGCCAAGCCGGGGGCGACCGCACAGTTCGACTTCGCCCTCGGCAACGTCTACTTCCAGAACGACGACCTCACCAACGCCATCACGTCCTTCGAGGCCGCCCTCGGTAAGTTCCCGGACTTCCTCCGCGCCCAGAAGAACCTCGGGTTCGCCTACCTCCGTACCGGCCAGTTCGAGAAGGCCGTGCAGCCCCTGTCGAAGACCATCTCCCTAGGTGGACCCGATGGGAAGGTGTTCGGATTCCTTGGCTACTGCTACGGCAACCTTGGCCGGAACGCCTCCGCCCTGGGAGCCTACCAGCAGGCCCTGCTGTTCGAGCCCGACAACCTCGACTTCAAGCTCGGCCTGGTGAAGAGCGCGATCGGCCTCGGGTCCTACGACCAGGCGCTGGCCCTGCTCGACGAGGTCCTGCAGCAGCATCCCGAACGCGACGCCCTCTGGGCCCTGCAGGCCAATGTGTTCGTGCAGAAGGGCCAGATGGACAAGGCCGCGGTGTCGCTCGAGATGCTGCGGCGCCTCGGCAAGGCCACCCCTGCCCAGCTCCTAATGCTGGGGGACCTGTATCTGAACCAGGAGGCCCGGGACCTGGCCCTCGGCGCCTACAATGAGGCGGTTGAGAAGGGTCCTGGAACCCACCTCCCGAAGGCTCTGCGGGCAGCCGACATCCTCGCTTCGCGCAGCGCGTTCAAGGAGGCCTCCGACCTGCTCGAGAAGATCCGCTCCACGGCTGGCACCGCCCTGACCGGCAATGACGAGCTCAAGTGGTACAAGCTTTCGGCCAAGGTGGCGCTCGGGACCGGGGACGGCACCAAGGCCATGGAGATGCTCGAGGGCGTCATCCAGAAAAACCCTCTCGACGCCGAGGCGCTGATCATGGCCGGCGACTACTACGCCCGGAACGGCCAGCCCGAGAAGGCGCTGTTCCGCTACGAGACCGCAGGAAAGATCGATGGATTCGAGGCCGATTCCCTCGTCAAGCAGGCCCAGCTGATGGTCTCCACCCGAAAGTACGAACCGGCCCTCGAACTCCTGCGCAAGGCCCAGAAGGTGAAGCCCCGGGACAACGTCCAGCGCTACCTCGAGCGGGTCGAACAGGTCGCCCGCAACGCGAGCCGCCGGTCCTGAACCGGCACGATTCGACTGTCCCACCCCACCTTCCTTGTGGATTCCATCCTCTCCAAGGCCCGCCTCGGCTGGGCACTGACCCTGTTGCTGCTGGTCTGGACCGTGTCGACGGTACACGCCCAGGATACCGGAACGTTGTCCGGGACGGTCGTGAACAGCTGGGACGGCCGTCCCCTGCCCGGGGTGATCATCACCGTGCGAGGCACCGTGCTGGCCACCACCTCCGACGCCACGGGCCGGTATCGCCTCGAAGGCGTTCCCGCCGGAGAGCACAGCGTCCGCTTCAGCAAATCCGGCTTCGCCCAGGCCACCGCCACCGGTGTCAGGGTGGCCCCTGGACTCGTCCGGGAACTGCCCGGCGCCTTGCGTCCCGAGTTCTTTGAGATGGAGGAGTACGAGGTCACGGCCGAGGAGTTCCAGGTCGAGGCCCTCGAGATCATCGAGCAACGGCAGGCCTCGACCTCCTTCATCGACGCCATCAGCTCGGAGCAGTTCCGGCGACTAGGCGTGACCGACGCCGCCCAGATCATCACCAAGCTCCCGGGCACCACGGTGGTCGACGGCAAGTTCGCGGTCATCCGCGGTCTGAGCGACCGTTACAATATTACCCAGCTGAACGGGGCCCAGATCCCGACCGCCGATCCCTACCGGCAGGGGGCTCCGCTCGACATCATCCCGGCCTCCATGATCCGGGAGATCTCCGTGAGCAAAACCTTCACGCCCGATCTGCCCGGAGGGTTTGCGGGTGGCCTGGCGAACGTCATCACCAAGTCGTTCCCGGACAAGTTCTTCCTGCAGATCGAGCTGAACCTCGAATACAACACCCAGGCGACGTTCAACCCGAACTTCATCTCCTACCCAGGGAGCGAATACGACTGGGCGGGCTTCGGGGAGTCAACCCGGTCCCTGCCCGCGGTGCTGAATGGCCAGACCGGATCCACCTTGCGCCGGCCACCCCGTGCGCCGGCCAACCAGACCCCGGCCCAGGCCCAGCAGCGGGCCAACCAGGCGAACCTCCTCCAGGAGGCACTCGGTTCGTTCCAGGACTACACCTTCGCCGGGACGCCCAAGGCGCCGCCCATGAACTACGGGGGCAACTTCTCCGTGGGCGACACCATCGATCTCAACGGACACGACTTCGGCTACTTCGTCGGCGGCGTCTACCGGCGGCGTTGGACCTTCTACGACGACGGGATCCAGGCCCGCTACAGACCGATTGGGGTCGACACCATCGCTCCCTATCGTGAGCTCAAGGACACGCGCGGAGTGATGGAGGCCACCTGGGCGAATGTGATCAACCTCGCCTACGAGATCATTCCGGAGGATCACACTATCGGGTTCACCTTCTATTGGAACCAGAACGGCGAGGACACCACCCGGCGCCAGGTGGGGACGATCGAGAACTTCGAGCAGACCGTGGACCTGAACACGCTCCAGTGGATCCAGCGCCAGGTGCACGCGTTCCAGATCCGTGGCGACGACCATTTCGAGGAGTTTCTGGACCTGAAGTCCGACTGGCTGATCTCCATCGCCAACACGACCCAGGACGAGCCGGACCTCCGCTATTTCAACTACGCGTACCAGCCGGATGGATCCAACCCGGTGTTCTCGAACTCGATCCCCGAGCCGATCTTCCCCACGCGATTCTACCGCAACATCAACGAGGACAGCATCTGGGCGGCACTGAACAACAAGATCCCGTTCAAGCAGTGGTCGGGCGAGGAGTCGTTCGTGAAGTTCGGTGGGGCCTACAGCGGCTCCGAGCGCCAGTTCGAGGAGCAGACCTTCCAGTTTGCCGGCACCACGGCCTGGGGCGAGCCGCCGACGCCAAACAACTACTTCACCCCCTCCAACCTCCGCTACACCACTCAGACCACCTCGCGCGGGACCAACTATGTGTTCGACCGCTGGTTCCAGGAGGGCATCTCGCCCGCCACCTACACGGGCACCCAGGAGATACCGGCGGGCTACTCGATGGTCGAACTGCCCCTCGCCGAGAGCTGGAAGGTCGTCGGGGGCGCCCGGGTCGAAAACACCACGATGTCGATCCGGGGCGACGGCGGGGCCGCCGGCTCCACGAATTCCCTGATCAACCAGCTGAACCTGATGCCCGCCATCAGCGGCACCTACTCGATCCGCTCCAACATGAACCTCCGGGCCAGCTTCAGCCAGACCGTCGCCCGGCCCTCCTATCGGGAGATCGCACCCTACCGGTCCTATGACACGACCGGCGACGAGATCATCCAGGGCAACCCCGGCCTGAGGATGACCGACATCAACAACTACGACGTCCGCTGGGAATGGTACCCGAAGCCCGGTGCCGTCCTCTCGGTGAGCGGCTTCTACAAGCAGCTGCAGAACCCGATCGAGAAGGTCGCACTGACCTTCGGCGGCGGCATTGTGACCTTCGAGAACCGCCAGGAGGCCCAACTTTATGGCGTGGAATTCGAGGCCAACAGCAAGCTGGACTTCCTCGACGACTCCCTCGAGGAGTTCCTCGTCGGGTTCAATTTTGCCTTCATCCAGTCCGAGGTTGAGCTCACCGCCACGGAGTACGCCAACGAGCGGGTCCTCTTTCCGAACGTGTCGAAGACCCGTCCCCTCTATGACCAGTCGCCGTGGATCGTGAACTACGACCTCACCTACGACCGGAAGGCCTCGGGGACCACTGCCACCATCTCGCTCGGGGCAGCAGGTCCCTACATCTACATCGTCGACCGGGCCGGTCCCGACGTCTACGAATTCCCACCCATCCAGCTCAACTTCGTCGTGACCCAGCGTCTCTCGGAACACTGGAAGATGCGCCTCACGGCCCGGAACCTCCTGAATCCCGAAACAATCCGCTCCTATGGCGAGGAAGCCGGAGGCCCCATCTACGCCTCCTCGACCGTCGGCGTGAACATCGCCCTCACCCTGACGTTCGAGTACTGACCGGCGTGGGGACCCAGAGCCGGACTGGACAGCCTCATCCGAGGTTGCCCGGGGACCAGTCCACGGCACTTTGGCCCTCCATGCTTTCCGGTTCCAGCCGTCGCACCGCAGTATGTCCCTGGTCGGGACACGCCACCCACCGGCCGGAGCCATCACCCAGCGGAGGTCCTTCGGGATGCCCTGAGGACCCAGGTCGCGCAGCGGCACGATTCATCGAGAATCATGCCCTCGAGACCGGAATCGCCGGGACCACAACGGCAGCCGCACGCATGAAGGAGGTCTGCCGGGAAATGCAGGCCACCGGCACCTACACGCACACGACATCTGAACTCGAGTGGGCCGGTCGTGTCGCCTGGCGCAACAGCACCCGATGCGTCGGTCGCCTCTACTGGAAGTCCCTTCGCGTCCTCGATGCCCGGGATGCCATCACCCTGGAGCAGCAGGAGAAGGCCATCCGGCGCCACCTGCGCCTGGCCACGCACGGAGGGGTGATCCGCCCGATGATGACCGTGTTCCCAGCCAACCGTCCCGCTGGACCTGGCCCCCGCATCCGGAACCACCAGTTGATCCAGTATGCGTGGTGGGAGGATCTGAGCATCGGTGACAGGGCGAACGCCGAACTCACCCACTTCCTGATCGGGAAGGGCTGGCAACCTCCGGCAAACCGGGGTGCCTTCGATGTCCTGCCCGTCTGGATCGAGACACCCGGTGGATCCGGCAGCCTGATTCAGTGGCAACCGGAGGAGATCCTGCGTGTCGACATCCGTCATGGTCGCCATCCGTCACTGGAGCAATTGAACTGGAGCTGGCATGCGGTGCCGGCCCTAAGCGATTTCCGACTCGAGGCCGGCGGAATCGTCTATCCCATCGCGCTGTTCAACGGCTGGTACATGGGGACCGAGATCGGTGCGCGGAATCTGGTCGATCCCGACCGGTATGATGGGCTCGCCGCACTGGGTCGCGTCCTGGGGCTCGACCAGTCCCGCGAGGACACCCTGTGGCGGGACGAGGCCCTCGTGGTTCTGAACCAGGCCGTGCTCGAGAGCTTCTCGAAGGCTGGGGTCACCATGATCGACCACCACACCGCCACCACGGACTTCATGAAGTTCTGCGATCGCGAACAGCGATCCGGCCGGGAGGTGCAGGCGGACTGGTCCTGGATGATTCCGCCCATCAGCCCCGCCGCCACTGCGGTATGGAACGCGGACTGGCCGAACCGGGAACAGGATCCTCGCCTCGCACAGAATGCGCCGATGACAGGCCTCCGGGCGCCCGGTTTCCTGGAGGGACGGGGACTCACACAAAGACGCGGAGACACGGAGGAGAACACGGGAGATTGAGAAAGTGGGGATGGGTCGCGACACCGCTGCCTCGGTCCGCTTTTCAGCCAGGCTCCACGGATCGACCCGTATCCCACACCCCGCCTCACGCGCCCCTTTTGCCGGGTCTGTGAGTGCTGTTCCCACTGATGCGCCGGAGGAACTTCAACCTCCTCCTCTCCCCTGTTTCTCCATCTTCCTCCGGGTCTCCGCGTCCCCGCGTGAGTCCCCCCTCTTCCGCTCCGCATGCCATCGAGCAGACAAGGGGCCCCGGCAGGAAAAAGGGGCCGGGCATTGCTGCCCGGCCCCTGTGTTCAGATCAGA
>VFQT010000263.1_pt1 | contig 82707 bp, 68 predicted proteins | sample 3512381 | NCBI WGS metagenome assembly VFQT01 (sample SAMN10412376, study PRJNA504923) | tailings metagenome | isolation source: Relicate 2 Philex TSF3 active mining site | place: Philippines: Tuba, Benguet | collected 2017-08-29
AAAAAATACAAGAAGGCATTTGACCTAAGCTCATTTGATGTACTCAAAACACCTGATAGTTTATTTAAGCGCAGCTATCAAATGCTTAATATCAAACAACTGCAAAAGGCAAGTGATTCTATCAACAGAGACATGCTTAAAATTCAAAATGAAAGATTAAGCAAAGAAGTCACTTCGTATTTTCTGTTTAACAATTACATGGAAAAAGGCTGGAAGCAAAATGAAAAAATTAAAGTAAAAAAAGTTGCTACCTACGGTGATATTCTGCCTGACTCAGTTATAAATATTGTTTTTGCTAAAGCAGCAGATAAAACAAATATTTTAAAAAATTCCACACAACTCATTGTTGAAGATTATGTTCAACGTGCATTCGATCTTCGTTTATTTAAAATTGAGTGGCACAAGAAGTTTGCACTTTCTTTTGCATGCATCGTACTGTTTATTATAGGGGCCCCTCTAGGCTCAATTATCAGAAAAGGTGGACTTGGAATGCCCTTGGTTGTTGCTGTTGTATTCTTCTTGATCTTTCACCTGTTGAACATGTTCGGTGAAAAATTTGTTAGACAAGGTATCATGCCTCCGTTTTGGGGTATTTGGCTGCCAAGTCTTGTGCTCTTTCCGGTGGGATGTTTTCTTGTTTACAAAGCCATGAATGACTCTCAGCTTTTCAATAATGAGTATTATTTCAGGGCATTTAAAAAAGTAAAGACATTAGTCAAAAAAAATAAATAGTCCATTATGAAAAATAATCAGGGAAGAAGAAACTTCATTAGTAATACCCTCAAAGCGGGCTTGCTAGTTTCAGCAACTGGTTTTGACAAAACAAACGTCTTGACTAATGTTGAACAACCGTTAAACTTTAAACAAACTCCTCTTCAATATAGCTTTAATGCGCTAGAACCACATATCGATGCGCTGACCATGGAGATCCACTATACCAAACATGCCGCTGCATATACCAAGAATCTTAATGATGCTGCAGCTGCAGAACTAACTGGCAAAACTGCAACACTTGAAGAAATCATGAACAACATTTCATCTTATTCAACTAAGATGAGAAACAATGGTGGTGGTCACTATAACCATGAATTGTTTTGGAAATGCATGCAACCCAATGCTTCATCTTTACACAATGGACAATTGAACGATGCCATTCAATCTACTTTCAACAGCTTTGAAAATTTCAAATCTAAACTCAGCGAAGCTGCCATGACAAGATTTGGCAGCGGTTGGGCTTGGCTGTATATGGATAATAAAAAGGGATTACAAATTGGATCAACACCCAACCAAGACAATCCACTTATGGATGTTTCTCCAATCAAAGGAACACCATTATTGGGATTAGATATATGGGAACATGCTTATTATTTGAAATACCAGAATAGAAGAGCTGAATATGTAAGCAATTGGTTCAATCTGGTGAATTGGAAGTTTGTAGAAGAAAGGTTTGTTCAAGCAAAATAGATAGCTCCTAAAATAGGTTCAGCCTTTGCAAAAATCTAATGTACCAGACAAAAGAAATCGCAAAGGCTGAAAAATGACACGCAATCGTGAATCAAATATAGGGATGGAATTGATTCATTTTATTTTTTTTTAATAATTTTTAATACCTATTGTGTATTTTAAACACATTAAAACCAGGATATGAAAGCTTATATCGAACAAAATCAAGAACGTTTTTTAAATGAATTACTTGATTTATTGAGGATTCCTTCAATCAGTGCTAAATCAGAGCACAAATATGATATGATAGCATGTGCAGAGGCTGTAAAAGCCTCATTGCTTGAAGCTGGTGCCGATAAGGCTATAATCATTGAGACAGCAGGTCATCCTATTGTTTATGGTGAAAAAATAACGGACCCTCACTTTCCTACAGTATTGGTATATGGACATTATGATGTTCAACCTGCTGACCCACTTGAACTATGGCATAGCGGCCCGTTTGAACCAACAATCAAAGATGGTAAGATTTATGCGAGAGGTGCCTGTGACGACAAAGGACAATTCTACATGCATGTCAAAGCATTGGAGTTGATGGTAAAAAACAATTTACTAAAGACCAATATAAAATTTTGCATTGAAGGTGAAGAGGAAATAGGATCTCCAAACCTGGCGAAATTCGTGGAGAGCAACAAAGATCTTTTGAAATGTGATGTTATTTTAATTAGTGATACTGCCATGATCAGCATGGATACTCCTTCCATTGATACCGGGGTTAGAGGATTGAGTTATATCGAAGTAGAAGTCACAGGACCCAACCGTGATTTACACAGTGGTGTGTATGGAGGTGCAGTCGCAAACCCTGCAACTGTCTTGGCAAAAATGATTGCTTCTTGTCACGATGAAAACAACCACATCACCATTCCAGGTTTTTATGATGATGTACTAGAAGCAAGTAGTGAAGAAAGAATCTTATTGGGAAAAGCGCCTTTTGATGAAGCAGCTTATAAAACCGACTTGGGTATTGATGCCTTATATGGTGAAAAAGGATATACAACTAATGAAAGGACTGGAATACGACCTACACTTGAAGTAAATGGCATTTGGGGTGGATACACCGGAGAAGGATCAAAAACAGTTTTGCCTTCAAAAGCATCAGCAAAAATTTCTGCTCGTTTGGTACCTAATCAATCTTCCGCAAAAATCACAGCACTGCTTCTAGACTATTTCCAAAAAATAGCACCCGCTGGAGTTAGCGTCAAGGTGACTGAACACCACGGAGGTGAACCTTATTTAACACCCATTGATTCTAAAGCATATCAAGCTGCAGCCAAAGCAATTGAAAAATCATTTGGTAAAATGCCTGTCCCTGTCAGAGGTGGCGGCAGCATTCCCATCTGCTCTTTATTTGAAAAAGAATTGGGCGTTAAAATTGTCTTCATGGGCTTTGGCTTGGACAGTGATAACCTGCATTCACCAAATGAGAAATACGACATCTTTAACTACTATAAAGGGATTGAAACAATCCCTTATTTCCATCAATTCTTTGCTGAATAGGGAATAGGGATTAGGGAGAAGTAAAAATATTCACTTTTCCCTGTTGCCTATCCCCTATTGCCTATTCTCTATTTCCCCCCTGGAGGACAGTACTGCTTAAGGTAATTAGTGTACAGTGTCATCAAATGCTTTGTCGTTCCCTCACCTTCATAGATACCATGGCTTCGGTTGGGATACGACATGAATTGAAATTGCTTGTTGTACTTAATCAATTCATTTTGTAAGATTTCTGCGTTTTGATAATGAACGTTGTCATCACCAGTCCCATGGATATACAACAGATTGCCACGAAGATTTTTCGCATGGGTCATCGGTGATCCATTGATAAAATCTTCACGATTCTCTTGTGGAAGCCCCATGTATCTTTCCTGGTAAATATTGTCGTATGTAAGTTGGTTTGCAACTGCAGCAATAGAAATACCCGTCTTGTAAATTTCAGGATACCTGAACAACAAGTTCAAGGTTGCAGATCCGCCACCACTCCATCCCCAAACAGCAACACGAGTAGTGTCAATGAAACCCATTTTAAAAACTTCTTTAGCAGCACTGGCTTGATCATCGATATTGACTATACCAATTTTCCTGTAAATGGATTTCCGCCATTGCCTTCCTTTAGGCGCAGGAGTACCTCGATTATCAATCGACACATATACATAACCATCCTTCTTCATATCCCCTGCATATAAACGGTTATTTCCTACACCAAAGCGATCTATGACATTGGCACCGGCTGGTTCTGAATAAACAAAAAATACCACTGGGTACTTTTTTGTTGAATCAAAATTATCGGGCTTTACCATCCATCCATCCATTTCAACACCCTGTGCCGTTGTCACTTTAAAAAAATCTATTGGAGATTTTTTTGAGGACGCAGCTGCAATTGCATCAGCAACATTAAACTTCGTTGAAACAGCCTTATGTGTACTCAACTGAATTGTTTCAGTAAGAAATGGAACTTTGTGATTGGAAAAACTATGGTAGGCAAAATCACCGTTAGGTGAAATTGTATAATTATGTGTGCCCGGTTGATCAAGTGGAGTCAATCTTTCTGGTTCCCCCTCGCCATTTAATTTTGATCGGTATAAATATTTTTGGGTTGCATTTCCAGGTGATGCAAAATAATAAACATAGCCTTCAAACTCCCTGACAGCAGCAATTTCAATCACATCAAAATCTCCTTTAGTTAGCAACCTTTCATCCCGCGCATCACGAGAAACGTTGTACAAGTGACGCCATCCATCTTTTTCTGACATCCACAAAAATGATTTTCCATTATCTAACCAATCCCATCCACCATAACTATAATCATCGTCAATTGATGGCAAAATATCAATCCATGCTTCATCAGTTTCTTTATAAACAACATTACTTATACCAGATGTTACATTAGCCATATACAGCACACTTTGGTTTTGTTTTCTGTTCAGTTGTTGTACAATCAACTCCTGATTTCCTGCCCACTCCATTCTGGGCAAATAATGCTGACGGTTGTCGCCTGGTATATTCATCCATTTCAACTGCAATGATGCCAGATCAACAACACCTATACGAACAGCTGAAGGTGATTCGCCAACCTTTGGATATTCAACAGGTATGGGTTTTGAATAGATACCTGCCAAGTTATCCATCATCATGAAATCTTTGGTACCTTCTGCATTCACTTGCCAAAATGCTATTTTACTGCCATCAGGACTCCATCTGAATCCATCCCTACAGGCAAATTCTTCTTCATATACCCAGTCAAAAGTGCCATTGATCAGTCGACGATTCCCATTTTGCGTCAGGGCCTTTCTTTTACCGGTTAGAATTTCCTCTACATAAATATTATACTGTGACACATAGGCTACCTGTTTACCATCAGGAGATAATTTAGCAAACATGAGTGATTGAGCAGGTAACCCTTTACCCAATTGAAACCATTTTTTTGTTGCCACATTATAAACCCAATAATCTCCTTTGGTATTGTATCGCCAAACACGAGCAGTATTATTAAACACGAGTAATTGTTTGGAAGCAGGATGCCATGAAAAATCGTCCATTGTTTTAAACACCTCATTATTTCCGAAATCTTTTTCCGAAATAATAATGGCACGGTCATTCCCCGTTTCAACAGCCTCTTCTACCAACTGATTTTTCTTCAAACGAATCAGGGCTAGTCCATCTTCCGTCCATTGCAGTTTTGATTGTGCTTTTACTGCTGAAAATGATGAAATGGCAAAAATGAGCACCAGGAGTCGGCTAATATTCTTTTTCATGTGAATTGCTTGAAAGTTCAAATTAAGAAACTTCGTTTATAGTCAATTGGCTAATTTTGTAACCGAAGCATTTAAGTGATAAATGGAAAAAGAAAAGCTGAGGCTGGACAAATATTTATGGGCAATCAGGTTATTTAAAACCCGGACTGCCGCAGCGACTGCTTGTGACAAAGGCAGAGTGAAAATGAATGGCGAGGCAGTGAAGGCTTCTCGTATTGTAAAAGTTGAAGACACCTATGAGGTCAAAACTGATGAAAAACGCTGGGTGATTAAAGTAACAGGATTATTACCCAAAAGGGTTCAATACAGTGAGGCCATCAAGTTTTATGAGGATCAAACACCCATAGAAGAGAAAGAAAGAATTGCATTTCAAACTGCAAGTTTTTACTCCGGTAAACGCTTGTCAAAAATTGGAAGACCAACAAAGAAAGAAAGAAGAGATATTGACGACTTCATGGATGGAAACGAATGAGTATGAATATTCACATATTAAGCATAGTACCCGAATTACTGGAAAGTCCCTTTGGTCACTCCATCATGAAAAGGGCTGCAAGCAAGGGTTTACTCCAGGTAACTGTACACCACCTTAGAAAATGGGCTGTCAATGAGTATGGCATGGTAGACGATTATCAATTTGGGGGCGGTGCAGGTATGGTGATGATGTGTGAACCTTTGGTCAATGCAATTGAAGAGCTGAATGCCTTATATCATTTTGACGAAATAATTTACATGACCCCGGATGGCGAAACATTTAATCAGGGAATGGCCAATTCATTGTCTCTGAAAAAATCATTGTTGTTCATATCTGGACATTACAAAGGCATCGACCAAAGAGTACGAGATCATTTTATCACCAAAGAAATATCTATCGGTGATTTTGTATTAAGTGGCGGAGAATTAGCTGCTGCAGTTGTTGTAGATGCCATTGGAAGAATAATACCTGGCGTATTAAATGACGAGACATCTGCCCTATTTGATTCTTTCCAGGACAATTTACTTGCCCCACCTGTTTATACCAGACCTGAAGATTTCAGGGGTTGGAAGGTTCCGACAGTTTTAATGAGTGGAGATCATAAAAAAATTGAAGAGTGGCGTTATGAAGAGGCATTAAAAAGGACAGAGCAAAAAAGACCAGATTTGCTGGGTAATCAATAAGCTACTATGCGATTACGTTGTTGAATGAGTTGTTCAATTGATTCATGGTTAATTTTCATTGATTTCCTTAACCTTATTCCTGCTAGCGTATTTTTAGAAAGCACATCCCATTGCATATATACATAACTAAAGAGTGGTGATACTATTGAAATGAATTGCATGTAGTATTCGCCAATATTATAGGTGAGCGTTAGTAAAAGTAGCCACCACAAAAAACCCATAAATCCTAAAACACCAGACAGAACACTGGTATAAAAATCTATTCTGGTCACTGTTTTATCAGCTATCCAAATTGAAAGACGAGCTGGTAACCACCAAATTATTTTTCCGAAAATAGCCAATGGTGCAAGGATTAAAACAAGCCATAAGTTTTTAGAGTTTTTTTGATTACTGAAATCAACAACCGATTGATCGGTTATATGTAAACGCTTCAATGACTCTTCATAGTTCGCAACCTCCTTCTTTAATTGAGCAAACTCATGATCTGATAACTTATCTATCCTTTCACAAATATTTCTAAAATCAGCATATAAATTTTGTTTGTTTATTGCTCTATTGTGATAATGCATACGGATTAAAACTTCAGCATGATCTGTTCTGCTACCCTCTAACACATGAATCACATTTTGCTGAAAAGCTGCACTCATTGTTTTGTTTAACTGTGTGATGGCCATAGCAGGAAATTCAAGATACTGCTGTTCATAGTTTTCTAGCGTAATTGCATCACCCAAGCGGATCAACAAATTAGCCCCTAAATTGTGAAAGGAATAATTTAAAGCAATCGTTTGAATTTGCAGATTATTTACCTTCCCACCTTCAAAAGCAGTTTGCAGTGCTACCCTTGCTGCACCTTTTTTAAAAGGTTCTAATTGTTTGGATTGCCGACTAAACCCTTCAGGGAATATCAATAAGAGCTTCCCTTCCTCAAGTAATTTGCGCCCCCTATCAAATGTTCTTTTGTTGTTACCCAGATTACCAACACCATGTTCTCTGCTAAAAATTGGAATCATGTGCAACCAAGTCAATAGTTTATAAGCAATTGGATGAGCGAAAATATCACCACGTACATAGAAATGAATCGACCTCTTTAGGAAGACTGCTAACACCATAGCATCGAGAAATGAGGCCGGATGATTAGCAATAATAATAGCAGGCTTACCCGACTGCAGTTTTTCAAGTCCAACCAGATCTATCCTTCTGAAAAAAATCTTGAAGGTGATCCACATCATTACCCAGGCGAAACGGTATAACATTGCTACAAGATAGTAAAAAATAAAGGCGAAATGCCGTATCTTCGTATGTTAACCCAACATAAGCGAGATGCAATTTTCAAGATTACAGTGGCTTTTATTTTTAATTATTCTTCTAACTACACTTAAAGGAGCAACGCAGGATGGGATGAAATTTCAAGACCAATACCAGGTCAAGTTAAAAAAATCAAATACACATATAAAGATTGATGGCATTTTAGATGAAGAAGGATGGTTGAATGCTGATGAAGCAAAAGACTTTCACATGAAATGGCCAAATGATGTAGGTCGGCCTACACGCAATACTTATGTAAAGATTACGTACGACGATCATTTCATTTATTTCGGGATTAAAGCTATTGATACCAATTACTATATTGCTCAAACTCTAAAACGTGATCAGGGTATTTACGAGAGTGATGCTGTTTCAATTGCCATAGATCCTGTCAATCAAAGAACCAATGGCTTCTTATTTTCAATAACACCTTACAATGTCCAAACGGAAGAGCTTGTCAATGTTGGTGCCCCAAGTGAAGAATTAAGTTTCAGCTGGGACAACAAATGGTATTCTGCTACAAGCAGACATCCAACTTATTGGATTGCAGAAATTGCTATCCCATTTCATACACTAAGGTTCAAAGAAGGTCACGATAAGTGGGGCTTAAACATTTTAAGATCTGACTTAAAGACAAATGAATATTCCAGCTGGACAGACATGCCTTTGAATTTTGATTTTTATGATTTTGGTTACTCAGGTGCCATCATATGGGACAAGCCTCCTGTTTCTCCCGGAACCAATGCTTCCATTATTCCTTATGTAACAAGTTCAGTTAATTCAAATAAAGAAACTCGAGATCCCACTAAATCAAAATTCAATGGAGGATTTGATGCTAAATTATCATTAACACCATCATTAAATTTAGACCTAACTGTCAATCCCGATTTCTCACAGGTGGAAGTCGATAGACAGGTAACCAACCTCACCCGATTTGATATCTTCTTTCCTGAAAGAAGAACCTTCTTTTTAGAAAACAGTGACTTGTTTTCAAGCTATGGCATTCCTCCCATTCGACCTTTTTATTCGAGAACAATCGGATTGGACAAAAATGCAAACCCCATCCCAATTTTAGCTGGAGCAAGAGTTAGCGGTAACCTTACGAAAAAAACTAGAGTGGGATTCATGAACATGCAAACCAAATCGACTGCTGATTTTGATGCACAGAATTATACTGCTGTTTCTTTCAATCAACAAGTCCAGGCAAGGTCAATTGTAAAAGGTTATTTCTTAAATCGACAAAGTGTTGCAGATAAAAACAGTGGCTTGAAGGATGCCACTGATTTCTATGGCAGAAATGCTGGTCTGGAATATAATTTTATAGATAAAGCAGGAAAATGGAATGCATGGACGGGTTTTCACAGATCCTTTAAACCAAACATCAATACACCAGAATATTATGGAAATATCGGAGGAGGATATGCCAGCAAGACATTGAATGTGGTGGTAGATGCAGGAAAAATAACCGACAAGTATTATGCTGATATGGGATTTGTGAATCGTGTTGATAATTATGACGCATTACTTGATACAATATATAGACGCGGATTTTTTCTATTGTACAATCAATCCAGTTATACCTTTTTCCCTAAGAAAGGGCCGTTTAATCAATTCATGATTAGTCTTGAGAATTTTGTCGTTTTGAATCTCGATGGCAGTCAGAATGAAAGAAACCACGATCTTGAATTCAGGTTCTTCATGAAAAATACATCTAACCTTGTTGTGCATGTCCACAAAAATGTAAATGACTTATTGTACAACACTACATTTACTAATGGCAAACCTATTCCTCCAGGTCATTATGGAGCGAATTCTTATGGCTTAACCTATAATACAGACAGCAGAAAGAAATTATTCTTTAAAACAGATTTTGAAGCAGGTCAATTCTTTAATGGCAATATCTTTCGATATGAGTTAAGTGCAAATTTCCGCATTCAGCCCTGGGCTAATTTTACAATGAGTCTTCAACAAGCCAAATTGAATTTTCCAGGTGAGTATGGCAAAAACAACCTATTTCTTATTGCGCCAAGAATTGAAATCAACTTTACAAATAACCTTTTCTGGACAACCTTCCTCCAATACAACAACCAAAGAAACAATTTCAATATTAACAGCAGATTGCAGTGGCGTTATAAACCCATGAGTGATATATTCTTGGTATATAGTGATAATTATTTCACGGATCCCTTCATGAAAAACAAAAACAGGGCGCTTGTTTTTAAAATGAATTATTGGTTAAATCTCTAATTTGTTCGTTTAGTTGCTAGTTTCAATTATTATTAGTTTTCAGTATCTTCATTGACATAGAAATCAACGATTATGTCAACCAACAGAAGATCATTTATCAGAAACGTAGCGATGGGTTCAGGTGCTTTGGCAGTCACCATTCCCCAAAAAGCAGAATCAAAACCAATTGTTCCGGCCACTTTCAACATGTGCGGATATGCTGCACCAAAATTATCTACTGTCAGAATAGGACTGGTAGGAACAGGAAGTAGAGGTACTGGTGCAGTTGATCGTCTTAGTTATATTGAAGGAGTTGAAATCACAGCACTTTGTGACAAATACCCCAAACATATTGAAAAATCACAAGAACTTTTACAAAAAAAAGGACTTAACAAAGCAAAAGAATACACCGGTGAAGAAGGTTGGAAAGCTTTATGTGAATCTAATGAAGTAGACCTTGTATATGTTACAACTCCATGGCATTTGCATACGCCTATTTCAGTTTATGCTATGAGAAATGGCAAGCATGCTGCTTCTGAAGTACCTGCAGCTAAAACAATTGATGAGTGTTGGGAATTGGTAGAAACTTCAGAGAAAACTAGAAAGCACATGATGATGCTGGAGAACTGTTGTTATGATTTCTTTGAATTACTCACCCTTAATATGGCAAGAAATGGTGTGTTGGGAGAAATAGTCCATGCTGAAGGTGCATATATTCATGATTTAGGCAAGGATTATCTCCTTAATAAAACTGCATACTCCGACATGTGGCGTTTAAAAGAAAACACGGGTAAGAATGGAAACTTATACCCTACCCATGGCTTAGGCCCAATTGCACAATGTATGAACATCAATAGAGGTGATAAATTTGATCATCTTGTTAGTATGAGTACAAATGACTTTACGTTAGCTCCTGCCTTAAGAGATCTTGCCGCAAATGATGAATTCTTCCAGCCATATGCTGGAAAGTCATACCGAGGTAATATGAATACTACATTGATTCGTACTGATTTGGGTAAAACACTGATGGTACAACATGATGTTTCTACTCCACGTCCATATTCAAGAATTCATTTGGTGAGCGGCACAAAGGGCATTGCACAAAAATGGCCTGGCCCGGAAAGAATTGCTTTTGGTCATGGTTGGATGAAGCAAGATGAACTGAACAAAATGAGAGAGCAGTATACTCCACCAATCGTTAAACATATAGGAGAGATTGCAAAGAATGTAGGTGGACATGGAGGTATGGACTTTATCATGGATTGGAGATTAATTGATTGCCTACGTAATGGATTACCCCTTGATCAGGATGTATATGATGCTGCATCATGGAGCTGTGTATTCCCGCTGAGTGGAGCTTCCGTAGCCAATAAATCTAAATCTATTGATGTGCCTGATTTCACAAGAGGTGCCTGGAAAAATAACAAACCACACGACATGACATTGAATGGCGGTGGAACAACTGGTGTAAGGCCAGTCTTGAAGTCCGAAGAATAAAACAAGTTTAAATTTACAAGCATAAAAATCCGGGACATTGCCCGGATTTTTTATTTCGAAAACTTTCTTAATTACTTAAGCACCACAGTTGGTAATTCTTTTTCTCTAACCATTTTATTGAATGCTTTCAGACCACTTTCTAATAATGATTTCAATTTTGACATTTCTGCATCTACTTGTGCAGCCAATTCAGCATAGACCTCTTTAGCTTGCTTGCTAGGAGCCATGTTACCACTGCTAACCATATCGTAAACACCACCCAATTTGTCGTCTAAGCGGATTGGGTAGTTCAGTACATCCTGACCACTCTTTGCTTTTGTCTGATGCAGTTTCTCTTCAATTGCAGTCAACTCTTTACTTAAACTATCAGCAAGTTGTTTTATTTCTTTTGGACAATCCTTGCCTTGCTTACCCACAAAATCTTTCATTTGTGTTCTTGCACTGCGGATATCTTTTATTCCCTTCATCGTTTCATTGAACTTGCCTTGTATTTGCAACAAGAAATCCAATTGTGCTTCATAATCTGCTTGAGAGCAATTGTAATTTGGATCTGCAAGTAAGGTGAAAGGCACTTCCACAGAGTCTTTATCAACTCGAACCACTGCTGTATAATTTCCAGGAATGGCAGTGATGTTACCCGGAACACCATTCCACAAAATCAAACCATCAATTTTCTCTGCACCAGGATATTGCATATCCCAAACAAATTGATTGTTACCTTTCGACAATTTGATTGACTTAGCTTTGTCTTCTGAAGTAGTTCTGTTAATTAGTTTTTTATTTTTATCATATACTGCAACTGAAGCTGTAGAAGAGTCGGTAACATTTCCTGCATAGAAATTAATTACAGCACCTTTAGAAGGGTTTACTGCTGCATTAGCTGGAGTCCCTGCCATGGCACCCCAACGACTAAATACAGGTGGGATTCGATAGGCTGGAGTAGCAGTAAAGGCATGTAAATTTTTCGACTTAACTGCTGGATCCATTTGCTGAACCAAAGCCAAATCATCAATAATCCATAGCGCACGACCTTGTGTTGCAACCACTAAATCGTTATTCTTTATAGTTAGATCAGTAATAGGAACAACCGGCAAGTTTAATTGGAAGGATTGCCATGAAGCACCATCGTTATAACTAATATACATTCCGAACTCAGTACCTGCATACAATAAACCAGGACGCTTTTGATCCGCTCTGGCTACTCTTGTAAAATGCATTGGATCTATACCATTGGTGATTAATTTCCATGTTTGACCATAATCTTCTGTCTTATAGATATATGGCGTATAATCATCCAACTTATACCTCGTACCTGTAATATAAGCAGCACCTTTTTTGAATGGATCAACATCAATTGCATTCCACATCATCCATTTTGGTGCATCTTTAGGAGTAACGTTTGTCCAGTTTGATCCACCATCTCTGCTGATGTGCATTAAACCATCATCACTTCCTGCCCAAAGCAAATCCTTTTCCAGACTACTTTCAGTCGCGGTAAAGATGGTACAATAGTATTCTACAGATGTATTGTCTTTAGTTATAGGTCCACCACTCGACAATTGCTTAGATTTATCATTGGTAGTCAAGTCAGGAGAAATTTGCTTCCAGCTCGCACCTTCATTTTCTGATACAAATAAGGCATTACCAGCAGCATACAAACGCTTAGGATTATGTGGAGAGAAGAAAATAGGAAAATTCCATTGGAACCTGTATTTCAACACATCAGCACCAGCACCCATTGGGTTATCTGGCCAAACTGATATAGCCCTATTCTCTCCTGTGCGGTGATCTAAACGCGACAAATAGCCACCATAGTTACCGCCATAAACGATATCTGGATTGGTTGGATCTGCTACAACATAACCGCTCTCAGAACCTGCAGTAACATCCCAGTCTTTCTCTGTAATATATGAACCATATGTAGCTGATTTAATTCTCAACGTAGAGTTATCCTGTTGTGCAGCCAACACACGGTAAGGGAAAGAATTATCGGTGCTCACCCTATATAATTGGGAGGTTGGTTGATTCATGTATGTACTCCAGGTATTGGCTTCATCGAAGCTAACCTGCGCACCACCATCGTCAGCAACAATCATGCGTTTACCATCTGTTGGATCTATCCATAAATCGTGGTGATCACCATGAGGAGTGCGTAATGATTGAAAAGTTTTTCCACCGTCACGGCTCTTCATGAAACTTACATTTGGACAATAAACTAAGTTTTCATTTTTTGGATCAACAAAAACCTTGGTATAATACCATGCTCGTTGGCGGATATTGTTATCACTGCTTTGCAAAGCCCATGTTTGTCCACCATCAGCACTCATGTACAAACCACCTTTTTCATTCTCAATGATGGCATAAACTTTTTCTGTATTTGAAGGTGCAACTGCAACGCCTACAATACCCCAGGTACCTTTAGGGAGACCTTTTGTACCACTGATGTTTATCCATGTGTCACCACCATCTGTACTCTTCCATAAACCACTTCCCTCACCACCGCTTTCCAAACTATACGGCGTTCTAATGACTCTCCATGTTCCAGCATATAAAACAGATGGATTGCCTGGTTCCATCACTAAATCAGAACATCCAGTTTGGTCATTGACAAACAATACATTTTTCCATGTCTTACCACCATCTGTAGATTTATAAATACCCCTCTCTTTATTTGGACCAAATAAATGTCCCATTACACCAACCCAAAGGGTATTTGCATCATCTGGATGTATAACAATATTGGTAATGTGTCTGCCATCTTTTAGTCCGATATTTTTCCAGGTTTTACCAGCATCCTCCGATTTCCACATGCCACCCAATCCTTCAGAAACGTTACCGCGCATGGTGTTCTCACCCTCCCCTACATAAATTACATTATCATTTGATGGAGCAACTTCAACTGCACCAATGGAGCTTCCAAAATATTTATCAGAAATATTTTTCCAGTTATTACCCGCATCTGTAGTCTTCCAAACACCACCTCCGGTAGCACCAAAATAAAAAGTGTTTTTTGACTTATAGCTTCCAGCTACAGCGCCACTTCTTCCTCCTCGGAATGGCCCAATTAAACGATAATTTACATTTTTAAAAAGAGAGGCATCAATACTTGCAGCTGTGGCAGCAGGTTGAGCTGCAGTTTTTTTCTTTTGTGCTTGTACAAAAACAAATGAGCATAGCGACAAAAAAACGAATAGAATCCTTATCATGTTGTAGATTTTTGAGATACTACAAGATAAGAAAATTACTGCTTCATTGTAATCTTGGGAGGAGTGGATTTAGGAATAACCAAAGCCGGACTCAGTTCAGGCATTACAGATTTTATCTCTTTGACACTGAATAAGTTAGTATCAATAAATCGCCATTTTTTACCCCCATCTTCAGAAATGGCAATTAAACTGGTTGATATCTCAATATCTGCTATGAAAGAAGTCAAAGTAAGTGTTTGAGGAATGACTGATTGAAGTACTTTTTTATGGCTTACTACTTCACTGGGATTACCGAAATTAATTTTTGAAACGCGACCACCAAGTTGTTCAAATACTTTAAGCGCAGAGTCTGAAATAGTCCTTAATTGTTCCTCACCTCCTGCAAGTTCAATCATCACAGGATGCTGATAATCGATAAACTTCTTGCTGTTTTTTTGTGCTAAGGCGTTTCCCATTTCCATTGCTGCAGCTTTGATTGTAGTCGTATGCTGTCCACTAACAGTAATATTCAGTAACAGAAAAAATCCAATAAAAACAGTTGCATAAAATTTCATTAGAGATCTCGTTTTTTAAATATGAAAAATGAAAGTACCCAGGTTAAAACCACAAATACTATTGAATAGATGATATGTTTATCAACTGCTGCTATTGCTAATTTATAGTCCGCTTCATTGAGTCTTCCCAAAAATGGTGGTACCGGTATCAATCGGTCAGATATTTCAAGTGGTAAAAATTGACCATAATCAACCCCACCAAATTTTCCTGTTTTTAATTTTAAAAAAGCTCCTGCAATATTTTCCACAATCATGCCATAAAAAATAAATAGTCCATAGGCGATAAATGCCTTTCGGACCAACAAGCCTAGTAGGAATGCAAATGACAACTGGGTGAATATTTGCAGAAAGAACAAACCAATGTATTTTCCTTTTATAAACATGTCCACCTTTGTTACATCCGGAGTTGCAATAAATCCGATCATTGTAGCCACGGCAAAGAAAAATAAAGTCACCAAAAAAGAAATAAGAAGAACACTAATGAATTTACCCCAAATAAATGTAGGCTTTTGCCAACCGTCGATAATATTTTGCCGATGTGTTTTAAACTGATACTCATTAGTAATCAACATGATTACCACAATTGCCGGAATAAAAGTAAAAAAGGAACTCAGAAATGCAGTTGTATGGTATACCTCGGGGAAGTGAAAGGGATTTCCCAACAACATCTTAAGCAATTGACCACTCTGATTTTTAGGTTTTGTTGTTTCATCATATCCAAAATATACGATTGCATTTATGCCTGGATAGGAAACAGCTGTTGCTAATAAAAGCAGCCAAAAAGCAAGGTAGTTTTTCAACTTTAACCACTCTGTTTTAAAAATATTTTGAAACATTGCCATTGTTTATGTTTAAGATTAATTAGTCAGTTCAAAGAATTTTTCTTCTAACCTTTTTTTCTTGACCGACAATTGATTTAGTGTAAGGTTATGTTCAAAACAATACTGATTTATACTTTCGGCACTCAGATTTCCATCTTTACTGTAACACTCAACTCCTTCTAGCGTTTCAACTACCTTGCTTACACCTGGTATTTGGTGCAGCAGCTCGACTAATCTTAGCTTGTCATAAGCATTTACCAAATAACAATCTTCATCTGCAAGAACTGAAGCAACAGATCCAGAAGCAATCAAATTTCCATATTTTAAAATAGCGACATGATCACAAACTTTTTCAACTTCATCCAGTAAATGACTCGCCATGATAATAGTATGTCCAGCTGCAGCCAGTGATTTAATTAATTCTCTGATTTCAGCTATACCAACTGGATCCAGTCCGTTTGTTGGTTCATCCAACAATAAAACTTCCGGATTACCCAACAAAGCTGCTGCAATAGCAAGACGTTGTTTCATACCCAAACTATAGGTACTGAATTTTGAATTACGTCTATCATAAAGTTTGACCGTCTTCAACACTTCATCGATTGAAGCATCATCACCTCTACCACTGATAGATTGGGTAATACGTAGATTTTGGACTGCAGATAAATAATGATAGAAGTTAGGCGTCTCAAGCAGTGAGCCAATACGCCGTCTATGTACAAAAGTTGAAGGCTCTCCAAACCAGGCAAAACTTCCTGCATCTGCTCCTAATATATCTAAAATGATACTTAACAAAGTGGTTTTACCACTTCCATTTGGACCGAGTAGTCCAAATACTGCTCCTTTTGGAACATCAAAAGAAACATCATTCAATGCCTTTATCTTTCCGTAAGATTTGGACAAATTATGAATCTGCAAAACAGACATAGCGGATTTTTTTACAAGGTAAATCTAATTTGATTATTCAATTTACCATTCGTAAAAACTACTCCTAAAGAATAACTAAAATTAGTTTCTTATAGGTCTACCGCTCTTCAAGACAGATTGAATACGTTCTAAAGTTTTCTTTTCACCACATAGACTTAAAAACGCTTCACGCTCCAAATCAAGCAAATATTGTTCTGAAACCAGTGTCGGTTCGCTCAAATCACCACCGCACATAACATAGGCCAGCTTCTTTGCAACAAATGCATCATGTTCGGTTGCATATCCACCCTCTTTCATTACATGAATACCTGCAAGTAGTGCACCTAAACCTGTTCTGCCTAATACTTTAATATCAGTTCTTTGTTGCGGCATTACATAACCACCATCATATATTTCAATCACAGATCGCTTAGCCTCACTAATTCTTCTACTTTGGTTCATGATGATTTCATCAAGTCCTTTTCGCAAAACACCTATCTGAAATCCCTCTGCAGCAGAGGTAGCTACTTTAGCTGTAGCGATATTGATAAATCTATTTTTCAGTGTTATGGTTTCGGGTTCGTCTTCATGCATCTCATCAGCCGCTCTTAATACAAACTCTTTAGTACCTCCACCACCAGGTATTACACCAATACCAAGCTCTACTAAACCAATATAAGTTTCAGCAGCAGCACAAACTTTATCAGCGTGCAGACTCAATTCGCAAGCGCCACCCAATGATAATGCATGGGGTGCTACAACAACAGGAATGCTGGAGTATCTGGCACGCATCATGGTATTTTGGAACATGCGAATGGCCATATCCATTTCATCATATTCCTGTTCAATAGCGAGCATGAAAATCATTCCCACGTTTGCACCAGCAGAAAAATTATTGCCTTCATTGGCAATGACAAGTCCCTTGTATTTATCTTCTGCCAGTGAAATACTTTTTTGAATGCCTTCCAGCACTTCACCTCCAATGCTACCCATTTTTGTGTACCATTCTAATCCCAATACATCATCACCCAAATGATAGGTTCTGCATGCACTGTTTTTCCAAATCGTTTGTCCCTCGAAATGCTTCATCACAATAAAAGCATTTTCTTGACCCGGAGCATAAACAGACTCCAGTGATTTTGTTATTGGTGAGTACACATACTTTTTACCATCTTTTACGGTAAAGAATGTCTTGAATCCAGCTGCCAACATTTCATCAACCCAGGCTGCTACTTTGTGTCCGTTTTTCTTCATCTCTGCAACACATTTCTCAACACCCAGCAAATCCCAAGATTCAAATGCACCGATCTCCCAACCAAAGCCCGTCATCATGGCATTATCAATACTATGCAAAGAATCAGATATCTCAGGAACGCGGTTTGAAATATAGGAGAAGAGATTATAATGAAACAGTCTGTAAAACTCACCTGCTTTATCTGGTGAACTAAACAACATTTTTAAGCGGGTATGTAGATCATCAATTGGCTTTGCCGCTTCCAATGCTGCAAACTTTGGCTTTTGCCGTGGACCATATTCCATGGTTGCCAAGTCAAGTGAAAGGATTTCCTTTTCACCTGCGGCATTTTTCGTCTTCTTAAAAAATCCTTGTCCTGTTTTATCACCCAACCACTTATTCTCAGACAATTTATTCAACCAATCAGGAATTTTAAATTGGTCGCGTGCTTCATCATCCGGACAATTATCATATAACCCCTTAGCAACATGAATCATAGTATCAATACCTACTACATCAGCAGTCCTGAACGTAGCAGATTTAGGTCTACCGATGATTGGCCCAGTTAGCGCATCAACTTCATCAATGGTGAAACCCATTTTTTCTTTGGTACCCAACAAAGACATGATGCCAAATATACCAATGCGATTTGCGATAAATCCAGGTGTGTCTTTGCAAAGCACTGTAGTTTTACCTAAATAAAGATCACCATATTGCATTAAAAAGTCGACTACCCATTTTTCAGTAAATGGTGTTGGAATAATCTCCAACAACCTCAGGTATCTTGGTGGATTAAAGAAATGCGCACCACAAAAATGCTTTTGAAAATCTTCTGATCTTCCTGCAGCCATCATGTGTATAGGAATGCCTGATGTATTCGACGTAATTAAAGTTCCAGGCTTTCTGTATTTTTCTACTTTCTCAAACAATTGTTGTTTGATATCTAATCTTTCTACAACAACTTCTACAATCCAATCACATGATGAAATTTGCGACAAATCATCATCAAAATTTCCAGTCGTTATTTTCTTAACAACATCCTTTGTGTAAACGGGGGAAGGATTAGCTTTAATGGCATTCTGCAATGCTGTATTGACTAACTTATTTCTATCCGCTTTTTTTGCATCAGCAGATGCATCTGGAGAAACAATATCCAATAGTAAAACGGGTATACCAATACCTGCAAAATGACAGGCAATTCTTGATCCCATTACTCCACTTCCTAAAACAGCAACTTTTTTAATATGAGGTTTCATACGCTTGCAACTTTATCAAGCGTAAGTTACATAAGCTTCTGCAAATAAATTATGAAACCTTTGATCCTCCTGAAATTCTATTTTCTGGTTGAACAAAATGCAATTTCCCTTGTTCATCTTCCGCCATCAGGATCATACCATTGCTATCAATTCCTCTCATTTTTCTGGGAGCAAGGTTGGCAACTACCAATACTTGTTGTCCCACTATAGCCTCGGGTTCAAAATGCATGGCAATTCCAGATAATATTGTTCTTTTCTCAAAACCTAAATCGACTTCAAGCTGAAGTAATTTATCAGCCTTAGGAACTTTTTGGGCACTTATAATAATTCCAGTCCTTAAATCAACTTTGGCGAAATCGTCAAACTGTATTTCTGGTTTTAGAGGTTCTCCTGCTTTTTCTTCCATTTTTTGATCTGCTTTTAAAGTTGCTTCAACCAGCCCTGCTTTTAATTTTTCCAATTGTACTTGGATCTCTTCATCTTCAATTTTCCTGAAAAGCAACTGTGGTTCACGCAAAGAATAACCAACACTGAGTAATTTCAAACTGCCTGCATTTTCCCAATCCAGCATTTTATCAACCACCTTCATCATATGACACATTTTCTTAGCTGTGCTTGGAAGGAAAGGATTAATCAAAATAGCCAGATTTGCTGTCAATTGTAAACAATTAAACATGCAATTGTCAATTAACTTTTGGTTTTCTGGCAGCTGCTCCAATTGCTTCGCAAGAATCCAAGGCTCTTTATCCTGCATGTAACGATTACCTTTTCTGGCCAGATCAATTACTGTGAAAAGTGCTTCGCGGAATTTATATGCTTCTAATGCATCTTCAACTATCTGTTTTGCCTGTTTGATATCCTGTTGAATTTGCACATCTTTTTCATCCGCTAATTCACTTACAAAAGCAGGCACCTTTCCTTTGCACAGTTTGTGCATCAGCACAAATGTCCTGTTCACATAATTACCAAAAATGGCAACTAATTCACTATTGACTGCATCCTGAAAACCTTTCCAGGTGAATTCACTGTCTTTACTTTCTGGAGCTATTTGCGTGAGATAATAACGCAACATATCAACACATTGATCTCCACCATTTTCTTTTTTCACAAAATCATGGATATAATCACGCATTTCCAGTTTCCAATTTCTACTGGTGCTCATCTTATCTCCTTCCAGATTCAAGAATTCATTTGCTGGAACATTGGTTGGTAAAATATTGCCATGCAACTTGAGCATGACAGGGAAAATGATACAATGGAAAACTATGTTGTCCTTACCAATAAAATGAACCAATTGAGTATCCTGATCATACCAGTAAGGCTTCCAATCTTTATTGTTATCTATGGCCCATTGACGTGTTGCTGATATATATCCGATGGGAGCATCGAACCAAACATAAAGCACTTTTCCTGATGCATCTTTCAGCGGCACCTTTACGCCCCAGTCGAGATCTCTTGTAACCGCCCTTGATTGCAATCCACCATCAATCCAGCTTTTACATTGACCAACAACTGATGGTCTCCAATCTTGTCCATGTTCTTCCAGAATCCAATTCCTCAGAAATTCTTCATGCTTGGCCAACGGCAGATACCAGTGTGTGGTATTTTTTTTCACGGGTGCTTGTCCACTTATTGTACTTACAGGATTGATTAATTCATCAGGACTCAAGGCCGTTCCGCAAGTTTCACATTGATCACCAAATGCCCTATCACTTTTACAATGCGGACAGGTTCCTTTAATAAATCTATCTGCTAAGAAAGTTTGGGATGCTTCGTCAAAATATTGTTCAGTCTCTTTGGTTTCTAACGCTCCTCTTTCATGTAGGTAAGTAAAAAACTCACTGGATGTTTCATGATGCAGCGGATCAGAAGTTCTATGATAGATATCAAAGCTAATCTGGAGATCAGCAAAATCTTCCTTCATTGCCTGATGATACTTGTCGATAATTGACTGTGCAGTTGTCCCTTCTTTCATCGCCTGGATGGGAATAGCTGTTCCATGTTCATCACTTCCACAAACAAAAACGACATCGCGCTTTTGTGATCGCAAATAGCGCACGTAAATATCAGCAGGAATATAAGCCCCAGCCAAATGACCAATATGTTTTAGCCCATTGGCATAAGGTAAGGCAGAGGTAATTAAGTATCTTTTAGGAGTAGGTTTCATGTGTTGCTTTAGAAAGTGCAAAAATAGCCAAAATGTAGCGAACGGACTACCTGCATTTTCAATACCAAACACTAATTTTACTAAATGAAAACTCCTGCTTTCTTAAGACCAGGTGATAAAATCGCCATTGTTTGTCCCGCTGGTTACCTACCAGCCGCCAAAGCATCAGCTTGCATTAAAACTTTAAAAAAATGGGGATATGAGGTGGTGAAGGGTAAAACGCTGGGCGGCACATCAAAAAATTATTTTTCAGGGACTGAAGCAGAACGACTAAATGATTTGCAAGCTCAATTCGATGATCCCAAGATAAAGGCAATTTTATGTGGAAGGGGCGGTTATGGCACAACACATTTACTTGACAAATTAGATTGGAAAAAATTCAAGAAAAATCCGAAATGGATCATTGGCTTTAGTGATATATCCATTTTACATACCTACCTGCATGAGCAATTGGGTATTACAAGTGTACACGGACCAATGGCCAATGCGTTTAATGAAGACAATGGTATCAACCGCTATACGTTATCCTTAAAAGATACACTTGAGGGAAAGCCAACCCATTATAACTGTGCACCACATCAGTATAACAAAAATGGAAAAGGAAAAGCCGTAATAGTAGGTGGTAACCTCAGTTTACTGGTTCATGCTATTGGCACTAATGCTGATTTGAAAACCAAAAACAAGATCTTGTTTATTGAAGATATTGGAGAACAGCTGTACAATGTAGAGCGAATGTTGTTGCAATTGAAACGAGCAGGTAAACTGGATAAATTGAAAGGATTGATGGTTGGTGGATTTACACAAAATAAGGATACAGAGAGACCATTTGGCAAAGACATTTACCAATTGATACATGATGTTGTTAAAGATTACAAGTATCCTATATGTTTTGGATTTCCAATTAGTCATGAAAAGGAAAATGTAGCGATAGCCTATGGTAGCCCATACCGACTAGAAGTTACAAGCGACCAAGTAACACTTTCCAGTTGTTGATTAACCAATGAGGTGTTTCAATGCTGAATCTATGTGTGCATAAATGAAGTTGAAACCCGATTGTTGCAACTTGGTACTGTCAACAGTCGTGCTTTTCAACACCTCAACACTCATCTCTCCCATAATCAACTTTAAAGCAAAAGAAGGAACATGCATGGGTAAATATAGCGCACCATTCATGGCTTTTGCAATCCCCAATGTAATTTCCTTATTAGAACAAGGCTGTGGTGCAGCCAAGTTAAAGACAGCATCCATTTCTGGAGTTTCTATGGCATGAATAAAAGCGCGACAAAGATCATCAATATGAACCCAGCTTACCATTTGACTACCACTACCTAATATTGCAGCAACGCCCATTCTTGCGGGTCGTTTAAACTCGACAAGAGCACCGCCTTCATTGCTTAAAGCAATACCCAATCTCATTTTCACCAATCGCTTTCCTAATGTAGCCACCTTATCAATACTTTCTTCCCAGGCCTTACAGGTTTGTCCTAAAAAATCTTCCGCTGGTGGATCACTTTCTGTAAATACTTTTCCTTGATCTGGACCATACCATCCGATTGCTGAAGCACTAATGACCGCCTTTACTTTATTAGGCTGATTGGATAAACACTGGTACAACAATTCACTTGATTTTGTTCTACTCAGTTTAATTTCTTCTTTTCTTTTTTTTGTCCATCTCTTTTTAGCTACACCTTCACCAGCCAGGTGCACAATATAATCAGCCTGACTCAGCGCCTGGTGATCAATAATCATTTGTTCCGTGTTCCATTTGGCATAGTATATTTTGCCACTTGGACGAAAGCTGTTTTGTTGATAGGTAGTCTTGTATGCTGAAGCAGTTTCAATAGGATTACGGGATAATATGATTACGTCATACCCTTGTTGTAAAAGATGTCTGCTCAGGGAAGTGCCAATCATTCCCGTTCCGCCTGTGATCATTACCGTTGGCATATTGAATTTTTTTACAAAATTAATGGATATCCTTTCAACATGGGTATTAAAAAAACCGCCCCGGTAAAAACCGGGGCGGGCAGCTAATTTTGGTTTTTCATTAATCTGGCTTTTTGCCTTCTAGGAAAGTGTTTATCGTACTTATTTGAGTAACATTGTTCTCATCTTTACCCACTGAATAGCTACTATAGAATTTCTCTACGGAGGCCAATGTCGTATTATGCACTTGCAAGTTGTGTCTTACATAGGCAGGAATACTTTCATATTCATTATTTGGGTCCTGCGCATTAAAATTGAAAGAAAGATTACGCAATTTATATAGACGTTCTGCGGCACGAGCTCTTTGTGCCTCTGCCTCATCAACAGGAGAAGGTTCTTCTATTTCTGGAACAGATGAAACTGTCTCCGTTTGAACCGGCGTGATTTCTTCCGCACCTTCATGAAATACCAATTCAATTGCATCTTCTGAAGAAGATTCAACTTTAGGTAATTCCATTAAAGGCTGAACAGCTGGACTAACAACTTGAACTGGTTCATCAGGTTTAACTTCTTGAATTTGTTCTTGCACCTGTTGGATAGGAGCAGGATCACTAACATAAATTTGTGCAGGCTTTACTAAAAAACCATTTGAAGAAACAGGTAGTGATGATACTGTTTCCATTTTCACCGGTTCACTTACTTCAGGTTGAGCAACGGGTTCAGCAATTTTTTCAGTAAGATCAAATTGAACTGGTGCTGAAAATGTCTCAACATCCAATTCAAAAACAAGAGGAGTTTCCTCTTCTATTATAGTTTCCATTACTGGTCCTTCAACTATCACCTTTTCTTCAATTGCTACTGTAGCATCCACCACTGGTTCTTCAGAAATTAATTCAGGAGTCAAATCATGAGAAATAACCTCTGAAACAGACGCTGATGTTATTTCCATTGCAGGTTCTTCAATTTTCTCAGCAACAGGTTCAACAGGAACTAAGTTCACAGGTTCAGGTTGAGCTTTTGGCGCAACATCGAGCGTAAACATGATTTTTTCATCTTTTACTTCTTGCTTCACTTCTGCCTTAGGCTCTTCACCGAAAGGAGATTTTTGTTCGAAACCAGTCGCGATAATAGTAATACTGATTTCATCGCCTAATGACTCATCATAGCCAAGTCCGAGAATTACATCAGCATCTGGTCCAGCTTGTGTGAGCAAATACTCTTGAATAGTTTCAACTTCATCCATGGTAAATTCACCATCACCTGTACGTGAATTGATGTTGATCAATATCCATTTTGCACCTTTGATATCGTTATCATTAAGCAATGGAGAATTAAGTGCTTGTTCGATAGCCACTTGCGCCCTGTTCTCCCCTTTTGCACGTGCGCTTCCCAAAATAGCAACACCACCATTTCTCATTACTGTACAAACATCGGCGAAGTCCACATTAATCTGACCAGTAGAATTAATTACATCAGTAATGCACTTAGCAGCTGTAGCCAAGACATTATCTGCAGTTGACAACGCAGCACTCATAGTAAGGTTACCAAACTGATGCCTTAATTTATCATTGCTGATAACAAGCAAAGTATCTACATTTTGTTTCAGTTGATTAATTCCGTTTTGCGCATGTAAGGCTCTCTTTTTGCCCTCATAAGAAAACGGTGTTGTTACAATACCCACAGTAAGAATACCCATATCCTTACAAATCTTTGAAATAATTGGTGCACCGCCAGTCCCGGTACCCCCACCCATTCCGGCAGTTACAAATGCCATCTTGGTATTGACTTCAAGAATTCTTCTGATTTCATCCAGACTTTCCTCTGTTGCTTGTCGGCCTATTTCAGGATTTGCACCAGCACCTAATCCTTGTGTCAAAGAAGGACCAAGTTGTACCTTGTTTGGAACATGACTGGAAGCAAGTGATTGTGCATCGGTATTGCAGACAATGAAGTCAACACCATCGATACCAAGACTATGCATATAATTCACTGCATTGCTTCCACCGCCACCTACACCGATGACTTTGATAATGGATGATTGTTCTTTAGGGAGATCAAATTGTAACATTGTTATGGGTTTATGGGTTTTACTAGTAAGATATATTTAGAGTTGTTTGTCACCTTCTTCTTTGAACAGATCAATCAAGCCGTCTTTGATCGTATTCATAAAATCAGACAAGGTTTTTCGGCCTTTGGTTGGAACAGCAGCGACTACAACATCACCTGCCTCATCTGATTGTACTTCAGTTTCAACTTTAGCAACTGTCTTATTCGCATGCGGATTGAGTTTATTCTGGTTGTTCTCATAGACATTGTAACCTTTGAGAATAAGACCAATACATGTTGCATACATAGGTTTCTCCAACTCTGCAATATGATTTGCTGCCAAGTGTTCATTGGGATATCCAATTCTTGCATTCAAACCGGTAGCATATTCAGTCAACTGTATCAAATGCTTTAACTGGGAACCACCACCAGTAAGCACTATACCACCATTGAGCATTTTATTATCCAATCCAACTTGCTTCAAATGGAAGGTCACAAATGCGAGTATTTCACTCATTCTCGCTTGAATAATTGATGCCAGATTTTTAACACTGATTTCTCTTGAAGGCATACCTCTTAAACCAGGAATTTTAATGAACGCATTAGCCTGAGCTGCATCAGACAAGGCACTACCGTATTGAATCTTCATCAATTCAGCTTGTGTCTTAAGAACACCTAATCCCATTTTAATATCATTGGTGATATTTTCACCACCAAATGGAATAACTGCTGTATGTTTAAGAATTCCCTCATAGAAGACAGCCAAATCAGTAGTACCACCACCAATATCCAGAATAGCAATTCCTGCTTCAATATCTTGCTCGCTCATAACGGCAGCTGAAGATGCCAAGGGTTGTAACATTAAATCTTTCACGCGCAACCCAGCTTTCTCAACACTTCTATTTATATTACGGATAGCATTTCGATCACCAGTAATGATGTGAAAATTAGCGCCAACCTTTACCCCAGTGTAACCGATTGGATCTGAAATATTCTGGTGATTATCTACTGTAAATTCTTGTGGGATCACATCAATGATTTGATCACCTGCAGGAATATATGTCTTGTATTGATCAGCGATTAACTGATCAATTTCAAATTGCTTGATTTCATCTTCAGTTGATCTTCTCACAATGTCTCCCCTTGTTTGCAGACTCTTAATATGATGTCCTGCAATACCAACATACACCTCATTAATTTCCAATCCTGGATTTGAGGCATAACAATTTTTTAGAGCGGTTTCGATAGCCTTAATGGTTTGGTCGATATTCAGGACCATACCGTGTTGTACGCCATTGCTGTTAGCAAGACCGAATCCTAAAATTTCGAGTTTACCAAACTCATTTTTTCTACCTGCAATTGCGGCAATCTTGGTGGTTCCAATGTCAAGGCCTACAATAATGGGTTGTTCCTGTGTCATAGCTTATTTTTTACTGGGTTTTTTGCGTTGTTTTTAGTTGAATCAAAGTTGAATCAGTCAGTATGGTAGTGTCAATCAATTTATAGTTTGTGCCTCTTTTGATACAAACTGCCTGATCTTTGTACTGCAAATCAATTTGCGCGTATTTCGACCAGTTACCTTCAGCACTTATTCTTTCATAGAGTGTTTTTAATTTGGAAAAAAGTTTCGACCAATCATTTCTTAGTCCCAATTGTATAAACTGATCACCCATTTGTGTAATTACCTCAAATGTCTTATCAGGATTGATATTGACTTGCTCTACCTGAGCCATCCAGAATGCATCTGCTTTAATAAACGAAGACAGACTAACAATTCTCTTCATCATCAAAGTATCAGCAGCATCTGCACCACCAGCATGCAGGGTAAAGTTGGTAAAGACGGGTAAAGAGACAGCATCAGCAAGCTTTACTGGCAACAAGGCATATTGATCATCAATATAAAATGAACTTCCTTCTGGTGTAAATAGCCTTGCGACTGGCTTTCGTTGTTCTACGCGGAGGTGTAAATTTTTCGACTGATCAATATAAAGATCTGCATTACTGATCCAAGGATTTTTCTCCAACTGTTTCTCCAATGCAAACAAATCGATTGAAACTAGTGGCTTACCAACAGGATAAGTGTTTTTTGCAGCTGGCCATAGAGTATAAATAATTTCATCTTCATCCAGCATTTTAAATGGCAAGCGATCCTCAAACTCTACAACAACATCTTTACAAAGGTTTTTTTGCTCTTTGGCAACAGCACTGATGAGCAGCATAGTAATTCCAGCACCAATGGAAATCCAGAGGATAATGGTCAATATTTGCTTTATCAATGGTTTATTTATTTTCATTGAGTCAGTAAACAATTTTTTAGTGGTTCAACCAATTTATCTATATCACCAGCCCCAGCACTAATCAATAATGCAGGTTGCATTTGTCTGATATACTCCAACACTTCCCCTTTACTCATCACTTTTACATCCATATTCATTTTTCCTGCAAGCCATTCACTGGTGATTCCAGTTATGGGTAACTCACGGGCAGGATAGATAGGCAATAAAATCACTTCATCAGCCAATGAAAGAATAGCAGCAAATCCATCGACAAGATCTTTGGTGCGCGTGAATAAATGTGGCTGAAAAATGATTGTAGACTTGCGACCAGGAAACATATTTCTTGCACCTGCGATCAACACTTTCAATTCTTCAGGATGATGTGCATAATCATCAATAAACACATGTTCATCAGTCCTTAAAATGTATTCAAACCTTCTCTTAACTCCCAAGAAGTTTGACAACGCTTTTCTGATTAAATCATCAGCAATACCAAGATGTTTTGCAATGGCTATTGCCACAAGACTGTTTTCAACATTATGTAAACCACCCATATTCAAGATAAGACCATCAATACGCCAATCTGGTCCGGTTACGTCATATTGATACCCCCCTTCTCTTACAGCTATTGCACTTGCATAAATATCGGCTGTGCTATCATTCAAATGATAGGAATAATGTAAATCTCCATGTAATGAAGACTCACGCTGAATTCCTTTTTTTGAAAGCAGTAAGCCATTTGCTTTCAGGTTACCTGTAAATTGCACAAAAGCATCTTCCATAGCCTCAGCAGTATGATAGATGTCCAAGTGATCAGGATCCATGGCAGAAATAGAAATCACATCAGGAAATAACTTCAAAAAACTCCTATCGTACTCATCAGCCTCTATAACCGCTACATTGTTGCTACTGCTCCAGAAGTTAGTCTTATAATTTGTTGCTACTCCACCCAAGAATGCATTACATCCATATTCGCTATCCCTCAAAACATGTGCAACCATAGTACTTGTTGTAGTTTTACCATGAGTACCAGCAATACATATATTATACGTATCTTTCGAAATCAACTGTAACACATCGCTTCTTTTAAACAACTCTACATTGTTGTTTTTACACCAATTAAATATGGCGTTATCTGCTGGTATAGCCGGAGTATACACAACCAAATCAGCATCTTTTGGAAATTGCGCAACATCATCATCAAAATGAACTAACATACCTTCGTTTTCTAATGCAGTGGTCAAAGCTGTAGGGGTTTTGTCGTAACCAGCAACTACAATACCCTTGCTATGGAAATAGCGTGCAATGGCACTCATACCAATACCGCCTATTCCAAGGAAATAGACTTTACTAATATGTTGTATGTTCATTGGTTCACGCATTTTTCTCTTTCATTTTATTAATTATCAATTCAGCTATATAATGATCAGCATCACGTTTTCCCAATTTTAATGCCGCATTACTAAATGAATCACATTTTTCTTGGTCACTGATCAGTGTTAAAACTGTATCTACTAATTTGAGCTCAGCTTCCTTATCACTTACCATCAATGCTGCACCCTGTTTAACCAATAATTGAGCATTCACTGTTTGATGATCTTCTGCAGCAAGGGGAAATGGCACCAATACTGATGGTTTGCCAGCAACACATATTTCAGCAAGTGCAATTGCGCCTGCTCTTGAAACCACAACATCAGCTACTTTGTATGCGTAATTCATTTTTGAAATGAATTCAGTAATACACACCTCTTTTCTTTTCCTTATTGCTTCATCAATTGATAACAAATTTCCTTTTCCAGTTTGCCAAATAACCTGAACACCTGCATCAATCAATTGATGTAAGCCTTTGTTTATGGCGGCATTGATACTTCGTGCACCTAAACTGCCACCCATAATTAATACAGTTGGCTTGTCCGCTTTTAAACCAAAATATTCAAGTGCTTCTTCTTTCAGCACGACAGATTCTATAATTTCTCTTCGTACTGGATTACCGGTATATACCAATAAATCGTGAGGGAAAAACCTTTCCATACCCTCAGTACCTACCATTACCAATTCAGCTTTTTTACTCAGCATCAAATTGGATTTACCTGCAAATGAATTTGCTTCGTGAAGGAAGGTTGGCACTCCCTTTTGCTGTGCAAATTTTAAGACTGGAAAACTTGAATACCCTCCAACGCCAAAAACAGCATCTGGATTAAACTTCTTGAAAATAGAACGGACTTGTAAAAAGCTTTTCAATAACTGGAAAGGAAGCTTCCAGTTTTGCAAAAGATGAGAACGGTTAAAGCCTGCGATATCAATACCTTCAATACGATATCCCGCCTGAGGCACCTTCTCCATTTCCATTTTCCCTCTTGCTCCAACAAATAATATTTCAATACTCGGAATCATCTGCTGCAAAGCTTTTGCAACAGCAATGGCAGGGAAAATATGTCCCCCTGTACCGCCGCCTGCTATGATGATTCTTTTCAATGTCATATTATGCTTCTTCAACTTTTTTTTCGACTGTATTACCTTCTAAATTCTCTACATTTCTTGCTACACTCAAAATAATTCCTATGGCAAGACAAGTAAATAAGAAGGAACTTCCACCCATACTCACCAAGGGTAGTGTTACACCTGTTACAGGAAATAAACTCACATTAACCGCCATATTGGCCATGGCTTGAATGACCAAAGTGAAACTCAAGGCCAATGCTAAAAATGCTCCAAATGCATATGGACATTTCTTTACTATACGTATACACCTATACAGGAATAACAAATAAATCAATAATATAACAGCTCCACCAATCAAGCCATATTCCTCAATGATGATAGAATAAATAAAATCAGAGTATGGATGGGGCAGAAAATTTCTAGCTTCACTGTTACCAGGACCTAAACCAAACCAACTTCCTTTAGCAATTGCAATTTTAGCTTGTTGCACTTGATAAGAAGCTTCTTGCTTATCTGCGTACATGAAATTTTGAACGCGTTTGACCCATGTCTCAACACGACCTTTAGTCAGAAAAGATGGCATAGGATCTGACTTTCCTTCTGCTTCATTATAATATATCTTAGCAAACCCAATCAACATCATCAACGGAATTGCAGCAACCAAAACGACCAGTCCAAGATGTTTGATACTTGCCCTTCCAATAAACAACAAGATGAGACTTGTTGCACCCGTCAAGAGGGCAGTCGATAAATTTGCAGGAGCAATTAATCCACAAATAATAAATACAGGTGCAATGACCGGTAAAAATCCATTTTTAAATGACTTGATTGTTTCCTGGCGTTTACTAAGTTGTCGGCTCAAATACATAAACAATGCAAGCTTTGCCAGATCAGAAGTCTGGAAAGTCAAATTAATAATGGGCAATTTGATCCACCTGTTTGCATCATTAAGGTTTGTACCAAAGAATAAGGTATAGATCAGCAAAGGAATTGAAACCAAGAAAAGAACCAATGCCGTTCTTGAATAAATCGTATAATTAAATAAGTGTGCAAAATAGATGATAGCTGCTCCAATTGCGATAAACACTACTTGTTTGAACAAATAGGATTCTGTACTCTTTGAAAGTTTATAGGCAAGGGTTCCTGTACTGCTGTATACTGCCAACAAGCTCATCATGGTAAGCAAAACCACAATCGCCCAGATGACTTTATCACCTTTTGTGCGACTGGTAATACTACCCAGCGAATATCTTTTAATATCTAATCCCTCTCCTTGCATTATATTTTACAGTTCTTTTACAGCCTTTTTAAATTGTTCACCCCTGTCTTCGTAGTTCTTGAACAAATCAAAACTTGCACAAGCTGGACTTAAAAGCACTACATCACCTTTTGCAGAAACTTCATAAGCTTTCTTTACTGCATCTTCAGCACTCGATGTATCTACAATTGTGTTTACCACATCCGAAAAAGCTGCATGAATCTTAGCATTGTCAACTCCCATACAAACGATGGCCTTCACTTTTTCAGCAACCATATCTTTCAACAATTCATAGTCATTTCCCTTGTCGACACCACCCAAAATCAATGTCACCGGCTTATCCATACTTTCAAGTGCAAACCAGGTACTGTTTACATTGGTAGCTTTTGAATCATTAATAAATTCTATACCACGAACAGTGGCTACTTTTTCCATTCTGTGTTCAAGACTTTCAAACGAGGCAACTGCATCTCTGATTTTATCCTTACGAATACCCACAACAGAAGTCGCTACCGCTGCTGCCATAGTATTGTATTGATTATGCTTTCCTTTTAAAGCAAAGTCAAAAATGCTCATGTTAAATGGCTCCACTTGCTTTACATGCATAGTATTGTCCTTGATGTAAGCCCCTTTTGGCAATTCTCTCTGCATACTAATCGGTAATGGTTTAGAATGAAATGGATATTGATCGATGTATTGCATGGTAACAGGATCATCTGCATTGTAGATGAAAAAATCCTGTTCGGTCTGATTTTTTACTATCTTAAATTTTGCTTGAATGTATTTTTTAAAATCATGTTCATAACGATCAAGGTGATCTTCTGTAATGTTTGTCAATACTGCCACATCAGGTCTGAATGAAATAATATCATCCAATTGAAAACTGCTGATTTCAACAACATACAATGGCCTTGGATCAACCGTTATCTGGCGAGCAATGGAATTTCCAATATTACCCACCAAGGCACAATTGAATCCTCCTGTCTTGCAAATCTGATATATCAAAGAAGTAGTTGTCGTTTTGCCATTACTTCCGGTAATACCAATGATTTTACTTTCACCTTTATGACGATAAGCCAATTCCATTTCACTGATAACAGGAATTTTTCTTTTTTGCAATTCTTTTACTACTGGTGTTGAAGCCGGTATCCCTGGACTTTTCATCACCTCATCAGCATTCAAAATTTTATCCATTGTATGTCCACCTGACTCAAATGGAATTTGATTTGCTTCAAGTTCATGCTGATAATGCGCTTTGATAACACCTCCATCACTTAGGAAAACATCATACCCCTGCTGCTTGCACAACAATGCAGCTCCTACTCCACTTTCTCCTCCTCCTAATATGACCATTCTTTTCATCGACTTGTTTCCTTTATACTTTATACTAGGCTATCTTATTTTTAACGACATAATTGCAAAGACCACAAACAATAGGGTAACAATCCAAAAACGGATCGCTATTTTACTTTCATGGTATCCTTTCTTTTGATAATGGTGATGCAATGGACTCATTAAAAAAATCCTTTTACCTTCTCCGTATTTCTTTTTGGTGTACTTGAAATACCCCACCTGAATCATAACACTTAAATTTTCTACCAAGAACACAGCACAAAAAATTGGAATCAACAACTCTTTTCTAATGATGATTGCGAGAGCCGCAATGATCCCTCCTAAAGCAAGGCTACCCGTATCACCCATAAACACCTGAGCTGGAAATGTATTATACCAGAGAAAACCAATACAGGCACCTATCATTGCAGCAATAAAAATGGATACCTCACCAAGGTTGGGGATGTACATAATATTGAGGTAATCTGCTAATATCAGGTTACCACTTGCATAAGCAAAGAGTGCAAGACATACACCGACGATGGCAGACACACCTGTAGCCAGTCCGTCTAGTCCATCGGTTATATTTGCACCATTAGAAACAGCAGTTACGATAAAAATAATTACCAACATGTAAACCACCCATCCATATTCTCTCAGTGATGCTGGTAATAATTTTGCATAGTTGAATTCATGATCCTTAATAAAGGGAATGGTAGTGATTGGTTCATCCGCTTTAACAAAATAACGTACACCACCCTGATACTTCACTTCACTTGCATTAGCAGGTTTTATAGCTCCCTTATATTCACGCATTACTTTTACATTATCATTAAACAAAAGCGTGATGCTGATGATTACTCCTAAACCAACCTGACCCAACACTTTGAACCAACCTGCTAAACCATCGTCATTACCTTTTTTATAAGTAACCCCTTTTTGCTGAGCAATTCTTTTTGCTCGGAGCTTCAAATAGTCATCAACAAATCCAACCAATCCCAACCAAACTGTACTCAAGAGTAACAATTTGATATATACTTTATCCAAATTGGCAAACAACAAGGTTGGTATCAAAATTCCCAGAAGGATAATGAATCCCCCCATGGTTGGTGTTCCCTTTTTTTGTTCTTCACCCTGTAAACCCAATTCTCTGACACTCTCGCCAACTTGTAACTTTCTTAATAAGTTGATGATATTTTTTCCATATACTAAAGTGATGACAAGCGACAATAATACTGCCAGCATGGCCCTGAAGGTGATGAACTGAAATAGTCCTCCACCCGGTACCCGGATTTGCTCATTTTGCAACCATTGAAAGAAATGATACAACATGCTGGGTTATTTATTTAATTCTTTTAGGATAGAAGACAGTGTTACTTTGTCATCAAACGGAAATCGTTCTCCTTTAATTTCCTGGTATTTCTCATGCCCTTTACCTGCTACCAAAATGATATCAGTGGGCCTAGCCAACATCACTGCAGTCCGAATGGCCTCACGACGATCTTCAATGGTTAATACTTTTCTCTTCATCTCCTCATCCAACCCATCGTGCATATCTTTTAGAATCGCACCAGGTTCTTCACTTCTTGGATTATCTGAAGTAAAAATGGCCTTGGTACTGAATTCTGCAGCCGCAGCACCCATCAATTTCCTTTTTGATCTGTCGCGATCTCCTCCACATCCAACAACAGTAATGAGTTGTTCACCACCTTTTTGAAATTTCTTAATAGTAGAAAGTACATTCAACAAAGCATCAGGTGTATGTGCATAATCAACAATTCCAATGATGGCATCTTTTGGAGATACGATATAATCGAATCTTCCTTCAGCACCAGTGAGGTTGCTTAAATTTTGTAAAACATCCTGTTTATCTTCTCCAAGACAAATTGCTGCTGCATACACAGCCAATAAATTATAAGCATTAAATTCACCAATCAATCTGAAATGGACATCCATTTCATTGATCAACATCTGTAATCCTGTTATAGCATTATCTATGATTTTACCCTTGAAATCTGCAATTGACTTTAGACTATAGTAAAACTTATCAGCATGGGTATTTTGCAACATCACTGCACCATGTTTATCATCCATGTTTGAAATTGAAAATGCAGAAGATGACAATCCATCAAAAAATTGTTTTTTTACCCTGATGTATTCATCAAATGTCTTGTGATAATCCAGGTGATCATGCGTTATGTTTGTAAAAATTCCCCCAGAAAATTCCAAACCTGCAATACGATGCTGATGTATTGCATGACTACTCACTTCCATAAAGGCATGTGTACAACCTTTATCCACCATACTTTTCAGCAATTGGTTTAGTGTTACTACATCAGGAGTAGTATGTGTAGCAGGAATACACTCATCATTAATCATGTTGTTCACTGTCGATATCAGACCAGTCTGTACATCCATAGACATGAACAATTTATAGAGCAACGTAGCGACAGTCGTTTTTCCATTAGTACCCGTTACGCCCACTAGTTTGATTTGCTTACTGGGTTCACCATAAAAAGCATGTGCCATAATACCAGCTGCTACTGCAGTATTATCAGTTTGCACGTAGGTCACTCTTTCACTGGTATGCGTTGGTAAAAATTCACAAATAATTACTGTTGCACCTTTTTCAATAGCAACATTTATATACTGATGACCATCTTGTGCTACACCACGCATTGCAACAAAACATCCGCCCGCAACTACTTTACGGGAGTCTATCGCAATACCATTCACTTCTATATTGGTTTTACCAATAAGTGATTGGATTTTGACTTTATATAATATGTTTTGCAACAATGGCATCCTATTCAATTGGATTAGCTAGATTTAAATAAACTGTTTGGCGACGTTGTACTGGTGTTCCTGGTAAAATCGACTGACTCACCACTTTTCCTTTGCCTGTAGCGATTACCTGCAATTGTTGTTTTTCAAGTAACTCAAGCGCATCCTTTAAACCAAATCCTTTCAGATCTGGCATTGTCCCGTTTTCAACTTTCCATGTTTCAGCAAGAACTAATTTTCTATTGGCTTGCACAGTACCCCAATCACCATTTTTCCCCGAATCAACTATATTTGTTTTGACTTGCTTTGCTATTGTCTTAAAATCTGCGGCAGATCCTTTCCATACTGCTATTGAACTATCTGTAAAGACATTGTGTTTGTAATTGGCATACAGCTCTGCATCAACCGTAAATAGCTTACTCGCGATTTCTTTGAAAACCGGACCAGCAACAGCACCTCCATAATACTTGACTGCAAATGGCTTATTCTTAATCACCACAATACATGAGTATTTTGGATTGTCGGCTGGAAAGTAGCCAGCAAATGAAGCCTGATAAATATGTTCAGTATAGCCTTTGTTACCATTAGCAACCTGGGCAGTCCCGGTTTTACCCGCCAAACTGAAATAAGGACTTTGCAAGCTTTTTGCAGTTCCTGATGTGACTACACCTTCCAGGCAAGTTTTAAGCTGGTCCAGAGTCGTTTTACTGCAAACTGAATCCAATACCACCGTTGGCTTAAACTCCTTGATATGTTTACCATCCTGCATTACCGCATTCACCAAATAGGGTTTCATCATTTTACCTCCATTAGCAATTGCATTGTAAATAGTAAGTGTTTGTAATGGACTAATTGCTATGTTATAACCAAATCCCATCCAAGGCAAAGCAACATTGCTCCACGTTTTACTGGTTGGCGTAGGAATAGCTGGTCTTGATTCTCCTATCAAATCAATACCTGTTGGTTGATCCAAGCGCAAACGCTTAAGATGTGCAATAAATTTTTCTGGCTGCCTATAATAATGATTGACAACCAATTTCGCCATCCCAACATTAGAACTTAACTCAAAGGCTTGCAGATATGTAACATCAGTTCTGTTATGGCGCTCACTATCCCATACCGTCCTGTTGCTAAATCCCCATTTCCCACCTTCAAGATTTACAGTTGAATTGAGATTGATGTATTGATCTTCAAGACCTGCCAACATAGTAATCAACTTGAATGTGGATCCAGGCTCAGATCTGGTTATAGCATAATTAAAATCTTCAGCATAACTCCCATCAGGTTGACGACCCAAATTAGCGATGGCTTTGATTTTACCAGTCTTCACTTCCATTACAATACAGGTACCATTGGTACACTCATTTTCCTGCAACACCTTTAACAAAGCCTGTTCTGCAACATCTTGAATGTTGATATCAATTGTAGTTAAAATATCAGATCCATTTTGTGGTTCAATTTCCGAACCTTCTACAGGCACGAAAGCACCACCTGCAACTCTTCTTACCAAACGCTTTCCTGTAACACCTCTTAACAAACTATCATAAGTCTTTTCCAGTCCAACGTTTTTAGTAACCAGTTTACCACTTCCATCAACATATTCTCTGGACAATCCAATGGTTCTATTGGCCAACAAACCAAACGGTGTTAAACGCTTTTCCTTTTCAACAAAAATGAAGCCGTTCTTATTTTTATTCTTTTTGATGAAACTGATGTTTCTTAAATCCTGGTATTGTTTGAAACCTATATTTTTATGCAAGAGATAATACCTGTTCTGACGTTCAAAAACATTCAGTAATTCTTTTTTATAAGCTGCAGGTGTTCCCTCTCCTAAAATGGCCGAAAGATAGATGGCCAAACTGTCGATATTCTCTTTCAGACGTTTACCATTTTTCTCTTGAATTCCTTCTGCACCAAAATCCAAATAGATATCAAAAAATGGAATTGAACTACTCAACATCCTTCCATCTTCACTATAGATAGTCCCTCTCTCTGCATCCATCTCTCGATATTCAAGATGCAGACTATCACTAAGCGACTTCCAATAGGTCCCTTCAACACGCTGGATGTAAAAAGCTTTAGCGAATACAAATACACCAAAGATCAACATCCCCATATAAATGAGATAACTACGCCACAGTATGTCCTTCTTTGTATCCACTTATTACTTATCTGGTTTTTCTTTCTTCTTTTACACTTGAATCTTGAATCGCGATTGGAGGCTCCAGGATCTCTTTGATCCCAGAGGCCTCAACCGCTTTTACTACTTCGGATTGTTTGGTCATGAACATCCATTCGCTCCTGACCATTTTGAATTCATATTGCTGGTTTTTCAAGTCTCTTGTTGTCTTGTTGATATCCTTGATCGCTTTTTCAGCATGATGCACATTGTAGATGTACACGATGGCTAAAACCGACAAGTAGAGAAAAAAAGGCACATTCTTTACCAGCCATACCTGGTTTATGAACAACCACTTACCCTCATTCTTTTTTTCTCTCATATGCTTACTTACCTATTTCTTGATACCTACACGCAGCCTTGCACTACGCGATCTTGGATTTATTTTTACTTCCTCTTCCGAAGCTTCTATCGGCTTCTTATTCATCAGCTCAAATGGTGATGCTTGTTTTGTCCCGTACACCGGATCTACTTCTTGCTCTTGCACAGATCCTGTTTTAAAAAATTGCTTAACCATCCTGTCCTCAATACTGTGAAAGGTGATTACTGCAAAACGACCACCGGTTTTTAAAACACCTGCAGCCTGCTGCATCAAATCTGAAAGTGCCCCCACTTCATCATTCACTTTCATTCGTAGGGCCTGAAAGACCTGCGCAAAATATTTGTTTGGATTACCCTTGACAATTGGAGCAATTACATTCTTAAGGTCATTAACAGTCTGGATGGATTGAACACGGGCCTGGTCTGCAAGTAAATTAGCAAGAGTCTTAGCATTGGTCACTTCTCCAAACTCTTGAAACATCAACTGCAGTTCCTCTGCACTTAATTGCCTGATGAGTTCTGCAGCGGTAATACCATCAGTATTATCCATCCGCATATCTAATGGAGCATCAAATCGAATGGAGAAACCACGAGAAGGTTCGTCAAACTGATGACTACTCACGCCCAGATCAGCCAAAATACCATCCACCTGTTGAACCTGATAAAGTCGAAGGAAACGAGCGAGATGACGAAAATTATGCGGGATAAATACCAAACGCGTATCAGCAGTCAGGTTTGCTTTTGCATCAGGATCCTGGTCAAAAGCATAGAGCCTTCCGTTTTCATTTAGTCTGGTTAAAATTTCCCTGGAATGTCCGCCACCACCGAAAGTGCAATCCACATAAATACCATCAGGTTTTATCGACAAAGCATCGACTGCCTCTTTGAGCATTACCGGAACATGATAGGTCCGATTCTCTTCAGCACCAACCCTATCCCTCTTTTGCTCGTTTGGCATCCTCAATTGTTTTTATCAGTGTTGCTCCTTTTTTGCCATCACTTCAGCAGCAAGATTGCTGAAGGATTCGGGTGAAAAGTTTTCAAAGAACTGCTGATACTTATTTTTATCCCAAATTTCCATTTTGTTAACCGCAGATACCAACACAATATCCTTCTCTAAACCGGCATGCTCCATCAAGCTTTTTGGAAGCAACAAACGGCCGGCACTGTCAACCTCAATCTGCATGGCCCCGTTCAAAAAGAAGCGCCTGAATTCCCTGACCTTAGGATCGAAGTCGTTCAACGAGCTGATACTTTCATAAAGTGGAGCCCAACTTTTCAGCGGGTACATCGAAAGGCATTTTTCAAAACCACGATTGATCACAAAAACAGGAAGCTCTCCCTCAGGCAGCTGTTTTTTTATGCCTGCCGGGAGAAGAAACCTACCTTTGCTGTCGATGGTAGCCTCGTATTCGCCGATGAACCCTATCATTTACAATGTTTTAACTGAAATAACATTTATTGACACAAAATAACACAAATTCCCACTTTCTTACCCCAAATTCCCATTCTATATTTATCCACAGCGGAAATAGGCTACAGCATTGATTTTCAGGGAAAAAAGCCGAATTTTGTGTGCGTAGAACAAAATTATATGTGCATAACCTGTGAATTACCTGTGAAGTATGAAAAATCACTTTCCTCTTCCCGCCATTGATGTAAAGGAATTCAGCTATGAGTTACCTCAAGAAAGTATTGCTTTTGAGCCTTCAAAACAACGTGATGACTCAAGATTACTTGTATACAGAAATGGTTCAATTGAACATAGTAGATATACTGCACTCGCCGACTTTTTACCCCAGCAAGCACACTTGTTTTTTAACGACACCAAAGTAATTGCAGCTCGTTTACATTTTCAAAAAAGTACTGGTAGCAGAATAGAAATTTTTCTACTTGAACCTCTTGATGGCAATTACGAACAGCTTCATCATTCAAGAAAAAGTAGCTGGAAGTGTTTAGTCGGTGGTAGCAAGAAATGGAAACAAGATGAATTGCTTGAAATGCAAATTCAACAATTATCTTCTACTATTCGTTTAATAGCAAAAAGAATTGAAAAAGCCGACAACTATACGGCAATTGAATTTACATGGAATCAGGAGATTTCATTTAGTGAGTTAATTGCAGCAACTGGACAAATTCCACTTCCTCCTTATATCAAAAGAGAGAACAAAGAAGATGATAAAACAAGGTACCAGACTGTATATGCCAAAGAAGAAGGCTCAGTAGCTGCTCCTACTGCAGGACTTCATTTTACACCAGCAATATTTGATTCACTTGCTAATAAGGGAATAGAAAAACATTTTCTCACTTTGCATGTAGGTGCAGGAACTTTCAAACCAGTAACAGCATCCTCAATTGCAGATCATGAAATGCACGAAGAATATTTCGAAGTCGATTTTGCAACAATTAAACAACTTGCAGCTGATCAAAAAATGAAAGTAGCTGTTGGAACAACTTCATTAAGAACACTCGAAAGTCTTTATTGGATTGGCTTACAACTCATGCATAAAAAAAGTGAAACCCATTTGCACTCAGTTCATCTTGCACAATGGGAGCATCTTCAATGGAAACAAGATGAAATGAAAACCGCATCAATAGTTTTTCAATTTTTACTTGAGTTGATGCATCAACAGCAAGTAAGTAAAATAATTGGACATACTGGCATTTGCATAACTCCTGGTTATCAATTTAAAGTTATTGATGCATTAATCACAAATTTTCATCAACCACAATCAACACTGCTGTTGCTCATTGCAGCGATAGTAGGCAAGGATTGGAAAAAAATTTATGCTACAGCCTTGAAAGATGGCTACCGATTTTTGAGTTACGGAGATGGATCTTTATTATTTCTAAATAATTAATCGATCATTGGGATAGTAATTTTAAACAGGCTACCCTGACCGAGTGAACTTTCAACATCAATTTTACCATTATGTGCTTCAACCATTTTCCTGGTATAGTTCAAGCCTAGTCCAAAGCCTTTTACATTATGCACATCACCAGTATGAGCGCGGTAGAACTTATCAAAAATTTTTGATACGGTATCTTTTGTCATTCCAATTCCATTATCCTTTACGGTAATCACAACATTATTATTATGGTTGTAAGTACCTACCTCAATAACAGGGTCAACATCTTCCTTAGCATATTTCAGCGCATTATCAATGAGGTTACTGATCATATTCACAAAATGCACTGGGTGGCCTAATACTTTATCTGTTGTAGCTTCCAGTTGATAGGTAACTGTTGCATTTTTCTCTGCCACCTGCAATGCAAACTTATCTTGCATTTTTTTCATCACCTCATGCACATGCAATTCAACTTTTCCTTTTAAGACTTGGTTAATATCCAATTGAGCAGCCTGTAAAATTTGCTCAACCTGTGTATTCATACGCAGGTTTTCATTTTTAATAATTTGTCCAATTGCAAGTAACTGTTCCTTATTACCAATTATCTTCTCATTTTTAAGTGTATCAACAGCAATTGCTATTGTGGCCAGTGGTGTTCGCAATTCATGTGTCATATTGTTTATGAAATCAGTTTTCATCTCACTCAATTTCTTTTGAGTAAGAATTGTCCTGACAGTCAAATAAAACGCTGCTATAAGAATAAGTGTAAATAATACAGCAACACCAATCATCCATCCCACATAACGCATCACAAAATTTTGCATGTCATAAATAATCAGGACCAACTTTTCATTTGGCATCAATGCCCTGCTATCATCGCTCTCTAGAGAAACCAATGGCCAGACATGAATCCAATAGTTTACAGAATCTTTAATCCCAAGTTCATAATGCTTTTCATAGTCGGGTGATGCCAAATCAGGACCGAGATTATTGGCATCATTCAAAACTGCAAATTCAAACTTTGCCCCTTTTAATCCATTGGCCTCAAATGCTTTTTCAAATTTTTTCTGAATATCCGCTACAGAAAAGCGTTCTGCAATTGTTTGTGGACCAATGATTTCTAACAATTGCTCTTGTGCACCTTTAGGTAAAACATCCATGGGCAATTGAGGCGTATACTGCATTTTCTCTTCAACCAAAGCTTCTACCACCTCAAATTCAACCATGTCGACTTTCCCTGCAATCTGATCTTTCCTGATTGCTGCAACATTTTTTAACCAAGAATATTGAATAGCTATAATACCAATTAAAGAAATGGTAATCAGTACTGTTATGATTGAAAAAGACTTTTTCATGTAAAGACAAAAATAAGTTTGGCAATTGATGAAGATACGGATAGGTAAATTATTTAACTTAGGTTTATGAAGATGCCAACAATAGGAGACTTTCTCATTTCAGAACCCTTTATGCAAGACCCTAATTTCCAAAGGTCGGTCGTGCTTCTTTGTCAGCAACAGGATGACGGCTATGTTGGCTTTACCATCAATAGGAAAATCGACTACCTAGTAGGTGACCTTGTGGAAGAGCTTTCGGACTGCACCATGCCTCTGTTCGATGGTGGTCCCGTTGGAAAAGAACAAATGTTTTTTCTGCATACTATGCCAGAAATAATAGCAGGTGGGATTATGGTAAAGGACGGAATATACTGGGGTGGTGATTTTGACATTGTCAAAAAACTTGTACAAGCACAAACCATTGATGCAAAAAGAATAAAATTTATTGTGGGATATTCTGGCTGGGAAGCAGGACAACTCGAAGATGAAATGAAAGAAAAGAGTTGGTTATTTACACCAGCACAAAGAAAAATTGTTTTTCAAGAAGACACCTCTTCTATTTGGAAAAATGCTGTGGGACTGTTGGGAGATGAATACAAGCCAATTATCAATTACCCTAAAGATCCTTCGTTTAATTAGACATATAATAACTTTATCGCAATAGCTAGTTTTATTCCTTAATGACTGTGGGACGACTTGCCATAAAAAATATAAATGCCCCCAGCAGGATTACAATGGTTAATGCAAGTCGCAAACCAATAAGTTGCGCGACAAACCCAATAATGGGAGGTCCAACTAAAAATCCCACAAATCCCACGCTACTCACTGCAGCCAAAGCCGCAGATGGCATCATGCTTTTTTCTTTAGTGGCTAAAATATAAACAACAGGAAAAACAGAAGACACCCCTAATCCTACTAAAGCAAATCCAATGATTACCAATGAGGGTATTGAAGTGGATAATGATAAAATCATTCCGACTGCAATCAGCAGGCCATTTCCTTTCAGTACAGTTTTATAGCCCCATTTCTCAATAAGGGGGTCACCCAAAAAACGACCAATAGACATAAAGAGAGCAAAGGCAGTATAACCCAATGCGCTTACTACGTGAGGCTGATTGATAATTTGTCTGTAATAAAGAGAACTCCAGTCGGCCATTGCCCCTTCAGACATGGCCACACAAAAACAAATGAGTCCTAAAAAAAGCAAAGCCTTATTGGGAATTGCAAAAACTTTTTGCTTTTCACCCGAAATTACAGGATCCTTAATCAAGGTTGTAAAGAATCCTAAAATACATACAGCAGTAACTGCTACAATTATCATATACTGACTTTCAATAGTCCGCTCTTCCTCCATCATCCAATCAGTAAATGCTGCAGCAGAAAAGGCACCAACACTCCACATGGCATGCAAACTGGATAATATTGATTTTTGGATATGATGCTGTATAGCTATCCCCTGTGCATTTAAAGAGATATTACCAAGGTTGCCTAAGAAACCAAAACAAAAAAGAACTACAGAAAGGAGTCCAATAGTCTTTACTAAAGGAATTGCAAGCAAAGCCAACACATACAATAGCAATGTCGACAAACTCATGTTTTTACTACCAACTTTGGTAATCATCCAACCTGATAAAGGAAGTGAGCAGAGTGCCCCTAATGGTAACATAAAAAGAAGACTACCCAATTCAGCATCATTTAAATTATATCTGTCTTTAATATCAGGAATACGGGATGCCCAGGATGAAAACAAAAATCCTAAGAAGAAAAAATAAATAGAAATGGCTACCCTTGGTAAATGCGCATATTTAATCACAAGCAAATATAAAAATTACAGACCCATGACTAAACAGAAATTTAATGAGGTTTAAAATTTCTATATATTACAATTTCAATTACAAAAGATGAAAAAATCAATAATTGCTTCCATTCTTTTTTGTGGCATTTTTATTGCATGTGACAAAGAAAAAACTACACCCATTGCATCCGCCAATGTTTCCATTGACGATATTTCCATGAATGAAGGAAATGGCGGTACCAGTACCATGGAGTTTACCATTACCTTGAGTACCACTTTATCACAAGAAGCTTCAGTAAAAGTAACCAGCAAGGATGGCTTTGCCAAAGCAGGCGAGGATTATCAGGCTGTTAACCAGGTGGTAATTTTCAAAGCAGGTGAAAAAACAAAAAAAGTACCAGTGGTTATTGTTGCTGACGATATTAAAGAAGGTACCGACGAATTTCAGTTACAACTCACAGATGCTGTGAACTGTAATATTTTTGATGGTATAGGTTTGGGTGTTATCAATAATGATGATACAAAAATTCCAGTAGATGATATAGGATACACTACCCCAGATAATTATCCTGGAAAAACATTGGTTTGGAGTGATGAATTTAATGCCCCTGAACTCAATGTAACCAATTGGGGATTTGATATTGGTGATGGTTGTCCCAACTGCGGATGGGGTAACAACGAATTACAATATTATACTGCAGGAGAGAACCTAACCTTTAGTGAAGGGAAAATGATAATTGAAGGAAGAAAAGAACAAATTCAAGGCAAAAACTACACTTCAACCCGCTTACTTTCCTTGGGGAAAAGAGAATTTAAATTCGGAAGAGTTGATATCAGAGCAAAATTGCCAAGGGGACAAGGCATCTGGCCTGCATTTTGGATGCTAGGGGCCAATTTTAAATCAATTGGCTGGCCCGCATGTGGTGAAATTGATATCATGGAATTTTTAGGACATGATGAAAAGCGTGTGCACTCTACTATCCATTACAAATTTGGCAATAACGCCAGAAACAACACATCGTCTCTTGTAAACGAAACTCCACTCCCAGATGAATATCATGTATATTCCTTGGATTGGCAACAAGATAAAATCAGGATGCTAATTGATGACAAACTGATTAATGAATTTAATCCAGTTGGACTAGCAGGAGCGGATCATCCTTTCAATGCGCCTTTCTTCTTTATTATCAATATGGCGATTGGCGGTAACTGGCCAGGATCTCCCAATGCCACAACTTATTTCCCACAATGGTTATATGTAGACTATATCAGGGTGTTTCAATAATAAAAACCAGACACATAATAAAAAAGGGGACCGATGGTCCCCTTTTCATTTTCTTTTATGAACGTTAAGCTTCTGTCGCACCCTCTACCAAAACTGAAACCTGGTTATTCAGCACTTCAACAAAACCACTATTAATGGTATAAGAACTGGTCTTACCTGCTTTGTCCAATAAAATCTTTACAACACCTGTTCCCAAAGCACTTACCATTGGCGCGTGCTTTTCCAACACTTCAAATGAACCGCTGATTCCAGGCATTTGTATGCCATAGGCATCTCCTGAAAACAGTTTCTTCTCTGGTGTTAATATTTCAATTTTCATACTTTATACTTTAGATTGATTAAGCCTTAGCAGCTTCCATCATTTTCTTACCCTTCTCAATTGCATCTTCAATTGTACCAACAAGGTTGAATGCTGCTTCTGGATACTCATCAACTTCACCATCCATAATCATGTTGAAACCACGAATAGTATCTTCAATACTTACAAATACACCTTTCAAGCCGGTGAACTGTTCTGCAACGTGGAATGGCTGACTGAGAAAACGCTGTACTTTTCTTGCACGAGATACAGTCAGTTTATCTTCTTCGCTCAACTCATCCATACCCAAGATGGCGATGATATCCTGTAATTCTTTATAACGCTGAAGAATCAACTTCACTCTGTTTGCACAATTGTAGTGAGCATCACCCACAATCATTGGAGAAAGAATTCTAGAAGTAGAATCCAATGGATCTACTGCAGGATAAATACCCAAATCGGCAATCTTTCGGCTCAATACAGTTGTAGCATCCAAGTGAGCAAATGTTGTAGCAGGAGCTGGATCAGTCAAGTCATCCGCAGGTACATAAACTGCCTGTACAGATGTGATAGAACCATTTTTAGTTGAAGTAATTCTCTCCTGCATCAATCCCATCTCAGTAGCAAGTGTTGGCTGATAACCTACCGCTGAAGGCATCCTTCCCAAGAGGGCTGATACCTCAGAACCTGCCTGTGTGAAACGGAAGATGTTATCAACGAAGAAAAGGATATCCTTTCCTTTGCCTTCTCCATCTCCATCACGGAAATATTCTGCGATGGTCAAACCACTCAAAGCCACACGTGCACGTGCTCCTGGAGGTTCGTTCATTTGACCAAATACGAATGTTGCTTTTGAATCTTTCAAACCTTCCATGTCCACTTTATCCAAATCCCATCCACCTTCTTCCATGCTGTGTTTGAAATCATCACCATATTTCATGATGCCAGCTTCAATCATCTCTCTAAGTAGATCATTACCCTCACGTGTACGCTCTCCTACACCTGCAAATACAGATAGACCACCATAACCTTTTGCGATATTGTTGATCAATTCTTGAATCAATACTGTTTTACCTACACCCGCACCACCAAACAATCCAATTTTACCACCTTTTGCATAAGGCTCAATCAAGTCAATTACTTTAATACCGGTGAACAGTACTTCAGTAGCTGTACTCAACTCTTCAAACTTAGGTGGCTTAGCGTGGATAGCACGACCTTTTTCTTTTGAAACTGCAGGAAGTCCATCAATTGGATCTCCAGTAACATTAAACAACCTACCGTTGATTGCATCTCCAGTTGGCATTGCAATTGCTTTACCAGTATCCTCAACAACAGTACCACGAACCAAACCTTCGGTACCATCCATGGCAATACATCTTACACTATCCTCACCCAAGTGTTGCTGAACTTCTAAAACGAGCTTATCGCCATTTTCTTTTTTCAGCTCAAGTGCGTTATAAATTTCTGGAAGTTGGCCATCGAAAGCAACGTCTACCACCGCTCCGATTACCTGTTTAATTTTACCTGTATTAGCCATGTTCAATGATTGATTTTGATGTGAAATCAGTTTCAGGCCGCAAAGGTAAACAGGATGGGGGGATCAAAAAAATTGAACCACAGAATTTTTTTATAAAACAGCCCTTCTAGAGCACAGAAAAGAGGAGTCCGGCTAAAATTGCGCCAAAAACAGGACCAATTACGGGGATTGCAGCATAATTCCAGCCATTTTCACCCTTTTCGGGTATGGGGAGAATGGCGTGCATGATCCTCGGACCTAAATCACGGGCAGGATTTATGGCATAACCGGTGGGACCACCCATGCAAAGTCCAATGCCCAACACCAATAATGCTACTGGCAATGCATCCAACGACCCCAATTTCATTTCGCCTTTCTGGATGAATAAGATGGCAAACATGAAAATAAAAGTGGCAATTGTTTCAGTCAAGAAATTATTGAAAGGCTTATCAATAGCTGGACTATTGCAAAATACTGCCAGTTTCAAAGCGGGATTTTTTGTTGCCTCAAAATGGTCTTTATACATCAAAAAAGTAAGTGTACTTCCAATAAATGCTCCTAAAAATTGTGCCGCTATATATCCAGGCACCTCTTCCCAGGGAAATTTTCCTGCAATGGCTAAGCCTATGGAAACCGCAGGATTTAGGTGTGCCCCGCTGGTATCTGCTGTGATGAAAACGCCAACAAAAACCGCAACCGCCCAACCAAGTCCGATTACAATTAACCCAGAGTTATTTCCTTTCGTTTTTTCAAGCAAGACATTAGCCACCACACTGGTTCCAAAAGCAATTAATACGGCTGTGCCAATCAGTTCGGCGACAAAAGGAGTCATAGTGACAAGTTTTGGTTAAGGGTTAGTCAAATTACAATTTTATAGCCAGATATCCATTGGCTAACTCTAAAAAAGAAGAAAGTTGCTCTGCCTCCCATTGCTGATCTTCTGCAAATAAATTACGCATGAATGCAGCAACAGCAGGAGCCGAGGCAATTGCAGCATGTGCATCTAACAACAAAATACGACTTCTCCTGGCCAAAATATCTTCAACCGTCATGGCCATTTCATGTTGCACTGAGAAAACTATTTCAGCAAAACAATAATCATAGTCGGGGTGTAATCGCTCACCCAAATACGGTTGTTCTTTGATCATTGATTTGATGATTTCTGCATCGCTTCCATAAGCAGAAAATGTATCCCCATAATGCAGTGTTTGCGTGTAACCATGCAACCTCAAATTTCTGGTTGAACATTTAATGACGGGAAGCTTGGCAACAAATGCTGCATTGTTTACAGCATCTTTAGCCATCTTTCTATAGGTAGTCCATTTACCCCCTGTAATGGTGATTAAATTCGACTTGGATACAATAATAGTATGATCACGTGATGCCAATGAAGTACTGGTTTGATTGGATGTCTTGACAAGTGGCCTTAATCCGGCAAAAACTGATAAAACATCTTTTCTTGAAATTTTGGCCTTAGCATATTCATTAAAGTGCAACAGAATAAATTCAATTTCTTCTTCCAATGCAACTGGCTCCTCGTTAATAATGTTCAGCGCAGTATCTGTGGTACCTATCACAACTTTACCATGCCAGGGCAATGCAAATAACACTCTCCCATCTTTTGTTTTGGGTATCATCAACGCTTCTTTCCCAGGAAAAAAATGTCGCTCCACGACCAAATGAACACCTTGAGATGGCATAACCATCGCAGGGGAATTTGTATCATCCATATCCAATAAACTATCAGCAAAAACACCTGTTGCATTTATGACAACTTTTGTTTTCACATTGAAAGTTTCATTGCCCAATTCATCTTCAGCAATTACACCCACAACTTTGTCGTTTTCTTTAATTAACCCAGTAACTTGTATATAATTTATTAAGGTCGCCCCTAAATCATGTGCAGTCAAAGCGAGCGTAATTGCCATTCTTGCGTCATCAAACTGACCATCTGTATATTGAATCCCGCCTTTAAGTCCCGCTGCTTTTATATTGGGCAGCTTTTGCAGCACCGCTTTTTTAGACAACAAAGCAGGATGTCCGAGACTTAATTTTCTTGACAAAATATCATACAAAAACAACCCTATTCCGTAGAACCATTTTGAAAAATAAGAATAAGCGGGAATGATAAAATGTTGCACACGGGTTAAATGAGGGGCATTTGCCAGCATAAATCCCCTCTCCCTCAATGCTTCAATCACCAATTTGATATTTCCCTGTGCTAGATAACGAACACCACCATGAACTAACTTTGTACTTCTACTGGAAGTTCCCTTTGCAAAATCATACTTCTCCAGTAATAATGTTTTAAACCCTCGCTTTGCAGCATCGACAGCAATGCCTAAACCTGTGGCTCCACCACCTACAACAATGATGTCCCATTCATCTACCTGCTTTAATTTATCAAGTCCTATCTTCCGATTCACAAAAACATTTATTTACTCCATGCCAAAACTGCCTTTACTGCTCGCTTCCATGCTGCAAGCCTCTTTTCTTTGATTTCAACAGACATGGATGGATTAAAACTTGCGTTGATTTTCCATTGCTCAGCAATACTGTCGATATCTTTCCAAAAACCTGTGGCTAGTCCTGCTAAATAGGCAGCCCCCAAGGCTGTTGTCTCGATTATTTCAGGACGCAACACTTTCACCCCCAAAATATCACATTGGAACTGCATCATTAAATCGTTGACAGTAGCGCCACCATCTACCCTCAGTTCTTTGATGGGCAATCCTGCGTCAGATTCCATCGCATGTAGAACATCATAAGTTTGATAGGCAATACTTTCTAAAGTAGCTCTTGCAATATGTGCATCAGTTGTTCCTCTAGTAATGCCAAAAATGGTTCCCCTTGCGTATGCATCCCAATGTGGTGCACCTAAACCAGAAAATGCTGGTACCACCACTACTCCATCTGTATCTTCTACTGTAGCAGCCAGTGCTTGAACATCTGCAGAATTTTTTATGATTTTTAAACCATCTCTTAACCACTGGACTGCAGCACCGGCAATAAACACACTGCCTTCAAGTGCATAATGTGTGGTCTCACCTATTTTCCAAGCAACTGTTGTCAGCAAATTATTTTTTGACCGAACCAGTTTTGCACCGGTATTCATCAACATAAAACATCCAGTGCCGTATGTATTTTTAACCATCCCCACTTCTTTACACATTTGTCCGAACAATGCAGATTGCTGATCACCAGCCATACCTGCAATAGGCACTTCATGCATATTAAGGGCCGATGCATGTCCATAGATTTCGCTGTTGCTTTTTACTTCAGGGAGCATTGATGCAGGAATTGAAAAAAGTGAAAGCAATTCATCGTCCCATGTCATGGTTTCAATATTAAACAACATGGTTCTTGATGCATTACTCACATCGGTAGCGTGTACTTTACCTTCCGTCAGTTTCCACAACAACCAACTATCGATTGTACCGAATGCCAGTTCTCCGTTTAGTGCTTTATTCCTTGCTCCTTCTACATGATCCAGTATCCATTTTATTTTTGTTGCAGAAAAATAAGCATCAACAATCAACCCGGTTTTCAATTGTATTTTTTCAGCTACACCTTGTCTTCTTAATTCATCACAATACGCGGCCGTTCGCCTGTCTTGCCAAACTATGGCATTGTATACCGGAGTTCCGGTTTTTTTATCCCAGACTACGGTTGTTTCTCTTTGGTTGGTAATTCCAATCGCTGCAACATCAACAGCTTTTATATTCAATTTCAACATGGCTTCCTTGGCCACCGTAGCCTGACTCACCCAAATTTCCATGGGATCATGTTCAACCCATCCAGGCTCAGGAAAAATTTGCTTGAATTCTTTTTGGGCAACTGCTGCAATCGATCCATCTTTTGTAAAAAGAATAGCTCTGGAACTGGTTGTTCCCTGGTCAAGTGACATGATGTAGTTCATCGACTGGAAGATTTGAAGGTTCAGTATGTAATTTAAAACTAGTCGACCTACGAATCAAATAAAAACTAATCCACATCGACTCCAAAGCGTTTCAGCTTTTCTTATCTTGCAGCCTGATGGAAAATTTTGTTGTTTCAGCGCGTAAATACAGACCCCAGCATTTCTCTACAGTGGTGGGTCAGTCCCATATTACCACAACATTAAAAAATGCCATCCTGCAAAACCACCTGGCCCATGCCTTCCTGTTTTGCGGTCCCCGTGGTGTTGGTAAAACCACCTGTGCCCGTATACTAGCCAAGACCATTAACTGTGAAAACGTAGGATCAGAAGGCGAAGCATGCGACAAATGTGGATCATGCCTTTCATTTAATACCGGATCAACTTTCAATGTACATGAACTGGATGCTGCCAGCAACAACTCAGTTGATGACATTAGGGAATTAATCGACCAGGTGAGATTTGCGCCTCAATCGGGTAAATACAAAGTGTATATAATCGACGAGGTTCACATGTTGAGCGCATCGGCATTCAATGCCTTTTTGAAGACACTGGAAGAACCTCCTGCTCATGCTATTTTTATTTTAGCAACAACAGAAAAACATAAAATTCTCCCAACTATACTTTCAAGGTGCCAGATTTTTGATTTCAAAAGAATCACACCCAATGATATCGTGGAACATTTGGTTGAAATCACCACCAAAGAAAGTATTCAGGCCGAAACTACAGCCTTGCAGATCATCGCACAAAAAAGTGATGGCTGTATGCGTGATGCCTTGAGTATGCTTGATAAAATTGTAAGCTTCACCAATGCTTCACTCTCCTATGCAAATACATTAGAGCACCTTAATGTACTTGATGAGGATTATTTTTTCAGGATGTTAGACATGCTCTACAACCAAGACCTGCCGGGCGTTTTATCACTATATGACGAAATAGATAAAAAGGGATTTGAGGGTGACATGGTGCTAAACAGCATGACTGAATTTTTTAGAAATTTACTGATCAGCAAGGATGCAAGATCAATTGGATTGCTTCAGGTAATGGATGGATTCAGAAATAAATATATTGCTGCTGCAACTGAAATTTCCAGTTCTTACATCATTGGAGCAATGAATATTCTAACAGAAGCAGAGACAGGTTTTAAACAAGCCAGAAATAAAAAATTGCATGTTGAATTTCATCTCATCAAACTCAATTACTTAAAGCAGGCAGTAAGTCTCATCGAAAATGATGGGGCAGCAAAAAAAAAACGAATTGAGGAAATAAAGTCTGTTGCCTTTCGTCAACTTACTATCCGAGAACAAAAAACTCCAGTAAGCAAAAAAGAAGATTCAACTATAGTTCAATCATTAAATGAAAAAAAACAGGATCCCCCGCAAATTGTCGAACAAAAAACAAAGGTCGAACCGACTGTAATCCCAGTTACATCAGGAGCAAATAACACAACGCCAACTTCTTCAGTCGGGTTAGGAGCACTGAAAAAAATCAGGGAACAAATACAAACCCGTAAACAGGAAAAAGCAGTCGTTTATACCCTGGATGATCAAAAACTGCAAGAAGCCTGGAACATTTATGTAGAGAAACTGGCAAACAATAACCAGGTAACCAGCCATAGCAACCTTAAACAAGCTAAAATTAGTATTATTGATCCTCTCAATTTTGAGGTTACCGCTGAAAGTAGGATTCAACTTCAGTTCATAGAAGGAGAACGACTTGGCATGACCCTCCATCTGCAGGAATTTTTCAACAATAATCAGATTCAGTACAAGGTAGTCTTAGACCCAGCTGCAGAGCAACAAGATGCCCCAACCGAACAGGTCATGTCCAAAAAAGACCAGTACCTTAAAATGATTGAACTCTACCCTGTCATCAAAAATATGCGCGACCAGCTTAACCTTGATCTGGATTACTAATAAAGCGTGCAAAACTTTGCGAGTTCTTGGCTATGATTCTCCATTTTTGACGTAATTTCGGCCTCTCAATTATTTTTAACCAAAACGGATTAGGGCTATGGCCGAAGTGATCAGAATGCCGCTCCTGAGTGATACCATGACAGAGGGCAAGATCGTAAAATGGAACAAGAGTGTTGGAGACACTGTAAAAAGTGACGACGTATTGGCTGATGTGGAAACAGACAAAGCTACCATGGAAGTAGTGGGTTATGCCGATGGCACCCTATTGTACATAGGTTTCAAAGAAGGTGAAGCCGCAAAGGTTAATGAGGTAATTGCCATTGTAGGTAAACCAGGTGAAGACATTCAACAATATTTAAATACAGCAAGCCCAGCAGCTGAACCTGCTCCGGCAGCGCCTAGTACACCAACTCCTGCTGCTCAAGCACCACAAGCTGCTGCACCATCAGTAACTCCTGAACAATTGGGTGTGACAGTAATCAGAATGCCGCTTTTAAGCGATACCATGACCAGCGGTAAGATTGTACAATGGAACAAACAAGTTGGTGATACAGTAAAAAGTGATGACAACCTGGCAGATGTTGAAACAGATAAGGCAACCATGGAAGTGGTGGGCTATGCTGAAGGAACATTATTGCATATAGGTGTTCCCGCAGGTGAATCTGCTAAAGTCAATGATATTATAGCTATTATAGGTAAAGCCGGAACAGATGTATCAGGCTTACTGAATGCTTTAAATAATCCTGCTCCAGCAGCAGTGTCTGCTGCACCAGTTGCATCAACACCAACCGCACCAGCTGCTTCAACTCCAGCAGTGGTTACTACCAGTTCAACTGATGGAAGAGTAAAAGCTTCTCCGTTAGCAAAAATGCTGGCAAAGGATAAGGGCATCGACCTTTCTCAAATAAAAGGTTCTGGAGATGGGGGAAGAATCATCAAACAGGATGTAGATAATTATACTCCAGGTACAGCATCAGTTACTGCGCCTGCTACAACTGTTTCTGCAATGCCTACGCCGACCTTTGTTGCAGGTGTTGAAGGTTACGCAGATACTCCGCTGACTTCTATGCGCAAAACAATTGCCAGAAGATTGGGTGAGAGTATGTACACTGCGCCACATTTCTACTTGAGCATGGAGATATGCATGGACAATGCTATCACCGCAAGGGCTGCTATGAATGAAGTAAGTGGTACAAAAATTTCTTTCCAGGATATGTTGATCAAAGCTTCTGCTTTGGCATTGAAAAAACATCCTGCTGTAAACAGCAGCTGGATGGGGGATTTCATTCGCACATACAACCACGTGCATATCGGTTCCGCCATTGCACTACCTGAAGGATTGATTGTACCAGTAGTCCGTTTTGCAGACCAGAAATCACTTTCTCAAATTGCATTGGAAGCCAAAGATTTGTACGACAAGGCAAGAAACAAAAAAATTCAACCACAGGACTTTACAGGAAATACATTTACTATTTCTAACCTGGGCATGATGGATATTGATGAATTCACAGCCATCATCAACCCACCTGACAGCTGTATTTTGGCTGTAGGTAAAATCAAAGAGGTGGTTGTGAAAAAGGGTGATGGATTTACAACTACACAAATGATGAAAGTAACCTTGAGTTGCGATCACAGAAGTGTGGATGGAGCAGTTGGTGCTGCCTTTTTGCAAACCCTGAAAAAATACATGGAGAATCCAGTCGTGATGCTGGTATGACACCCAAGAAAACCCTCGTTATAGGCGCATCATCCAAGCCAGAGCAGTACAGCAATATGGCTGTGAGGAATTTATTGTCAGCAGGACACCCTGTAGAGGCCATTGGAAGAGAAGTTTTCCAAATTGGAAATCTTACAGTGGGTACAAGCCCGGAGCCATTCAATGACATCCATACGGTAACAATGTATCTCAATGCAACGCGACAAGCAGCATATGAGGACTATATTTTGTCACTCCATCCCCAAAGAATAATATTTAATCCCGGGGCCGAAAACCCGGATTTTGCAGAAAAAGCACGACAAAAAGGGATAGAAGTACTGGAAGCCTGCACCCTTGTTATGCTATCAGTAGGCACCTATTAAGAAGTGATTTTCCGTAAATACTGCAATTTTTCCCCTCTTTAGATAGGTACTAATACTCAATCTGTCTGAATAACTACGTGAAATATAATAGAACAGACAATACCTGCGTTATAGTTGTGTACCTCTATGAAACTAAACAGAAACTAGAGCCCGTTTTTAATCCGTACCCTATTTTAATTTATCCAACTTCCTAAGAAACAAACTAAAAGTTTTAAGCCTCCCCTCCTAAAGGGGAGGCTTTTTTTACACCATACTCAGCAGGTTTACTGCTTATCTTTGCAGTATGACAACTAGAAATGTGAGAGTTCGTTTTGCACCTAGTCCCACTGGAGGCCTCCACCTTGGAGGAGTAAGAACAGCCTTGTTTAATTACTTATTTGCCAAGCAACACGAAGGCACTTTTGTGCTGCGTATTGAAGATACCGACCAAACCAGGTTTGTTCCTGGTGCAGAACAATACATCATTGATTGTTTAAACTGGTGTGGCATCTCCCCCGATGAGGGACCACATGCTGGAGGAAACTTCGGACCCTATCGTCAAAGCGAAAGAAAAGCGAATTACAGAAAATACGCGGAGCAACTAGTAGAAAATGGCTATGCCTATTATGCCTTTGATACCCCTGAGGAATTGGAAAAAATGAGAGAAGAATTCAAAACGCCATCCAATCCTTCTCCACAATACAATAGTAAACTACGCATGCAGTTGAAAAATTCTTTATCTCTCGATAAAGAAACAGTTGACAATCTCCTTTCCAAAAATACTCCTCATGTCATCAGGATTAAAATGCCTGAAAATGTAGAAGTTAAATTGCATGATTTAATCAGAGGAGAAGTCGTTTTTAATACCGATCAGGTTGATGATAAGGTTTTACTCAAAGCAGATGGTATGCCTACCTATCACCTGGCTGTAGTTGTGGATGATTATGAAATGCAAATCAGTCATGCTTTTCGTGGAGAAGAGTGGCTACCCTCCTCGCCTGTCCATGTTTTACTCTGGGAATACCTGGGATGGAAAGACAAGATGCCAGCATGGGCTCATTTGCCATTGATTTTAAAACCGGATGGACAAGGTAAACTAAGCAAGCGAGATGGAGACCGCCTTGGTTTTCCTGTATTTGCAATGGACTGGCAAGATCCAAAAACAGGTGAACTCACAAAAGGATTCAAAGAAATGGGATTCTTGCCTGAAGCCTTTATCAACATGCTGGCTTTGCTGGGCTGGAACGATGGCAGCGGTGAGGAACTCTTCGACCTCAACACTTTAGTCGCCCGTTTCAACATCGAAAGAATTCATAAAGGTGGCGCTAAATTCGATTTTGAAAAAGCAAAGTGGTTCAACCAGGAATGGATTAAAAAAACAGCTGATGTCGAACTTATACCTCATGTACAAAATTTATTATCTGCTCACCATATAGCCGTGGATGCAGAAACATTAGTTTCACTCATACCCATGGTAAAAGAAAGATGTCAGCTGTTGAATGATTTCATTGGACAACTCTCGTACTTTTTCTTAGATCCAGTTGAAGTTGATATAGAAGCAATTCGTGCAAAATGGGATGAGAAAAAAACAAGTTTCTTTCAATCATGGTCGATTTTACTAGCCAATCTTTCTCTTTGGGAAACCATTGAAATTGAAAACAGCTTTAAAGCGCATGTAGCTGAAGCAGGTATAAAACCCGGTGAATTGCAATTGCCATTTAGGATCATGTTGGTAGGTGGAAAATTTGGACCACCTGTTTTTGAAATAGCTGCTAAAATTGGACAAGCAGCAACTTTGCGGAGAATCAATCACGTTTTGAAAATGCTTGAACAATGAAACAAGCTAAACCATCACTGCATACAAGGCCTATTAGAGTTCTAATTGCAAAAGTTGGATTGGATGGTCATGATCGTGGTGCTAAAGTTATTGCCACATCACTCAAAGATGCTGGTATGGAAGTCATCTATACTGGACTTCGCCAAACACCTGAAATGGTAGTCGAAGCAGCCTTGCAGGAGGATGTTGATGCAATTGGCATCAGTATTTTATCAGGTGCACACATGACTGTATTTCCTAGAATCATTAACCTGATGAAAGAAAAAGACATGAATGATGTCTTACTCACAGGTGGAGGAATCATTCCAGAAGAAGATAGAATAGCTCTCGAAAATATGGGGGTAGGAAAACTTTTTCCTCCAGGAACAGCATCGACAGAAATTGCAACGTATATCAGCAAATGGGTAGTTGAAAAAAGATCATTTTAAACCTTGCCAAATGAACAATCAAGTCGTAGTAACTGAAAAAAAAGATGCAGTATTGTTGATTACCATCAACAGACCTGAAAAACTAAATGCCCTCAACAGCGAGGTGCTTGAAGTACTCAATTCGACAATAGATAGTTTATTAGCAGATGAAACATTAAAAGGCGCTATCATTACAGGTGCTGGGGAAAAAGCATTTGTAGCTGGTGCAGACATCAGTGGTTTCCTGAAAGGCGATAGAAATAACGGTGCGGCATTTGCAGAAATAGGACAACAACTTTTTTCTAAAATTGAAAACGCAAGCAAGCCAATTATCGCTGCTGTTAACGGTTTTGCATTGGGTGGAGGTTGTGAATTGGCCATGTGTTGCCATTTCCGATTGGCATCAGTAAATGCAAAATTCGGTCAACCTGAAATTAACTTAGGTATTATCCCTGGTTATGGTGGTACACAACGATTAACAAGACTGGTTGGAAAAGGCAGAGCCATGGAGTTGATGATGACAGGAGAAAATATTGATGCACCTGAAGCCTACCGCATTGGATTAGTCAATCATGTTTGTAAACAAGAAGAACTTTTGGTAGTTGCAGAAGCAAAAATGAAAATAATCACCAGCAAATCTAGTATTGCTTTGGCACAGGTAATACAAGCAACCAATGCTGCAGACGGTGAACCTGTTGCAGGCATGAAAACTGAAGCAATCTGTTTTGGAAAAAGTTTTGCCAGTGACGACATGGTTGAAGGGGTTACTGCATTTCTTGAAAAAAGAAAAGCCAATTTCAAATAAGCAGATAAACAGGCAACAAGATTCATTAATTTTGCGTACAAATTTTTAAACATGGAATACAGGATTGAGAAAGATACAATGGGCGAAGTAAGCGTACCCGTTAATGCCTATTATGGAGCGCAAACACAAAGAAGTATAGATAATTTCAAGATAGCACAAGACACCAACAAAATGCCCAAAGAAATCATCAGGGCTTTTGCTTATTTGAAGAAGGCAGCAGCGATTACCAACTTTGAGGCAGGTGTACTATCTGAAGAAAAATCTAAACTCATTGGACAAGTTTGTGATGAAATCCTGGAAGGAAAACTTGATGAATATTTTCCATTGGTCGTTTGGCAGACAGGAAGTGGTACGCAAAGCAACATGAATGTTAACGAAGTTGTTGCCTACCGTGGTCATGTTTTAAAAGGTGGAAATTTGAATGATAAGGATAAATTTTTACATCCGAATGATGATGTAAATAAATCACAATCATCTAATGATACCTTCCCTACAGCAATGCACATTGCGGCATACAAAATGCTGATTGAAACTACTTTACCTGGCATAGAGAAACTAAGAAATACACTAGCAGCAAAAAGCAAAGCTTTTATGCATGTGGTAAAAATTGGTAGAACACATTTTATGGATGCTACTCCATTAACAGTGGGACAAGAATTCAGTGGCTATGTTTCACAACTGGATCATGGCATTAAAGCAATTAAAAATACTTTGGCTCACCTCTCAGAGCTAGCTTTGGGTGGTACGGCTGTCGGGACCGGAATTAATACCCCTGCCAATTATGCAGAAAATGTAGCTAAACATATTGCTTCATTAACCGGACTACCATTCGTTACAGCTGAAAATAAATTTGAAGCGCTTGCTGCACATGATGCTATTGTAGAAGCACATGGCGCACTAAAAACAGTGGCAGTCAGCCTGATGAAAATTGCCAATGATATTCGCATGCTTTCATCTGGACCAAGAAGTGGTATTGGTGAGATATTTATTCCTGATAATGAGCCAGGTTCGTCTATTATGCCTGGTAAAGTAAATCCAACACAATGCGAAGCCCTTACTATGATTGCTGCACAAGTGCTTGGCAATGATGTTGCCATCAACATTGGAGGAGCAAACGGACATTTTGAATTGAACGTTTTCAAACCCATGATGATTTACAACTTCCTGCACAGTGCAAAACTAATCGGTGATGGATGTGTAAGCTTTAATGATAAGTGTGCAGTAGGTATTGAACCTTTGCATGATAATATTGAAAAGCATCTGAACAATTCATTGATGCTGGTCACAGCATTGAACACCAAGATTGGCTATTACAAAGCAGCGGAGATTGCACAGAAAGCACATAAGGAAGGAACCACGCTTAAAGAAATGGCAGTAAAATTAGGCTATCTTACTGAAGAGGAATTCGACCAGTGGGTTGTTCCTGCTGAAATGGTAGGAAAACTTAACTAAGTTTATCCCAGATCAATTTCTGTATTGTCGCCTATATTCAAAGTACGTGTTTCACCCTTGATGACCGTATCAGAACCAATGAGTGAATCATGCAAGACTACGTCGTATAGTTTGGTGAATGAACCAACGATTGATTCTTTCACTACAGAATAACTGATGACAGATTTTTCTCCTATTGTCACATTGGGACCAATAATTGCATTTTGAATTTCACAATCAGCGGCTATGCTCACAGGAGGTATAATGATGGTATTGATATAACCATTGGGATTTGCAATTTCACCACCCCATTTTTTTAGTAGCGTTGCATTGCTTTCCAACAAGGTTTCTTTTTTGCCACAGTCAAACCAATTGGCCACTTTCATGGTAGTGAATACAGCACCTCCACTTACCATACAATCCAAAGCTGGTGTCAATCCCATTTCTCCTTCATCCGCAATTGCCTTGGGCATCAATTGTTCAATGCATTTAAACATCAAACTGGTATCAGCAATTTTATAAATACCTACCAAAGCATTGTTCGTACGTGGTATTTGTGGTTTTTCAACCAATTTGGTCACAATAAAATTTTCATCTGTTTCTGCTACGCCAAAGTCCCTTGGATCATCCACTTTCTTCACACACAACACAGACCCATTGGATTGCAATAATGATTCAACATTGTATTCGCAGATGGTGTCGCCCAAAGCAATTACTACTTCATCCGTACCCACAATATCTTTACATAAATAAACAGCATGCCCTAAGCCCCTTCTTTCATTTTGGTAAATGATGGTGATATTCAAGTGAGGATATTTTGCCTTAGCATAATCCATTATTTTATCTCCAAGATAGCCAACCACCAAAATAAAATCTTTAATGCCCGCTTCTGCTAATTGATCAATAATAATGCTGATAATGGTTTTACCTGCTAGAGGAATCAACGCTTTAGGCTGTGTATAGGTATGCGGTCTAAGTTTAGTGCCGGCACCAGCTACAGGTATGATCGCTTTCATGTTAGTTTTGGTTAACGCTGACTTGCTATCAGCAGATTTAAATCGGTATACTTCAAGTTGAATCGTTGACTTAAATGAAAATTGGTCAGCGACCCTTTGAACATATATACACCATTGCGAATGTTACTTTGGTGCCATATCAATTCTTCCAATCCACCTTCATCACCTATTTTGAGCAACAAAGGCATAAGTACATTACTAATCGCTTGTGAAGCGGTCCTTGCAAAACCCGAAGGAATATTTGGAACACCATAATGTAATACCCCAAATTTGGATACCACAGGTTGTTCATGAGAAGTTACTTCAGAAGTTTCAAAACATCCCCCTCTGTCAATACTCACATCTACAATCACACTACCTGGTCGCATTTGTGCAACCATTTCTTCAGAAACGACTACTGGCGTTCTACCTCCACTAGAGGTTAGAGCGCCTACAGCCACATCACAAGTTTTAAGTTGTTTGGCGAGAATTTTTGGTTCAATCACGGATGTCCACAAACGCACACCCATATTGTTTTGCAAACGTTTCAGTTTGTAAATATTGTTATCAAATACTTTTACACTAGCACCCATTGCGAGGGCAGTCCTGGCTGCATATTCCCCAACAATACCAGCACCAATAATAATAACTTTAGTTGGCGGTATACCTGAAATACCTCCCAATAAAGCGCCTTTTCCATTGTTGGCACTACTTAAGTATTGCCCAGCAATTAACATTACTGCACTTCCTGCAATTTCACTCATGCTTCTAACAATAGGATTATGGCCAGACTCATCTTTTAAATTCTCAAAAGAAAGTGCAGTGATTTTTTTCTCCATCATTTTTTCCAGGATATGTGTTTTCATCACTGGAAGATGAATGGGCGATATGATGGTTTGCCCAACCGACAACAAAGGCAATTCTTCATCTGAAACAGGAGCTGATTTCATAATCAACTCATGTGTAAAAATCTCTTTCTTATCATGTACAATTTGCGCGCCAGCTTCTGCATAGTCTTTATCGGAAAAATGGGCGGCCTCACCTGCATTGTGTTCAACCACTACCTGATGTCCATTATTCACGAGTACACCGACCGCATCTGGCGTTAAGGCAATTCTGTTTTCCTGAAAAGCATTTTCTTTTGGAATGGCAATTTTTAATGCTGAAGAGGAAGGCTTAACATCAAGGGTTTCCTCCAAAGGTTCGTAATGAATACTAGAACTGATGAATGGTTTTCTGATTGCCATGGGTTAATTGTACGACAAGTTAATCAATTTTCAGCGTATACTACCTTGATATGACGCTGATCATCTGAAACGTATTCTATGACCACCTTTAGTGCATTAGCAGGTATAATGGCAGGTGCTTTTTCAGGCCACTCAACCAAACAAAGCTGCCCACTGTATAGATTATCTTCAATACCTGCATTATAGGCCTCTTCTTCATCCTTTACACGGTATAAATCGATGTGATAAATAAGCGACCCGATTTTTTCATGATTTAAAGCATATTGGTTGACAAGAGAAAAAGTGGGACTACTTATACTTCCCTGTACCCCCCAAATTGCACATAATTGCTTAATCAATGTAGTTTTCCCTGCCCCAAGGTTACCCGAGAAAGTCACCACCTTAAAACGACTGATTAGCTCCGCCAATTCATAGGCAATTGCGGGCAATTCTGCCATTCCATAATTTTTCTCGATCAAAGTCATAGTTCTGCGAAGATAAATTAATCAGTAAATTCGTAATATGGAAACCGTAAAATGGAAAGTCGAGGGAATGACCTGTGCAAACTGTGCGCTGACCATCAACAAGTACCTCGACAAAAAAGGCATGCAGAACATCAGGGTAAATCCCATTGATGCTGAAGTAACTTTCGAAACAATTGAGGGAACAGAAAAGAAATCCTTAAAAAAAGGTATAAATGATTTAGGCTACCATGTTATAGATAAAGAAATAGAGGGTTCATCGAAACAACCCTTTTTCTCCAACCAGCGTAATCGTTTACTTTTTTGCCTACCCTTCACTTTAGTGCTGATGTTGCATATGCTGGAAAGCTGGATACATATCCATTGGCTCATGAATCCATGGATCCAACTTGTACTTTGCCTTCCCGTCTATATTGTTGGTATGTCTTTCTTTGGTAAAAGTGCCTGGATCAGTTTGCGTAATAAGATGCCCAACATGAATGTGCTGATTGCATTAGGCGCAACAGCTGCTTTTGCCTACAGCTTGATTGGAACTTTAATGGGACAAGGTGAGCAGTATTTGTTTTATGAAACTGCTGCAACCATCATCACACTTGTATTTCTCGGCAATTACCTAGAAGACGCTTCGATGCAATCCACACAAAGAGCTTTAAAATCTTTGGTAAAGTCGCAAAAGGTAATGGCCAATATGATTGCCTTTGACGAAAACCACCAGGAAGTAATTTTTCCAATTGAAAATACACAGTTGAAAGTAGGTGATCTAGTTTTAGTAAGAAGCGGAGAACAGGTTCCCATTGATTGTAAAATTTTATGGGGCGAAGCACACGTAAACGAGTCACTTTTAACAGGTGAAAGTATACCTGTACACAAAATTGCAAAAGACAAAGTTATAGGTGGAAGTATTGTAGAATCGGGTTCCATCAAAGCACAGGTAACAGCAACAGGTGACGATACTGTACTTTCAGGAATTTTACATTTAGTCCGTCAAGCACAAGGAGAGAAACCTCCGATTCAACAAATGGCTGATAAAATCAGCGCCATTTTTGTGCCGCTTGTTGTTGGAATAGCATTGCTGACTTTTATCGGTAACTATATTTATTTATCCAATGCTGATGATACTACTGCGCTGTTTACGCAATCACTTATGAGAAGTATTGCAGTATTGGTTATTGCTTGTCCCTGTGCTATGGGATTGGCCACACCAGCTGCCATTGCGGTAGGTTTAGGAAGGGCCGCCAGAACAGGTATCCTGTTTCGTAATGCTACCAGTCTTGAAAATTTCAAAAACATCAAACAAATAGTTTTTGATAAAACCGGCACGCTTACTACAGGAAATTTTCGACTAGCGAAGTATGAAAAATTTTCAATGGATGAAGCAGTGTGGACTAGCATAGTATATTCCCTTGAGAAATACTCTAATCATCCCATCGCACAATGCATAGCCGCTGCATTTAAAACAAAAGATGAAATCAGGTGGAAGTCGATTGAAGAAGTAAAGGGCTTAGGCATGAAGGGAGAGGATAAAGAGGGCAATGTATTCTGGGCAGGATCTTATAAACTGGCCAAGACACATACCGCTGAAAGCCTTCACAATGTTTACATTTTAAAAAATGATGAACTTATCGGGTGGATTGATGTTGAAGATGAATTAAGACCAGAGGCCAAAGAAGTAATTACTTATCTAAAGTCGAAGGGAATAAAAACAATTTTATTAAGTGGCGACAAACAAGAAAAATGTGATCATATCGCTGGTATTGTAGGGATTGATGAAGTATATGCTGAACAAAAACCAGAAGAAAAACTAATCAAGATTGCAGCATTGAACGCAGCTACACCAACAGCAATGGTTGGAGATGGTATCAACGATGCTCCTGCACTGGCCAAAGCAACGATTGGAATTTCTTTGAGTGAAGCCTCACAAATGGCGATTCAAAGCGCACAGGTGGTATTGATGCATGGAGGATTGAAAAAACTTCCAACCGCTTTAGGCTTGGGAAAACATACATACCTGACCATCAAACAAAACCTATTCTGGGCCTTCTTTTATAACATTATTGCCATTCCCATTGCTGCATTTGGCTTGCTGACACCAACTTTTGGTGCAATGGTGATGGGACTGAGTGATGTAGTTCTGGCAATAAATTCTGTTCGTCTCTTTATCAAAAAAGTAATTTAGAACGAAAGCATGACCCCACAAGAAATCCTAAAAACATATTGGGGCCATGATCAATTTAGACCCGCTCAGTTGGATATTATTCAATCCATCCTTGATGGTAAGGATACACTTGCTATCCTTCCAACAGGAGGAGGAAAATCCATTTGCTTTCAAGTACCTGCTATGGCAAAAGAGGGACTTTGCCTTGTCATTTCACCGCTGATTGCGTTGATGGAAGACCAAGTAAAAAAGCTTAAAGAAAACAATATGCCTGCAGCAGCGCTTTTTACAGGAATGAAACTTCAAGAACAAGAAGAAATCATCAATGCTGCAGAAAACAATGAGATAAAATTTCTCTATGTTTCACCGGAACGCTTACAATCCAGAAAGTTTATTTCTGCGTTACAATATTTACCCATTTCACTCATTGCAGTCGATGAAGCTCATTGCATTTCACAATGGGGATACGACTTCAGACCAGCCTATTTAAATATAGCCACCATTAGAGAAAATTTAGAAAGTGTTCCTGTCATTGCTCTTACAGCATCTGCAACAGGAAAAGTAAAACAAGATATTCAGGATAAACTTTTGATGAAATCCCCAAAAGTTTTCATGACCTCTTTCGCAAGAAAAAACCTCACTTATCTGGTTGAAAAGAGTCCGGATAAAATAACAAAAATTGTCTCCTGGATAAAACAAACGCAAGGAAGTGGTATTGTCTACTGCAGAACAAGAAGACGCACAAAAGAAATCAGTGACGTACTGAATAGCAATCAAATCATTTGTGATTTCTATCATGCCGGACTAGACCAGGAAGTCAGAAAAATGAAACAAGAAAGTTGGATCAATGGAAGCCTATCAGTCATGGTGTGTACCAATGCATTCGGCATGGGCATTGATAAGCCTGATGTGCGATTTGTCATCCATGCAGATGTACCAGACTGTCTTGAAAATTATTACCAGGAAGCAGGAAGAGCAGGAAGAGATGGACAACCCGCAAAAGCTATTCTTTTATATCGGGATGAAGAATTAGAGGAAGTAAAATCATTACCTGCTATTAAATTCCCTGACATAACTGTAATCAGGAAAGTATATCATGCATTAGGTAATTATTTTCAGCTACCCATGGGTTTAGGAAAAGGAATTTCCTACTCATTTAACCTTGAGGATTTTTTACAAAAATTTAAACTTGAAACAAATGAAGTTATCTACACACTGCAGACGTTAAAACAAGAAGAAATCATTGTATATATTGAAAAATCTTTTTCACCATCAACTGTTCAATTTACTTCTGATCGAAATAGCATTGAGTCATTTGAACAAATGCATGCACAATTAGAACCTATTACCAAAGCCCTATTAAGAACATATGGAGGAATATTTGATGGCCCCGTTAACATCAATGAGACGCAGATAGCCTGGCTGCTTAAACGGGATATCCTTAGTATCAAAGAGCAATTGATCTCACTACATACTGCCGGTATAATTGAATATATCCCCAAAAATGATAAACCTCAACTCACTTACCTACACGATCGTGTTAGAACAGATGACCTGTATATCAATCATGAAAACTATCTAAGCAGGAAAAAAGCATACCAGCAAAGAATAATGAACATGATTGAATACATCCATACTGCATCATGCAGGTCAGCATATATTGGTAACTATTTTGAAGATGCATCCATTGATGCTTGCGGAATATGCGATAATTGTAAGGAGAAACAAATTTCATCTCAAAGAGCAACTATAGTTGAAAAAATTATTCCGATTATAATCAATGAACTGAAAAAGGAGCCAAAAAACATTGAATCACTGCTAGAGATAACCGGAGCAGACAAAAAGTCGCTAAACAAAGCAATCAGCTATTTAAAAGACGAACAAAAAATCAAGGTTTTCCAAGATGGCAGCATTGGATTAAAATAAAAAAGGGCTGGATAGAAATCCGCCCCGTAAAAATCCAATATCCTATGAAAAACCAAGGCAAAATTAACTTTTGGTTTACAGTAATGCAAGTTTTCATCTTATTAGTTATGCACATTTTCAGTTATTAAAGTCCTACTTTTTTAGATTTTTTTTAAAGCAAAAGCAATAATTTTCAAATGACTAAAAGATTATTCAAATCCCCAAATGAATCAAAAAACTATGAAAACCAAGGAAATAGAAAGAATTAGTGCTGTTTAACAAAATTTTATTGGCTTAGTGTTCCTAATCTGCCACTTTATATTTTTATTTGTTCAAAACCATTAATTATGTCAGCTTCCAACAAACCAAAGATTTTACTTTGTGAGGATGATCCAAATCTTGGACTAGTGCTTAAGAACTTCCTGGAATTGAATGATTTCGACGTTATTTTAGAAAGAGATGGACGTTTAGGACTGGCTGCCTTTCAAAGGGAGAAGTTTGATATATGTCTTTTGGATGTGATGATGCCCAAAATGGACGGATTTGCACTAGCAGAAGAAATCAGAAATATAAACGCTGATATCCCTTTGTTTTTCCTTTCAGCAAAATCAATGAAAGAAGACCAGATCAAGGGCTACAAACTTGGAGCAGATGATTATATCACCAAACCATTCGACTCTGAATTGCTTTTGCTCAAAATCAAAGCCATTTTAAAAAGGAATGAAGAACAGAATAAGGAACAAGAGAATATTGAATATGATTTAGGTATTTATCATTTCATTCCTAAACTAAGAGAGCTTTCTTCAGCTAATGGAAAAGTAACATTATCGCCTAAAGAAAACGAGCTTCTCAAAATGTTGAGCGAATATAAAAATGACTTGTTGCAAAGAGAGCTTGCCTTGAAAAAGATTTGGGGCAACGACAATTACTTCAACGGAAGAAGCATGGACGTTTATATTGCAAAGCTACGCAAGTACTTGAAAGACGATCCAAACGTTGAAATTGTGAATATACATGGCAATGGGTTCAGGCTCATTGTGAAGTAATTCACCCTGATATAATTTATTGCTTAGAATAGCAAATTATCCTGAGGCTTAATTGGTTTTCGTCCAAGATGCTCATACGCTCTTGGTGTCACTTCTCTGCCACGCATGGTACGTTGCAAGAAGCCTTCCTGTATGAGAAATGGCTCGTATACATCTTCGATGGTACCTGCTTCTTCTCCCACTGCAGTCGCTATCGTACCTAAGCCAACAGGACCTCCTTTGAATTTATCAATGATGGTTGCCAAAATTCTATTATCCATTTCATCTAAGCCATGCTCATCAACCTGAAGCGCATTCAAGGCATGTTTTGTAATTTCAAGTGTAATACTACCATTACCCAATACCTGCGCAAAATCTCTTACGCGCTTTAAAAGTCCATTTGCAATTCTAGGTGTAGCACGGCTTCTTCTTGCGATTTCCTTGGCTGCATCTGGTGCAATTTTACAATTGAGGATTCCTGAAGATCGGGTAATAATTCTTTCCAATACTTCATTAGGATAATATTCCAATCTCGACTTAATAGCAAATCTTGATAGTAAAGGTGCTGTCAATAATCCACTTCTGGTAGTCGCGCCTATTAGAGTAAATGGATGAAGATTGATTTGAATGGTCTTTGCATTTGGGCCACTATCAATCATGATATCAATCTTAAAATCCTCCATGGCAGAATACAAATACTCTTCAACCACTGCACTCAATCGATGGATTTCATCTATAAACAAAACATCATTGGGTTCAAGACTGGTAAGCAATCCAGCCAGATCTGCCGGTTTCTCAATTACGGGTCCTGATGTTTCCTTAATACTCACTCCCATTTCTCTGGCAACGATTCTTGATAAGGTAGTTTTTCCAAGACCGGGAGGACCGTGAAACAAAACATGATCCAAAGATTCAGATCGCATTTGTGCCGCCTTGATAAAAATACCCAGGTTTTCAATGATGCCTGGCTGACCAGAAAAATCATCCAAACTGGATGGCCTGATGCTGTTTTCAAACTCAGCATCACCAGTACTTCCCGCCTTACCAGATGGATCTAAATGAGGATTCATGATCTGTAAATTACACCTTTAGCAGGTATGAAAAACATAAACTTTGTGCATCTATACAACTATATTGATCATCTTGTTTTTAACATAGATAATCTTTTTAGGTGTATTTCCTTCAAGCCACTTTATGACAACTGCATCTTGCATTACCAGCGATTCAACATCAGCCTGAGAAAGATTAATATCCAGGTTGATGGTTGTCCGGGTTTTGCCATTAATCGCAATTGGATATTCCTTTGATGTTTCAACAAGAAATTTTTCTTCTATCGCTGGATAGCTGGCATCAAGGACTGACCCCTCATTTCCAACTGCATGCCAAAGTTCCTCACAAATATGTGGTGCATAGGGAGATAGAATAATTAAAAACTTTTCAAGCAATTCTTTTGAATGACACTTAAGATCAGTCAATTCATTAACACCAATCATGAATGTACTAACAGCTGTATTAAAAGAGAATTTGGAGGTGTCTTCTTCAATTTTTTTAGCTACCCTGTAAAAAACTTTCCATGCAGCATCAGTTGCAGGTTCACTAGTAAAAACTTTACCTTTTTCAGCATCAAAAAAGAGTCGCCAGAATTTTTTTATAAACCGATGAACACCCTCAATGCCTTTGGTATCCCAAGGTTTATCTTGTTCAACAGGACCCAAAAACATTTCATACAACCTGAATGTATCTGCACCATATTTTTCAACAATGTCATCTGGATTAACCACATTAAAATAGCGCTTACTCATCTTTTCTAAACGACCTCCACATTTATATAGGCCATTTTCAGTAATGAAGGTAGCATTGGCAAAATCAGGCTTCCATTTTTTAAACCCTTCCATGTCTAAGTCGAATCCATCTACCAAACTCACATCTACATGCAGTTCATCTGTTTCATATTGATCTTTTAAACCAGCAGAAACAAATTCTTGAGTACCCCTGATACGATAGACCAACCTTGAATCACCACCGATCTTACCTTGGTTCAGCAATCTTTTGAATGGCTCATCAAATCCAATATGGCCCAAGTCATACAAGGCCTTGGTCCACATCCTACTGTACAACAAATGACCTACAGCATGTTCCGTACCTCCGATATACAAATCGACTTGTCCCCAATAATCGCTTGCTTTCCTGCTACAAAATTCTTGGTCATTTTTTGGGTCCATATAACGTAGGAAATACCAACTACTTCCGGCATAGCCCGGCATGGTATTCACTTCCCGCGTACCACCTTCATAGTTGACCCATGCTGGTAAATTAGCTAATGGTCCTTGGGCATCTGGACCAGGTTTTAGATCAGTCAATTCAGGTAATAAAACAGGCAAAGACGAGACAGGGAGTGGAACAGCCACATCATCTTTCCAAACAATGGGAAATGGTTCCCCCCAATAACGCTGTCGACTAAATGCAGCATCACGCATTTTGTAATTGGTTTGTCGCTTTCCAATTCCCAATTCCTCAAGTTTATCAATGGCTACCCCTATGGCATGTGACATCTGTAAACCATTTAAAAACCCACTGTTTTCTAATACAGCTTCTTTTGTAGGATTAGCTGACTGCCCATCAAAATGTTTTCCAATAATGTTAGTAACAGGAATAGCAAAGTGTGTAGCAAATTTAAAATCACGTTCATCGCCACAAGGAACTGCCATGATAGCTCCTGTTCCATAACCAGCTAGCACGTATTCACTAATCCAAATAGGAATTTGGCGGTCTTCAAATGGGTGCTTACAATAAGCTCCGCTAAATACGCCGGTGATTTTTTTCTCTGCCATACGCTCACGCTCGCTTCTGCTATTCACGTAAGCCAAGTAAGTATCAACCTCTTGCTGTTGACCTGCACTGGTAATAGTAGCTGCTATCTCATGCTCTGGTGCAATAACCATGAAATCAATACCAAATATGGTATCAGGACGAGTTGTATATACTTTAAGTTTTTGATCATGGCCAATGATATCAAAATCGATTTCAGCACCATAACTTTTACCAATCCAGTTGGATTGCATTTCTTTCATGCTATCGCTGAATTCTACTGTATCTAACCCTTTCAACAAACGTTCAGCATATTCAGTAATGCGCAAATACCATTGCCTCAATTTCTTTTTTATCACCGGATGGCCCCCACGTTCACTAACGCCATTGATAACTTCATCATTTGCCAAAACCGTTCCTAATGCTTCACACCAGTTCACTTCACCTATTCCGCAATAGGCTAAACGGTAGTTCATCAGGATGTCCGACTTCTCCTTTTCATTAAAAGCGACCCACTGATCATTTGAGAAGATGAGTTTTTTATTACCAGGACAAACATGCTTAACATTTCCTTCCTTTTCAAAAATGGATACTAACTCATTGATATGTTTAGCTTTTTGTGTTGATCGGTCAAACCAGCTATCAAAAAGTTGAAGAAAAATCCATTGTGTCCATTTGTAGTAATCTGCATTTGAAGTTCGCACCTCTCTATCCCAGTCATAACAAAAACCAATTTTATTCAACTGAGACCTGAAAGTATCTATATTTTTATCGGTGGATATTGCTGGAGCAATTCCATGTTCAATCGCATATTGCTCTGCAGGTAACCCAAAGGAATCATATCCCATCGGGTGTAAAACATTAAACCCCTTGGTTCGTTTATAACGGCTAAAAACATCACTGGCAATATACCCTAAAGGATGACCTACATGTAAGCCTGCACCACTAGGATAAGGAAACATATCAAGCACATAATATTTGGGTTTAGCGCTTTCATTTGACACTTTATACGCATTTGTCCTGTTCCATTCTTCCTGCCATTTTTTCTCAATATCCTTAAATGCGTATTCCATCTTTATTTACTTTGTTGAGTCTGTTGAAAATTAAACCTTTATTGGGAAGCGCAAAAATACACAAACGCTTTAAAATTGTTATTTTTGAAATCTAAACCCTGATCCAAACCTAAATAAATTCAAGGCAAACATGGCAGCACAAAGCAAGTCTTCAATGAAACGCAGCAAACCCTCCTATTTCATGGCTATTTTGGGAGTAGCACTTGTACTTTTCATTTTAGGCATGTTGGGCTGGCTGGTAATCAATGCAAGCAAACTGGAAAGCTATTTCAAAGGAAGTGTTCAGGTAAATGCCTTCATCAGAGAAGGTTCTCCTCAAAAAGAGGTTGATTTGGTTAAAAAAGCAATCACTGCTAAACCCTATGCACGTAATGTAGAATACACTTCCAAAGAAGCCGCCAGGGAAAAATTTATTGGAGATGGGAATGAAGACTGGAATAAAGTGCTCGATTACAATCCACTTCCTGCGAGCATTGATTTTTACCTAGAGCCAGAATATGTAAATAAGGATAGTCTTAAAAATATAACTGCAGAAATCACCAAGAACTTCATCATCAGTGAAGTAAAATATCCAGATGCCGTTGTAAGCAACCTCAATAATATTGTCAAAAAAACAGGTTATTTTCTATTGGCACTAGCTGGGATACTGGCTTTGATCGTAATTATCTTAATTGACAATACGATTAAACTAGCCATGTTCTCCAATAGATTTTTAATCAAGACCATGCAGATGGTTGGCGCAACCAGGTGGTTTATTTCAAAACCTTTTGATCAAAAAGCAATTATAAATGGATTGATCAGTGCAGTTTTGGCTATTTTCGCCATGCTGATTATTGTTTATGGTGTTGAAAATTGGTGGCTGCCAGAAATGAAAGCTTTACATGATAATACCATGCTATTCTTACTGGCTTTGGTTCTCATTATTATTGGCATCAGCATAACATTCATCAGCACACACAGAAGTGTTATCAAGTATTTGAAAATGAAACTTGATGATCTTTATTAAAAAAGAAAACATGGAAACAAACAAGAATACTTTATTTGGGAAACAAAATTTACTCTGGATGCTCATCGGAGCAATTGTTATTATTTTAGGCTTCTTTCTAATGGCTGGAGGAAAAAGTTCAGACCCAAATGTGTTTAACGAAAACGAAGTATACAGTACAACCAGAATTACCATTGCTCCTTTGCTAATTGTTGCTGGCCTAATCATTGAGATTTATGCCATCATGAAAAAAAGCAAATAATTACCGCTTCCTTTCTCTACTAGAACATGAATACATTTCAAGCCATTATCCTGGCCATTATAGAGGGCATTACTGAGTTTCTACCCATATCTTCAACAGGACATATGGCCATAGCTTCTGCCTTCTTTGATATAGAAGACGATGCATTTACCAAGCTCTATCTGGTTGTTATTCAATTAGGAGCTATTTTGGCTGTTACAGTGATTTATTGGAAAAAGCTTTTCAATTTCATCAACTACAAATTTTACCTCAAGCTCATCATTGCCATGATACCTGCACTAATCGCAGGCGTCGGATTAATTGATTTTATCAAAGATGCCCTTGGTAATACATTGATGATTTCAATTATTATGGTCATTGGAGGATTTCTATTGTTGGGTGTAGATAATTGGTTCAAAGACGGTACAGTCAAAGAAGAAAATGAAATCACCAACAAACATGCATTCATGATTGGTGTTTATCAAGTCCTGGCCGTAGCTTTCCCTGGTTTAAGTCGCTCTGCAGCCACCATCATTGGCGGTATGCAACAGAAATTGACTAGGTCATTAGCCGCTGAATTCTCTTTTTTCCTGGCCATCCCAACCATGTGCGCAGCGACTGCAAAAAGTGTATACGACATTTGGAAAGAGCAACCAGGTTTATTAAACACATCAGGTATAGAACTAATACTGATCGGTTCTGCAATTGCTTTTGTTGTAGCCCTCATAGCCATAAAATTTCTTATCTCTTTTCTCCAAAAAAATGGCTTCAGGTTATTTGGATGGTACAGAATTATTGTGGGCTCTGTCCTAATATTGCTTATCTTGACGGGTAAGCTATAGCAATATGAAAAGTAATAAAAAGATTCAACGGGCCTGGACAATGTACGATTGGGCCAATAGTACTTATAATCTAGTTATCACCTCGACTATCTTCCCAGCATATTATGTTGCCGTAACCACAAACAGCAACCCAAACGAATTGTCATATGTCAATTTCTTTGGCATAAAAGTCATCAATACTGCATTGCAAAATTTTGCGCTGGCTTTGGTATTCTTAATCGTAGCCTTTACTTCACCCATATTATCTTCCATAGCAGATTACAGAGGCAATAAAAAGGCCTTCATGCGTGCTTTTACTTTTCTTGGAGCAGTATCCTGCTCAGCATTGTTTTTTTTCACCCCTGAAAAAGTTGAATACGGTATCATCTTCTTTTCGCTTGCTGCTCTTGGGTTCTGGAGCAGCTGGGTGTTCTACAATTCATACCTGCCTGATATAGCTGCGCCAGAGGAACGCGATAAACTTAGTGCACGTGGATTTGCCATGGGATACATCGGAAGTGTGATCTTACAACTGATTTGTTTTGCAATCATTTTAAAGCCTGATTTATTTGGACTACCTACAACCGACAAAACATTAGGCCCCAGAATTTCATTTTTACTAGTTGGTCTCTGGTGGTTAGGCTTTGCCCAAATTCCATTCAGACACTTACCCAACAATACAGAAAGCAATAAGAAACTTAAGAAGCATATTCTTGTCAATGGTTTTTATGAACTAAAACAAGTCTGGAACCAGGCCAAACAAATACCCGCGTTAAAAAGATTCTTGGGGACTTTCTTCTTATTAAGCGTAGGAGTACAAACAGTTATGCTGGTTGCCGCAGGGTATAGCAAAAAAGAAATATTTCCCAAACCTGAAGATGAGCCCAAATTATTGGTCACTATCCTGGTAATTCAGATTGTAGCAATTTTTGGTGCAATTCTTTTAAGCAGGCTATCCAAAATAATTGGAAATATTGCCACCATGATGATTGGTATTTCAATTTGGATTGGGATATGCATATGGGGGTATTTTATTACCTCTCAAACAGAATTTTATATCCTTGCAGCCTGTGTTGGTTTGGTTATGGGTGGTATTCAATCAATGAGCAGAAGTACTTATGCCAAACTGCTTCCAGTAACACATGATACTACAGCCTTTTTTAGTTTTTATGATGCTACTGAAAAAATTGCACTCACCATTGGCTTATTTCTTTTCGCCTACAATGAAGAATTAACCGGCAGTATGAGAAATTCTATTTTAGTTTTGATGGTATTTTTTATGATGAGTTTACTATCACTACTCTATACCAAAAAAGTTGTAACAAGAGCTAATTATGCAAGTTTATTCAGTTGATACCGGATATTTCAAGCTTGACGGTGGCGCCATGTTTGGCGTGGTTCCTAAAGTGTTATGGAACAAACTCAATCCTGCAGACGATAACAATCTTTGTACCTGGGCGATGCGCTGTATGTTGATTGAAGATGGAGAGCAAAAGATATTGATTGATACAGGAATGGGAAATAAGCAATCCGAAAAATTCTTTAGCTATTATTACCCTCATGGTGATGGGGAGCTGATGAAATCAATTCAACAATTAGGGTTTAGTGCTGAAGATATAACAGATGTAATTTTAACTCACCTTCACTTTGATCATTGTGGTGGTGCTGTAATAAAGAAAGATGAGAAGTTAATACCTGCCTTTCCAAATGCGATTTATTGGAGCACAGCAAAACATTGGGACTGGGCAATGAACCCAAACAGCAGGGAAAAAGCATCTTTTCTAAAAGAAAATTTTGTCCCTTTACAAGAACATGGTCAGCTAAAATTTATTGATGAAAATGAAAATGGCATAACAGCATTTTCTTCAAACATTGATATTTTATTTGCCTATGGCCATACGCAATCTATGATGTTGCCTTTGATCAAATACAAAGAAAAGACTGTTTGTTATATGGCAGATTTAATTCCTTCATCAAGCCATATTCCACTTCCTTATGTGATGGGCTACGACATGTTTCCCATGACAACGTTGATTGAAAAAGAGAAATTTTTGAAAAAAGCCTGTGAGGAGAATTATGTTCTTTTCTTTGAACACGACCCTGTTGGTGAATGTTGTACGGTAGAGCTAACAGAAAAAGGATTTAAAAGAAAAGAAACGTTTACTCTTGCAGCACTCTAACTATCAATTGAATTTCAACATTGATTTCATGGGATAGCGTAAGTTTTTATATCCCATCATATCTACTTTAACGCTTCCAACTGTAATAGGACTTTCAATCCTAAGTGGAACACGGTTTAGGTCATCTGATACCCAAACTGTCATGAGTTCGCCCCCTTCAAAAATAGTCCCCTTAATTAACATTGGCTTGAATTTTATTGCTCTGAATTTACCATACCTGGTCTTGATGATTTCTTTACCCAAATAACGAATGTAAATGTTATGCGTTTCATCATCCAGAAACATACTAAAATTGATCTTGTCGCCAATCTTATATTTTGAAAAATCAATATTACGGGCAAAATAAATTGAACTCAACACATCCTGCATACAGCTATTGATGGGATACGTTCCTTTAGTACTGGTGGCTTTTAATTCATCATGATAAAAATTGACCAGCTCATCTTTTCTGTAACCCCCTTCTTCAACATGTCGGACAAATCGATATGGTTTTAAAGTAATGGTATCAATATAGGTTTCATAGCGGTCCCTTACCTTGAAAATCCAGTCGTACGAAGGATTGGATGTACCTAATCCCACAATATGATAAACTGGTTTATTGTTCAACCTTGTGCTACTCACAGTAAAAGAAGCTGTACCTGCATCAACATAAAGTCCAATTACATTATAAAAAACTTTAAAGGTTATTACTTCACCAGATCCAAATGAAAAATTGATTACCCCACAAAAATCATTTCCAGCACTCAATCGAATAGCGCTGGATGATAGTAATATAAAGAGAAGTAATTTTTTGAAAATAGACATAGAACAAATATAAAACCAATGGACATTGATTTTTGTTCTCAGTTATAAAAGAACAATAATTTTTTCTTAAATATTTAATATTTACTAAGCTTATTAAAAAAAAGCAATACCAGACCAATTCCGGCTGGTATGATCATATTTAATGCCCATACCAGCGTAATACTCATAGTAAGTCCAAATACATTACTTGTAAATGGAGCAAACAACAAGATCGAAAGTTGCCATCTCAATCCTAATTCGACAAGTGATATGGTTGGCAATACTGCTAACCAAAATAACATAACACTTATCCCCATGCAGGTCTCGGTAAAGCTAACTCCTATATCAGTCACCTCAAAAATCAACCCATATTGAATCAGAAAAATGCAATACCGCAATAGCGATAAAAATAATAATTGTAACAATAAATTGGTTGAAAGCTGTGATAACTGAACAAGTTTATCCTTCCAATTACGGAATAGTTTTATTTGAGCAATCCAGGAAAAAAACAAAGCCGACTTAAAATAAATAAAAAGACAGAAAAGTGTAATAACTGGGCCCAAGTATCGGAAAATTGAAACAATAGAGGCAATAGTAGGTGATGATGCATCAGTTAACTGAGGCTGCAAAAAATAAATACCCAATGAACCTGCTATGCAGGTTGCAATCAGTTGGGCAAAATTGCCAACGAATGTATATCCGGTACCCTGCAGTTGAATTGCTTTGGGAAGATGCATAACCCTACCGATAAATTCTCCAAAGCGATTAGGTGTTGCTATTGAAAAAGAAATCCCTGTAAAAATCATAAAGACTGCTTTACGAAATGGCAGATCAATTAACTGCTTTAACAACAATTGCCATTTGACAGCTTCCACAAGCCATTGAATAAACATAAATACGACTAGAAAGAAAAGCAACAAAAAACTTTTTTGATTAATCTCTAGATATAATGTCTGTAAATAGATGGGCAGGTCTTTTTGTTGAACTATTTCATCATACACATTATAAACAAGCCATGCAAAGAGCAAGGGGCTTAGGATATAGTTGAGGAATATTTTGATACTTTTGTTCAAATAGTCGGCTTCACCCCAAAATTAAACCCAGTTGGTCCAGAAACAGAAAATAATTTTAGGCATTGATCCTGGAACAGTAATTATGGGCTACAGTGTGCTTGCCACACAGGGCAATAAAATGGAAATGCTGGAGATGGATGTGGTGAAGTTGAACGGCAAAAAAGATATGTTTGAAAGATTGGGCATCATCAATAAAGTCATTCAAACCCTAATTGATAAATACAAGCCTCAATCTATGGCGATTGAAGCACCTTTCTTTGGTAAGAACGTGCAAAGTATGCTCAAGTTAGGCAGGGCACAAGGTGTTGCCATTGCTGTTGCGATTTCAAATGATATACCTGTTGCCGAATACTCTCCAAAAAAAGTAAAGCAATCGATTACCGGTAATGGCAATGCCGACAAAGAAAAGATTTGGAAAATGCTAAACAATATCATGCCGTTAAAGCATACTTTAAAATATTACGATGCTTCCGATGCATTGGCTGTCGCGGTTTGCCATCATTTCAACGCAAACGGCGTAAGTACAAGCAAGACAACCAAAAAGAAAATCAGCTCAAAATCATCAAACAACTGGGACGCTTTTATCAAAAAAAATCCAGATCGTGTAAAGCAAAAATGATAAGCTACCCTGTTACAGCTAGCGCTTAACGATAAAAAAATAAACAGCGGGTATCAATAACAATAATTTTAAAGGAACAAATCCACCAACAATAAGATCGAGACCAAGGTGAGCTAGAATAACACCCAAGAACAACCAATTCGCCCATTTCTCCCTCGACCAAATAAAAGAAATGGCAACAAAGCCAACTATGTTTAATAAAACATGACCTGAAGGATATAGTATACCTAACTGTGCAGATGCTCCTGTGAACGTATAGATAATATCAAACAAGCCTAGCACTGATAAAACAGCAATAAAAATATTGAACAGAAGTTCTTGTTTTAACATAGCACTAATTGCTTGTATGATTGAGCTGCTTAATTATTTTTTCTTGCGCCTCAATTAAATCGTCTTGACTTGGTTTCAACTTTTCTCTTGTAAAATTAAGGTCATCTGCAGTATTGATCGGTACCAAATGCAGATGTGCATGAGGTACTTCCAAACCAATGACAGACATTCCACAACGCCTGCATGGAAATGCTTTTTCGATGGCTCTTGCAATAGGCTGCGCAAATTGCAACAACTCAGCAAGGTCGTCATTGCTTAATTCATATAATTTATCAACCTCATGCTTAGGCACCACAAGCGTGTGACCATGAACCAGCGGAAAAACATCTAGAAAAGCATAAAATTTTTCATTTTCTGCAATTTTATAGGATGGGATTTCTCCTGCTATAATTTTTGAAAAAATTGACGCCATGTGTTTAAATCGAAATATTTTCTATTGTGAAAACAATCTTCCCGTTAGGTGCTTGAATCTCAGCCACTTCACCCACTTTCTTTCCTAATAGCCCCTTTCCAATTGGAGAAGTAACAGATATTTTTTGTTGCTTCAAGTCGGCTTCTTTTTCTGACACAATTTGATAAGTCATCGTCTTTTTTGTTGCCTTATTTGTAATCGTCACCTTTGTCAAAATAGATACTTTGCTGGTATCAATTGTAGAAGCATCTAAAATTCTGGCAGTTGCCAATTCAGCTTCCATTCTGCTGATTTTTGCCTCTAACAATCCCTGTGCTTCTTTTGCCGCATCATATTCAGCATTTTCCTTTAAATCCCCCTTTTCTCTAGCCTCTGCGATTGCTTTAGAAGCAGCTGGACGCTCTACAGTCTTCATGTGTTGAAGTTCAGCACGCATTTGCTCAAGGGACTCTTTTGTTACATACATTATACTCATACGGTATTTTTTTTCAGTTACTAAATTGAAAAAAATAGCAACGCCTCAGATAAATCTGAAGCGTTGCTGTATGATGTAAAGTTAAGAAAAATTTGAAATTAGAAGATTTCCGACTGATCAAGCTTGATAATCAACACTTTAGCCATTTTTTCCAGTGCTTCCCTACTATAACCAGCAATATGCGGCGTAATCCAAATATCTTCTCGATTGGCCATCTGAATTAACTTTTCTCGTTCCTCTTGGGTGTAAGTTTTAATGTTTTCATTTTCCAAAACATCCAATGCTGCAGCAATAACTTTTCCCTGATCCAATGCACCAAGTAGTGCTGCCGTGTTCAAAACCTGACCGCGACTAGCATTAAGCAGATAGACGGGTTGTTTCAAAGCAGCAAAAAACTTATCGTCAGCATAGTGAAAAGTTTCTTCGGTCAGTGGTAAATGAAAACTTATTATATGTGCCTGTTCCTGAATGGATTCAAGAGTTGACTCAATGACAGTATCAGATGAAAACCCATGCTTATATTTATCGTGGGCTAAAATCTTTACCCCAAATGGAGCCAACAATTTTGCGAAAGCTGAACCAGTATTACCATAGCCAACGATGCCAACTGTCTTACCTCCCAATTCAACACCTCTGTTTTCCTCCCTTAACCACAACCCTTTTTTTACCTGTAACCCTGATCTGAAAACATTGTGCATCATGGACAAAAGCATTCCTAAACATTGTTCAGCAACTGCATCTTTGTTTCCTTCAGGACTACTGATACACAAAATATTTTTTTGTTGGGCATACTCTACATCAATAATTTCCATACCACTCCCAAGCCTACCAATCCACTTCAACTGAGTTGCGGCATCTAACAGTTGTTTGTCTACTTGTATTCTTGTAGTCACTATCATTCCATCATACAAATAGGCTTCCTCAAGAAGTGATTCATAAGAGATGCCTTCTCTTACATCTACGTCAAATCCCCGCTCAACAAGCGCTTCAGACAAACATGAATGGGCATAGGCAGTTATGATGACTTTAGGCTTCAATTCATTCTCTTTAATAAATCAACAAAATCCTGCACGGAAAGTTGTTCTGCTCTTTTCGTGAAAATAGGATCCTGTAAGATTTCAGATTTAAAATATGGCTTTAAAGGATTTCGTAGTTGTTTTCGTCTTTGACCGAATGCGGCTTTTACAAGGACCTGAAACTTTCTATGACTTTCAATGCCATATGGATTACCCATGAATTCAAATTTAATCACACCACTTTTTACTTTCGGTGGCGGATTAAATGCGTCTTCATCAACATCAAACAAGTACATTGTCTTGAAATAGGCTTGAGAAAGCACACTTAGTATTCCATATTCTTTATTACCCGGACCAGCACAAATTCTTTCTGCTACTTCTTTCTGAAACATACCAATCATCGTCTCAATATGTTCACGCCATTCTATGACCTTGAATACGATTTGAGTAGATATGTTATAAGGAAAGTTTCCAATTAAGGTGAAAGGCTCATTAAAGGGTGATTCAACATCTAAAATACTTGCCTCAATAATCTTTCCCTCAAGTTGAGGATATGTGTTAGTGAGGTAGCTTACTTTTTCACTATCTATTTCAACCAGTTTGAAATCAATTTCTGAAAGTTTTATCAAATATTTCGTTAACGCTCCCCCACCCGGTCCAACTTCCAATAAACGTTGAAACGGTTTCTGTTGAAGCACTTCCATAATCCTGTGACAAACGCTCTCGTCTTTCAAGAAATGCTGTCCCAGCGATTTTTTAAGTGTATACATGTAGCCAAAATTAAGACAAAGATCCCCGTTTTCATTGTACCTTTACACTTTCATTAAATGTTGAAGAGATGAGTGTAAAAAAAGGACCAGTAATTGGTATTTCTGTCGGCGACCTGAATGGCATTGGTATTGAATTGATCATCAAAACCTTTGCAGATAGTCGCATAACAGAATTTTGCACCCCAATTGTTTTTGGATCAAATAAAGTCATCAATTTCTACAGAAAATCGATGCCTGAATTAAACATCAACTACAACAACATCAAAGAAATCAACAAGGCTAATCCAAAGCAATTGAATATCTATTCTGCCTGGGAAGAAGAGGTAGAAATTACACCTGGCCAGGCTAACTCAACTGGCGGAAAATATGGTGTGCTTTCCCTTCAAGCCGCCGTAAAGGCTTTAAAGGCAAATGAAATTGATGCATTGGTAACTGCCCCATTGAATAAACACACCATGCAAAGTGGTGAATTCAATTTCACTGGCCATACGCCCTACCTAAAAGATGCTTTCAAGGCAGATGATGTAGTCATGCTTATGGTTGCTGAAAACATGAAAGTTGCATTACTTACTGAACATGTTGCCATTGGTGAAGTAGCACAAAATATTTCAAAAGAACAAATCATCAAGAAAATCAATTTGCTCAAAAACAGTCTTAAAAAAGATTTTGGCATTGATAAGCCAAAAATTGCAGTATTAGGACTGAACCCTCATGCTGGGGATGAAGGATTAGTGGGAAAAGAAGAAAAAGAAATTATCAGGCCAGCCGTTCTAGAAGCAAAGAAAAATGATTGTATTGTACTTGGTCCGTACAGTGCAGACGCCTTTTTTGCAAGAGGCAGTCATGAAAAATTTGATGCCGTATTGGCTATGTACCACGACCAAGGCTTAATTCCCTTTAAATCACTGGCACTAGGCGAAGGTACCAATTTCACTGCTGGCTTGTCAGTCATCAGGACTTCACCAGACCACGGAACTGCATTTGATATTGCTGGAAAAAATTTGGCTGATGAAGCATCATTTAGGCAAGCAATCTATACAGCGATCGATATTTATGAAACGAGAATGGGTTACGCAGAAAGAACAAGAAATCCACTCAGGAAAATATCTGCACAGGTTGTAGCCAACGCAGTCGATGAGAAATTGGAAGAATAACTTCAATTTAAATTGTTTTATATGAAACCCGTTAAGATCCTCTGTTTCCTAATTTTATTGGGAATCCAACATGTTGTTGCACAAGAAATCAAGCAAGATTCCATTCAGAAAATGGATAAAAACCTGGTGAAGATTAACTTAATTGGGTTTTCTATAAACGGCCAGTACGAAAGATTACTAAGCAAAAGATTCTCAATTGCTTTATCCTATAAATTTTTACCGTCCGGAAAATTTTTATTCAGGGGCTTAATTCCAACTACCGATCAACAAGCAAGAGAATCACTTGATGACTTAATTGTTTCAAATTCAGCAATTACTCCAGAAATTAGATTTTATGTTGGGAAGAAAGGATATGGCCAAGGTTTTTATATAGCTCCCTTTTTTAGGAGTGCTACGTTCAATGGAAAGGGTTTAGGCATTGATTTTACTTTGGATAATGGACAACCTACAACTTTTAACATGAGTGGAAAGATAAAGAGTAATACATACGGACTTTTACTTGGTGCACAATGGAAACTGGGAAAAAGAATTTGGCTCGACTGGCAAATACTTGGTCCACATTATGGTAGCGCGACTGGAAACATTA